>Ga0065721_10006290_pt1 | contig 13749 bp, 20 predicted proteins | sample Mesricmetagenome_FD_59108 | JGI IMG/M metagenome (GOLD analysis project Ga0065721, IMG submission 59108) | Mesophilic microbial community from rice straw/compost enrichment Sample: eDNA_1 v2 (version 2) | ecosystem: Engineered > Solid waste > Grass > Composting > Bioreactor | place: USA: Davis... | reverse complement strand
TGAGACGCCTTCACCCTTTTCCTCCAGCAGCAACGTCTCCCGCTCCCGCCACGCCAAGCACAAGTTCACTGCGACCTATCTCCCCGACGTCATCCCTGAACAGGGTTGGGACAAGATCGACGCAGTCGATAGCGCGATCCAGAAAGCCGGGTGGAGGGGCCGCATCACAGAGGATCTGCGTCGAAGCATCAAGCTACGGCGATATCAGAGTCGCAAGTGCACCGTTGCATGGGCCGACTACATCCAGTGGAGGAAGGCGCAAGAGAAGAAACTCTAACCCACGCGCATCCCGAACGAGGAAGGCCTCCCAGAATGATGGCAAGCAGTGCTGGATTTGTATTTGGAAATCGGTGGTGAAGAGTTGGACCCGCCATAAACTTGTACAGTAGCTTGAGCATCGTGTGGATGTCTTGGCAAATTGACTTGAACTCGGCTGTAAGACGTGTCGTCGATCCCGCTCATTAATCCGGGCCAGGAGGGAAGAGTATCGCTCTAATGCGGCGTAACCGGGCCTGGTTGAACAGAGATGGTGCGATGGGCTTGTATCGTTCCTCCAGCTCCTGCCAGACCTCCCGCGAAACCTCGATGTCGTGATCGGCAGCTTGGTCGAAGGAGGTCATGATCCAGTAGATGGTAGACTTGGATGGAACAACGTCCCGGGGCATCTTGAGAAAGAGACGATAAACCTTCCTAAGATTGGCAAGATTCCATTGGGCATGCGGGTGGTTGCGATTCACTGCCAGTTCGAGGCGTCCGACGGCAAACTTGGAGAAACCCAGGAAGAGTGCTCGAAAGGCCGGTCCGGTGGTGGGGCTGAGGCGCTGTCGATGGTGGGTGTCGAGGAAGTCAGCAAACACGGCAAAAGCGTCATTGAACTGGGCATGGTAAGACATGGCTTGGATTAAGGCGACGTAGGTGCGGTGGTCTGGCTTGACATCGTCGGCGAGGTTGATGTTGTGCTCCCGTCGGAGGCGCTCCTTGAGTTGGGTGACGGTGGATGGATCCGAGTCCGGTCGGACTTGGTGTCTCAGGACACGATAGATCGCAAGTGCAAGCTCAAGCTCCCCGTTCAAGGCGAACGCCCATATACACGTATTGATGCCATCGACACCAAGTTGCATATTTGAGGCCTCGATTTTGCGAAGGATATCGCGCATGCCACTTGTATCGTGGGTTCGGGCGCAGTGGTTGAGGATGGTGAGGTGTGTAACAAGAGTTGGTTGAAGACCTGACTTCTCCAACAAAGAAATGGCGTCTCGAACGTGAGCCGGGTTCTTCGTCATGGTCGCGACGTGAATGAGGATGGTGTACGTGTAGATGTCGGGCTGGTTTGGGGAAGATCGATCCAAGACGGAGGACATGTCAAGCTCGCGCCCTTTGGTAGTTCCTGGTCGTGCATTCTGGATGTAGTCGTTCAGGATGCCGAGACAGCGCTGCAGGATGGCTTCTCCGCCTCCCCTCTGACCGTCAGCAGCCAACCGCATCAACATGTTCCACTCTCGGAGAGCAGGGTACTTCTGCATGTCCCAGAGGTGCTGCAGGAGCATGAGGAGGCGGGGGTAATGGTGTGTGGTGACGGGCTTTGAGTAGCTGATGAAGTAGAATAGTCGCCAGAGGAGTCTGGAGGGTGTTCGGGAAGGAGGGAAGATGTCGGCGACGATGGGATGTGTGCTTTGGAGGTGCTTGAGTTCGACATAACTGTCCCATACGTGTTGAAGACTTCTTCCTTCCGAAATTCGTTTCAGGAGGCGTCGAATGGTGGGTGAAGGGGAGGGGAAGTTGCGATGGCGGCTTGCGTCGTCTATGGCTCGCAATATGGGGTCTATGACCTGGGGGTCCCAATACCGAGGATTTACATAGCCGGTCTGCTGGAGAAAGACGGGAGGCTCGCGTGCGTCGGGGTGGATGAAGCTGATATGTTCTCGGGGATGTGGAAGGTATTTTTGAAGCTTTTCGAAGCGGGGGTGACAAAACCGAGGATACGAGGAACGGAGAAACCTGACAGGCCGGGCTGAAGGACCGTCCTTTTCCCTTCCCTGCTGGCGCTTCAACCCAGACCCAGACTTCCCACTTTCCGACGTCGCAAGTGCGGATTCTTGAGGACTGAGAGGCTGTACAGCCCCAGCTGGGCCGAGACGTGGAGGAGCCAAGGCGCGGGCGGAGGTGCTCCCGACATGGTCCCGCTTGGGATGCTCGACGTTTCCGGCGTCGTGTCTTGGGGTGGAGGTGGAGGCCCGTTGGATCCGCAGCGCACTCATAGAGCGTCTCGTACTGTTCGCGCCTTGCCATTGCAGAGTAGCACGCGTCAGGGTTGGCAACGCTAGACTGAGGCCCTGCGAGGACGCTCTCAGCATCAATAGGACGAAAAGTCATCCTGCAAGAGAGATAAGTAGTGAATCAGAGAGAAGAGGGAAGCGTGCTCACCGCTGGACGGGAGCCAGATAGACGACCAGACAAGCCGCGAGTGACGCGAAATGAATCCAAAGGCTCTGCCTGTCCTCGTCACCACTTCTTCCGCAAACTTTCCTCCGCTGGCTCGCGTGGGCATTCTCTCACGTGACATCAACCCGCCAATCAGATCCATCCTCTGTCCTTCACTTCATCCAACATTTCTGATGTTTTTGCAATATCATGATATTTTTGGTGGCTACCATACTGCCATACGTGGGGGACATGCAACGTAGAGGTGGAGGGAGATACAACAACATAGAGACAAAAAAGGTGAGGACAGTTCCCTTAGGCGCGGGCCTTGAGGGTACCGAGGAAAGCAGCCTTCTCCTCGAAGGTCTGGAAGGAACCGTGCCCAAACTTGGAGGAGGTATCGATGAACTTGAGCTGGACCTTCTCGAGATCTCTGCGGGAGGTGTGGACCATAAGCGACTTGCGGATAGTGATGATGCGCTTCTTCGTTCCAGGGATGGAGCCCTTGACCATGAGGAAGTCGTTCTTGACAATACCGTAGTGGGGGAAGCCACCCATGGGGGTGATGGTCTTCTTGGTGATGTCGGACTCGGTGGAGGCATTGCTGTCGTCGGAGCCAGATCCAATGCGGTAGATCTTCTTGTTGAGCTCGGTACGGTGATGGTAGCCGTCTGAAGATAGCGTTGGTCAACTTGTCTACCATAAAACATAATTCTATACGCACTTTGACCAGCACGGGCGACGGAGAACATGACTTTGGAAGGATGCCATGCTCCGATACAAGCGACCTTGCGGAGACCCTTGTGAGTCTTGCGAGGCAGCTTCTTGGTTCCCCAACGGTGGGTGACACCCTCAAATCCATGACCCTTGGTCACAGCGATAATGTCGACGTTCTCATCTTGCTCAAAGACGGAGGAAACCTCGACAGGCTTCTCGAAGAGCTTGTAGCCGAAGTCGACCTTGTCAGCAACAGAACCACCGTTGAGCTGAATCTCCATGAGATGAGCCTTCTTTTGGGAGAGGCCGGTCTTGCGGATCTGGGTGTGCGCAAGGACACGGACAACAGTGCAGTACTTGCGAATGCGCTCGAGCTCACGAGCGACGGACTTGCCGCCATCCTCGGCGTTCTTCTTGGCGTAGCGAGTGAAGGCCTTCTTCTTGGAGCGGTACCAGTTCTTGTAGAAGCGACGCTTGAGCTCATCGGAGAGATGGTTGGCCCAGACGGTGGTGAGGGTGCGGAGGCCGCGGGGGGTTTCGACATATCCAACGAGACCGACGACAATGAGAGGGGGCGTTTCGATAATGGTGACGGCCTCGACAACCTCACGCTTATGGAACTCTGTAAATATGTCAGACTATGGGTACGAATGGACAAAGATGGGTGCGCACTAGATCCAGGACGGTCGAGGTCACGGACAACATGGGTCATGCCAGCCTTGTAACCCATGGTGGCCGTCAAGTGGACGGGCTTCTTGGGGTCGTCCTTGCATTGGCGAAATTCGGTGAGACCTGGTTCTCTTTGTCCAAAACCTTTGCTAACGCACCTTGGGGAAGGACTTGACCTTTCCGCGGTGACGAGCTGCACGCTTTCTGGGCAGGAAACCCAAAGATCCATGGCGGGGAGCTTCGTACTAAAATTTGGGGGAGACTTTTGAGATAACACTCGCATTACGACCTCGTTTAATGAACGAACCTTACGGTGACTGCGAAGAGATCGTCAGCGATGTCTCTGGGAAGTTGTTTGCGTGATCGACGTACCTCATCTTGCTGGATCTTGAGGGGGACGGCGGGGACTGTCTCGACAAAATCATGTTGTGTGGACGCGCCGCCCGGCGAATGCCGAACCACTGTGCAGTTCGGCATCTCGGCACAGGAAACGAGGAACACCCTTTGGATTTTAGAATTCTTTTATTTTCGGTTGAATACATGCGCCTTTCTTGACCCCTCGTGCACCTCGCACTGTACCTACCATTCATTTGACTCATCTCAAAATACCTTACAAGCAGGGTTGGTCAAATCGAACGCTCGTGCCTTCGGGGTTCTGCCTGAGCTGTGGCGGGAGCTGGTCGACAAACCGCTAACGAAAGGAGCGAGAGGACAGTGAAAATGATACTTGGGGTCTGGAGGGCAATGTCTCAGATTCAAGGCGCCCAATCGCAGCTCAGCGAGGAGACGATCCGACTCTCTGTGCAACCTGCTGATATCTTCACCCTGCGATACAATGGTTACAGTTCATGCGCTCTTCGAGGATGTGTCCAGGCTGAACGGACAGTAGACATACGTCGTGTCCCCTCTGGCTATGAGCGTTACTGAATATCTATGCATTGGACACTTGAAAGTGAAAAAAGAGGCCAGGTATACGAGTACAAAAATAACAGGGTATCAAACAATTCTATAGATGAGCCATCTCTTGCGGCAATTCTCGGGCCTTCCTGATCTTGGCTACCTCAGCCGCAATGTGGTCGTGCATCTTGTATTCGTTCATCTCACGTACTAAAGGATATTTGTTAACATCAATCAGACATCAAAATGCGTTGCTCACCGGTCAAAGCAGTGCTGGCTTCACTAGGACGAAGCAATTCGTCCTCGACCTGGATGCTAGTGAATCCAATGCGTTCTCCTACGTTCTCGGTGGCCTTTGCACTGGCATCCTGGACCCGCGTTGCCCTGGGCTTTCTAATTGCCTGGTAGAGGCGCAGGCCTGCTTCCACGTCCCTAGTGAACTCGGGATATTTCGAAGAGAAGATGATGCCCAAGGCACCAGCGTCCTCGATCGCCTGACAAGCACCTTGAGACTGATGAGGCATCATGGGGTGGGCTGCATCCCCAAGAATGCATGTGCGTTTACTATACCAGTGCTAATATGGTATGTGAGGATCATACTTCCATTCATCTGCGATGTCACTCACGGTGTATGGCTGGTGCACGTAGAGCCTCCATGGCATGCGATCCCGTGAATTCTTGAGCAAGGCCAGACACTCGGGATCGAGGTCGCTATAACGGCCCTGAAGGATGTCAGAAACAGGTACCTCCTTGAACGTGAAGCCCTCTTCTCGGTGGTTGGTCATTTCCGTTGGCATGAAACCTGCGTCTCCTGAGTGTCCGCGAGTGCTGAGACGCACAGAAGAAACTTACAATAGAAAGAGACGACCTCGCCATTGGAGCAAGGTGCCATGACGATTTTGTAATACTTCGAGCGTCCATTCCTGCCCTCCGATCCTCCCCAGAATTGGCTTTTCTATGTGAGATCGAGCAGATGCAAGTAGCCGGACAACACACATTGCAGGTTCATATGAATGCTTGACAAGCCCGAGTTCCTTGATGTCTTTGGTGAGCACGTTACATCTGTAGCAAGTCTGAGGGGATGTTTTGATATCAGGCTTGACACCAATCTGCTCTCTGACCACGGACTGCACCCCGCCTCAGCACCAGATGCAAATGAGAAGCCAATGTGTGGACTTACGCGGATTCCATCAGCCCCAATAATGAGGTCGGCAGTGAAAGTCGTGCCATTGAGGAATTTGATTGTGTTGGTTTCTAGGTCGATAGTGTCGCAGCTATGGATAATGAGTACGGCGGCTTGGAAGAGTGAACTCGAACCTTACATCGAGTTGTTGTGGATCATCACTGGTATCCCAGCACCCTCTTCAGCAGTGGCTGCGGTCAGTAAGACCTTATGCATATCTTGTCGGTGCAGCATGTAGTACACCCTGCCCCATTCCTTTTCATAGTCGCTGAGATCATAGACACCCTGAATGTCTCCAGTCTCCCAGTCTCGCATCGTGAGTTTCATCTACGAGCAAGCAGTGAGTAAGTGAATGTGTAGTCTTACAGGGAATGCGCACCAAGTGGACAGGTGACATCTCCTCTACACTGATACCCCATTCCTCCAAGTGCACCGAACCATTTGCTGCGCAAGAGATAGACGCGCCAACCTCGACATCGAAGCCGCGCCGTTCAAACACATCTACCTTGTGTCCCGCTCTACGTAGCGACACCGCCGAAGCGAGGCCACCCAAGCCACCCCCAATAACGGCGACACGAAGTTGCTTGAACCCCTGTGACATATCCAGCAAGGAAGGAGCAATGGAAATGAAGGTTTGGCGGCGATGAGTAGGAGGGATAAGCATCTGAGGGACAGTGGGCCTTCAGCGCAAGTTATTATAGGCTTTCTGAAGCAGACCAGCATCAGTCTTTCTCAGTTCATGCCAGCCGCTAGATGACAGGACATCCCGTTGTTTTGAAATCACCTTGGGAAGGCATGACACACAACTTCAAAGTGTCCTGGCCACTGATGAACACGGCCCACATTTCAACACTCCCCAAGCACCTATCTCGATCTCCCACGGATCCGAGAATGGGAGTGGGTTTACCCTGTCCGGTACTCTTCACCGCGTTTACAACCAACGAGGATGGCCCTGCACCATATGACCCTGGATCCAAAGCGGAGCAACCAAATCTGCTTCCAACCTCTCCTGTTTGCGATCTCTTCAGCTGCCTGTTGACCTAGCCTCCATCCTCTCGAACAGACGGAGGTCCTTCTGGCCCATGTTTCGTAACAAGCGGCCGACGGCCGCTTTCCCTAGGACTTCCAGTCGCCGAAGCAGAAGTCGGGGATATGTTAGAAAATGAAGCAAACAGGGAGCGATGGGTACTGTCCCAAAACCAGGCTGCAATGGAGACTGTACCGCTACACCGTCGACTGGTGTGGCAAGCAAACTGTATCCATTCAAGCGATCCTTATCGAGTTCATGAATGGGACAATACAAACGATCATGTCATTATTACATCGTCATCGGCGCTAGGACGCGGCGCTCCTCTTGCGACGGAGTTGACAAGTTCTCTCCGAATTTCGGGACTGAGTTGCGGGTGGGGTGTTGCTCTGATGACGTCCAAAAGGGCGTCCTTCTGGTCTGGCGTGAGGTCGGATGCATATCTGACTAGGCGTTAAACAGAGCAGACATCCTGGAGTAGAGCAACAAACCGTTGGGCAAATACAAGCAAACTTTGGTGCCAGAGAACGGGGAGCTTCTCGGAGTCTCCTCTTGTCTTCGCTTTATAGGTGTTGGAGAGGCGAATGAAGTGGAACACTAAGGCATCGAGAACTTTATACGGGAGATCGAATTTTTTGTCAATCAGCACCCTGATGAAGAGGGAATTCGGGCCTTTGAAAGGAGTCAGCACAGGTCGAAGATCTTCGGGTTCAGGGATAGCATATCTCACCGGAATAATCCATCTCTGCTATTCGGAGCAGGGCAGCTGAAGCATGGAGTACAGGAACCTTGACGCGGGCCAATATCGAGGCGATGATCGCAGCCTCCTTCAGAGTGCACCCTTGCTACAAGAACATCAGGGATTAGGTCTATCGATTGGGAGGTCGGACTCACATCAAGAAGTGGGAAAATGATTCCTTTGAAGAAGGCGGCGGGTTTGTACAGCGCTCGTTTTAGCGCTTCGTAATAGTGTACGTTCATCTTTTTGTTTTCTCGAATGTCTTCCCGCACAGCATCAAGGAGTACAACGCCCAGGAAGAGCTGTGCCTGCGCTGGCTTCATTTGGGATATGAAGATCTTGGTCGCCGCCCGACAGGCATGCGGGGACCAAGACTCGGGACGCGTCAAGGCGAGAATGCGTGCCCATGCAGGAAGGGAGGGAATGACTTTGAAGAGTTTGGGCAGTTTCCCCGACTTGTATTTTGAGAGGAAGAGCCCCACTCTGAATGTTCCGAAGGTCAGATATGCGCCGGGAACATGGCTATGATCGCATACTTTGTATAGGCCTCCACTACCGATGGATTCAACCCAAGCGCGGGATCTGGAGCACTGCTATCAACTGGAACGTAGATGAGCAACGTCTCCAATCTCCGGGTCCACCGCTTGGCTGCGTACCTTGGCGAACTTTTTGAATCTGGGCTACTGAATGAGTTCCAGCTGGGCCTTCCTGTTGACCGTCCAACTTGGCAAAGATAATGTCGGCCAATGTCCGCCTTTCCCCTGCATTGTGCGGGTGCAGTGCGTCAAGAGTTTCCATGTCATCTGCGTCGATTTCCTGTCCGAAGCCTCAACATGACAAGACAGCGGGAGCAAGGAAAGTGCTTACGAATTCCTCTTCGTATTCTATATCTGCGACGCCCGTATAGTCAAGATCTTCGTCTTCATCATCTGATTCTTGCATTCGAACCCGAGTGCGGGTTGGAAGGGCAGTGATCTCCTCTTCCTCGAGATCGTCGGGCATAGCCAATTCATCCTGCTGTTCTTTTGCGAGTTCAAACACCCGGCGCGACGTCTTCGGATCTAAGCTGGCCTGTCACATAATACAATTTGTCTGTGAGCGAGTGCTATAAAGAGGAAAGAGGAAGCACACCTCGATCAACTCGTCGTCGTCGCTCCGCCTCGACTTTTTGCGTTTCCCAGGGAGGGAAATGCGGCCATACTTTGCCTCTACCTCGTCCTCGTCGAGCTGGACATGGAGGGGATCGTGGCGAGGCTTGGAAGACTTCTGGGCGCGGGGCATGGGTGAAGGAAAGGGGAACGATTAGATGCTTGGACAAGTGGAATGGTTTTTTTGATGGGCGCGGCAAACAAACTCTAAATTTGGCAAGCTATATGAATCCAGATTCAGCGCGCGTTAGGCCTGCTCAGATCTTGCCTTTTGCTACTTAACTGCCATCCTCTCAACACCGCCCAAGTCCAACGCCCATCATGTCTGGCGCTTCTACTGTATGTTCTACCCGCTCTTCTTCTTCTTACCTTTCTCCCAACTATTTCCACTCTGATTGGCCTGCAAAACAAGGCGCCGACTTCTTCCCTGTACTTTCGTCCCTTCTACGCGTCGCTGGCTGAACTGACGTCCCCCTTTCTCCCTGCTGCTTCAGGCGAAGACTCTAGATAAGAATGGCACAGAGATCAAGACAGTCGGCTTCAAACGCTTTGGATTCGACTGCGAGGTTCCGATCGACGTCCTCAGATCGCTCTACCTGCGTCCTCACTACGCCCCACCAGTCAACAGCGGCAGCGCTGACCTGGAGAGCGAGGACAAGGCGGCTCTTTATCAATCCAAGTCCATCTACTACCCCGAGAGTAACTCGATCTCCTACACCACCCTCTCTCGCTTCCCTCCTGTCAGGCTCCTCCCACCCAGCGAGAGGAAGCGCATCCTCGTCACTGGNGGGGCAGGCTTCGTTGGCTCCCATCTCGTGGACCGCCTTATGATTCTTGGCCACGAAGTCACTGTCATCGACAACTTCTTCACGGGCTCTAAGACCACCGTCAGCCACTGGATTGGCCACCCCAACTTCGAAATGGTTCGCCACGACGTGGTTGAACCGTTCATGATCGAATGCGATCGTGCGTACCTTGAATGGTTTCCATGTGTGTGTCAACTGACAGCTTGCTTGAAGAAATCTATCATCTCGCATGTCCAGCCTCGCCGCCACATTACCAATTCAATGCTGTCAAGACCATCAAGACATCGTTCATGGGGACTTTGAACATGCTTGGTTTGGCTAAGCGCACAAAGGCGCGCTTCCTTATCACCTCCACTTCCGAGGTTTACGGTGACCCAGAGGTTCACCCCCAACCTGAGGACTAGTACGTCCCCGATTATAGCATTGTTCAATTGCGCCATGGGAACTAACTCGGGTCTAACACTAGTTGGGGTCATGTCAACCCTATCGGGCCCCGTGCTTGCTACGACGAGGGCAAGCGGGTCGCTGAGACCCTGACCTATGGCTTCCAAAGGCAGGATGGCGTTGACGTTCGGGTCGCCCGTATCTTCAACACCTACGGGCCTCGCAGTGAGTGACACCTTGCTCATGATTTGATTCAGGTGATTGATAAGTTGCATCAAGTGAATCCCGCAGACGGTCGCGTCGTCTCCAACTTCATCGTCCAAGCTCTCAAGGGCGAGGACATGACTGTTTATGGAGACGGAACGCAGACCCGATCTTTCCAGTATATCCACGACCTCATTGATGGCCTCATTGCACTAATGAACTCCAATGAGTCTCGCCCTGTCAACATTGGAAACCCCGATGAGTTTACCATCGGAGAGTTTGCTGAACTTGTCCGTGAGATTGTCGAGAAGGTTCAGGACGAGGATGGTGTCAAGCGCACCAGACGGGTTAACATCATTCATAAGCCTATTCCCACTGACGACCCCCAGAAGCGCAGGCCCGACACTACCCGCGCCAGGGAGACCCTTGATTGGCAGCCACGCTGGGGCCTTCGCATGGGTTTGGAGGAGATGGTTCGCTACTACAAATCAAAGATGGAGGAAGGCAGTCTTTAGACACCAGTTGGAATCCTTTTTGTTCGGACTTTTCTTTACACTTTGGACAATGACTCCATAATAACCTCGGTATGATAGAAACTATAGTACTTGTAAATGAAAATGCATGTGCATAAGATAAATGGTCACGGTTTCGGGTATCGAGTGAAGGTTGGTATAGGTCATTCGAGCATTAAGAGCATCAGCGTGATGGGTAAGTGTGGTTGTGCTAGCGCGTTCATTGAGGCGACTGGCGATACGGTGCTATTGGGTCAATAGCCGGCCAATAGCAGGAGCTGAGGGTGCTTCACGAACGACCTTCGCCATGGTTTTCTTCATCAGGTAAGTGTCAACAGCGGCTGTCCGTGATCCCCCAGATTTGACCATCTGTGTTTCGCGCTCAGTTAGCCCAAGGTTCTCATGTTCATTCTTGCGGTCCGTTGAGGATGGTTGTATTGGGGTGTGCCGCGGTGCTGGATATTTGCTTAGATCGTCGAATATATCAAGTAGGACCGCACAAACCTTGTGCTATTGATAGATTGTTGTCACCGCTCTGGAACCAATGCTTGTCCTTCCCCTGAGATAGTCTGTGGCGAGAGTTTGATTAAAAGGGGCGCCGTTGCAGAGAGAGTGAACATGACATACGTTCGAAATGGGCGCCCATCGGGACCAAGCGGGTTGAATGCGGAGTGCCGTTCCTCTGAATAGACCGCCAAAAGGTCTTTCTGAGTCTGCAGGGTCTGTTTGTCGAGACAAGAGAAGGACAAGGGACACATGGGGTCGAGGTTATCCACATCTTTCCCACCACCCAGCAGCTCGGATTGGCGTTGGAGGGCAGCGCGCATTCGGGTTGGTATTGGGATTTCTGGAGGGACGATATCGGAGCGGGAGGGTGGTAATCGGGAGAGAAACTTGGCGTAGGTTTGATTGACGATATAAGCTTGTGTGGGATGGACGGAAAAGTAAGTGGTTGCGCCTGAGAACCCAGGGCGTGTTAATTGAGAGGACGCGACAACGAAAGACAGGGGCCAAGGGGGGACTCACCTTGGACCGCGTACACGAAAGGGGTCCCGCCTTCTGCATTCTTCAGGAGCTTGGCCAGTTCTTCTGAATGGGTTTTCGACCCTAAATGATCTTTCGTTCCCTGGTGTGGGTCAGGTTGAGCGTAGATCTATAAGGAGGTGCGAAATTGGCGTACATGGACGATCAGGACGGGNTGAGTAATTTCGGCAGCCATCGTGGCGCTCAATGGCATGCGCTGGATGTTTCCCTCATATTGATATGTTCAGAGCTTNAGAAAGCANAGGGACGCACGTTCACAAGAACCGATAGGGTTTCAATAGTCCACGGTCGTCTTCGGGGCGGGAGAGTTTTCTGCCAGTGGGAAAAGATCGCGTCTTTGAGCTCGACGTCTTTATTCTAAGCGTTGATTTGGCGGGCAAAGCCATTTTTCAGCATGATAACCGGATGGAATGTTGGTCGGCACCGACCTTATCATTCCCGATGAGCATACTCAGGAGCTCCGACCCTGCATGCTCGAGACTCTCGAGGTCCTCTGCGAAACACCAGCCCCGGATCAGATCATGGTAGGCGTTCAGCGCAAATGGGTCTCTGAATGGTGAAGGGGGGATCAGCATAGGTGGCCGACGAATAATAGGCAAAATGCGCACTCTTTCGGGGAGGGAATGTTGCAAAGGGCGAGACTCAAACACAGTTCCGGGAAGCTAGCCGATTGGGAATGGTGAGTGAGCCGGGTGGCAAATCGGAGCCGGGACCCGGTCTAGAAAGCCAACTCACAGCAGTGCGAATTGCAAGGCACAGTTGTGGCCTCCTAGCGCAAGGATGTGACAGGGCGGAAGGTGTAGCATCTGAAAGGGGAGAGTTGTTTGTTAATCGATATGGACGCAGGCGGGCAGCAAGACGGACATAGGGGGAACGGATCTGCGGACTTCAGAACCTCACCTGATGACAGAGTGCAAGATCGGCAGCGTCTACCCAGCTGTCGTGTTTCTCGCAGGGTTGACACGTCGACTTCCCTGCTGTGCGCATGTCGAAGGCAATGAGGTTGTACGCTCTGTCCAATCGTGGATCGCCGAGCTGGCATTCGAGCCACGAAGAGTCCAGGAACACAGGATGTAGAATCAGGATGGTCGGCTTTGATGCGTCGAACCCGCCTACATTGTCGAACGGCGCGTTGGTGGTGTAGAAAATGGAAGCATAGTCCCCTTGGCTGAAGATATCAACGTAGGGCATGGGTTGAGGGAGGAAGAAGGCAGCGTGGAGAAGAAAACGTTTGCCGGTCACTGCAGGACTCAGCAGCGAGAATTTCAACACTAATAAACGACGCTATGATGATGATGATGATGATGGGCTCCGTTGGAACTGATTGATGAGGACGGAATGAAGTTGACATTCTGTGGGACCTGAGATCACGAAAAAGCGCCAGAACATTCAGTTTTTTCAGTCAGAGAGGATTGTCTCTCAAATGCTTTGACTTCTTTGATCAATAGATAATGGAACGCTATATGGAATCCTAGTATTTTCGAAGCCACGATGTGCAGGTGATGCATGAAGGGGGACGAGCAACACTCATCGTGCGTGTATCCTGTCGGACAGATTCAGGAAGGTGGGCGTGGCGCCTAGCCTGGCAGCGGCTTGCCCTGCAGGATGTTTGATGTCAGCCAGTTCCGGACAGTACTCAGTTTGCCGTGCTACGTAAATTATATGGGGAGAAGGACAGGGTCCGTGGGTAAGTCGCGGAACACGCAGCGGTCAGCCGTTGCCAACCAGGCCGATGAGAACCTGGACTATCAGGTTTTGTTGCTGATAGAGGTTGATCAGACTCAGGAAAACGATAAACACAGAAAAACGACGCACTTCTCTCTCTCTTGGGTCAGTGGTGACGAACATATTTGGGACGCCAAGCGCCTCAAGCTTGGCCTGTTGGCGAGCGAGGAGTCCGTCCCATGCAGGGAGAACGCGTTCTCTATCAAACCTGAGTAGCTCTTTTTCATATGCACCCTGAAGCATCTTGACGGCTGGGTCAGGTTCTGCAGAAAG
>Ga0065721_10005981_pt1 | contig 13754 bp, 9 predicted proteins | sample Mesricmetagenome_FD_59108 | JGI IMG/M metagenome (GOLD analysis project Ga0065721, IMG submission 59108) | Mesophilic microbial community from rice straw/compost enrichment Sample: eDNA_1 v2 (version 2) | ecosystem: Engineered > Solid waste > Grass > Composting > Bioreactor | place: USA: Davis... | reverse complement strand
CTGCAGAACCTACAATCCAGATGAAACCATTTCGCGGGGGAAATGCATAGAAATTCAAAGCAATCGTGAATGCAGTTATCAGAAAGCCAAAGACTACCTGCATGCTCAAAAAGACATTTTCCACTTTTTTATTCACAAACACCATTCTGATATAACTGGCTGTGAACAACGATGCCAACGGCAAAAGCATGATGATGTAGTGCGGCATTTTGAATTTGGAAAACGATATCGTAAACAAAATGAAAGCAAATGACAGAGCAGAAAAACCAAAGGTTGTGCGCCATTTCTTTTGAAAAAACATTCTGCGTAACCAAAACACCAATGCTGTATATGCCACAACACACCAGGGAAAGAATGCCCAGATGAAGGTGTGATACAGGAAGAAATACTCACTGTTTCTTCCGCCTTCATCAAATCCTTTATAACGTTCGAAGAGCTGGTTCCATAAAATAAATGCCACTCCCGAACGACCGCTCTCGCCACGAATGACTTTCTCCGGATGTAAATCAAACTGCAGGTAGTATGCATAGAGAACCGGAGAAATAAACAAAAAGAATAGCGGAAGGAACAACCAGGTTTTCACAGAACCCAACACGCTGAATTTTTTATTCAGCAATAAATAAAAGAAGGTGCTCAGGAAAATGATCACTGGTCCCAACCATCCTTTCGTGGAAAATGCAATGGCCGCACCCAAAGCTGCCAGCAGCAGGTTGAAAAATTTTCTTTTATCCACATAAACGATCAACTGCCACAATCCCAAAGAAATGCCGGCGGTGAGCGGAGTTTCCATTCTTGCATCGTTAATGCCCAGAATCACACCCTGTGCAGTTGCAAAAAGAAGTGCCGCAATCTTTCCCGTGGTTTTGTCCGACAAATGGCGGGTAAGGCGATAGATGCTATAGATGGAAATTAATGTAAACAGAATATGCGGAAACCGGTGTGCAAAGGTGTTGACACCGAATAGTTCAAAAAATAACAAGGATGTCCAGAAAAGAAAATGAGGTTTGTCGAGATAGTCATTCCCACGATCAATGAGACTTACATAATCATCATGCTCGTACATTCTCAATGCAATGTTGGCATGATGCGCCGCATCTTTGTCGAGCAATGGAAAGAAAAGAGATCCGGCATAAACGAACAAAACAAGAAATCCAATGAAATACTGGATGGTTGTATCCTTATCCAGGTTAAGGCTATATTTTTTCAACATGATGACTGCTTGGCGGGGTCAAAACTAACCAAGCTTTGAAAAACAGATTGCAAAATTATTTTCTGTCCTTCACCGGAATCACCAGTTTGAGGCCCGACCATACTTCGTCAACCGCGCAGACCTTAATATCCACCAGACCATTTTCCAGAGCCATTTTCCGGATCAGATCTTCATTGAGATCGGTTTTCATGTTAGAGGCTTTTTTGGGCCAGGAGATCCAGATCGCGCCGTCCTGAGCAATGCTTTCCCTCAAAAAAGCAATGTCGCTTTTCAGTTCGGCAGCACTGGTGGTGAAATAATGAAGCAGGTCTTTCTTCTGCCTCTTGTCTTTGATAAGTTCAATTCGCGGGATTTCGGTAAAAAGATCGAAATAATTTTCGGGCTGATTCATCACGCCGAGGCGGCATCCTTCTTTGATACCGAGCTTTTTTGCAAGGGGCGTTCCCGAATAACCAGCGGTGCTCATGATGCTTTCTTTTTAGTGGTTTTAGTCCAATTGTATTGGAAACTTATGGTGAAATAATTTCTTTGTCGGGCAATTTGAACATCTTCAATATAATTGTCACCGACCATCCTGTTGACATCCGTATAATTGTTCAAAAGATCAACTGCGGAAAAACTGACCAGACCCCTTTGATTGGCAAATACCCGCAACGATGCATTGAGATTCAGCAAAGTCATTTCTCTTCCCGGTGCATCGGATGGAAGCCGGCCATTGTGATGAAAACCGATAAATGTTCCGATAGAAAATCTTTCACTGATTTCGGTCTCCAGCTGTCCGCTTAACACGTGATCCGTGTATGTGGATTCATGATTCTGTCCTGCATTATAATTTAACTGCTGATAATTTGCCTGATACGAAACTGAAAGATCAGCAAATGACATCAGGCGGTAACTCATGGAAAGTTTTGGTGAAATACCAAGATTTCTGCTGTTGATGGCCGATGAACTAACTGCAGAAAAATTTCTGTTGTAAAAGAAAGTAACCGAACCTGTCAGTTGATTTTTCTTCGGCGACTTCATTGCTACTGTTGAATAGCTAAAGGTTTGTCTGACAGCATAATTTCTTGTCGGTACAATCACCGTCTGATCAAAAAACACCTGACGTCCCATGGTTGCATTTCCGGAAAAACCCCAGGAATAACCTTTTCCGGAACGATTCACAACACGACTGAAGTTCCAATTGCTTCTTAAACTGTAAATACCATCAACATTAATATATTGAGAGATCATTCTTCGATTGGCATCAAAATACACCGCATTCACAATGCTGTTTGAGTTTGGATAAAAACCCATCGAAAAAGAAGCTGTACTTCCTCTTTTGTATCCTGTTGTATAACTAAGATTGTATTGCTGTTGAAAGGATGGTCTGAGTTCCGGATTACCAAGTCTGATATGCAAAGGATTGGTGTTATCGGGAATTGGCTGCAGTTGTTCGATGGTCGGGTTTTGATAGTTTCCGGAAAAATTAAAACGAATCGTTTTGTTTCCGCGCAATTTGTAGTTCACCACAACTGCCGGACTATAATTATTCTGTCGCTGGCGAATGACTGGTTCGTTCTCCATCTGTCTTGTAATAACATTCAGATGCGATTGCATTCCGGCGCTGAGATACAACTGGTCTTTTTCATAGACCATGGAAAGTTGTGTGGATCCTGTGATATTGCCGGAGTTCCAATTGTTGGAATAGGTGCTGTCATAAATTGTTTCGCCGCCTAAAGAATCTACATTGAATGTATTTCTAAGATTATTTGCCTGTGAGATTTCGAATTTTTGAGAAAGTTGAAGTCGAAGATTTTGCGATAGGGGTTCAATATAACTGATCGTGGCGCCGGCATTGTAATTATAACTCCGGCCATACACTTGTTGGCGCAACATTTCCCTTCTGGTATGAGCGCTTTCCTGGTAAAGAAGATTGTCGGCAGCATGATTCAGTTGATTGTTGGATCCGGCATAACTGCCTTTCATATTCAAGGTGAGCGTTCTTCCTTTTTTGTCAAATGCTTTTCCGATGTGCAGCGAAGCACTCAGGTTGTCGTGTTTAGTTTTTGTAATTCCTGTACGTGCACTTTCATTTTTTGTTTTTCCATATTCTGTGATAATGGTATTCGTTTCAAATGTGGATGTTGTTTCCGAACCAGAATACATCACATGCAGCGTGGAATTGAATTTTTTTGAAGGTTTAAAATCAATGGTAATGTTACCCTGATAGTGTTTGTTGTTTTGATCAGAAAATTGATCGCTATCTGTAATGAAAGAAGAATCTGCACGGAAGAATTGTTCTGTCTTTCGTTTTGATTCCTGCATGGATCTCGTGTTGGTCAGATTTGCACTACCAATGATCTTTAAATCTTCCCGAATGGATTGACGATAATGCACATTACCGGATAAAGATCCATTTTGAAGTTGTTGGTTGCTTAATCCTGATATGGATTGATATTTTGCATTTGAGAGAATACCGAGGTGCTTTTTTTCTTTAAGAACATTGGCCATCACGGATCCATTCAATTGCGAAGAAGTTCCGAGGCCGGTGTTTGTGGATCCGAAAGCCTGAACACCCGGTTTTATGGTAATGTTGATGGTCTTTTCTTCGCCACTTGCCTGAAGTCCGCTAAATATTTGTTCCTGGGTTTTGGAATCCAGAACCTGCAGTCGCGCGACAAGATCTGCAGGAAGGTGTTCCAATGCTATTTCCTTTTTACCACCAAAGAAGTCTTCTCCGTTCACAAGGATTTTTGTAACAGGTTTTCCATTGTGGGTGATATTTCCATCAGCGTCGACTTCAATTCCGGGAAGGGTTTTTAAAACATCGCCGATGGTTGCACCGGTTTTTCTCTGGAATGAGTCCACCACGTATTCAGTGGTATCATTTCTGACGATGATAGGTGGAATACGACTTCTGATTACAACATCTTCCAGAATCTTGCTTTCGGGTGTCAGAAAAAAAGTGCCGAGATCAGTTTCCGATTTGGGCACCGGAAGCTTCTGATAAAAAGCATTGTATCCGGGTTTGTGGATAAAGACAAGGAGTGAGTCGTTTGAATTTTTAGGTGGAGCGATCTGAATTTGAAATTCACCACGCAAATTGGAGAATGTGGTGACCTGTTGTTTTTGCTGACTGATGATGATTTTGCTGGAATCTAAAGGAGTTTGTTCAAGCGAGTCGGAAATGATGCCCTTCACAGTGATCTGCTCCTGTGCCATGGCAGTATGCACCACAGAAAGGCAAATGCAGGTTGCCAGGGTTGTCAGTATGGTCTTGGTTCCATGCATCAATTTCTCGCAGAAAGTAAGTTAGGAAGAATTGCCCGGACGTTTTCAGGATAAAAAACGCATACGTCTGGGTTTTATGATGCCGGAATCCAAATAAAAACTCGTGGTATTTTGGTGAAATCACCGGAAAAAGATGGTTTAAAGACCGAGGCTGGCACTAATTTCCAGCATACGGTCCAAAGACTTCTTCGCCTGTACCCTCAGTTCTTCGTCCATCGTGATCTCCGGCTCCTCATATTCCATACACAGGTATACCTTCTCCAGCGTATTACGCTTCATATGCGGGCAGTCGTTGCAGGCACAGGAATTCTCCGGCGGAGCGGGAATAAAGGTCTTATTGGGCGATTGCTTCACCATCTGATGCAGAATACCGGCTTCGGTGGCCACAATGAACTCTTCATGAGCAGTATTCCGCGTATACGCAAGCAGTTGTGTGGTGGATCCTATAAAATCAGCGATCCTCAGAATGGGTTCTTCACATTCGGGGTGAGCAATCAGTTTGGCGTTCGGATGACGAACCTTCAGCCTCGTGATCTTTTCCAGACTAAATATCTCGTGAACCATGCAGGCACCATTCCACAACAGCATATCTCTGCCCGTCACTTTGTTCACCCAGGCACCCAGGTTCTTGTCCGGAGCAAAAATGATCTTCTGATCCCTGGGCAGACTGTCCACAATTGCCTTGGCATTGGAGGACGTGCAGATGATATCACTCAACGCCTTGATGCCGGCACTGCAGTTAATGTAAGAAATCACAATATGATCGGGATGCTGCTCACGAAACTTTTTAAAAAGAGGCGGCGGACAACTTTCGCTCAAAGAACATCCGGCCTTCAGATCCGGAATCACCACTTTTTTGGCAGGGTTCAGGATCTTGGCCGTCTCAGCCATAAAATGCACTCCGGCAAACACAATCATATCAGCTTCGGTCTTTGCAGCCTGCTGGGCCAGTCCTAACGAATCCCCGATATAGTCAGCAATATCCTGAATATCCGGTTCCTGATAAAGGTGAGCCAGCACGATGGCGTTCTTTTCTTTTTTCAATCTTTCGATTTCAGAAAAGAGATCCAGGCCGGGGTCTATTTCGAGGTTGAGGAAACCATTTTCCTGCAACTCATTTTTCGCTATCAACAATTCGTTATCCATATAATAATATATAGTATTCTTATTTTTTTAAAAGAAGTCTATTACTATTATCCCTGTGAATTCGGGGAAAAACTTTCACAGAAAAATTTGGTCATGCAAAATCTGTGCTTTATCCACAAATTAATTAGGATAATTCACAACAAAGTTAGCGTGGCTATTGGATTATACGATGATATTAACAGCAATGTGGATTTTGGTATCAGGAAAAAAACTCGTTGCTATGAAATTTTTTTTGTGTGGATTGTACAGGGATAAACCATGAAAAACCAACAAAAAATTTCCCGATCAGAGATTTCAAAAATTTTCCTGCCAGGATTCAACGTTTCACCTCACAGTTCCACGGGGTTTATACACAGTTTTTTGGCGATATTAACATCACATCTTCTTCTTCAAAAACATCGGTAAAATATGCTTTCCTTAATTTAGTTCTCAAATCAGTGATATGAAATTGATCAAAGGAATTTATCTGGTCGTATTCCTTCTCATCGCTCGTGTAAGCTTTGCTGATGAAGGAATGTGGCTGCCTCACCTCCTGGCGCAATTAAACGAAAAACAAATGAAAGCGCTTGGAATGAAAATCAGCGCAGCTGATATATATAGTGTAAATAAAGGTAGTCTGAAAGACGCCATCGTCAGTTTTGGTGGATTTTGCACAGGAGAAGTGATTTCCGATAAAGGCCTTGTTCTCACCAACCATCACTGCGGCTTCGATGCGATTCAAAATCATTCCACACTACAAAATAATTATATACGGGATGGTTTCTGGGCACGCAATCATGGTGAGGAAATTCCCAACCCCGGATTGTTCGTCACATTTATTGTTAGTATTCATGATGTAACCAAACAGGCACTGGCCGGCGTAACATCTTCCATGAGTGAAGCCGAACGTCAGTCTGCTATTGATAAAAATCTTGCAGCATTAAGGAAAGACTTCAAAAGAGAGGCGCATCAGGATGTGTTGGTTCGTCCTTTTTATGAAGGCAATCAGTATTTTCTTTTTGTAACAGAAACCTTCAGAGATATTCGTCTGGTTGGAGCCCCTCCATCAGCCATCGGAAATTTTGGAAAGGATACAGACAACTGGATGTGGCCTCGTCACACCGGTGACTTTTCCATGTTCCGCATTTATGCAGGAAAAGATAACAAGCCGGCAGAATTTTCGAACGACAATGTGCCTTACAAACCAAAGAGAGCACTTGCTATTTCTCTGGATGGTGTAGATCAAAATGATTTCACCATGGTGTTTGGTTTTCCCGGCAGAACCATGGAATACCTGCCGGCAAGCGCATTGGAGCAGATCGTAACGATGAATGATCCCACGAAGATCAGCATACGCGACAGGGCTCTTGCAGTGATTGACGTATTTATGAGGAAGGATGAACAAATCAAAATTCAGTACGCCGCCAAATATGCAGGCATTCAGAATGCATATAAAAAATGGCAGGGAGAGGTGTTGGGCATCAATCGCACCAATGCAATTGCAAAAAAGAAAGCATATGAAGCTGAATTCATGAAAAGAGTCAACGCCAATCCCCGCTGGAAACAGGAATATGGAAGTGTGTTGGCCGAACTGGATCTGGCTTACGCTGAATTAAAACCATACAGTTTTGCCCGCGACTATCAAACAGAAGTGATCGGTCGCATTGAAGTTTTTGCAATCGCCAGCATTCTGAATGGATTGAACAATGTCCGCGAAAAGAATGGCGAAACCGGCATGAAGGAAATGCTTCCACGTACCAAAGAAAGACTTCAGGATTTTTACAAAGAATACGAAGCGGAAGTAGATAAAAGATTATTTGCTGCCTTGATGGAAATGTATGTGAATAATGGAGACAAAAACTTTCTCGCACCCGGGCTGCTTGCACTTGTTGATAAACACAATGGAGATTTTACAAAGGTTGCCGAAGGAATTTATTCAACCACCATTCTTACCAGAGAAGCAGAGGTTCTTCAGAAACTAGATGAAAATCCTGATGCTCTTCTCGAAGAATGGAAAAAGGATCCTGCTACACAACTTTATATTGATGTTGTAGGTGCATATGTAAAGAATGTGGGAAACAAGATCAATCCGATTCAGACGAAAATCAATCAGCTGCAGCGTATTTATATGAAAGCGCAGATGGAAGTGTTCTCCGACAGAAAATTCTATCCCGATGCGAATAGCACACTGCGCGTAACTTATGGAAAAGTGAATGGATATGAAGCCCGCGATGCGGTGAAGTATGATCCCTTTACTTATCTCGATGGTGTGATGGAAAAATATGTTCCGGGTGATTATGAGTTTGATCTTCCGCCACGTCTGATCGAATTATATAAGAACAAAGATTTCGGACAGTATGCAGCCCGAAACGGACGTTTGCCTGTTTGCTTCATCGGAACAAATCATACTACCGGCGGTAACTCCGGAAGTCCGGCGCTGGATGCGTATGGAAACCTGATTGGTCTCAACTTCGACCGGGTATGGGAAGGAACCATGAGCGACCTGAATTATGATCCTTCGATCTGCCGAAACATCATGGTGGATATTCGTTATGTTTTGTTCATAGTAGACAAATATGCCGGCGCTTCGCATCTGATCAGTGAGATGAAACTGGTACATCCGAAGAAGCCAAAACCGGTGGGAGCAAAAGCCGGTTAACACGCGTTTTTCACGGTTCAAACACTTCTTAAAACCCTTGAAATTTGAGGATTTCAGGGGTTTTCCACATTTTGTCCATACGCGGATTTCCCCTATTTTCGCCTCCCGATTTTTTCGGGATATTTTTTTAAAGGAACCACCTCATTATGTCAGTTATTCAGAAAATCAGAGACAAGTATGCCCGCTGGGCGGTGATAGCGATTGCGCTTTCCTTATTGGGTTTCATTATGATGGATGCTTTTGCCGGAAGAACAGGCTTGTTCTCTGGCGATAGCCAAAGCACTACACTGGGTAAGGTGAATGGTCAAACCATTGACTATCGTGAGTTTGCTTTAAAGGTGGAGACACAAAAAAGAGAAATGGGTGTTTCCGATGAAATGCAAACGCAGCGACTGACAGAAAACCTTTGGGAACAGGAAGTGATGAATATCATCATGGAAGCGGAATATGAAAAGCTGGGACTGACTGTTACGGATAAAGAACTGAAGACTTCTCTGCTAATGAATCCTCCGGAGCAATGGAGAGAACAATTCAAAGATTCAGCAGGTAATTTGAATACGGCTTTAATTCAACAGCAGGTAAATGAACTGTTGAAGCGCCCAAATGGTAAAGAAGATATCGAAGGATACCTTCTGATGAAAAAATATATGGCGCTGTTGTCAAATACGGTTCATATTCCAAACTGGTTCCTGGAAAAGAAAAATGCTGATCAAAGTCTGGTAGCAGACTTCGCATATGTTAGTATTCCTTACGCAACAGTATCTGACAGTCTGGCGAAGGTAACAGACGAAGAAATTGAAGCGTATGTGAAAGCAAATAAGAAGAGATACGAGCAAAAAGAAGAAACACGCTCTTTCGATTTTGTAACAATTAGTGCTGCTCCAACATCTGCAGACAGTGCAGCAATCAGCGGTCAGCTTTTAGCACTGAAAGACACATTCGCACGTCTGAATGATAACTATGATCGATTCGTAAGATCAAATGGCAGCGCATATCCTTTCTATGATGGATATGTAATGGCTGATAAAATTCCGTTGTCAAATAAAGACTCACTGTTGAAGCTCCCTGTAGGATCTGTGTTTGGACCCTTCGTTGAGGTCAACCCGCAAAACAGAAGAGGCATGTTTGTTCTTTCCAAATTGATTGGCGTAAAACAATGGCCTGATTCGGTCAAGGTAAGACACATCCTGGTCGCTTCTCAACAAATCGGCGACGGAACTCCAATGTCTGCCGCCACGCGTGATAGTCTTACTAAAGCAAAAGCTGACAGTATCCTCGGATTGATCAGACAAGGTGAAAATTTTGATTCACTTGTTGTGAAGTTCTCCGATGATCCCGGAAGCAAGAACACGGGTGGTGTATACGAATTCGCTCCCGATGGAGGTTTTGTCGCTCCGTTTACAGAATTCTCCTGCGAGAACAAGCCCGGCCAAATTGGAATTGTAAAAACGGACTATGGTTATCATATCATCGAAGTAATGTCGCACAAAGGTTCTGTTCCGGTTTATAAGACTGCTTCAATCAGCAAGGAAATTATTCCCAGTGATGAAACCGAACAGGAAGCGAGCATTCTTGCCAGCCAGTTTGCAAGCGAAAGTTCTGATGTGACCTCATTTAATGAAAACTACAACAAAATGCTTCGCGACAAGAGCGTATTCAAGTCGACAGCAACCGTAAAGCCACTTGATGCTAATGTTCCAGGACTCGAAGGTCAGGTGCGTGGTTTTGTAAAAAGAATTTACGAAGCAAAAAGAGGTCAGGTACTGGATCCTGAAAGAGTGGGTAATGTATATGTGGTTGCCGTGGTTACAGAGATCAGAGAGCCAGGTCTGCCTAACGCACAACAAGCTCGTCCTATGGTAGAATATATTCTTGTTAACCGCAAGAAAGCGGAGATCCTGAAGAAAGAGCTGGGCCAGGTGAACAGTCTCGAAGATGTGGCTACCAAAAAAGGACAACAGGTTCAGTCAGTAGACAGCGTTCATTTCGAAAACCCACGTGCGCTTGGTTTCGAACCCAGAGTTATCGGGGCGGTATTCAATCCTGAAAACAAGGGCAAACTTGTTCAACCAATCGCTGGAACGCAGGGTGTATATGTTATTCGTGTTGACAATCTGAGAACAGTTCCGGTAGAAACCAGCATTGATGATCTGCGTGCGACTTTAGAGAGCCAGCAGGAGCAGTTGTTGAATCCGCAGTTTGGCGGAGGACCCATTCAGGCACTGAAGAACGCAGCCGACGTCAAAGATTACAGGTATAAGTTCTATTAAGAATATTTAATTCGTTAAAAAGCCCTCCAGTCCGGAGGGTTTTTTTATTCCATATTGCGTAAATCCTTTGACAATTGGTTAACCGCAATGCTGTCGTGGATTGTTTAATTTTGATGTATGAGCGAGGCTATCGTAAATAAGGTTGCAAACAGTGGTTTGATCACATTGGACCTGGAAGCCTATTTGCCCCAGGGGAATGAAATTCAGGGCTTCGATCTGAAGGATCATCTGTTCATGGGCCTTATTCTAAAAGAAAAAGATTTCAGAGAGGCATTGAAAAATCTCGACTGGTCGGTTTACCAGGATAAGAATGTAGCGGTGTTCTGCAGCGCAGACGCTATTATTCCGGTATGGGCTTATATGCTGGTCGCGTCTTACCTGGAGCCGGTTGCAAAAACTGTTTATGTCGGGTCAACCGTCGAAATGTACAAGCATCTTGTGTTGAAGAATCTTGGTTCTATTGATCCGTCTTCCTTTGCTGACCAGCGTGTGGTTGTGAAAGGATGCGGAGATGTCAATATTGAGAGCTATGCATATGCTGAAGTAACAAGAATTCTGCGTCCCGTAGCAAAAAGCATCATGTATGGTGAACCGTGCAGCACAGTGCCCATCTATAAAAAGAAATGACAAGATTTTTTTCACTGATCATAGCAGTTGTTCTCTTCTCTTGTTCTGACCGTGCGGAGAAACCTTCGGTGCCGGAAAAAGACAGCACGGAAGTAATGAGTGAAGCTTTTCAATTCAATGCTGAATTTCCGGAGCTTTATCAGTATTTGAGTTCGCAGGACAGCACCTTCGATCCACAGGGCTTCGACCAGGGAGAACTTACCGTACAAAAAAATAACTGGCAGGACGGTTTCGAGCCGGCCAGACTTCAGGAATATCTTCCTTATCTCATATTTAATGCAGACAGCACCTACGCACTTGATCTTGTAACATACAACTATGCTCCGCGGAAAAAAGGCGACTCAGTGGTGTTTGAAGTGCAGGGACCAGATTTTGAAGTCGGTTTGATTGATTGGAAAAATCGCAGAAGAAAACGTTTATTGTTCTTTGGTCCATCAGGCCCAATGATTACCGATGCAAGGTGGAAGGATTCAACAACTGCGCTCCTGGCCGGTATTCGTGAATGGCCCGCGAATGATAGTCTGCGACCGCTGGTATTAAAATATGATGTTGCAAATGAAAGCTGGGAACAGTTTGAATATCCTTCGCACATTCGCGCGGAATGGAAATCATATGCAGAACGTTTGCCCAAACATCGTTAGAACCACCCTCTTTTCTTGAAGATCCACAACATCCAGATCGGGATTAGAAGCATCAGTGACACAGCAATGTAAAAGCCCCAGGGCTGGTGAAAGAAATTTACATTGGCATCGAAATTCATTCCGAAAACACCACCAATAACCGTTGCCGGAGCAAGCAGACAGGTAACAATGGCCATCACCTTCATCACTTCATTCATCTTCAGATTCACATTGTTGATATAAAGATCCTGCATGCTGATCATGATATCGCGGTAGTTTTCACTTAGATCATATGCCTGGTTAATGTGGTCGTGAATGTCTTTGAAATATTTTGTTGTGCGGTCGTCGAGTAATTCATTCTCGCTGCGAATGATGGAAGCAACAAGATCTCGCACAGGAGCAATATTTCTTTTTAGTATGATCAGTTCTTTCCGCAGTTTATTAATACGCGCAAGAGATCTTGTGTTGCTGTTTTTGATCACTTCTTCTTCCACCTGCTCAATTTCATCTCCCAGTTTTTCCATCACAAAAAAATAATTGTCGACAATCAGGTCGATCATGGAATAACAGAGATAATCAGCTCCGCGTTGTCTTAACTTGCTATTTGCTATTTTGAGTTTGTCGCGAATAGGATCAAATACATCACGACTTGGATCTTCCTGAAATGTGATCACAAAACCTTGTCCCAATACTATGCTCACCTGCTCCTGCTCCACCGTCATATCTGCCTGGTTATAATAAAGCATATTCAGCAGACAGTATAGAATTCCTTCTACTTCATCCATCTTCGGACGCTGTCCGCAACTCCGAATATCCTCTGCAATGAGCGCGTGAATTCCAAAAGTCTCACAAATAAAATCTACATCTGCTTTTCGAATTCCGTCAATGTTGATCCAGGTAATGTGTTGATTGTTTTTGAATCTGACACATTCCTGAATATCAGCTGGAGTGTGAGTGTTCAGGAAGTCTGCATTGTAATCATGGATGTTGATAAAGACCGAGGACGCATCCTCCCTGTCTGTGCTTGCGATAGGATTGATATTGACAATCTCCTTTGTGCGGTCAGTTCCGAACAACGAAGGCGGAATAAGATGCCGAAGATATTTTGCAGCTTTTGTCATGAACGATCAGAATACATCAACAAGTTAACTTCAAATATTCATGCAGCAAACGTTGATGACTATAAAAGCGTTTTTGCTTTCTCAAGATCTTCTGGTGTGTCGATGGAAACGCCCATATATCCGGTTAATGCCATTCTCAGAGGAATACCATGTTCTAGAAAACGGAGACATTCAATCTTTTCCGCATTTTCCAACGGAGTCATTGGCCATTGCGTGAATTGCAACAAAGCATTCTTTCGAAAAGCATACACACCAATGTGTTCATAATAAGGAATACTGATCTCATTGTTTCTTGGATAAGGAATTACACTTCTGCTAAAAAACAATGAGTTGAAATTTTTATCAACACAAACCTTCACGCGATTAGGATCCCTCACAGTTGCTTCATCTTCGATTAATTGCATCAATGATGCTACCTGCACGGTTTCATCATCAAACAGACGAAGCAGTTTTTCAAGCGGTTCTTTCTGAACAAAAGGAGTATCACCCTGTACATTCAGAATGATGTCAACGTCCATATCCGCGGCAGCTTCGGCAATTCGATCGGTGCCACTCTCGTGTTCTTTTTTACTTCTGATAGGATGACCGCCGTATTTTTTGATTTCTTCTTCAATTACATCGCTGTCGGTAACTACAACCACGTCATCAAACAAGCCGGTTTGTTTTGCAGCAAGGTATACCCGTGCAATAACGGTATGCTCACCCAGCTTTTGCATCAATTTTCCGGGAAACCGGCTTGCGGCATAACGCGCCGGGATCATGGCGATTTTTTTCATGGAAACGAAGATAGCGAAAGAGACTGCGCTAATCATTACGGGATATCATTCCATTTTTCCAAACGGACTTTTT
>Ga0065721_10007462_pt1 | contig 13755 bp, 15 predicted proteins | sample Mesricmetagenome_FD_59108 | JGI IMG/M metagenome (GOLD analysis project Ga0065721, IMG submission 59108) | Mesophilic microbial community from rice straw/compost enrichment Sample: eDNA_1 v2 (version 2) | ecosystem: Engineered > Solid waste > Grass > Composting > Bioreactor | place: USA: Davis... | reverse complement strand
CCGATTGTTATTACGTGGGGCGCCAATACAACGAAGCGCTTGAAACGTACGGAAAGGCGAAGAAAGCCAGCACCGCCGACAACGACTATATTCTTTATCAAACCGGAGTCATCGCGGGCATGCTCAAAAAATACAACGATGCAAATACTAACTTTTCAGAGTTAATCAGCCGCTTTCCCCGTTCTCAATATCGTTTGGACGCTATGTTCAAGCGTGCCGAGTTTGATATGGAGCAGAGCAACTATACTGCGGCCGTCGACGGACTAACACAGCTCATCCGCGAAGGACGTGGTTCCCGATTGCTTCCATATGCTTACATCCGTCGGGCTCAGTCAAACTATAACCTCAAGCAATACGACCGAAGCGCCAGCGACTACAAGCGCATCATCGACGACTTCCTGGGACACCCCGTAGCAAAGGATGCGTTGCCGCTGCTGCAGGAGGTGCTCACGATCTCCGGCAANTCGGAGGAGTTCGGCGGCTATCTCGCCAAGGTGAANGCNGCCAATCCCGATGAGAAGGGCTATGAACAGCTCGAGTACGATGGNGCAACAAACCTCTATTTTGATCAGCAATACCCTAAAGCAATCACTGCACTTGCCGCCTTCCTGAAGAACTACCCGGAATCGGCAAACCGTAGCGAAGCGAAATTCTACCTTGCCGAGTCATATTACCGGACGGATCAGGCAGATAACGCAATACCGTTGTACGTCGAGCTCTCCAATGATGGTACGTTTACCCAGGGGCATCGCGTGGCGTCGCGCCTGGCCGAATTGTATGTGAAGAAGGGCGATCACGCAAAGGCGATCCCACAATTCCGCCGCCTCGAACGCCTCGCTACCAACAAACGCGAACAATCTTCTGCATGGGCAGGATTGATGGAATCATATTACACACTTGGCAAGTACGATTCAACGGAAGTGTTTGCCAGATCAATTCTCGAAGGCGGAAGCGTTAACGTAGGTGGTCAAAACCGGGCTTCACTCTTCCTCGGAAAAGCAGCACTCGCCAAAGGCGACAAGGAAACTGCCAAAGATGAGTTTCTCAATACACTGAATTCCGCACGCGATGAGAATGGCGCCGAAGCCAAGTACCTGTTGGCAACGATATTCCACGAAGCAAAGGAATACAAGCAGGCCGAAGAAACGCTGATCAGTCTGAACAACGACTTTGGCGCTTACGATGAGTGGGTTGGAAAATCATTCCTTCTGCTGGCGGAAAATTTCATCGCAAAAGATGAATTCTTCCAGGCACGACACACCCTCCAGTCACTGGTTGACAACTTCCCGCTGCCTCACATTAAAGAGGAAGCGCGGAAAAGACTCCAGTCAATTGATGCGCGTGAAGCAGAACGTCAGAAGCAACTTGAGGCAGACACACTCGATCTTGACCTCGACCTTGATCTGGACGCCGACGAAACTTCTGATAACTAGCCTATAATCGTTTTACTTTTTGCGATGAAGAAGAATATTAACATCAAGACATACAATTTCACAGTGAGAGCATTAGCCCTGATATCCTTCCTGAGTATATCTGTTCACCTGCAGGCACAACGCCCTGACTGGGAAGGTGAAATCCCTTCGGTGGATATTGAAATTGTTGAAACGCGCGAGCTATCCCTGCCTCCGGCAAACCGGAACTTCGAGAAGATTCCACCGCGCCCGTCGGAGCCTATCAAGCCTCCCATTCGTTATGACTTTCAGCCGTTCAACTTTTCGGCTCCACCGGTGAATCCGCAGATTCGCCCATTGAAACTGAAGGCCGAAAATCCCGGGCAGGTTTATGGCGGATTCCTTCGTCTCGGTTATGGCAATTATGCATCGCCATTGGTAGAAGGGTATATCACTTCCCGTAAGGATAAAGATCGGCTGGTGGGAGCACACCTTTATCATTCGAGTTCAGGAAAGGGACCCGTCGATGGTAAGAACTCCGGAAGCGGTATGACAAAGGCAGCGCTCTTCGGAAGGTCATTTACGGAAAATGTGGTTCTTTCAGGTAGAATCGATGCTGAAAACAGAACGACGCATTTCTATGGTTATCCTGAAGGAATGGAAATTGACCGCTCGGATATCCGTCAGGCGTATAACCTGTTCCGACTGTCGGGAGACATATCGAATGCGAAGAAAGCTGACTTTTTCTACAAGCTTGGCGCGGAAGTAAGTTACCTGGCCGACAAGTTTGATGCCCGCGAGACGGAAGGCAACGTTTCGCTAAACACAGGATATCAGGTTGGCGACGAGTCGAGGTTTAACGTCGATGTCGAGTACACCGCGCTCAGCCGAAAAGATGCATTGGTCTCATCGCGTCTGCGGAACCTGTTCACCGTTGTTCCAACCTACCGGTTTTCACCGGTAGAAGATTTGATTCTTCAGGTTGGATTTGCTGTTGCGTATGAAAATGATACGCTTAACTCAAAGGATCTTCATTTCTATCCTTTCGCCAGCGCCTCATATCCCGTGAGCCCTTCGGTTGATCTGGTAGCGTCGCTGGAAGGCGGGATGGAGAAAGTCTCCCTGCAAACATTGTCGTATAAAAACATTTGGATAGCTCCCAATATTCCTTTGGCGCATGTCAACAAAGTGTATGAACTGAATTTCGGTGTGAACGCCAGACTCGGCAACAAAGTCGGCATCAACGCTGGATTCAGCAACTCGGTTTTGAAAAACATGCACTTCTTTGTCAACAGAACCAACACATCCGAAGCACCTTACGACCAGGCGAAGTTTGACGTGATCTATAACGATAAGGCCTTTTTCCAGACTAACATCTTCGGGGCATTGAGCTTTGCGCAGTCTGAGAAGGCTAAATTTATGCTCCGCGGCGATGTATTCAGCTACGGAACAGGTAAGGATCAGATTGTTGCAGAGGCGTGGCATCTGCCTCGCTATAAGCTGAATGCAAATGCCTCGTTCAACGTAGCGAAGAAGGTCCTCCTGAATTTCGACGTGATCGGGCAGGGGGGCATGAAGGCACTGGAGCCTGAAACGGGCAATGTGATCAAGCTTGATGGTGCCCTTGACCTGAATGCGAAGGCAGAATATCTGTTTTCACCCAGTTTTTCGCTTTTTGTGCAATTCAACAACATCCTGGATAGCAACTACCCGTTGTACTTGTACTATCCGGCGCGTGGATTGCAATTTATGGGAGGGATAACCTGGAGTTTCTGATGAATCATACCTTTAGTCAGGGAATGCCCTGACGGTGGTGTGCGTTTGCAAGCTCAGAAATTTGCTTATTTTTGTATAATTAGCCTTTCTGGAAACCTAACTATTTTTTAAACATGGCGCGAAGAAAAAAGCAAAACGAAGATGATGCATCGAAGGAAAATCAGGAGAACCCTGAGCACTCCGATAACATAAATAACGACGCTTCCGATGATACCTTTGGTTTGCCTGAGGTTGATTACCAGCCTATTCAGCGCGATGAACCATTGGAGGATATGCCGCCATCTGAGCCCATCGACGAGCCTGCTGCAGCGCCCGTGGATGAACCTGTAGAACAACCTTCCTACGAGGAACCCGCATACACACAGCCTGAGGTTCCCGCCGACGAACCTGCTCCTACATTTGAAACGCATGAAGAAGTCAGGCCGACGGAACCTGCATATGAAGAGCATCACCCTGCCGAAGAGCATCACGAATATCATTCGCGCTATGCTTACATGGAGGAAAATGATCAGCCTGTATGGCCGAAAGTGCTCGCTATTATACTGCTGATCCTGCTTGCAGGTAGTGCGATTTATTACTTCGCATTCTACCGCCCTCAACAGCAGCAGGCAGAACAAATGGAACGCGATCGCGATCGCGAAGAGCGTGAACGAATCCTCCGTGCCGAACGCGACCGCCAGGCTGAACTCAAGAGACTGCAGGATGAAGCTGCCCAGCGCAAAGCCGATTCCCTGGCAAATCTGCCCAAAGAAGGGTCTATTGAGCGACTGTCAGGACGTACCGGTCAGTATTGGGTGGTCGTGGCAAGTGCGATCGATGATGACTTGCTCATGGATTTTGCACAGAAACTGTCCAAGAATGGCCGACAGGTCAGGATTATTCCACCCTTCGGTAAGGATGGGAAATTCCACCGGCTCGCGATCGAATCCCGCGACAACTATGCCGATGCCCAGGCAACGGCTGACGGAATGAAAGGTGGGGAGTTTGGTGATCAGCTTTGGGTCGTCAGATATTGATTTTTTTATCTGAGACAAGGTATGGTAATTGCTGTCGTTTAGTTGTTGAGTACGCTCAACATAAAGTATTTTTTAACCTTTTAACCTTATTTACCTAAATGGTTTTACTTCAAATCGCCCAGGATACCACGGCTATATCTTCCGGGGCCGAAGGATCATTGTCGATAATTGACCTCGTGTTTGCCGGCGGACCGGTAATGATTCCCATTGCGCTGCTTTCAATTCTTGCAATTTACTTTTTCATTGAACGCCTTCTGGTGATCAACAAGGCGAATCAGGATCCTGATGCCTTTATGGGGCGAGTTAAGGAACTCGTACTCAGAGGGGATATCAACGGTGCAAAGTTGCTGTGTTCGCAGAACGACACACCAATCGCCCGTATGATTGAAAAGGGCATCTCACGCATCGGCAGCCCGCTGAAGACAATCGAAACGTCTATTGAGAACGTGGGTAAAATTGAAATCTTCAAGCTTGAGAAGAACTTGTCAACGCTGGCAACAATAGCGGGGGCGACCCCCATGATCGGCTTCCTCGGAACCGTAATGGGAATGGTACAGGCCTTTATTGCCATCAGCCAGGAGGAAGGATCCGTAAGCCCAAAACTGCTTTCGTCCGGAATCTATACAGCCATGATCACCACGGTTGCCGGGTTAATGGTCGGCATTATTGCTTATCTGGCGTACAACTTCCTGGTTACACGCGTTCAGAAAGTCGTCCATAAAATGGAATACACTTCGGTTGATTTCATCGACCTGCTTCAGGAACCACGCTAGTCACGTTAATGTTTAAGAACTCATGAGGCTTAACTCAAAAAACAAGGTAGACGCAGGTTTTAGCATGGCATCCATGACTGACCTGATATTCTTGCTTCTTGTATTTTTTATGCTGACGTCGTCGTTTGTAACACCCTCAGGATTGCCAGTCAACCTGCCTTCCGCCAAGAAGAGTGTGATCGAAATGCAAAAGCTTTCCGTCACTGTTACAAAAGACCTGCAATACTATGTCAACGACAAGAAGATAAGCAAAGCAAATCTCGAGGGTGAACTCAAGAGCAGACTGACTGCGCCAGGTGGTTCAGTCGTGATTCACATCGATCAGTCTGTTCCGACAGAACACCTCGTTTACGTTGCAGGAATTGCAGCGAGTCTTGAAGCTAAAGTCGTAGTCGCTACCAAACCAGGAACCTGATTATGACAAGCCAGGAGGAAAAGAAAAACAGACGCATTGCCATGATCTCTTCATTGGGGATTCATGCCGTGGTGCTTGTGTTACTCATCTTTATGGTTGCATGGAAACAACCTAATCCTCCGCACCCTGAAATTGGTATTGAAGTAAATTGGGGAGAGGACACCCGCGGGTCTGGAAACACTACACCCGATAAATCCGCAGGATCTGAAGGCACTCAACAGGAAGAACCTGAGCAACCTGCTCCCGTAGAAGAAACGCCTGAGCCTGAACCGGAGCCGGTCGTTGAGGAGACACAACCCGTTCAACAGGAAGTCGTCGCCCAGACAGAAAGCCCCGTTGTCGTAGAGAAAAAAGAAGAGAAGAAGGTAGAACCTCCTGTGGAGAAAGTTGTGCCCAGGAAGGAACCGGAGCCTGAAAAACCAAAGGTTAATCCGGATGCTGTATACAAACCGAAGACACAAACTCAATCCGACAATAAAACATCAGAAGCCAAGGCCGGGCAACAGGCTAACGAAGGTAACGATGCCAATGCAGCCGGAAACAAAGGTCAGGTGGATGGTACACTCAATCCAAACGCCGTTTACAAAGGCCCTTCAGGAGGCGGAGGCAATGGCCTGGGCCTAAGTATGCCGGGGTGGGAGTGGGTGAGTCAGCCGCGTCCAAAAGGCCTGACCAGTACGCTTTCAGGTAAAGTGAGGTTTGAAATTGAGGTCGATGCCAATGGCGATATCATTGGTATTACTACACTCGAGAGAACGTTGAATTTTGAGGATGAGCGAATGCTTAAAAATCTTATACGGCAAAGTCGTCTGGAGAAAACTTCGCCGGGTGATGCGCCGCTAAAATCGAAGGGTATTGTCGAATTCAATCTCCGCCTGGAGTAATGACTGACTCATACGCAGCCATTATTCGCGATGTAGCACAGTCTGTTCATGCGAATATGCGCGAGCTGACTGACCGCAAAGGCTTTGCTGACTCGGAAGAACTCGACCATATTGAAGGTAAACTTATCGCCTACCAGGAAGTGCTTGCTATGCTTCGGGCAAGTGCCGCAGAACACAACCTGCCCTTGCGTGAACTCGGCCTCTGAATATTTTTCCTGAACCATCCGGCGTGCTTGAAATATCCTGAAATCATAAGCACATTTGTGGCGGATGTTTACGAGCTACCCCGAAACCCTCGAGTATTTGTATGCCAATCTTCCGATCTTTCAACGCGTCGGTGCCGCCGCTTATAAGAAAGATCTGACGAACACCATCCGCCTTTGTGAGGTACTTGGCAATCCCCATCTTAAATTCAAATCTGTCCACGTAGCCGGAACAAATGGCAAGGGGAGTACTTCCCATATGCTGGCGTCTGTTGTACAATCACAGGGCTATCGCACGGGGTTGTACACATCGCCGCATCTGAAAGATTTCACCGAGCGCATCAAAGTAAACGGCGACAGTGCCGACAAACATTTTGTTGTTGATTTTGTAAACCGCATACATCCACACATCGAGGAAATACAGCCTTCGTTTTTTGAGATTACCGTAGCCATGGCATTCGACTACTTTGCGATGAAAGAAATAGACATTGCCGTTGTCGAAGTTGGCTTAGGTGGGCGACTGGATTCCACCAACGTAATNACTCCTGANGTATCNGTAATTACAAATATTGGCTGGGATCACAAAGACCTGTTAGGGGGTACGTTGGCACTNATTGCTTCTGAAAAAGCGGGCATTATCAAGCCTGAAATCCCTGTTGTGATCAGTGAGCGACAGCCTGAAATTGATGCGATATTCGAGGAAAAAGCACGGAAAACGGGTTCCCCGATATTTTTCGCTCAGGACATCTTCAGCGCGGTGACGCGTGAAGCAGATGGACGCGTGATTGCCGACGTCTCCCGAAACGGCTTTCGCGTCATTTCCGATCTCGACCTTCCCTTACAAGGGTATTATCAACACAAAAATTTACTCGGTGTCCTTATGACAGTCGAGGCCCTCAATGCGCGGGGCTGGCACATAACACCTACTTCCGTTGAGGAAGGATTGCGTCACGTGGTTGCAAATACGGGGTTAAAAGGTCGTTGGCAAAAGCTTGGCGACAAACCATTGACGATTTGCGACACCGGCCATAACATCGATGGCATTCGTGCAGTCATCAGTCAAATTAGCACACAAAGGTTTCAAAAATTACATATTGTTTTCGGCGTTGTGAAGGACAAAGACCTTGCAGAGGTCCTCGAACTTTTACCGAAAGATGCATTCTACTACTTTTGTGAAGCAAAGATTCCTCGCGCGATGCCGGCGGAACAATTAGCCGGACTGGCGCAGACGAGAGGATTATCCGGAGTAGTAGTGGCTGACGTTAACAAGGCGGTTGAGACGGCCAGAGCAAGTGCTTCCGCTGAAGACATGATTTTTATTGGAGGAAGCACCTTTGTGGTTGCTGAATTAAACGACTTATGAAACGGAAGCAGGAACGGTTCAGGATCATTGAAGAACGAACCAATGTTATCGAACCAAGTAAACCAATCTACAACCAGATAAAAGGAAAATGGTCGTCGGATTATTTCAAGAATGACCATCCAATAACGGTTGAACTCGCGTGCGGCAGGGGAGAATATTCAGTAGGGCTTGGAGCACTTTTTCCGCAGCGAAATTATATAGGCGTTGACGTCAAAGGCGAACGCATCTGGAAGGGAAGTACGTGGGCTGTCGAACGGGGTCTCGCTAACGTGGCCTTCCTCCGTACGCAGATACTGGCGATAGAGAATTTTTTCGGCCTGGATGAAATCGATGAAATATGGATGACATTCCCGGACCCACGTCCCAGAAAACGAGACATCAAGAGGCGCTTGACCAGTCCAAGATTTTTAGAAATGTATAAGCGACTGCTGCGACCTCAGGGTTTCTTCCGGTTAAAAACAGACAACACGATCCTGTTCGAATACACACTGGAAGAACTGCAGAACAGAACAGATATCACTGACTTTGCTTACACCAAAGATCTGTATTCGTCTGAACTGAGACCCGAATGCTTCGACATCCGAACGCGTTACGAGGAAGAGTTTGCAGCGAAAGGTGAATCGATAAAGTATTTGCGTTTCAGATTTAGACAATAAGACCAAGACTATGGATATGGATTACTTCGAACTCGAGGAAAAGTTTTACGAAGCTGACAAGATGATCAACGATGGTCGGATAAGCGATGCAGCGCATTTGCTTGAGGCGATCCTTGCCGAAGCCCCTGATTTCGGAAAGGCCCATAACCACCTTGGCTGGCTTTACGAAACAAAGTTCAAGAACTATTCAAAAGCCGAAGAACACTATAAATACGCCCTGAAGTTCGCAGCTGATTATCCCGCCGGTTATTACAATTACGCCTATCTGCTGTCAACGCTGCGCCGATACGAAGAACTGGAAAACCTCCTTAACGAAGCGATAAAGGTTCCTGGTATCAGCTATGCTACCCTGTACAATGAATACGGGTTGCTTTATGAAGCTCAAGGCAAATTCGATGAGGCTATCCATTACTTCCGCCTCTACATTCAGAATCTCTTCGAAATCAAAACAATCGAAGCCGCCGCTGAGGCTATCAAGCGCTGCGAACGGAAAAAGCAGCTGCTTTGAATTCCAGATGCCTAATTCCTGGCTCCTGATTTATGATTTGGGGTAACTGTAACGTTTACTTCCGCGCCTCTTTCCGTGTGATCTGTGCGATCTGTGAGAGAAACGAAGGTTGAAGTCTGTATGTTTGGAAAAAACAAACCCACTCCGATCAGAATAATGGATTAAAAGGGGGTGGAGAAATCTGACCTGCATTTCCATCCCGTAGGGACGCCATGTTAACAGCGACCGCGTTCGAAGGCAGTCTCTTGGACCGGCCGCGGTAACTGTCCCGCTTACTCCCTCGGCGACTGACCTCGTTTCCGGTTGCCGGTTCCCGTTTGTACCTTCCGGTGACTCGATTTCCTGCCTCACATAATTACTTCCGGTTGTCGCGAGTTGCTCATTACAATAAATACCCTTTGACAAGCGTAAAACAGGTCGCGCGACATTTTGACTCATCCCCTCTGATGGTTTGTGCCGCGTGGGTGGAGATGAGATTGATTTATGTTGCTCACTGATATTGGCTTCCCTCTGTGCCGACACGGAAAAAGTCTCTTGCTCTTTCATTCCCCTCGCCGCCACCTCACGCATGTATTCCCTGACTGCGGCGGTATATGCATTTGGCAAAGCCTCAGCCTTCGCGACATCCGCATAGTATTGTTTCTTAACAGGGTCTAGCAGAATGCGCACTGCCCAGGCAGAAGCTTCCCTGAACGTACTCCGTGTAAGTCGTTGCGCAGCACTCTGCTTTCGTGGATCGGGTTTTCGCGGAGCATGACTTGCAATAGTTTTTCCACGTACCTCGCGAAAAATCAACCATCTGCCAATCCGGCCCCGAAGCCCTCGCGTAAGATCGTTGTTTGCTACAATAGCCATAGAAAGACGTTTATCCTGCTATACGAAGCGTCTATATACCCCGGGTTTCACAAATCCACATATTTTTTCAGAAAATCTTTCGGGAGGACACCCGATTTTCTCCACCTTGCCGTTTCCAGCTCAGGTCAAACCTCCGGCATTTCTCCACTCTTTCTCCACTCTTTCTGTTAGATTTCTGGTTCAGATTACTGATTGGGGGTGACGACTGCCCGTAACTGGAACGTCAATTCTGTGCCTTCTTCCGTGTGATCCGTGCTATCTGTGAGAGGAACAAGGTTCAACAGGGTTCAGGGGTGATCATTGCCTGCCGCAACCTGTGTTATCTTCCGTATGGTCTGTGCGATCTGTGAGAGGAATAAGGAGCACAGCCCAAGGGTGACCTGGCAGGAGTCACGTTTGTTGCTATCGTGGAGCCTTCTTTTCCCGGTTCTGCAATGCCCCCTGTCCCCCTTGTCCCAAAACAGCGGACTAAATACCTGGCGCAACAGCTAACCAGCAACAATTGCTCTTCCTGCTTCACGATAGATAACTAAAAAATCGCCTCGCGAATCGTAAGACAAGCTGTTTGTATATTTTTATGAAGAGATACCCGTTAAACTATGAAAGAAACAGCGTCCTTCAGGGTTGAAAACTTCCGCGTGTTGGTTTCTGATAAAGCAGGCTCTGTTTCGGCAGAGGTGTATGAACCACCTTCTCCACATGCCGTTCTTACCCTTGCGCATAGTGCAGGCAGTGATATGTACCATGTGTTCCTGCAACGCCTCTCGGAACACTTCGCTGCCCACAACATCGCGACAGTGCGTTTTAACTTTCCGTATCGCGAGAACGGCAAGAAGATGCCTGACCGATATCCGGTAGCAGCGGCTACCGTGCTTGCCGTAATTAATGAAACAGTCAGGAGATTTCCTGGTCTACCTCTCTTCTGTTCAGGAAAGTCATTCGGAGGGCGGATGTCGTCGATGACGTTGGTAGAGCATCCGCGCGATGAAGTGAAGGGATTGGTGTTCTTCGGATTCCCGTTACATCCTCCTGATAAACCTTCTGTTGAGCGTGCGAAGCACCTTGAAAAATCAGGTATTCCGATGTTGTTCCTACAGGGGACGAAAGACAAGCTTGCCTATTTNGATTTGATGAAGGCNGAGTGTGACAAGCTTAAACAAACTACGCTGATCGCACTTGAGGGAGNTGATCACAGCTTGTCAAGAGGAAAGCAGTCAGGCGCGGAACTTCTGGCACAACGGAGTGCCCACTGGATAAATCAGGTAATTGCCACGGGTATTGGGGATAGTGCTGGTCATTTGACGTAACGGGCACCCAATAAAGGAAACGATCTCCCCATCCGAAATCCGGTATTCGCAGGGAATGTTTTTTTCGTTTGGTTTAGCAACAACAATCTGACACAGGATTGGGGTGCAAATTGATTCACAAATGAAAGACCAACTCATGGAAACAAATCTGTTAACATCATATGCGGAAGGAAACGCAAGTGCTGTTCCGCCTGCGACGGGTTCGAGTCGGATTAATGTTGGCACCGCGGAGCGAATCGCTTCAGTGGTGGGAGGTACTGCGCTNGGCGTATATGCNGCGAAGAACTTCAATTCAGTGAGTGGCAAACTTGCTGGGGTAATTGGATTACTTCTGCTCAAGAGAGGAGCAACGGGTTATTGCGAAATNAACAACGCTGTGGGCAGAAATACCGCTCACAAGAAAGCCGATGCGATAGAGGTTCGCGCAACGCACACGATCAACAAATCACGCGAAGAAGTTTATGCGTTCTGGAGAAATTTCCAAAACCTTCCTACCTTCATGAAACATCTGGAGAAAGTCGAGGTGCTGGATGAAGACCGCTCGCGGTGGACAGCCAAGTTACCTGGAGGCGTTGGCTCAATTTCCTGGGAAGCTGTTATTGACGATGAACAGCCAAATAGTTATATTTCATGGTCATCGTTACCAGGGTCCGCGGTAGACAATGCCGGGGAAGTTCGATTCAGTGACGCAGCTGATGGAGCTACGGTAATGCATGCTAAAATTTCTTATCGACTTCCTGCAGGAGACGCGGGGAGTCTGGCAGCAAAACTATTTAACCCGTTGGTTGAGCGAATGATCAGGCAGGATATCAAAAAATTCAAGGCTTTGCTGGAAACTGGTGAAATCTTTACCAATAAGTCCCTTTCACCAAAAACTTTGCAAGCTCTCGATAGTTTTGTTGAATAAGGCGCACCGAAAAGCAGTTTTTTTCGTTACATGAAAAGCGACCTGAAGTATACGTTGGAAAATAGTCTGAATACCGTGTTGCAACGTCAGATACTGAGGATTTAATTACCAATCTGTTGCGTATATTCCTCAAGGCTGAGTGGTTAAAAGGGATGAATTCAGGCTGATTTCAAACATTTAACCGAGAGGCATCATATTTTAGTTAATTTAAAAAAACCCTATAAAAACAAAAGTTATGGAATTAAAAGAGGATAATACGCAAAACAGTGCGCAGCAAAATGCGCCTGCACCCGAAGCAAAGAAAAAGTCTAACAGAGGGTTTGCGTCTATGGACCCTGAACGCCAGAGAGCCATCGCACGTAAAGGCGGTGAAACTGTAAGCCGGAACCGCGAACATATGGCAGCAATCGGTGCCAAAGGTGGAGAGCGGGTAAGCCAGAACCGTGAGCACATGGCTCAAATCGGTCGTAAAGGCGGCGAAAGCAGCGGATTGAACCGCGCTAACGCAGCTAAGGAAAATCGTAGAGGCAACCGTTAACATATAATGGTGTAAAGGGCTATGTACTGAACATAGCCCTTTATTTTTTCCCGCCGTTCCATGCGACTAACAAGCCTCGCCTTCGGCGAAAAACTCCCAGTCCCGTCGCAATACACATGCGCCGGGAAAAATATCAGTCCACCCCTGGAATTTATTGACGTACCCCGTTCGGCTAAAAGCCTGGCAATCGTCGCACGTGACGATGATTCCCCGGATAAGAAAATCTATTGGCTCGTTTTCAACATCCCGGGCAATACCACCCATCTTGATGAAGGCCGCCTCCCGCAAGGTGCCATCGGCGGGTTGAATTCAGATGGGAAACCCGGTTATGAAGGACCTTGCCCAAAAAATTTCCACGGTATACACCGCTTTCGGTTCACTCTTTTTGCATTGGATCAAACCCTCGACATGCCTGCTAATGCTCCGGTGGATGAGGTCATCGGCGCATTAACGAGTCACATTATTGACCACGCCGACCTGATGGGTATTGCAGAAGGCGAGTAAGTATTTAAAAGAACCAGGTCTGGTCTGGGTTTTGTTAACTTACTTAAAACTCAGATCATGCGACTCCGCCACCTTTGTTTCTTTCTTCTTCTTTTCTGTTCGTCTAATGCGTTCTCACAACAAAGTGCTGAAATTGCGCGCGTTGAATTCAATTCGGGAACAAGAGCATACAGAGAACAGTTAATCGTAACGAAGGATAGCCTGTCCGTTATAAAGGAAGATTTTCGTGAAGATGATCGTCCTCAAATCATCCGGCGGCCTACTACTGCCAGGGAATGGAAATCGGTCCTTTCCTCACTCAGTAAAGTCCGGCTTTCTGAGATTGACAATCTGGAGTCACCTACGAAAAACAGGGAAATCGATGCGGCAGCACATGGCAGTATCATCATCACCACTTCAGATGGGCAGTCATTCACCCACGGCTTTGACGACGAGAACCCACATAAGAGTTTTCACGGTCTGATGAGCTGCATCCGAAAGCTTCGTAAAGAATAAGGCAGCCGTGCACGATTGATGTAAAACACCGGCCCCGGCACATCTTTTTTCCATCTGATGTCATAAATCAATGGGTGATGGGAAAGATAAGTGGAGCTTTAGGCAAATTCTGGTTTCTGCTGAAGAAAACATTCAGTCAGTGGAATGAGCGCGAACCGTTTAAT
>Ga0065721_10051722_pt1 | contig 13758 bp, 17 predicted proteins | sample Mesricmetagenome_FD_59108 | JGI IMG/M metagenome (GOLD analysis project Ga0065721, IMG submission 59108) | Mesophilic microbial community from rice straw/compost enrichment Sample: eDNA_1 v2 (version 2) | ecosystem: Engineered > Solid waste > Grass > Composting > Bioreactor | place: USA: Davis... | reverse complement strand
CCGTCAGCGTGATGCGGGAGGAGCCGCCGCCGTTGGCGTTGCCGCTGCCGTTTCGGTCGTCCAGGACGGTCATGGAGGGGGCTCTCGGTGGAGGCCTTAGACGACGGGCGTGACCAGCGGCTGCCCGGCGAAGAAGGCGCTCATGTTCGCCAGGACAAGATCGCCCATCGCCTTGCGGGTCTCGACGGTCGCGCTGGCCTGGTGGGGTTGCAGGACCACGTTGTCTAGCGCGAAGAGCGCGTCGGGCACATGCGGCTCGTTGGCAAAGACGTCGAGCGCGGCGCCGCCCAGACGGCCGTCCTTCAGGGCGGCGACCAGCTCCGGCTCGTCCACCACGCTGCCGCGGGCGACGTTGACCAGCAGGCCTTCGGGCCCCAGCGCCTCGATCACAGTGCGGTTGACCATGTTCCGGGCATCCGGGCCAGCCGAGGCGGCGACGATCAGGATGTCGCTCTCCCGCGCCAGATCCTCCGGCGAGGCCACGAAGCGGTAGGGCACGTCGGTGCGCGGCTTGCGGTTGGTGTAGGAAATCACCATGCCGAAGCCAGCGGCACGATCCGCAATCGCCTGTCCGATGCGGCCGAGGCCCAGGATGCCCAGACGCTTGCCGGTCACCTTGCGGGCCAGCGGCAGCTTGCCGCCCGGCCACTGGCCGGCGCGAACGAAGCGGTCGCCGACCATCATGCGGCGCGACCCGGTGATCATCAGCCCGATGGCGAGGTCGGCCACGTCGTCGGTCAGCACGTCCGGCGTGTTGGTGACGCGCACGCCCTTCGCCTTGGCGTGCTTCAGGTCCACCGCGTCGGTGCCGACGCCGTTGATGGCGACGATGCCCAGGTTCGGGCAGGCGTCCATGATGGCGTTGCTGACGCCGGTGCCGCCGCCGGTGACCACGGCGCGGACGCGCGGCCCCACCTCCGCCACCAGCCGGTCGCGGTCGGGCGCGGCGGCGAGGCGGTGGACGGTGTAGCCCGCGTCCAGAGCCGCCTCGATGTCCGGCATCATGGGTTCGACGAGAATGATCTCCGGCTTCATCGAAATGCTGTCCTTAGTGGGAGAGGATCAGTGCGAGAGGATTTGGCCGAGGAAGTTGCGGGTCCGCTCGGACTTGGGATTGCTGAAGAATTCGGCGGGGGTGGCCTGCTCGACGATCTCGCCGCGGTCCATGAAGATGACGCGGTCGGCGACCGACTTGGCGAAGCCCATCTCGTGCGTGACGCACAGCATGGTCATGCCGTCCTCGGCGAGGCTGATCATGGTGTCCAGCACCTCCTTCACCATCTCGGGGTCGAGGGCGGAGGTCGGCTCGTCGAACAGCATGACCTTGGGGTTCATGCACAGCGAGCGGGCGATGGCGACGCGCTGCTGCTGACCGCCCGACAGCTGGCCGGGATGCTTGTGGGCCTGATCGGGGATGCGCACGCGTTGCAGGTACTTCATGGCGATGGCCTCGGCCTCCGCCTTCGACGTGCCGCGCACCTTCATCGGCGCCAGCATGCAGTTCTGAAGCACCGTCAGGTGCGGGAACAGGTTGAACTGCTGGAACACCATGCCGACCTCGCGCCGCACCTGATCGAGGTGGCGGTGGGAGGCGTCAAGCTGGATGCCGTTGACGGTGATCGTGCCCTTCTGGTGCTTTTCCAGCTGGTTGATGCAGCGGATCAGGGTCGACTTGCCGGAACCGGATGGGCCGCAGATGACGATGCGCTCGCCCTTGCGGACTTCCAGATTGATGTCCTTCAACACCTGGAAGCTGTCGTACCATTTCTGGACGCCGTCCATGCGGATGACGACCTCGCCGCTCATGGGCCGCGGCACCGCGCCCTCGGTGGGTTCGTAAGCCAGCGCCATGGTGCTCTCCTTCAAAGAAGCCGGCAAAGATGCCGGCAGGTTGGGCTGCGCCGGAGGCTCGGCCCAACCTGCGGATGCTCTAAAATCAGGACTTGGTCAGCGGGGGCAGGTCGGTGCCCAGCCACTTCTGGTGGATGGCGTTCAGCTCGCCGTTGCCCTTCACCGTCTCGATGAAGCCGTTGACCCACTTCAGCAGGGCGTCCTGGCCCTGGCGCATGGCGATGCCCTGCACCTGACGGTTCAGCACGAACTTCATCTCATAGTTGGCCTGCGGGGCCAGCTTCTTGATTTCCTTGGCGACGACGTTGCTGAGGCCCAGCGCGTCCACCTGACCGGACAGCATCGCCTGCACGGCGCTGGCGTCGTCGTCGAAGCGCATGATGCGCGCGTCCTTCGGGGCGACGGCAGTCAGGGCGTTGTCCTGCGTGCTGGCGCGGGCGACACCGATGCGCTTGCCGGAGAGGTCGGCGGCTTCCTTGATCTTCGCGTTCTGCGGGGCGACCAGACCGATTTCGATGGCGGCGTAGGGCTCGGAGAACTGCACCTGCTTGGCGCGCTCCGCCGTGATGCCCAGCGAGGCGACCAGCAGGTCGACCTTGTTGGTCAGCAGGTAGGGGATGCGGTTCGGGCCGGTGACCGGAACGATCTCGACCGGAACGCCCATGTGCTTGGACAGCAGCTTGGCGACGTCGGCATCGTAGCCGTCCGGCTTGCCATCGGACGTGGTGATGCCGAAGGGCGGGAAGTCGACCAGCATGCCGACGGTCAGCTTGCCCTTCGACTTGATCTCGTCGACGGTCTGCGCGGAGGCCGGCGCGGCAAAGGCGACAGCCGCGGCCATCAGGGCGCCGGCGACGGCGAGGCGGCGGGTGATCTGGAAGCTCATGGACATTTCCTCACGGTTCTTGATCTTTGAAAAGGATCGGTGTGCAAGGGCCGCTCAGCGGCCGGGCGCGGCGTAGCGCTGTTCCAGCCGGGCGCTCAGCAGCGACAGCGGCCAGCACAAAGCGAAGTAGATGGCCGCCACGATTCCGAACACCAGGAAGGGCTGGAAGGTCGCGTTGTTGACGATCTGGCCGGCGCGGGTCAGTTCGGTGAAGCCGATGATGGAGGCCAGCGACGTGCTCTTGATCAGCTGGACGAGGAAGCCGACGGTGGGCGGCACCGCGACCTTCACCGCCTGCGGCAGAACCACGTAGCGCATCAGGCCCGGATAGCGCAGGCCGAGCGCCGAGGCCGCTTCCCACTGGCCGCGCGGAACGGCCTGGATGCAGCCGCGCCAAATCTCGCCCAGGAAGGCGCTGGCGTTCAGCGTCAGACCCAGCGCCGCGGCGGCCCAGGGGTTCAGGTCGATTCCCATGACGGTGGCGCCGAAGAAGACCAGGAACAGCTGCATCAGCAGCGGCGTGCCCTGGAACAGCAGGATGTAGCCGGTGGAGAACAGCCGGATCGGCTTGATCGTCGAGGTGCGGCCGAGCGCTACGAACAGGCCGACCGTGGCCCCGCCGATGAAGGCGATGGCCGACAGCGCCAGCGTCCACTGCACGGCGCTGAGGAGGAATAGGAATTCGTTGTACCCGAAGGAGCGGATCATGGTGGCGGGCTCCTCAGCGGCGGTCGGTGTCGTAGGCGAAGGCGAGGCGGTAGATGCCGGCGAACAGCGCCGAGAACATCAGGGCCAGACAGAGGTAGATCGCCGTCACCACAATGTAGATTTCGAAGCTGCGGAAGGTCTGCGACTGGATGTTGTTCGCGACCGAGGTCAGCTCGTCCGCCGAAATCGCCGAAACCACGCTGGAGCTGAGCATCAGCAGGATGAATTGGCTGGTCAGCGCCGGATAGACCGTGCGCAGCGCCGGCTTCAGCACAATGTAGCGGAACACCTGGAGCGGCCTCAGGCCGAGCGCGAGCCCCGCTTCGATCTGGCCTTTTTGGATCGATTCGATGCCGGCGCGGATGATCTCCGTCGCGTAGGCGCCGACGTTGACGACCATCGCGATCAGCGCGGCGATGTCCGGCGACAGCCGGATGCCCATGGTCGGCAGCCCGAAGAAGATCAGGAAGATCTGCACCAGGAAGGGCGTGTTCCGGATGACCTCGATGTAGGCGTTGATCACCCAGCGCACCGGTTTCGGGCCGGACGTCTTGCCCAAAGCGCAGAGAATCGCCACCGCGAGGCCGATGATCATCGCGCCCAACGACAGTTGAACGGTCAGCCAGGCGCCTTCGAGCAGGTAGTCCCAGTTCGCGGCGACCGCGTCGAAATCGAATTTGTAGTTCACGGGCATCCCTCCACAACCGCGCCGGGCCGTTGCGGCCTTCGGCGGATTGCCACGGTCCGGGCGTTGGGGCCTGCGCCCGTCATCCCCGGTTTTTTCGCGGAGCCTATTTAGATCGGTCTAAAAGCGCAAGGCCGAAAACGCAGCGCTGCGAAAATTAATACGTGTGGCTAGCATCCAGAGCGTGCAAAGGGGGTGAACGGGTGAGGGCACTGTGCCGAACGGGTGCTTGCCGGATGCCGAGGCTTGACAATGATCAAGGTGGCCACGCGTTCTCAACCGGCATATCCGGCTTGATATGACGCCCCGCCTTGCGTCACATGGTGGACGCCTCAGGGAAAGGACCCGCTTATGGATTGCTTCGCCGCTGCCCCTGGCCCCGCTCCGCTGCCGCTCGACGAGGCGCTGGCCCGCGTTGCCCAGACCTACGGCGCCGTGACGGAGCCGGAAAGCGTGCCGCTGCGCGCGGCGCTGGGGCGCGTGCTGGCGGAATCGGTGACGGCGCCGGTCAACGTGCCGCCGGTTGCCGTATCGGCCATGGACGGCTGGGGCTACCGGGCGCCCGAATCAACGGACGAAGAGGCGGTGGGCGAAGGATTGGTGCGGCTGACGGTGGTCGGGCGTGTGCCGGCCGGCTCGGTCTTCTCCGGGACGGTCGGCGTGGGCGAGGCGGTGCGGATTTTCACCGGCGCGCCGGTTCCCACGGGCGTGGACACCATCGCCATGCAGGAAGACTGTCGGGCCGAGGATGGCGCGGTGCTGGTGCCCGCGGGGCTGAAGCGCGGTTCCAACATCCGCGAGGCCGGGGAGGACATGCGGGCGGGTGCGGTCGTGTTGACGCCCGGCCGCCGGCTGCGCGCGCAGGAAATCGGCCTTGCCGCCGCGGTCGGGCGCGCCAGCCTGTCGGTGCACAAGCGCCTGCGCGTCGTGCTGTTCTCGACCGGCGACGAACTGCGCGAACCGGGCGGCGCCAAGCCGGACGGCGCCATCTACGACGCCAACCGCTACACACTTGCCGCCCAGCTCGACGCACTGGGGGCGGAGGTGCGCGACCTGGGCATCCTACCGGACAATCCCGACGTGACCCGCGCCGCCCTGGCCGAGGCCGCTGGTACGGCGGACCTGCTGATCACCTCCGGCGGCGCGTCGGTGGGGGAGGAGGACCACATCAAGGCCGTGGTCAACTCGCTGGGCTCCATCGACCTGTGGAAGCTCGCCGTCAAGCCGGGCAAACCGCTGGCGCTGGGGCGGATCGGGGACACGCCGTTCCTCGGCCTGCCGGGCAATCCGGTGTCGGCGATGGTGACCTTCATGTTGGTGGGCCGCCCGCTCGTGCTGCGCCTGATGGGGGCGGAGAGCGTGCCGACGCCGCGCTGCCTCGTGGTTTCCGGCTTCGAGTTCCGGAAGAAACCGGGCCGCCGCGAGTTCCTGCGCGCCCGCCTCGCCACCGGTCCAGACGGGCGGCCGGTCGCCCACAAGTTCCCCAGCGACAGTTCCGGCGTGCTGACCTCGATGGTCGAGGCCGACGGCCTTGTGGACATGCCGGCGGAAGCCACGACGATCCGCGAAGGAGAGATGGTGGAGTTCCTGCCCTTCACGGGGCTGTTTGCGTAGACGTTCCCTACCCGTCATCCCAGCGAAGGCTGGGATCCAGAAAACGGGGCGATCAAATCGCTGAAGTGCCCTGGATCCCCGCCTTCGCGGGGATGACGGAAAGAGAAATGGCGGGAAAGCCCGCGTTACTTCTTCGGCATGTGGCCGCTGATTTCAGCGTGCAGCGGCTTGGTGTCCTCGAAAGTCTTCTGCTGTTCGGCGGTGGCTTCCTTCTGGTGCTTGGACTTCCACTCCGAATAGGGCATGCCGTAGATGGCGATGCGCGCGTCCTCGTCGCTCAGGGGAACATTGCGTTCCTTGGCGGCGGCGGCGTACCACTTGGACAGGCAGTTGCGGCAGAAGCCGGCGAGGTTCATCAGGTCGATGTTCTGCACGTCGGTGCGCTTGCGCAGGTGTTCGACCAAGCCGCGGAACGCGGCGGCCTCCAGTTCGATGCGGGTCTTGTCGTCCATTACGAATTCTCCTCCTCAGATCATGTTCTGGTCGGCCAGCCGGACCATCAGGTGCTCGTCGGCGTAGCCGTTGCGGGTCTTCAGCGCGCGGGGCTCGGTTCCGAAGATATGAAAGCCCATGCGCCGATAGAAGCGGACGGCGCGCTCGTTCGTCGTGACGACGCTCAATTGGATTTGCTCCAGCGGCATGTGGTCGATGACCCGCCGCACCAGCACGTCGGCAAGGCCGGAGCCGCGCGCTTCCTCTCGCACATACATGCCGCCCAGCACGCCCTTGTGCCGCAGCCGCGCCGCGGTGAAGGTGGACAGGGCGGCCATGCCCATCAGTTGCCCGTCGATGAAGCCGCCGAAGGTCCGGCCGGGCGCGAGGCGGTCTTCCCACCAGGACAGCGGCTGTTCCACCTCGTCCTCGTGGGTCGAACCGAAGGCGTCCGGGTGGCGCTGCAACGCCTCCAGCCGGATCGCGCGGAAAGCCTCCACATCGGCGGGTGCCGCCAGCGGGCGGACGAGATGCGGCGGTGTAGGCTCGGGCGGCATCTTACCGGTGATGCAACGTGACGAATCGGCCGAAGCGGTGGAAGCTCTGCGACGAGCCGCCGTCCATGATGACCCGCGCCACGGCCTCCCGGTCTTCGACGACGAATCCCGCCAGTGATTCGACCCCGTAGCGGTGCAGCCGGCCGGTCAGCGGCGTGCCCGGCCCGATCAGGGCCACGCGCACACCCCCGGCCGCCGACAGCAGGCGGGGCAGGGTGCGGTTGGCGAGGGTGGAGGAGGTTATCGCCGCCCCCTCCGCCCCCGGCAGCAGCCATTCCCCGGCGGCCTCCGGGTACTCGCCGTCGCGCGGGTTCATCTCGATGATCTGGGCGTTGGGCAGGCGGCGGGCGATCTGCGGGAATGCGCCGATCACCACGACGCGCCCCTCCATGCCCGTAAAAAGGTCCAGCCCGTTGGCCGCATCGCCGGCAAGGCCGGGGTGGTTGTAATGCGCGTTCATCGCCGCGACGCCGATGGCGGCCTCCAACGGAGTCCAGGACCGGGCGGCCTGGGCCGCGAGCGCCTTGAGGCTGGCGCCGGCCCACTGGTCGGGGGCCGGAATCTCGGTGCCGGCGCTGGCACCAGGGCGGGCGGCGAGGCCGACGTTCTCGTCCGTCTCCACCATGATCCATTTGGCGCCGATGACGACCCGGCGCACGACCGCGTCCTGCACGCCGTGAAGCAGGTCGTCGTAGAGCCGATGCGTGCCCCACCAGCGCCACAGCGCGTCCTCGTCCGGGGCCAGCCAGGCGCTGAAGCCGCCAGTGAAGGTCTGCCATTCGTTCAGATAGCGGCTGCCGACGCTGGTCAGCACCGGAATGCCCTCCGCGATGCCGGACAGCAGTTCGTCGGCGAGGCCTTTCCCGTGCGCCTCCAGCCCGGCGAACTTGTTGACCACCAGCAGGTCGGCGCGCTCCTCAATGGCGCGGCGCACCACCTGGCTGGCCTCCGCCACGCCGGTGGGGTCGACCCGGCAGGACTGCGATTCCCGACCCAACTGCTGCGAGATGCCGAAGGCCTGCCCCGTGGCGACGTCCACCAGTTCCATCCGGTCGGCGCAGTCGTCGGCGGGGCCATAGTTCCGCTGCACCACACCGCCGACGCGGAAGCCGCGCCGCTGCAATTCCGCCGCGAAGCGGTCGAGCAACTCGTCCACGGCGAGGGAGCCGGGGCCGTGGATCACCGCACCGGGACGCAACGGCGGCGGAACCGCGGGGCGCAGGGTCGGCATGGAAGCGGCCTCCTTCTTCACGGGCATCACACGCGGAGCGTCAACAGGCGGTGCGGGGGCTATTGGTCGGATGCGCCACGGCGGATGTGGTAGACGAACACCTCGCCACGGGTTTCATGGGCCAGCAGCACGTTGTCGGTCGTGTTGCAGAAATGCTTGAAATCGATGATCGACGCTGGGTCGGTGGCGTAGACGATCACTTCCTCGCCGGCCGCCATCTTGTCCAGAAGGGCGCGCGTCCGCAGGATGGGAAGCGGGCAGTGCAGCCCCTTCACGTCGAGTTCCCTTGCCGCCACGGCCGCCACCTCATTTCCTTCGCCAACAATGACCGGTGCGACTGTAGCGGGTTCGCGGCTCCACCTCCACCGTTCCGGTGATCCGGCGGGTTGCATGGGGCCGTCGCGGCACCTTTGCCGCGCGCCGTTGTTGTGCCTGGGAAGACATCGATGGAACGGGGCAGGAACGACGCACATGGCGCAACAGCATCGTCTTGACAAGGTGGTGGTCATCACCGGCGCATCCAGCGGCATCGGCCATGCCACCGCCGTCGAATTCGCCCGGCGCGGGGCCGCCGTGGTGCTGGCCGCGCGCCGCCACGCCGCCCTGCACGAGGTCGCGGAGGAATGCGTGGAGGCCGGCGGTCGGGCGATGGTCGTGCCGACCGACGTCCGCGACCAGGAACAGGTGGAACGGTTGGCGCAACGCGCCATCGATGCCTTCGGCGGCATCGACATCTGGGTGAACAACGCGGGCGTGATCGCCTTCGGCCGCTTCGAGGAGACGCCACCGGACGTTTTCGAGGAGATCATGCGCACCAACTTCTTCGGCACCGCCAACGGCTGCCGCGCGGTGCTGCCGCATTTCCTCGACCACGGGGAAGGGACGATTATCAACGTCTCCTCCATGGCCTCCACCGTGGGCCAGCGCTACACCGCCGCCTACGTCGCCAGCAAGTTCGCCGTCCGCGGCTTTTCCGAGACGTTGCGGCAGGAATTGGTGGAGGAACCGGGAATCCACGTCTGCACGGTCATGCCGGGCCCGATCGACACGCCACTGTGGCAGCACGGCGCCAACTACACCGGCCGCGCCATCAAGGCGATGACCCCGCTTTATCCGCCGGAACAGGTGGCCGCGGCCATCGTTGCGCTGGCGGAAAGCCCCAAGCGGGAGGTGTTCGTCGGCAATATCGGCCGGGTGGCGGCCCTTCAGCACGCCCTGGCCCCCGCCGCGACGGAGCGGGTGATGGCGCACATGGTCGACCGCAACATGTTCGAAAACCGCCCGGCCCGGGACACAGCCGGCGCGGTGCTGAACCCCATGCCCGAGTACCACGAGGCCAGCGGAGGCTGGATGGAGCGCACCGGGTCGGGCCCGGCACGGCTGTGGGCCGGAGGCTTCCGTCGCCAGGGCGGTCCGCCGAAGCCTCCCATTTCCTGGACGAACGTCGCGCTGTTCCTGCTGCCCATCGGGGTGATGAGCCGTCTGCCCATGCATGTGTGGGAGCGGCGGGAACGGCACGCGCACTGACCGCGTCGCCCTAAAAAGGGAAGGCTCGGCGGAGCCGTCGCTCCGCCGAGCCTTTCTTCTGTCTGCGAACGGTGCCGGGATCAGGCGCCGCCGATGCCTTCGGTGAAGCTCTCGCCCGTCTTGGGGTCGATGTCCTCGCCCGTGCCTGGCGTGCCCGGTGCGGCCTCGTCACGCTTGCCCACCGGCTTCTGCGCATCGGGATCGTAGCTGCGCGGCGGATGGGTGCCGGCGGATTCCGGTTTCTGCTTGTCGCTCATGCGCCACCTCTCTGGTTCGTGCTGCGATCCGGCAACAGGCGTGCCGCGGCAACCTCACGCCGGGAATCCAACACCGGGAAGGATGTTACTGCGGGCGGATGCCTTCCGCCTCCCGCCATTCCTTGAGGAGCGCCTGGCGCCGCCGCGGGTAGCGTGTTTCCGTTGGCGTCATGGCCAGGATGCGGTCGGTGCGGAAATGCCGGATTGCCTGGCGCATTTCACACCACGCCACGACCACCCGCGCCCGGTCGAAAAAGCCGAGTGCGAAAGGCCAGATGGTGCGCCGGCTTTCGGCGAATGCTCCGTCGCGGTAGGTGATGGCGAGTTTCCGTTCCGTCCGGATCGCCTGTCGGATCGTGGCGAGTTCCATATCCCCGGCGGAAATCGGTTCCCCCGGTCCCACGAGCAGGGTGGAGGCGTCGAGATCGTCGCGCAGGTCGGCCGGCAGCACCGCCGCGATCTTGGCAAGCGCATTGCGCGCCGCGGCACCCAGTCGCCCGTCGCCGCGCTCCGCCACCCAGCGTGAGCCGAGCACCAACGCTTCGATCTCCTCCTCGGAGAACATCAGCGGCGGCAGAATGAAGCCGGGCCGAAGGATGTAGCCGATTCCCGGTTCACCATCGATCCGCGCCCCTTGCGCCTGAAGGGCGCCGATGTCGCGATACAGCGTGCGCAGGCTAATACCAAGTTCCTCCGCCAACGCACGACCACTGACCGGCCGCCGGTGGCGGCGCAGGATCTGGATCAGATCGAGAAGGCGTTCGGCGCGCGACACGGGCGGAAGAATCCTGGCGGAGAATGGCAATCTACCACCGGACAATGCCGCTGGCCCGCATCGCAAGAGACGGTGCGGTGATCCGGGATACCATCGGCAGGCCCGTCCACTCCACAATTTCGGGACAAGTGGGCCGAACTGCCTGGATCTCTTTTTCGAGATTCCAATCCGACCAGCCTATGCTGTTTGCAGTTGTCCGCTCATGGCGACACTCGGAGTGAGGTGGAGAGGAGGCGTGGAAATGGCGGATGGGGTGGGATTCGAACCCACGGTGGGCTTGCACCCACGGCGGTTTTCAAGACCGCTGCCTTAAACCGCTCGGCCACCCATCCGGCCTGGCCACATCTGGGCTTCTGTCGTCGTATCCAGGGATCCGTCGCGCTAAATCTCTGACGCGATCCCCAATCCGAGCCTCGTCCCGTGTGGCGTTGCGCGTTGAGGGCCTCAAGGGCCCCCGCCGCCGAGCGCGCTGCAAAATGGCGGTTTCAGGCGCGGCGGTCAACCGCCTTTGCTGTGGTTGATGGATGTGCCGTTATGGTTTTCCACCATGTCGCCCGTTCGATCACGTCGCCGGCCGTTCGGGCAGGTGGGGACGGTACTCGTTGCCGGTTTCCTGGAGCCAGTTCGCCAGCTTCTGGTCGGCACTCTGGATGTGCAGGAGGAACCAGTTGAGGATGAAGCGGCCAAGGACGCGGCGGATTTCTTCCTCGGAGGCGTTTTGCTCGACAAGGCGATGCATCTCGGCTTCGGCGCGGTCGTGCATGTCCTTGTGGTCCCAATATCCGGGATAACCGGCCTCCCGCATCACCACTTCCTCGTTGGTGAAGTGGGTGTCCGCATACCGCAGCAGTTCGGTCAGCATCTGGTCGATGGTCTGGCCGTCCGGCGTTCCCTCGACGTTGAACCGGTCGAGCAGGCGGACGAACTCGCGGTGCTCGTCGTCGACGGCGTCAACACCGACCAGGGGGATGAGGCGGCTTTGGGCGGTCATAACGGACTCCACGGGCAAGGAAACCGTTATAGTGCTTACGATATAAACCGTACCTTGTGCCTATATCGAGATTGCAAGGCTGCGTTGAAAGCCTGAGTGGCACGGAAGGTGAAAGGCTGCGCGTGCGGTCAGGGCCGGATCGGGCGGCCAAGGTTGGACAGGCGCCGGGTCGGCTTGGGCGGGCTTGGCGCGTCGGAGAAGTCGGGCAGGCTGGGAGCCCGGCCGATGACCTTCCGGATCGCGGCGCTGGTGGCCTCCAGGTCCTCAAGCACGACGGGGGAAACCTTGCCGGCGTATTGCGGCCGGCCGAGCTTCGTGCGCATCTCGTCGATGATCTTCAACTCGGGTTCGAACAGTTCCCGCGCGCCGATGGGAAGGGCCTGGTCGTCGCGCATGTTGGCGAAGTAGTTCCGGGTCGCGCGGGCGAGCAGGCCGATCAGAAGCAGGTCGATGCGCTCGAACTCCGTCAGCAGGTCGGTGAGCTTGTCACCGCCGACGCCGGTCAGCCGTTCTTCCGTCAGGGCGACCAGCGCGCGCACTTCCTCCACCTTCCTGCGGAAGCCGAGGAAGGAGGAGAAGCGGTCCTTGGAAACGTCGCGTTGGGCGCGTTCGGCCAGGACGATGGCTTCGGACGCCTGCTGTTCGATCGCGGACAGCAGTTCCTCGACCTCCTTGCGGCCGTAGTCGCGCCTCAAGACCATCCCGCGGTTGCCCCCGTTGTGCGGACCGTCGAGGCCCGCTTCCGCATCACACGTGATCGATGCTTATAGGGGGCAAGGGCTTAAAAAAGCCCTCACGCGTCGCGAAGTTCCAGCACGACCGGCGTGTGGTCGGAGGCCTTTTCGGCACCGCGCGGGCGGCGGTCGATGGTGCAGGCTTCCAACCGGTCGGCGGCTTGCGGGGACAGCAGGAAATGGTCGATGCGCAATCCCAGGTCCCGCGGCCAGCATCCCGCCTGATAGTCCCAGAAGGTGTAGGCGTGATCGTCGTCGTGCAGCGCACGATAGGCCTCGGTCAGGCCGAGATTGATCAGCGCGCGGAACTTCGCGCGCGATTCCGGCTGGAACAGCGCGTCCCCGGCGAAGGCGCGGGGATCGAAGACGTCGCGCGCCTCCGGGATGATGTTGTAGTCGCCGCCCAGCACGAAGGGCACCTCCTGCGTCAGCAGGTCGCGGGCGTGGGCGATCAGCCGGTCCATCCAGCGGAGCTTGTAGGGAAATTTCTCCGTGCCGATGGGGTTGCCGTTGGGCAGGTAGAGCGAGGCGATGCGCACCCCGTTCACCGTTGCCTCGACGTAGCGGGCCTGTTCGTCCTCCGGCTCGCCGGGCAGGCGGGCCAGCACGTCTTCGTGCGGGGCCTTCGACAGGAAGGCGACGCCGTTGTAGGCCTTCTGGCCCACGGGCGTGACGTGATAGCCGAGTTCCTCGAACGCTTCCCGCGGGAAGGCCGCCGTCTCGCACTTGATTTCCTGCAGCAGGGCGACGTCGGGGGACGCCGCACGCAGCCAGTCGGTGATCAGCGGAAGGCGGGCCTTCGCCGAATTGACGTTCCAGGTGGCGATTTTCACGTCTGCGTCTTTGTTCTTATTGGTTCAGGGTTCTTATTGCTTCAGGCCGCGAAGGAGTTGCCGCAGCCGCAGGACGACGTGGCGTTCGGGTTCTTGATCTGGAAGGAGGAGCCCATCAGGTCCTCGACATAGTCGAGCGTCGCGCCGGACAGCAGGTCCAGCGAGCAATCGTCGGTCACCACCTTGATGCCGCCGTTCTCGAAGACGTGGTCGTCGGCGTTCACCGTGTCGTCGAAGCCGAAACCATACTGGAATCCGGAGCAGCCGCCGCCCGACACGGTCAGGCGCAGCATCAGGGCCGGATTTCCTTCATGCTCGATCAGGAAGGCGACGCGCTTGGCCGCGCTGTCGGAAACCTGCAGCGCGCGCGCATCCTCTTGCGTGACGGTGGGAAGGGCGGTGTCGGGCATGGGACGGGTCCTTCGAAAGTCGCAAAAAAACGGACGACACTGGTCCGAATGTAAGGCCGGGCCGGCGGTTCGTCAAAGGCCGTCGGGACATCGCCGCTATGAACAGCCGTGATGAACCCCTGTTGTGCCTCATTGTGCGGATTGTGCAGCGAGCTTGCTTTGCACAATGGGCCTGAAGGTCGGATTTTCGTGCTGAAACAATGTGTTGCGGTGATTTCTGGGTGTGCGGTCGTCGTGCGTCCGCGGCAACAGCCCCCGCCGTTAACC
>Ga0065721_10005671_pt1 | contig 13758 bp, 7 predicted proteins | sample Mesricmetagenome_FD_59108 | JGI IMG/M metagenome (GOLD analysis project Ga0065721, IMG submission 59108) | Mesophilic microbial community from rice straw/compost enrichment Sample: eDNA_1 v2 (version 2) | ecosystem: Engineered > Solid waste > Grass > Composting > Bioreactor | place: USA: Davis... | reverse complement strand
AGTATGAAGCCCGTCAGCAGATCCCTTTCGCGCTGGACGATGTGATCTGGGATTACCAGCCGCTGGGAGCTGGGGCGGAAGAAGGAGGATTCCTGCTGGATGCTGAGGTCGGTCTCTTCGCCATGAAGAAGGATCAGATCTATCAGCAGATGAAACCGTACAACGACGCCAAGGTCGAAATCGAGCTGATCCAGATTGCTCCCTTGGCTCTGTACAACGTCCTGAGTCTGGATGAACTCGGAATCCGTCGCGATTCCCCGGGTGAGCCGGGAGAGGACTATTACATCGTTCTCGACATGGGATGTGACAACACCACGCTCATGGTCTCGAACGGCTATAAGATCTGGATTCGCAACGTGTCCATCGGGGGGAATCACTTTACCCGCGCGCTGACGAAGGAGATGAAGCTCAGCTTCGCCAAGGCAGAGCATCTGAAGTGCAACGCAACGAAGTCCCCGGATCCGCGGGCCGTCTTTCAGGCACTGCGGCCTGTCTTTAACGACTTTGTTTCTGAAATCCAGCGGTCAATCGGGTACTTCTCCAGCGTGAACCGTTCCGCGAAAATCGCACGCGTGATTGGTCTGGGGAATGGGTTCAAGCTCGCAGGTCTGCAGAAGTTCCTCCAGCAGAACCTTCAGTACGAAGTGATTCGCCCGGACGCTTACAAAGCGCTGAGTGGAGACTCGGTCATCAATTCCCCGCTCTTCGCGGAGAATGTCTTGAGCTTTGCGGTCCCCTATGGTCTGGCTCTTCAGGGGCTGGATCTGACCCGCATTCGGACATCGCTGCTTCCTCCCGAAATCACAGCTGCTCGCCGCATCCGAAAGAAGAAGCCCTGGGCACTGGCCACAGCGGCCACCCTGCTGGCAGGATTGTCCCTGTCGACGATCGGAAATGCGTTCTCTTACAGTGCGGTGAACACCAGCGAGTTCAAGTCTGCGGAAGAGACTGCAAAAGGCTTTGGTGAGGAAGTCAACAAGCTCAAACAGGAGTACGAGGGGCAAGTCTCAACGAATGAAAGCATCAAGGCCAAGCTGGATGCGATGACGCTGGGACGGCGCGATCTCTCCTGGATGGAACTGTTCAACGCCTTCATTGACTGTCTGCCACGCGACCCTGCGGATGCCGAAATCCCCGCTGATCAGGTCGAAAAGAAACACGTCATTTCGATCACTCAGTTCACTGCAGAGCGGGTCAGCGAGCGTGGAAACTGGTTTGCTGGTCTGACGGAGCAGCAAAAGCAGCTGATGGATCCTAAGGATAAAGAGACAGGTCCGGCCGGCCCTGGCTATATCGTGACGCTCGTGGGATATCATTATCACCACAATCCGGAGAAAGAAGAGGATCAGGGAGTGTTGTATGTCATCAATCACTTCCTGAAGAAACTTCAGCAGCGAACGGTCCAGCCCCCTGATTTTGCGACTCCGCGCGATGTCGGGCGTCTGGGGATTTCGCACGCGACCATCGTCGATCATTCGCAATCGGTGGAGCTGCGATCTGGACCGGAGCAACGGGAAATTCAACGACCGGTTCGTCCGCTCCGTCCGGGGTTTGGCGGTGTTCGTGGTGGAGTCCGGAATCCCGGTGGGTTCGAAGGGGGTTTTGGAACTCGACCTGGCCTCAATCCGGGGCTGGACCCGATGGGGAATCCAATGGATCCAGAGAATGTGAAGGAGCTGATTCGGACCGATTTTGTGATTCAGTTTGCATTCAACTATCTCACCCCGGAAGAGCGGATTGCGGCTGACGAGGCTCTGGCAGCAGAGGCGGCGAACCCATCTGCCGAGGGCCAGGAAAGTGGAACGTCCGAAGAAAACTGAACCTCAATGAGGTACGTGAGCGTTGATGGTTCTCGAAATCATGCCAGTCTGACGTTGTGAAAGAAATCTCATGGACAAGCTGCAACCCCTGATCCGAAATCGATTCTGGATCCTGATTGGACTGGTGATTCCGCTGGTGTTGTATGGCTATTACTCAGCGAATGGCTCGCTGAAGCAGGCGACCATCGAACGGGAAAATGCGCTTGACGGCGTCAAAAACGGCGTTTCCACCGGGTTTGAACCGAATGAGGATTACATCAGGAAGCTGTCCCACATTAACACCTTCCTCGATGAATCTGTTCAGGATGCAATTGTTGATCTCTGGAAAAAGCAGCAGGAACGGATGACGTGGCCCCGCGCTGTGGCCTCTCGTGTTCCGGAAGAATTCATGGGGGAATTCGATCGCCAGGTTCCCTTCATTTATAAGGGACTGTACCCGGAGCTGATTCGACGGCTTCAAAAGCGGGTCCAACCTGTGGAGCCGGTGGAAACGAGTACGACCGCGACCAACCCGATGGGACTTCCGATGGGAGGGAGTGGAACTCCGTTGCCGGGGCGTCCTCAAACTCCAGCTCCGAACCAGAAGGTCATTCTGGCTGCGATGGTTCCGCATGCTCAGTTTGCCCAGTTTGGAATCACTTCCCAGGAGATGTGGGATGCCCAGATCGATATCTGGATGACGGAACTTCTCTTCGATGCCATCGTCAAGATCAACGAGGACAAAGAGAACATCTCCGATGCCGTCGTTCGCCGAATCGACCTGATCGAGCTTGTCGGCGGAAGTGGAGAGCCTGTTACCAAGGATGCGGGGGCTGCCGGCGGCGGGATGGATGAGGAAGGGATGGGGCGAGGAGGGATGATGTCCGGGCAGGCCGCCATTCCCAAAGATGTCGCTTTCTCTCCTGCGGAAGAATTTGGATCTCCCATTGATGCTGCCAGCGGAGGTGGCGAGTCTGATTTTGAAGGGATGGGCGGTATGGCGGGCGCCGCTGGTGCGGCCCAGAAGCGGTACATTAACGAAACTGAAGATGCCCCCTTCCTGGAACGTGGGTTCTATTTGTCTGTCATTATTCAGCAGACCAAGATTCCTGACTTTATCACAACGCTGGTGAACTCGGATTGGCCGATTCAGGTCCGCCGGTTCCATGTCGGGGAGAACCCGTACAAGCAATCACAAACTGGTGCCATCAATACCACTTCTCAGAGAGGCTTTGAGAGCGAATCCGGCTTCGGACTGGGAGGGATGAGCGGAGGACTGGGGAGTCGTGGTGGATTTGGACTGGGGAGTCGTCCGCGTGAGCGACTCTCAGGGACGGGCCGTGATCCCATGGCGTCGGCTTTGACCAATATCTACGACTCCAATCTCCCTGAGTATGCAATGTCTGCACTCAATCATCCGGACCTTGTCCGGCTGGATGTGTGCGGGATTATTACCATGTATCGCCAGCCTAAGGAGATCCTGGAGGCTGTTGCCGCACGGAAAGCGGCAACGTCAAATGCTCCTCAGGAGGTCGAGGCAACTCCAATTTCCGATGCGGAAGATCCCATTGTTCCGGAAGCGGTCAATCCTAATGCCCCCTCGATGGAGCCAGGTACTCCCGATGGGAACGTTCCTGCACCCGAGGCGAACCCGGATGCGGATGGAACGACTCCCCCTGCCCCGGATAATCCCGCCGTGCCGGAAACCACGCCGCCGGAGTCATCGAGCTGACAGTGGTCGTTGTTCAGGCCAGGATTTCCCCAAGTCAAACTTGCACGAATACGTTAATCGAGTCGAACAGCATCTCGAGGTTCTGACATGGCTAAAATGAATATTAAGAAGCTCGCTGCAGACCATGTAGAAAAGGGTGTGTTCGGTCTGTTCGTGCTGATCGTCCTGATCGCCCTTTCTGGAACGAAATGGTCCCGATATAAGGGGACTCCGGGAGAGATCCTCAAGAAGGTGGCGGACGGGCAGAGAAATCTGAAGGCGAATGTCTGGCCTGAAGAGGAGATGCAGAAATACGCAGTGACCAAAGAAGCTGCCCCCGCCAATATCGTTGATGAGCGGCTGCGTCGTGAGATCAGTCCCGCTGTGGTGGAAATGTCTGGACGGATGATCGTGGATCCCTTTGGTGGATCCCGGCCAGTCACGGAGCCTGTGTTGAAGGCTCCTCAGGATCTCATTGCTTCCTCGGCCCGCGTTTTTATTAACGTAATCGACGAATCGAAGCTTCTACCACAAAACAATCCGGAACCGCTTCTGGCAAATACTCCCAAGACCACCGTCCCCGGCGACGATCCCAACCTGCCGGACGAACTTCGTAAGGCTGCGAATTCGGCACTTGCCGGAGGGATGATGGGCAGTGAAGGGGAAATGCGAACCTACGGAAGCGTTCTGGAATACAGCCCTGTTGGCCTGGAAAGCGAAGGAATGGGGCCGGGCTCCGGGATGAACGAATTGAAAGGGGAGGGATACCACTTCGTTTCAGTTCGAGCTGTCTTTCCGCTTCGCGAACAGATTTCGCTTTACGCTGAAGCGATCAACAAGCCATTTCATGTGGCTGCCAGCTCATTCGACATCATCGACTTCCAGCTGGAGCGAAAAACAGCCATTCCGGGAGACGACCCATGGGCCGGTCCATGGGAGCCGGTCGACATGAAGATGGCCGAGGATATTTTGAACAAGGCTGCTGACTTTGATGCGGAAGTGGTCAATCCAATGATCACCAACGCAGTGATCACCATGCCATTGCCCCAGCGAATTTCCGGACGCTGGGATCGTCAGGCGACACATCCGCGAATTGAGAAGTTCACGTTAAGCGATGAAGAGATTGCGCTGGAGGCAGAGATGCAGCGCAAGCTGCTTCAGGAAGCAGTGAATCAGCAGAAGGTCATGGATTCCATGGTGGTGCGCCGCCGCGGATTCGCTCAACTGACTCTCGATCCAAACCAGCTCCGACAGGACGTCCTTGGAATGAACATGTACGACATGTCGGAAGGTGGAATGGGGATGGGAGGAGGCTTTTCTCCTGCGATTGGAGGAGGATTTCAGGGAGGAAGCGGGCGCACTCGTGGAGCGAATGCCCAGCAGGTTGATCCCATGCAGAAGTTGATTGCGGACATGCTTAAAGGGTCGACTAACAAGGCCGAAGAAGAAGCCCGCATCAAGAAGTGGATTTCATCGCTTGTTTCGGCCGAAGGGGAATTGCTTCTGTTCCGGTATCTCGACTTCGCAGTGGAACCCGGGAAGACCTACCAGTACCGCGTTCGGTTCGAACTTCGAAATCCGAACTACGGGAAACGAATTGCCGAGGCCGGTGGAGCCACCGAAGTGGTCGAAGGAGAAACCCGGTTCACCGGCTGGAGCAATGTGACCCAGCCGGTCACAGTCGAGAAGGATGTGAAGTATTTCCTGGCCGAGGTGCGACCGCAGGCTCCCAGGATTCTTCCCACAGCATTTTTCGATGTGTTCGAATGGGCACAGCAGTACGGAACTGTCATCAATGCACTGTTGGATGTTCGTTTTGGTCAGCAGTTCCGACAGACCAAAGAGACTGTTGTGATCGATCCTGCAAAAGGGAAGAACGAGAAACAGAACTTCGAGTTCAAATCAACTGATTATCTGGTTGACGTCACAGATGACGTGAGGGTTGAAGAATCATTCCACGCCTCTGCTGATGATGGGACATCGATCAAGTTCCCCGTGGGAACTCGAGGAAGGCTTCCGCTCGCTCCCAAGGCACTCGTGTCGAATGCTGATCTGGAGCTGACCTATTTAAGTCCAGTACTGTCATACGCCGACCATGAGCAGCAGAAGCGATATATCTCGATTCAGGCAGATCTTTATGCGAACCTGAAGGCTCAGGAGAACACGGAATCGGACGCCGCCATGATGGAACTTGGTCTCTCCGGTGAAGAGGATGGGACTTCCCGTCGAGGCTCTTCGTCACGAAATCGTCGCAACGAGCTGAAGCTGAAGCGAGGACTCGGGCGGGAATCTTCTGGTTCCTGACCTTACAGTGGAGTGAACCGAGAGTCGGGGAGTAGAGAGCTTGTCGCGAGTTCTGAGACTCTCGGTTGTTCCCTCATCCTGTCGATCTTTCCGTCTCGTTTGTTGACGGTGAGGGGTTCCCCTGTCTGGGGCGATGCGCGGGCGGATCGCTTCAATTTGAAGAGGCGATTCGTCGAAGAGCGAAAGACTTGCGTCGGTCGAAAGGAAAACTCTGAGGACGATCCCGGACGACGTCGCAGGGAATCTTCAGCAATGAGATTCCGTCATTGGAACTCCGCTGCTGGTCAATCGGGGACTACCAGCGAAACAACCCGGTTCCCCAGGTCAGACCTGCACCGAAACCGCACATCAGGAGAGTGTCTCCCCGCTGAATTCGGCCTTCCTGTGCCGCTTCGTCAAGAACCAGCGGAATACTCGCTCCGGAGGTGTTGCCGTATTTGTGGAGGTTGTTGAAGAGTTTTTCTTCGGGGATTCCCAGTTGTTCTGCCGCCGCATTGATAATGCGAATATTGGCCTGATGGAGCAAAAACAGTGAAACGTCATGGACTGTCATGCCGCTCTTTTCGAGGACTAGCTCGATGGTGTCGGTCAGCATGCGGACGGCCCATTTGAAGACGCTTCGGCCATCCATCCGCAGGAAATGGGTTCCCGCAGCGACCATGTCGGGAGAGAGGGGAGTTCTTGTTCCTCCGGCCGGCCGATCCAGAAGGGGACCGCCACTTCCGTCGGAACCCAGCTGATAGCAGATCAGCCCCTGATGCGGCGAACCACGCGTCACGAGGACAGCCCCCGCCCCATCACCGAACAGGGGATAAGTCCTCTGGTCGGCGGGATTGACAATCCGGCTGTTCAGATCAGCACCGATGGCCAATGCATACTTCGCGTTCCCGGTGGCGACATATTGTGCTGCCGTGGTGAGGGCGTACATGAATCCGGCGCACGCCGCAGCTGTGTCAAATGCGGGACAATCGAGGCCCAGCCGGTCCTGAACCAGACAGGCGGTCGAAGGGCAGTGATAATCCGGCGTAAATGTCCCAACAACAAGGAGATCGATCTGTTGAGGGTCAATTTCTGCCGAGCGAATGGCTCGAAGGGCGGCCTCAACGCACATGTCGCTGGTCGCCATGTCGGGGGGAGCATGCCGTCGTTCGAGAATTCCGGTTCGCTGAACAATCCATTCAGCGTCACAACCGTATCTCTCGTTCAGCATGGCGTTTGTGACGATCTGGCTGGGGACATATGAGCCGATCCCAGCGATTTGTACGCCAAGTAACGAACTGGTACGTCTGGTAAACAAAGTGCGTTCGGTCCTGGGGTCAGTCGAATTTGCAATGTTGCATTCTGCAATAGTCGCCACGCCAATTACTCCTTGTTGGCGAACGATCGGATCGGGTTAGTCGCACGATCATCCTGATTTAATGGGAGGCCCCTTCTGGCCACGCAGATGGAAAGACCTACTGGCAGGTGGACACGGTTCGTCCGGTGTCTTCCGGCCATATGTCTGATCGTCGACGACACTTGAGCCTGACCCACAAGCCCTTTGTATTACAATATCGTCCGCGCCAGAAAAGAGCCAGCCCGGATTTTTTTGATCCTGGACACTCCTATTGGCTTTCTGGACAGCCGCAGGATGGGGCATTTCACTTATTGACCCATTTTTCAGGTCCGGCCTATACTCCCGCACCACTTCGAATGGCCTCCGGTTCCTGACGGAACCTCCGTCCCGAATATTCCGTCCCTCCAGTTTCTGTTGGCAGAACAACAAGAGGTTTTCTGCCATCCCCCAGTAATGACCGGGGCGGTAATCGGGTTGGTAATCCCACTTATTTCCCCTTCCCGAACGGATTCCCGCGTGTCGTTGCCTCGACCGCATTGCGCAGGATGCGTGATTGTTGTGCTGAGTTTGATCCTCAGCACGGCGACCGCTGCGCGTGCGCAGTCACCCCCGGGGACGGGACACAGCATCAACAGCTCCGGACGGATGGAGTCGGGCATTGCTCAAGCAGCCCTGAATCCCATCAGCGGTCCCAAGGTTTCGCCGATTCATCTGTACGCCGATTATTGCGTGCGGTTTCAGGATGGGCAGGAATCAGTTCTGGTGTTGCGAGGCAATTGCCGGATTGAACAGGAGCAGGACCGATGGACCGCTCCGCTGATGGTTCTCTGGGAAATTTCACGCCCCGGAGCCTCCCGAAAGCAGATTCTCGCCTATCTCGAATCCACCTCCGAATTCCCTGCAACCGCCCTGCAAAATGGGTCGCGCGATCAGCGTCCCTACCTGCTGGTTGACCTGGAGACCGAAGGTCTGGTGATTTACGACGGACGTCCTCCGCACGAACTTCAGAATGGCAGGGACGACCCGCTCTTCCAGCGGGCTGTTCAGCGACGACGTGAGTCCCGGACGCTCGTTCAGCAGACGCAATACACGCTGGAGACTCCGGGGCAGTCCATGAACTTTCTGCCTGCCCCCGAGCAGCGCATCCGTCAGCACGTGACGATTAACCCCAAGTTTCTCGGGGGGCGTCTCGAGATGAAGGGGGAACTTTATGAAGGGTCAATCCCTCCAGAATATGTGATGACGCTTACTGGCGGCGTGAATATCGTCGTCGACAATGTGCCAATTGATCTCGGTAATGGACAGGTCGTTCTTTCCCGAATTGACCTGACGGCAGATCGCGCGGTGATCTGGACGGACGCGAACCGCTTTGGCAATGGAAATGCGTTCGACATCGACAGCAATACGCCGTTTCAGGTGTATCTGGAAGGAAATATCGTTGTCCGTCAGGGGACGAATGACATTCGGGCGACGCACGCATATTACGACATTAACCAGCGTCGCGGTCTGACGATGAACGCGGAGATTCGGACGCTTCTGCCTGATCTCCAGGGGAGTCTTCGTTTGAGAGCGGCGGAGGTCCGGCAGAATTCCGACACCAGTTTCCATGCCAAAGACGCATTCATCACGACCAGCGAGTTTGGAAAACCGAAATATCGGGCACAGGCGAGTGATGTCTTTCTGGAGCAGCGTTTTGATGGGCGTCCCAATCAGGTCAATCCCGTGACAGGAGCTCCAGAAGGGGGGACGCTCTGGGCGACCAGTCTGAACAACACGATTTTCATCGGCGATGTTCCGATTTTTTCGACCCCCTATCTCAGCGGTCCTGCAGAGGATCCCCACATTCCGATTCGCAGACTGAATGCCGGATACTCCGGCATGTTCGGCTTTACGCTGGAAACGGTCTGGGACATGGAATCGCTGTTCGGCCTGAATCTTCCTTCAAGCGTGGACTGGCAGCTTCAGGCGGATTTCTTCTCTCACCGCGGGCCTGCGATTGGAACCCGCGGGTTGTTCGACTTCGACACCACTGTGTTTGGAATTCCTGTTCATAAGGAGGGTTGGGGACAAGCCTACTACATCAATGACCACGGGAAGGACAATCTGGGACTCGGGCGTCGGGATCTTGCATTTCCCAATGACAACCGGGGCCGGGTGGTGTTCCGGGAGCGAACCGAATTCAGCGAGTTCACCTGGCTGCAATTTGAAATCGGGCACGTCTTTAACGACGACCGAAACTTCATGGAGCAGTACTTCGAGCACGAATGGGACACCCAGAAGGACCTCGAAAATACCCTGTTCCTGAATCATCAGGTGGACAACTTCACTGCCAGCCTGCAGGGAACGATTACATCCAACGAATTCAACGACCAGACAAGCTGGCTTCCCAAGGCGGATCTGACCATTCTCGGACAGCCGGTGTTCAATACCCCGCTGATCTGGAGTCAGCATTCATCGGTGGGTTATGGAATTCTGAATCGGGCGGAGGCTCCTCCAGACCCCAACGACCCCTTTACGCCGCTTCCGTACTTCGCGGATGTGGAAGGGGTCGTGACGATGACACGCCACCAACTGAATCTTCCGTTCGATCTGGGGCCGGTTCATATCAATCCCTACGTGCTGGGGGAGCTGGCCTACTGGGAACAGGGGTTGAATGGCCGAAGTGTGGATCGCGCTTACGGAAAAGCAGGGGTGCAGGCGAGTATCGAATTTGCCAAGTACATGCCGCACATCCGCAATTCCATTCTTGGCTTGAACGGCCTCGCACACAAAGTGGTCTATGACCTCGATTACTTCTACTCCGATGCGACGGAAGATCTGAGCAACATTGCCCAGTACAACGCATTTGATGAAAACGCCCAGGAGCGATTCCGCGAGCGTCTGCTTCCTGTGGAATTCGGATTGCCTGCTCTTCCGGCCCAATTTGATCCACGCTTCTATGCGATTCGGACCGGGGCAGGGAGTTCAGTGACTGCTCCTTATCATGAACTGGTCGGACAAATGCATGTTCTGAAGCTGGCGATGCGGCACCGCTGGCAGACGAAAGTGGGGCCTCCGGAAGCTCCCCGGATTGTGGACTGGATGGAATGGGATCTGGGGGCAGCACTCTTCCCGAATGCGAATCGCGATAACTTTGGTGAGACGGTCGGATTGATCAATACCCGATACGCCTGGCATGTCAGCCCTCGAACCTCCTTCCTTGCGAACGGGATCTGGGATGTCTTCTCTGGTGGGCAGAACATCTGGAATGTGGGAGTTCTTCACCAGCGAAGTGCCCGTGGAAGTGCGTATGTCGGATTCCGCAACATCGAGGTGGGGCCGATCAGGAGTGAGCTGATCACCGGAAGCCTTTCGTATGTGATGAGCCCCAATCTCTACGTCATGACCGCAGCCGCTCAATACGATGTGGCAGAGGGAATTGACCGTGGAGAATCTCTGACCATCACCCGAATCGGGGAGAATTTCCTTCTGCATCTCGGAATTGGCTACGACCGCAGCCGCGACAACATCGGTGCGGCGATTTCTCTAGAACCGAAGTTCGGAAGTTACGGCAGCAGCTCGGTCCAGCTGAACAGCCTGTTAGGCATTCCATAAAGTCCCCCTGCTGACTTTGAAGTGTTTCGAATAGGGTTGCAAAGAACCTTCGGGAGCTGGGGCTGCGCAACGCTCCGGCCATTTTTCGATGGTCCCCTTCTCAGTTGCTTCTCGTGATTCCTCCTCATCCGTCCCGGTGAGGCGAACTGTTTCGGTCGTGATCCCCCAGCACAATCGACTCGAATTGACGGAACGGGCTGTCTCTTCGCTTCTCCGCTGGCACCCGGCGGGTGTGGAAGTCGTGATTGTTGATGATGGAAGCTCTGAACGCGGAACATTCGGCCGACTTCGTACGCTTTCAGGAAACGTGACCCTGATTCAGTCAAACCGCCGACAGGGGGTGACGGCGGCCTGGAACCTGGGGGCGAAAGTCGCCACCGGAGCGATTCTGATCTTCCTGAATAACGATACCGTTTCTCTCGGCGAGTGGATCGGGAGATTATGCGGTCCTCTCGAGTATGCCGGTTGCCTGATGACCGGGTGTGGCTGGCGTACTGAACGGGAATGGTCCGCGGGGGCGGGTCGGTTTCTCCCCGGCTGGTGTCTTGCCATCAAGCGAAGCGACTTTCTTGGGTTCGGGGGATTTGATGAGCGGTTCCGGATGTACTTCTCAGACACCGATCTACAGGTCCGGATCCGACTGGATCACCCGAACGGGTTGATGGCCGTCGACGGGCTCTCGCTGCGTCACCTGGGACATGCCTCCACGGCAGGGCTGGTTACTCGAAAGAGTGAGTGGCGGCGGGATCGCTTGTTGTTTCGCCGCAAGTGGAGGAGAGGGGAGTAAAACTGATGCGGATTGTGCAAGTCTGCAATGTGGGCCAGATCTGTGGAGGGACAGCAGCCTGTGCATGGTCGATCACCCGTGCCCTCCCGGAATGTCATCATCTGGTGCTCTGCCTGTCACGACCGACAGAGGAGACGGTTCGTGCCTTTGCGCCCGTGGAAATCGGCCCGGTCTCACGTCTTGATGATGCGGTGTTCCGACCACTTCGTCCGGATCTTGTGATCCTGCACAATACCGCGCAGAGAAACGTCGGTCTGATCCGCGAGGTGGCGACGCTTCAATATCAGCATTCCCAGACATCTCATGCAGCGGCTGATTTCACAGTCGCCTGCTCGGAATGGCTGACTCGTCGTCTTTCAAGATCGGTTCCCGTCTTGTACCAGCCTGTTCCGATTCCTCCGAAGGCAAAAAATCATGCGCGCCGTGTTTGGGATGACCGTCTGATCGTTGGCCGAATCTGNACCCCACAGCCACGGAAATGGCCTNANAGNTGTTGCGGGGATTATGAATGGCTCGCCAGAAGATTTCCCAATGTCGAGTGGGAATTTGTTGGATGTCCCGAGCACATGCGGCGACCGATACTGGAGGCCTGTCGAGGTCGAGCCCGATTCTGGCCTGCGAGCTGGATGGCCAGAAGTCATCTGTTTCGCTGGGATGTGCTTCTCTACCACCATCCCGATCTGACGGAATCGTTCGGAAGAACCGTTGCCGAATCGATGCTTGCTGGCTGCCTTCCTATTGTGGATCACCGGGGAGGATTCCTCGAACAGGTGACCTGTGGGAATGACGGTTGGACGTGCCGATCACTGAAAGAGTTTGCAGAGGCGCTCGCGCTTGCATCTGATCCATCTGTGCGCCGGAGAATGTCCGCTGCCGCCTGCGAAACAGCAAGAATCAGATTCTCCTCGCACGCGTTCGCAATGCGATTTCGTCAACAGCTCAAAGCGTTCCTTTGTGGAAAGTGAATTCCGTTCCTGCTGCGGGCACTATTCAAGGAATCCGAGTGAGCGTTCAATGAGTTCACCGACAGCATTGATCGCATCTTTCGAGATGGTGTGCGGTCCCCGGAACCCGATGAAATTCACTTTGCATTCCGCAGCCACGAACAAATCTTTCAGCCAGATTGCTGCTTCATAGGGAAGAATCGGATCGTCCCGTCCATGGCTTTGGATGATCGGGACATCCTTAAGGCACGGCGCTCTTGAACGCCATTCCTCTTCGTTCAGAAGAGTTCCTGACCAGATGACCAGACACGCTGGAGGTTCCGGGAGATGCAGTGCAACATCAGTAGCGAGCATGGCCCCTTGGGAGAACCCCCCCAGAACGATTTTATGGGGGGGCTGTCCGATCTCCTTGATCAACCGCATCAATTTTTCTCGGGCGGCGGGGAGTAACGGGGGACATGACTTTCGCAGCTCATCAAAGTTTCGCTGCTGAACAGCACGGGTGAGCTGGTCGATCTCAAGCGGCCACCATGCACGTCCTCCCGGAAGCCCCTGATTCGATAAATCGATTGGAGCGGCAGGAAAGATCATCTGGAGATGATCGAGGAGATCCGGAAATTGCTGGAGCAACTGGGCGCCGACCGGAACAAGGTCATCTCCCGGGGCACCATATCCGTGGCAGAAAATCGCTGTCAGTTCGAGGGACTGTTCGTGTGATTCACAGGTGATCACGTGACAGTCAAGGTCTCCTATCCGCCGAGGTTCCAGGCTCGCCATATCGTCTAAAGCTCTCCTGTTTGAGGCATGTGTTGAGAATGTTTTGGAATTCGTGCAACGACCCGTTCTGTCGCGCGCAGAAATCTCCAGGGCAACAGGTTCGGAGCGCAAGTTGCCAGCGATTCCCACGAGTTGACAGTCTTAAGTGCCATTGGTCATGTTCCGAGGAGGCCCAGCGAAAAGGATGATGCACCAAATCAATACAACTGTCGAGGTGGATGCAAGTAAAAACGGAACTCGTCGGCAATTTTCGGCCGCCTGTTGCGACTGGATACAAAATTCGGGTCACGAGACTGGCTGAACACGCACGAGAGCTGGCAGGCTGCTCCCTGTCTCCCGGAGAGGATCTCCTTCTCTCGTTTCCGGAGAGCAGGGTTTGCGTTTCGAGCTCAGGCTCGTCAGAATTTGCGCCGGAATCATTCCCTGATGCAGCTGTTCGATGCGGTCATTGGATGGGAGGATTCTGCGCCCTGTGCATCCACAGGCAGTTTTTCTGGTTCTCATAA
>Ga0065721_10051721_pt1 | contig 13759 bp, 9 predicted proteins | sample Mesricmetagenome_FD_59108 | JGI IMG/M metagenome (GOLD analysis project Ga0065721, IMG submission 59108) | Mesophilic microbial community from rice straw/compost enrichment Sample: eDNA_1 v2 (version 2) | ecosystem: Engineered > Solid waste > Grass > Composting > Bioreactor | place: USA: Davis... | reverse complement strand
CAAATCGTGTTCCTGACGATGCACCAGGACGACGTCTCGGTCATTAACGCGATGAAGACGGGCGCGAGGGGCTATTTTCTCAAGGATGCCGACAAGGACGAGATCCTTCGGGCGATCCGCGCGGTCTCCGCCGGAGAAGCGATCTTCAGCGCGGAAGTGGCGGCGCGGATGATCGATTACGCGACCCGGCCTTTCTCCTATCTGGATCGATTCACCCAGTTGACCGCCCGCGAGAAAGAAGTTCTTCACTATATCGCCGAGGGCTGCTCGAACGGCGAGATCGGGGAGGCGATGGGTCTCACGGCGAAGACCGTATCGAATTACGTCACGTTGGTATTGAATAAGCTGCCGGCAGCCGATCGGGCGGAGGCGGCGCGAATCGCGGACTATGCGAAGAACGGGGATTAGCGGAGCGCCGTAACGGCGGCAAGACCTTCGTATTCCCGGAAGGCGGCCGAGCAATTCGCCTGCCGGACCCAACGGCGATCTTGCCAGGGTTGTCTTATTCCCGCGGATAAGATCCCGCCGATCGAACGGCGCCTCCCGCCATCCATGGGAAGTTCGTCCGACCCGGCATTAAAATCTTCTCAGCTTTATCAGAAAAGCTTCGTTCCTTTTCGCGAAAAAGCCCGCTCTCGCCCCCTTTCGCGCCGCGAGCGGCCCCGTCAACGATTCTCATCATCCTCCATCTTCCAGTCGGATCAGGGCCGATTGTATCGTATGATGGTGCAGAGAAAGGGGCGATTTACTTGTTTAACAAACGTTGGACTATTCCTTTGGCGATTATAATGGTTGTTATTTTTGCTTGCCCGGTATCCGGCGCGTCGGCGCAAGCGCCCGGCAACGCCACGGTGTACGTCGACGGCCAGCGGGTCTCGACGACCGCGATCGTGCAGAACGGATTCCAACTCGTGCCGGCATCCTTCTTTCGCGGTTTGAACGTCTCGGTCGACTGGAGCGCGCGTTATCGCGCGGCGGTGATCGGAACGCCATCGATTCAGATCGGCTTTCCCGCCGGCCAGCGCCATACGGATTATCAACGCGCCGGAGGAACGGCATGGCAACGGGATTTCTTGGATACGAGGACGACGTTGATCGGCGGAGCCGCCTATGTGCCGCTGGCCTACACGGCGAGGATGCTTGGCTTAGGCGTCCAATACGATACGGGGAAACGCGCGGCGGTCCTCTCGACCGGCAAGGGCGGCTCCATCTCGCTGACGCAGCGGAACCAACCGTCCGCCGAGGAGCTTCGCTGGCTGTACCGGATTACGGAAGCCGAGGCTGGGGGCGAGAGCTACGCGGGCAAAGTCGCGGTCGCGGCGTCGATCTTGAACCGGGTGGATCATCCGGATTGGCCGGATACGATCGTCGATACGATTTTCCAGGTCGAATACTTTAACGGCAAAGCTTATTATCAATTCTCGCCGGTGTTGGACAAACGCATTCATACGGTGACGCCGAGTCAAGAGACGATGCGCGCCGTTCGCGACGCGCTGAACGGTTCGGATCCGGGACTGGGAGCCGTCGTCTTCTACAACCCGAACAAAACGGACAACGCCTGGGTGCGAAGCCGGCCGGTCACGGTCAAGATCGGCAATCACGTGTTTGCGAAATAAATGGCGCGAAAGGATGAGAGCCGCTCTTTCGAGCGGCTCTCTCCTTATCCTTCGGAACGGCTTTCGAGGGGCTTTTGTTCTCTCTTTTTGTTGTTATTTTTCCCCTCAAACGCTTTAGCTAGAAATAAACCCATAATGATCAACCCCGAGAAAGCCTCTATGATAGTCAAAGTCCTTACGAGCATGCTGATTGGAGTCATATCGCCGAAACCTAAAGTCGTGATGACAACGGCGCTATAATAAAAATAATCGAATAAGCTGTTGGAACCTTCCCTGCTTACCATTCCTATGTCGCTTATCGTAGAATCCAAGAAGGTGTTCGACTCCGATAAACAATTCAAAAAAATATTCACTTCCAATTTGGATGCTGTGATCCTATAATTATCGAAATTTTCACGTTCAAAAATGAGATTTAATTCTCTAGATTTATCCATCTCTCTTGCTCGCGTGCTATCGTAGTTGACTAACAATACCGCCCCGTCGAATTCCGTATGAAGAGCGGGATCGTCCATTAAAACGACTTTCACGATTACGTAATCCTTATCGAGCAGCTTTGCATAATTAAACCCCGGATTTACGCCCCTCCTGGTTACATTTTCAGGGGTTAATCGGATTGGAGTTACGCTTTCCACGGCATAGCTATTGTATTCCTTTTCCAATCCCCCGTAATAATATCCCGCCCAGTCTTCCCCGATTTTTTCGTTCGCCAGAAGGATTTCCTGTCCGTCTATGTTTACGTTCAGATATTCGATGTCGTCTTTCCCGCCGTTAATGATCGATCGGATATCGTTCTTTTGAAAATCGCTCAAATTTATATAATCATCGTGACTAAGAACATTCCTTGATCGGATATCCTTCTCTAATTTATCGCTATAAGAAAATGACGCCGTATAAGTATTGATCGAATGATAATCGGACGAGTAATAAGCTAAAGCGAACGTAAAGCAAACCAACAGGTATAAACACATCACCAACGAAACCCAATGATTTTTCCAAAACCCGCTTAGCTTCGCGTGTCTTACCAAGAGTATCCCAAAAAACCAGCAACTGATCAGAATAAGCCAAATATTGATAACCCCGATTTGGCTTATATGGGATAGCCCCTCGTCTCCGATTATGAACTTGGATAGGAGATGGCGTATTCGTTCAATCGATATCGTGACAAAGGTTAAAACGGCTTTTACGAGAATAAAAAAGATAAGGCTTTTTTTGCTTTTATCCCGCTCTTCCCAAACCAAGAAGCCGATATAAAGCAGAAGATCCAACAAACAAACCGAAAAAAGCGCATAATTAACGTACATTACGGAAGCTCTTACCGTTTCGTATTCGGAAGCGACTACGAATAAGTACAGTCCCGATGCGAAAGACAAAAGATAAATATACTCTATGAATCTATTATTCTCTCTATACTTTTCCTGCCATTTGCGCAAAGACGGTTGACACTCCCATTTACGGCCTAATTAGGCTGTATTTTCTATACACGTTTGTTTATCGGCAGTCCGGTTTTTTTTTATTAAGGAGCCGGCGCGAAGCTCTCCCGTCCATGTTTTTCCATCGAAGGTCAGTTGGAGCTGCTCGTCCGGCTTCTCTCGAACCGGCCGATGAGGCTGCCCGCTTCTTGAGGAGAGCGGTCTCGTTGCCGATTGTTAGGCAGGTCGCTCGACAAGCCGTGAGCGCGATTCGATTATTCGTACAGCCATATGCCGGAAACCGTCATGACCCCCGGAAGAGCGGCTTCGTCCACCGGCACGTTGTCGTACCAGCCCCCCACGGCGAGGTTCAGCACGAGGTAGAAGGGTTCGTCGAACGGCATAACGCCCGGCTCCAGGCGGCGCTCGGCGAAGCGGTGCCCGTCTACCAGCCAGCGGATGGAGCCGGCCTCCCATTCCAGCGCGTAGTCGCGGAATTGGTTGATCGTGCCGCTTTCGAGCTCGCAGGTAAATTCGTCGGTGACTTTATGGTCCCAATCCTTCCCGTAATGCAGCGTGCCGGACACTTGCCGGGGCAGTCGGCCTTTGGCCTCCATGATGTCGATCTCGCCGGAGGCCGGCCAAGGCCCGTAGACCCGGTCTTGAGGAAGCAGCCAGATGGCGGGCCACAGCCCCTGCCCTACCGGCAGCTTGGCGCGCACGACGAGCTTGCCGTAGCGAAAGGAAAAACGGTCTCGGGTGTCCAGCCGGGCCGAAGTATAGGCGAATTGCCGTCCGTCCCTCTCGACGACGTTCTCGCGGCGCGCGCATAGGTTTAAGCCGAATTCGTCGAAGTACAAGTTATCGGAGCTAGCCGTATAGAACTGCCGTTCTCCGTTGCCCCAGCCCGGGACGATCGGATTGCCGTCATCATCCAGCAAATCGTTGCCCAGGCGAACGTTCCACGCGCTCAAGCCGGCACGGCCGTCAAGGAAATCCTGCTGCCAAATCAGCTTCTCCATCCTCTGCACTCTCCTCTCGTTTAATCCCAGCATACTTCTTTTCGGTTCCCGGTCAAACGAATCCAAAAAATTGGGATAGGGTCAAAAATCGCGGCCTTTTTTTCCCGCGCCCGTTTACTTACGATGGATAAGGAGGAGGCGCGAACGGTATGCTCCACAACAAAACGGGACAATTGAAAGCGTTTCTAAGGCAATGGCAGATTCAGAGCATGGTCGTTCCGGGAATCGTCTGGATGATCGTCTTTTGCTACATCCCCATGTTCTGGCTGATCATCGCCTTTATGGACTACAGCATCGCCAAGCCCATGCTGGAATCGCCCTTCGTCGGGCTGAAGCACTTCCGGGAGTTCATGGCGGATGACCGCTTCTGGCGTTCGATCCGCAATACCTTGGGGATGAGCTCCATCAAGCTGCTGCTGGGCTTTCCGATTCCGATTCTGTTCGCCCTGCTGCTGAACGAAATCCGGAATATTCGATTCAAGCGCACGGTCCAAACGATTTCGTACCTGCCCCACTTTATCGCCTGGACGATCTTCGGGGGCATCACGCTGAACTGGTTGGGCGAGGGCGGCGTGGTGAACCAACTGATGATGGGGCTAGGGCTTCAGGATCGCGAAATTCTGTTTATCAGCGACCCCAAGTACTTTTGGTGGATTACCTATTTCTCCGATATGTTGAAGGAAACCGGCTGGAGCGCCATCATCTACATCGCCGCGATCGCCGGCATCGATCCGGGGCTGTACGAAGCGGCGGAGCTGGACGGCGCGAACCGCTGGCAGCGGATGTGGCACATCACCGTCCAGGGCATCCGGCCCACCATCGCCATCTTGTTCATCCTTGCCGTCAGCGGAATTCTAGGCAGCAACTTCGAGCAGATCTTCATGCTCAAGAACAACATGAACATGAAGATGGCGGAAAGCCTGGATTTGTACATCTACAACATGGGCTTGGTGTCCGGGCGCCACTCCTTCTCGACGGCCGTCCTGTTCGTCCGCTCCGTCGTCGCGCTGGCGCTGTTGTTTTTGGCCAATTACACCTCCAAAAAACTAACGGGCGACAGCATTTACTGATCGGGGGAGGGCAGATACATGGAAAAACGCGGAAGGCTTAGGCGCATCGGGGCATTCGAGGTCTGCAACGCCCTGCTGATGCTGGGGGTTTGCTTTATCACGCTGTATCCGATGTGGTTCGTGTTCATCAACTCGCTCAACGCGCCCGAGCAGGCCTTGCTCGGGACGGTCAACTGGTTTCCGAAGGCGTTTTCCCTGGCCAGCTACAGCGTCGTGTTCAACGATAAAAGCTTGATGAACGGCTTTTATATTACGACTCTGCGAACGGTGATCGGAACGACGGCACACGTGCTGTTTACCGCGATCGTGGCTTACGGAATGAGCAAAACCAACCTGATCGGCCGCAAGGTCTATATGAGAATCGCCTTGATTACGATGCTGTTCTCCGGCGGGCTGATTCCAACGTTCATCTTGATGACCAAGCTGGGCTTGTACGATCATTTCTTGGTATTCATCATTCCCGCCATGTACACCTTTTTCAATATGGTCATCTTCATGAGCTTCTTTCGCACCATCCCCGACAGCCTGGAGGAGTCCGCGAAGGTCGACGGCGCCTCGGACTACGGGGTTCTGTTTCGAATCGTATTGCCGAACAGCATGGCCGTCCTCGCCACCATCGCGCTATTCTCGGCCGTCTATCATTGGAACGACTACTATCAGGGCGTAATTTACATCCACTCGCCGGATAGGCTGCCGCTGCAGACGATGCTGTACAAAATCATCGCGGAGAACTCCATGTCCTTCATGCAGCAGCAAGCGATGGCGCAATTCGGCGCGAGGCTGCCCGGCAACTCCATCAAGTTCGCTTCCATGATGGTAGCCACGCTGCCCATTCTCGTGTTCTACCCCTTTATCCAGCGCTATCTGGTCAAAGGCGTCATGATCGGCGCGATTAAAGGGTAAAAAAAATAGAAGAGTAGAAAGGATGAACATGCCATGAAGGGGATCGCTATTCGAAAAAGCATGGCCCTCGCGCTCGCGCTCGCTTTGACATCGGGCTTGGCCGCCTGTACGTCGTCCGGAAACGGAGAAAGCTCGCCTTCGCAGTCTCCGTCCGCCCAGCCTTCCGCCAGCCAGCCGTCGGCAAGCGCCTCGCTGAACCCCGATGCGCCCGCCTGGCAGCTGGATACCAGCCCGGTGGACCTCACCTGGTTCGTAGGCGCCAACTGGTATGCCCACTCCTGGGGAGAAAGCCTGACCTCCAAGTACGTCACGGAGAAAACGGGCGTCAACGTGAAGCTTGAAGTCCCCTCCGGCGAAGCCAACGAGCAGATCACCCTGATGATGACCTCCGGCAAGCTGCCGGACCTGATTTCGATGGGCTCTTGGGAGACCGCCGTCAAGAAGCTATGGGAAGGCGACCACGTGTATGCCTTGAACGAATTGGCGGAGCAGTACGATCCCTACTTCTTCAAGGTGGCGGGCGACGGCACGCTGAAATGGTATCGCCAGGAGAACGGCAACACCTACGGCGTTCCGAACGATTCGTACAGCCCCAACCTGATGCACGAAACCGGCATGACGGCCGCCAACCAAACCTTCCTGGTGCGCAAAGACCTGTACGAGGAGATGGGCAGCCCGGACTTGTCCACCCCCGAAGGCTTTCTCGGCGCGCTGCAATTGCTCAAGGATAAGTATCCCGAATACAAGGGCCAGCCGATCAGCCCTTTCTTCGCGCAAGGGAACGTCCCTTACGGGATGACCGAGTACCTTCAGAACCTGCTGGCCGTTCCGTACGAACAAGACGGCAAAGTCTACGACCGCATGACCGACCCGGATTATATCGCCTGGCTGAAAACGTTCCGCACCGCTTACGAGCGCGGCCTGATCAACGTGGATTTCCTGGTCGATTCCGATACGCAGGTCGAGGAGAAAACGAACAACGCCCGCTATTTCATGATGATTCGCGAGTGGACGGGGATGACGGCCGTCAACCCGATGCTGGCCGCCAGCGCCAACCCGGACTCTTACTACATCGCGGTGGACGGACCTCGGAACGGCAAAGGCGAAAGCGCCAAGCTGTTCCCCGGCAACATGGACGGCTGGATGGTCACGATGATCAGCAAATCCGCCAAAAACCCCGAGCGCGCGATCCGCTTCCTGACCTATCTGGCCAGCGAAGAAGGCCAAAGGGATTTGTTCCTGGGCAAGGAAGGCGAGACGTGGGACATGGCGGACGGCAAACCACGGTTAAAGCCCGAGTTGGTCCAGCTGCTCGAAACCGATATCGAAAAGCTGGAGAAAGAATACGGCGTCCTGGATACCTACTGGATGATGCGCAACCCCGTCATCGTCAACCAGTGGAGACCGGAGAAAGCTCCCGTCATCAAGCAGATGGAGGACTTCGCCAACAGCCAGGCCGATATCGACAGCGGCATCTACAAAGGCTTGGATCCGCTGGGCGATTCCGACGTCGCGGTGTCCTGGTCGCGCATCTCCCAGAATTGGGAGGAAGTGCTCCCCGAGCTGATTACCGCCAAGGACGAAGCCGCCTTCGACAAGATCTTCGAGAGCTTCCTTGCCCGCCGCGCGAATTACGGCTTCGACAAAGTGATGGAGTACCGCCAGGCCGAGCTGGACGCTCGAAAGGCCAAGATGGCGGAGTAATCGATCCGATCCCGATCCGATCGCCGATGGACGCCGGCCGCCGAAATGGCGGCCGGTATTCTCCGCTTTCCCGGCCGGAAAGAAAAATATGGTATATTACGGAGGTGGGGAGGGCTTTGACTTGAAGGTTGCGCTGACGAGGATGAAGAGGATTTACCGCAATTCCCGCATTTCGCGGAAGCTGTTCCTGGCTTTTAGCCTGCTGATCGCCATCCCTGCCATCGTAGTCTCCTTTTTATTCATTCGCAATCAGGAAGATCAGCTGTACAAGGACGCCATGGCTACCGGCAGCAGCCACGTGTCGCGGCTGGACGAACAGGTGCGCGGCAGAATGGAAATGCTTGAAAACGCTTCCTCAACCGCGCTGACGCAAAAAGCGTTCATCGATTTCATTCACTCCAATATGCGCGCGGACGGCCTGCGACTGGTGAAATTCAGGCAAAACCAGTTCGAGCAGATGCATAATATCATCCAGAGCCACGAGATGATCAGCGAGCTCAGCTTTTACGTCGATAACCCGAACCTTTACGAGATTTGGCCCGAAATCTACCATTACGACAAGTTCCGGCCGCAGGATTTCTGGATCTCGCTTCGGGAGGAAGGCGGTTCGGCATTCCGGTTGTTCGCATGGAAGGAGGGCGAGCATACGCTATCCTACTACCGGCTGGTCCGCCTTCAGGGGCAGCAGCTCACGCGGCCCAGCATTATGGAAATCCGCGCCGAGCACGACGTCTTTTTCGAAGATTTGCTGGAGGAAAACGGAGGCGATTTCTTTTCCGTGGTCATGGACGGAACGAATCCTTCCCGATCGATCTACAATCCCCGGCATGCTTTTGCCGAGAATGCCGGGGAGAAGCTGGAAGACATCCTCGGCCGGGTTCACCGGCAGCTCGACGTACTGCAACGGAAAGGCCCGGTGAAGGTCGAGGCGGGCGATCAAACCTACTACGCGCTTTACCGCTACATTGCCCCGCTGAACGCCTATGTGGTCGATATCGCCTCCCATCGGGCGCTGATGCAGGGTCCGCGCAATTGGTATGCGGTCGTGGTCGCGATAACCGCGTTCGTGCTGCTCTTGATGCTGCTGCTGGTTTCGCATACGACCCGGCGTATTTTCCGCCGGTTGGATCGCGTGCTCATCTCGATGCGCAAGGTTCGCAAAGGCCAGCTGGACGCGAAGATCGATACCGGTCTGAACGCCAACGAAACCGGGGACGAGATCGACGAGGTGGCGATCAGCTACAACAACATGCTGGACGAGATCCAACGCTTGATGACGCAGGTCGTCGACAAGCAGCTGATCGCCAAGAACGCCCAGCTGCACTCGCTGCATTCGCAGATCAACTCGCATTTTTTGTATAACGCGTTGGAATCCATCCGCATGCAGGCGGAGGTCCAGAAACAGCCCGCGATTGCCGACGCCCTGGTGTCGTTGGGTTCGCTCCTGCGTTACAGCATGCAGTGGCGCAGCGATACCGTTGCCCTCGGCGAGGAGCTGGCCAACATCCGGAGCTACGTTCGATTCATCAACTTTATGGAAGGCCGCGGCTTTGAATTGACGGCCGATCTCCCCCAGGAGGTGCTTCGCTATGCCATTCCGAAAATGTGCATGCAGCCCATCGTCGAAAACGCCGTTCATCACGCGGCTCCCGCGGGCGGCAGCGTACGCATCCAAATTACGGTAAGGGTGGAGAACGACCGCCTGCTGCTCGTCGAAATACGAGACGACGGCGCGGGCGTCGAGCCGGAGATTCTCGCCGGCCTGCAAGCCGCGCTCCGGGGAGACGCGGATACGCCGATCGTCGCCGGCAACAACGGGCTGGGCTTGGAGAACGTGCACAAGCGCCTGCAGCTTCACTACGGCGGAGGCTGCGGCCTATGGATCGACAGCGAGCGGGGCTCCTATACCCGCGTGACCCTGCGCTTGCCTTGGGAAAACGCCAATCTTGGGGGATGGTAGCATATGATCAACGTTTTGATCGTGGACGATCAAAAGCACATCCGCGACGGCCTTCAGGCCATCCTGCGCCAGTTTCCTCAGCCGCTGGACGGAATTTACTGCGCCGGAAACGGGATCGAGGCGCTGCGGATCATGCGGCAGACCCGCATCCAACTGGTGATTACCGATATCAGAATGCCGGATATGGACGGACTGGCGCTGATGGCGCGCGCCAAGGAGGAGCGCATCCAGGCCGAATATTTGATCATCAGCGGCTACAGCGACTTCGCCTATGCTCAACAGGCGATCGGGCTCGGGGCCAAAGGATACCTGCTCAAGCCCGTGAAGCGCGAGGATCTGCAAACCGCGGTCGAGCACGCCCTTCAGGAGGTGAGAACCCGGCAGACGCTCTCCCTCCATCTCAAGCACTTGTCCCGGCGGGTCCGGGAAACGGACCGGAAGGAGCTTCGCCTCTATATGCAAGGCGCGGCCAACGACGATCAGTGGGTCCGCCAGGCGGAGCGGCAAAATCCGGAGCTGTGGCGCGATTATCGCCTATGCCTGCTTCGGGAAGAGCTTTGGATCAACCAACCGGGCGTCGGCGGCACCCACCTCATGGAATCCGTGGCATATCGCGTATACGGCAAGCGGGGGTGCGTTTGTCTTCAGCACCGCCCGTACTTCGTCCTCGCGGTCGACGCGTCCGTCGATCCGGAGGCTTGGCCCGCTGCGCTTCAAGCGGAGCGACTGGGCGCCGTCACGGCCATGACCGCGCCGCTGCAAGGATTAAAGGAGCTGCCGGAAGGCTATGCGCGAGTCATGGAGCTCTACCGCCACAGTTACCTGTTCCCGGAGAAACGCTGCATCCAGCCGGCCGATATCGAGGGCCTGGAGCAGCACTGGCAGCTTCCTTACGAAGAGCTGTATGCCCTGTTCCAGCTGATCGGCGCCGACAGCGGCGGCAAAATCGCCAACGGCATTTCCGCGATATTTCACAGAAACAGGCTGCAGCGCTATCACGTCCGCTATACGCAGCAGCTCTGCCGGGCCGTGGTTCAACTGCTGGAGGAGCATGAGCGCGTGATCCGTCCTTACATGGGGGAAGAAGCGCTGGATATCGAAAGCTTGCGCAACCTTTTCGATTACCCGGGCATTCGCGATTATATCCAGACGCTGCAGCGGCAGCTGCTCCGGCTGAACCAGTACTATTCCGAATTCAAATGCAGCTATCGCAATACGCAAGACTTGAACGAAGCCGTCCGCTACATTCACGAGAACTATCATAAGCCGCTGGATCTGGCGATGGTCTCCAACCACGTATCGCTGAATTACGCTTATTTTTCGAATCAATTCAAGAAAAATATCGGCAAAGGCTTCGCGGAGTACCTGCGGGACGTGCGCCTGGACAAAGCCCGGCGGCTGCTGGCCGAGACCGATCACAAGATCGTCGAGATCGCCGCCATGGTCGGATACGAGAGCTACAAGAGCTTTACGCGGGCCTTCCGGGACGCGATGAACATGCAGCCCACGGAGTACCGGCAGCAAAAGCGGCAGACGACGGATCGCGAAGATAATGTCCGGGACACGGCGCTATGACGGCGGCGGCCGGCAAGGACGAAAGAAGCTGTCCCATAAGAAAGTTGTGGGCAGCTTCTTCGTATTTCGGCAAGGGTTTAACGGAGGGGCGCCAAGCTCCTTAGGGGCTCATTGACGCTTTTTGCAGCAATGAGCATGCGTGCCGGTCCCGTAAACGCCCTTATTGACGCTTTTTGCAGCAATGAGCATGCGTACTCGTGCCACGGCCGAAAGAGAAGGTGCTTTCCACCTATGGGACAGCCTCGCTTTGTCTTGAACGGGCTCCATTTGGGGCAGCGGGTCGATCAACCGTTGCATCAATCAGTGGGATAGTCGAATAATCATACATAATTTGCGTAGAAGCACCAAATTGGCAAAATATGTACGAAATATCCTACAAAATTCTCGGCTAAAGCCCCCTACACGAGAAATAAGGATGAAAAATCGTACCTATCGACGCGATTTCATCCTACGGGGCGCAAATGTAGATGAAATTTCAACCATAATCGTAAAACCCGTTCGCGCGCTCGACTCCGGAACAAGCCAAATGGCGCGCCCAGGCTGGAATTCGTTTCTTAACGGGCGCCTAACCGTTCTCTCTCGCCTTTCCTATCGTTCAAACGCTTTAACGCCGGGCTCGTACGTCCGCTCGGTCTCCGACCGTCCGCTCCCCGAGCGGCGAAGCAGCACCGGATCCGCCGGGGCTCCCAGCTCCAGTCCGAGAGCGTGAGCTGGCTTCCTACCTCGAGTACGATGAGCAAGCGCCGCTGCTCCCCCCTCCGCCAAATACTTCTTCTTCAACCGCATGATCCGTCTGCTGATCAATCCTAAACCGGCTGCTCCGTAGATCCCCCATTGACAACCCCGGTTTGGGATTATATATTATTGAAGTTGATAATCATTATCATTTGAAGTCGATCAGCACTAAAAATACATTCTAAGATAAGGAAGGGTTAGAAACATGGCACAAAGAAAACTCTCTATCAAAGCATTGCTCGTGTCGGCTGCGCTTACGTTGGCGCTTGTCGGTTGTTCCGAAAAGTCGTCCGATTCCGAATCCTCGCCCGCGTCGTCTCCGACCGCGAGCTCTTCGCCAAGCGCGGCGCCTAGCACGGAAGCTCCCGCTTCCCAGGAGGCGACTTCCGAATATCCGATCGCGATCAAGCATGCTTTCGGCGAAACGGTCATTGAAAGCAAGCCTGAACGCGTTGCGACCATTCAGTGGGCGAATCACGATGTCGCTCTCGCTCTCGGTGTCGTGCCCGTAGGCTTCTCGGCGGCGAATTACGGCGTTCAGGACGACAGCGGGCTGCTGCCTTGGACGGCCGCCAAGCTCGAGGAACTCGGCGTAAAGGAGCCTAATGTGTTCCAAGATACGGACGGCCTGGATTTCGAGGCGATTTCGGATGCCAACCCGGACGTCATTCTGGCGTCTTACTCCGGCATCACGCAGGAAGACTATGACATTCTGAGCCAAATCGCTCCGGTTGTCGCCTATCCGACCACTCCTTGGTTGACCACTTGGCGCGAGCAAGTCCTCATGAACGCGACGGGCATGGGCATGAAAGCCGAAGGCGAACAGCTCATTAAGGACACCGAGAACCTCGTGAAGGAAAAGGCGAGCGCCTATCCTCAGCTGCAAGGCAAAAAAGTGGTCTGGGTCAATTTCTCGGCGAACGATATGTCTAAATTACATATCTATACGCCTGCGGACCCCCGCGGCGCCTTCCTCGTCGAGCTCGGATTGAGTTATCCCGAAAGCGTGACGAGTCAGATTGCGGACCCGACCAACTACTCCATGAACATCAGCGCCGAGAATGCGGATATCCTCAACGATGCCGATATCCTCGTCGGGTATGGCGGAGAAGACTTATATCAAGCCGTCAAAGCGGATTCCCTGCTTGGCAAGATTCCGGCCATCCAGAGAGGCTCCGTCGTGTTTATCGGCAACGGAACGCCGCTAGCGGCAGCCGGAAACCCGAATCCGCTCTCGATCGCTTATACCATCGACGAATACTTGGGATTGATCGCGGGAGCTATCGACAAAATAAATGAATAGTTCGCTTTCGGCAGACAAGAGGCAAACCGCGTTTATTCCGAAGCATTTCACGAAGGTTCTGGTCATTGGCGTGATCTTGCTCGGCGTATGCGCGCTTGCCTCTCTTGTCTTAGGCTCTCGGCTCGTGGGCTTTCATGAGTTGATCAACGGTTTATTTCACCCGGACGTAGATTCCTATGAAGCGAACGTCGTTCGCAAGAGAATCTCCCGGACCGTCTTCAGTCTTTGTTGCGGCGCGGCGCTCGGCGTTTCCGGAGCGCTGATGCAGTCGGTCACCCGCAACCCGATCGCGGACCCGAGCATACTGGGCGTCAACACGGGCGCGTCCCTGTTCGTGGTATGCGGCATCGCGTTCCTCCAGATCGGCACCGCCGATCAATATATTTGGCTAGCTTTAGCCGGGGCTGCGATTACCGCGGTTTTCGTCTTCGGAATCGGCTCGATGGGGCGCGGCGGAGCCAC
>Ga0065721_10051719_pt1 | contig 13760 bp, 10 predicted proteins | sample Mesricmetagenome_FD_59108 | JGI IMG/M metagenome (GOLD analysis project Ga0065721, IMG submission 59108) | Mesophilic microbial community from rice straw/compost enrichment Sample: eDNA_1 v2 (version 2) | ecosystem: Engineered > Solid waste > Grass > Composting > Bioreactor | place: USA: Davis... | reverse complement strand
ACAAGTTTCTCGTAGGCTTGATCGCTAGTGTCATTGACAAACGCATCCGCTTCTTCGGGTGTGGGTGGCAATCCAATTACGTCAAGGTAAACCCGGCGGACCAAGGTAGCGCGGTCTGCCTCAGGAGACGGAGACATTCCGTTCTCCTCAAGTTTCGCCAGGATAAAATAGTCGATGTCGCTGCGAGCCCATTCGGGGTCAGGGTCCGCAGCTCCTGACAACAAAAATTTTGATTTGGGAACCGAGACGGGCTTGGGAGGATAGTAAGCCCAGTGTTCACCCCACTCCGCTCCCTGTTCGATCCATTTCGTTAAAATCCGGATCTCCTCTTTTGTGAGTGGGTCTTCTTTGTAGGGCATGCGCAGCTCCGGATCGGTCTCCGTAATGCGCCGAATCATCTCGCTGTGCTTCGGATCGCCCGGAACTATGGGATATTTGCCGGATTCAGCCACGCCAAGCGCTTCTTCCCTGAACAAGACGCTAAACCCACCATTCTGCTTCACGCCTCCGTGGCAGCTGATACATCGCTTGTTGAGAATCGGCTTGACCTGAGTACTAAAATTGATCTTTTCCTCGCGGCACCCTATCAGTAGTCCCGACGCCAGGAAAAACACCAACAATCTTTGGTTAATCCTACGCATATCAGGTTAAAATTAGGCCAAATTGCCGGGCAATAAAAGAACTTTATCGTTGGCGGGGAGCGACCGGAACTTTCGAATTTTCCGGCGCGGGTTTTTAAAATATGCCCGATTTCCCTACTTTTGCAGGCTCAAAACACAAAAAACAAGTTTTATGAACAATTATGAGACGGTATTCATTTTAAATCCCGTTTTGTCTGAAGACCAGGCAAAGGATACTGTCGATAAGTTCGTTAAGGTGTTGACGAAGGCAAATGCCGAGATCATCAACACAGAAAACTGGGGCTTGAGGAAATTGGCTTATCCAATTAACAAGAAGTCTACAGGTTTCTACAACCTCATCGAATTTAAGGCAGATCCTCAGGTCATCAACATTCTCGAAACGGAGTACAGACGCGATGAGTCGGTTATGCGATTCCTGACGACTGTGTTGGACAAGCATGCGGTCATTTATAATGAGCGCAGACGCAAAGGCGAATTCAAAAACAAGGACAGAAAACCTGCAAAAAAAGCTGAGGAGGAAGCTAAGAGATGACTCTAATGAACGAACCCATAAAGCGCGCAGAGGTAAAACCGAAGTATTGCCGCTTTAAGAAAAATGGTATCAAGTATATCGATTACAAGGATCCTGATTTCTTGTTGAAATTCATCAACGAGCAAGGTAAGATCCTGCCGCGCCGCCTCACCGGTACCAGCCTGAAATTCCAGAAGAAGGTAGCCCAGGCTGTTAAGCGCGCTCGTCACCTCGCAATTCTTCCTTACGTAGGTGACTCCCTTAAATAAATCAGGAACCCGTTAAAGAGAAACTACTATGGAAGTCATATTGAAACAGGACATTTCCGGCCTTGGTTACAAGAACGATATCGTCAAGGTGAAGCCTGGCTACGGAAGAAATTACCTGATTCCGAATGGTTATGCATTGGTTGCCAATGAGTCTAACCGCCGTCAGGTAATGGAAAATGTCAGGCAAATGGCGCACAAGGCAGCGAAACTTAAGCAGGACGCTGAAGCGCTCGCAGCCCGTATCGGCGACTTCGTTGCCGAAATCAAGACCAAGACCGGCGAATCCGGCAAAATCTTCGGTGCCGTCACTGCTCTGCAGATTTCTGAAGCTTTGAAAGCGAAAGGCTTTGACATCGACCGCAAGAAGGTCATCCTCAAGGATACTCCGAAACAGGTCGGTACCTACTCTGCTGTTCTTGACCTTCACAAAGAAGTGAAGCACGAAATCAAGGTGGTGGTAAGCCCCGAATCGTGAGTGACTTGTTGAATCGCGAAACAAATTGAATTGGACGGGTTAGGAAGCTAACCCGTTCGTTTTCAATACCGGTCAAGCGAATTCAGGCATTCAAGCATTCGTCATTCAGTCATTCGTCATTCATCATTCGTCACTTATTCGTCATTCGTCACTCATTCGTCATTCCCAATTCGTAACTTAATTCGTCATTCGTCACTTCATTCGTAACTCGTAACTCGTAATTCGTAACTCGTAATTCGCCATGAGGTTTTTGTTCTGTCTCCTAATCTCCTCCACAGTCTTCGCTCAATCGAAAAAAGATCTTCAGGCAGAGATCTCAAGGTTGCAATCACAGGTTGCATCACTGAATGCAGAAATTAAGGAACTAAAAACGCCTGAAGTCAATCTCAGCGACTCAACCGAGCAAGTCAGCTATTGCTTCGGTGTCGTACTCGGAAAAAACTTCAAAGACACCGGCCTCGACTCCCTGAACCTGGACGTTTTCGTTATAGCCATGCAGGATGTTTTCAACGGACGAGAGTTAAAAGTAAGCCCGGTGGAGGCTGAAGCGACTATGCATCGTTCCATGCAAGCTACTATGATGAAGCGTAGTGCCATTGCAAAAGCCGAGAGCGCCAAGTTCCTTGAAGAAAACAAAATCAAAGAAGGCGTGAAGACGACCGCGTCGGGACTGCAGTACAAGATTCTGGAACAAGGGAAAGGTAAATCACCCACACCAGCAGACAGGGTCACGGTTCATTACACCGGGAAACTCACTGATGGGACGATATTCGACAGCTCCGTTCAACGTGGGCAGCCAGCAACTTTTCGAGTTAACCAGGTCATCCCGGGTTGGACAGAAGCACTCCAGATGATGAAAGAAGGTGATAAGTGGATACTGTATATCCCGTATGCACTTGGGTACGGTGAGCGCGGATCGCCACCTTCTATCCCTCCGTTCTCAACGCTCATCTTCGAAGTAGAGTTGATGAAGGTAAACTAATCCTTATACCGGATCAACATCCGGTATAATTCGAACGTTTCTGAATGCTTGTTCCTTCAACAGGACATCCATATCTTCCTGGATGATCTCCTTCACCTTGTGAAGATCTGCCTTGCCCCTGAATATTTTGATAAGAATGGTCATTAGATACTGATTTCGGATCTTAGCAACCATAGGCTCCCCTGGTCCGAAAACTTTCACACCGACTAGATGTTCGCGTAGCGCTGCCGTTAGTTTTCTCGATGCTTCGAGACACACTTTCTTGTCCCTGTGCTTGACTGTGACCTCTATCAGCCTGGTAAACGGCGGATAGTCGTGCCTATGTCGGTCAGCCATCTGCATTTCGTAGAACGCATCAAAGTCGTTCTTCAAAATAAAATTCAGCACCGGATGATCGACGTTTCCAGTTTGAATCACAACTTCTCCTTTCTTCTCACGCCTCCCTGCACGACCGCTAACCTGCGTAATAAGCTGGTAGGCTCTTTCATAGGAACGAAAATCGGGAAAATGCATCATCCTATCAGCATTGAAGACGCCCACAAGGCTCACTCGATCGAAGTCCAATCCTTTCGTCACCATCTGAGTGCCGACGAGAATATCGGTCTCGCCTCGTTCGAATGACCCGAGGATGGTTTCATAACCAGTCTTAGTTCTCGTAGTATCGAGGTCCATTCGCTGCACTCTTGCATCCGGGAAAAATGTCTTCAACTCCTCTTCCAGTTTCTCCGTGCCATACCCCACTGTCTTCAGGCGAGTCGATGTACACGTCGGACAATGGTGCGGAAGTTGTTCGCGATACCCGCAGTAATGGCAAACCAGCGAGTGACGGTATTGATGGTATGTCAAACTGACGGCGCAGTTTACGCATTTGGGAATCCAGCCACAGTCTTCACAACTCATCATAGGTGAGTATCCGCGACGGTTCTGGAAAATGATGACCTGCTCTTTCCTCGTCAGCGCATCCTCAATGCGCTTGAACAACAGTCGCGAAAATTCTCCCTTCAGCGTTTTTGACTTTCGTTCCGAAGACATGTCAGCGAGTACTATATCCGGCAGGTTCGCCTCGCCAAATCGTTTTGTAAGTTTTACAAGTCCGTACTTTCCGTGTATCGCATGATGATAAGTCTCAAATGCAGGAGTCGCCGACCCCAGCAACACTTTCGCGTGATGGAACTGCGCAAGAACCATGGAAGCATCGCGGGCATGATAACGCGGTGCGGGCTCCTGCTGCTTATACGATCCTTCGTGCTCTTCGTCCACAATAATAAGCCCAAGGTTATCGAATGGAAGGAAGATCGCCGACCGCACTCCGATCACAAATTTGTATCGTCCACTCAGAACACCATTCCAAACTTCGACACGCTCATTATCGGAGAACCTTGAGTGGTATACACCCATAGTGCTTCCGAATATCTTCTTAAGTCGTTGAACGATCTGGGTCGTCAACGCGATCTCAGGCAACAGGTATAGCACCTGCGTTGCACTGTCGAGAGCTTTTCGGATGAGGTTGATATAGATCTCGGTTTTCCCACTTCCAGTAACGCCGTGCAGTAACGTTGTCTGATGGGCCTCGAAACTCTTAATAATTGCCTGCATTGCCTGCTCCTGCTCTTCACTCAACAACACTCCCGGCTTGTCGCCTGCTTCGTCCAGTCCAAACCTTGGTATAACGGCTTCAAACTCCTCCAGGACTCCATTCTTAATGAGCGTATTAATCGACGATTCAGAGACTCCGCCATCGATCAATGTCTTCCTGGCAATACCTGCCTTGTTAGCTTCGGGACGTTGCAGAACAGGGACGTCCTGCAGGTATTTCAACAGTGCAGCCTCCTGTTTGGGTTTTGATGAAAGTTCTTCAAAGAGCTGCTCAAGAGCTTCAGAATTGTTGAACGCACTCTCCAATCTCACCCTCCTTTCAGTCTTCGGTTTAAACTTTTCCTTAACCTCTTCAAAGAGTATGATTGCCTCTTTCGACGAAAGAGATTTGAGAATACTAAAGATATGTTTTACACCCAGGAACTTTGAGACTTCCGAATAAGTCATTGTGCCGTTACCGAGGCGCCGGATAAGCATCACTTCCTTCTCTGAAAAATCCAATGTACTTTCCTCGAGACTGAAGGCTGGATGAAGTTGTACCATCGATTCGCTCGATAGTTTGAGCCCCGCCGGAAGCGCGGCATTCATAACTTCTCCGAGCGTACACATGTAGTACTCGGCAATCCACTGAAACAGCTTCAGTTGTGTTTCATTAACAGAAGGAAAATCATCGAGCAATTCAAGAATGTACTTCGCTTCGAAGTCTGTCGGTGGGGTCTCGTGAATATTTCGAATCAACCCCGTCATGATTTTGCGATCGCCGAACTGAACGATCGCTCTTTGTCCGACGCGGACGTGTTCGTTCAAAGCGAACGGAACCCGGTAGGTAAACAGACGTGGAACGGGAACCGGAAGAAGAAGCTCAGCAAAGAGGGTTTTCCTTGTGTCGTCGGTTTCGAATATTTCCACGACCAAAGTAAATCAAAAGTACAAATCGCACCAAGCCGACGGCTATGCGTCGATCAGGCCATAAGACTGACAGCCTCCTGAAGAACGTGGACCGGGCGCTGACAGGTCTTGTTGTAGCACACGTATATGGTCAGTTCGTCATCAACGGCGGTTTTGTCCGCGAGAAGTGGGAGTTTGCTTCCTTTGTCTCCACCAATGGCCAGGGCAAAGGGCCGAAACTCAGACAAAAACTCCCTGGCACTTTCAAGTGCCCCGCTTCCGGTAAAAACAACTTCAGCCATTCCTTTCTTGATTTCGGAATAGGCTATCCCCCAATTCGACATGTAATTTGGCTCAGACGTGATGAGAGCCGCCAAGGAATCCACCATTCTTTCGGCCATACCCTTCCAATCGTCGTTATCGAGGATTGTTCCCATCTCAAAAAGATTCTGTGCCATCAAAGAGTTTGATGATGGAATGACATTGTCGAAGATCTCCTTCCTGGACGCGATCAACTTCTCGGCATCCCGACCGGCGTATAGGAAAAATCCATCGCGTTCATCGTAGAAGTTATCAATGACGTATCCGAGTAATGCCTCAGCCCTTCTGATCCAATACTCGTCAAATGTGACCTGGTATAGAGAAATGCACGCCTGAATCACGTATCCGTAATCCTCGAGAAAACCTTTTACATGGGAGCGTTTCGACTTGTACGACCTGAAAATGGTCAGTCCCTCCATCAGTTCGTTTTCAAGAAACCGCATGTTGCGCAGTGCTGCATCGAGAAACTTCTTGTCGCCGAGTGCCCGATATGCGTCGACAAGCCCTGTGACCATCATTGCATTCCAGCCTACAATGACTTTATCGTCGAGACCTGGCCGAACGCGCTTGTCACGGCGTTGCAACAACTTGTCTTTCGCACGTTGCAGGATTACACTCCATGAATCCTTGGTGAGATTGTGCTTCGTGAGGAAATCTTCCTCCATCTGCACACGGATCAGCACATTCTTGTCCGGCTCCCAATTACCCTGTTCCTTCACCGAATAATAGTCGGCAATCAAATCTGCATCATCGCCGACAACTTCCTTTAACTCGGTCGCGGTCCAGATGTAAAATCTTCCCTCCTCTCCTTCGCTGTCGGCATCAAGCGCCGAATAGAATCCACCATGCGGACTCATCATTTCAGCCTGAAGCCATTCAAAGGTTTCTGTAAGTACGGTAGCAAATTCTTCCTCGCGAGTCAGCATAAACGCTTCCGCATACAGAGTCATTAACTGTGCATTGTCGTACAACATCTTCTCGAAATGCGGTACAAACCAATATTGATCTACTGAATAACGGGCGAACCCTCCTCCAATCTGATCATAGATGCCGCCCATTGCAATCTTCTTAAGTGTGAAGACCAGGTGTGTAAGGGCTTCGTTGTTACCAGACAAGTGATGATAGCGCATAAGCCAACGCCATACGGAAGGCATGATAAACTTCGGTGCCTTGGCAAGTCCACCCCACGCTTTGTCAAACGACGGTTCGAGGTGGCGGTACGCTTCTTCGACGGCATCGAGTAATTCCCGCGGAGCACTCTCCTTTTTAAATCGTTCAATATCCTGATATGCGAGATGTTGGGCCAACTCTTGCGCTGAACGCTCAACATCATCACGACGCTCAACAAAAGCAGAATGAACACCGCGCACGGCGCGCAACCACTGTTCAGGTGGGAAGTAGGTACCGCCATAGAATGGCTTTTGATCGGGAGTCAGGAAGACATTCAACGGCCAGCCGCCCTGGATACCCATCGCCTGTACCGCTTCCATGTAGATCTGATCAATATCGGGCCGCTCCTCGCGATCAACCTTGATACACACGAGGTGCTCATTCATGATTTGTGCGATCTCGTCTTTTTCAAAGACTTCACGCTCCATGACATGACACCAATGACATGACGAATAGCCAATGCTGACAAGTATGGGTTTATCTTCTTCTCTCGCCTTGTTGAGCGCTTCTTCACTCCATTCGAACCAGTCGACAGGATTGTAAGCGTGCTGCAAAAGGTATGGCGATGCCGAATGAATCAGCCTATTCGCCTTTCTTGCTCCAATCATTCCGTTGTGTTTTCAATTTGGCGTTTCACGTCCGCAATCTCGGCTTGCACATCAACTTCAGAGCTTATCTCCTCAAGTTTCTTCAGGACGTTCTTCAAAAACTCCTGGTGTGCTGACGAACTCGGATGAAACGGCTTATGACTCAGCGCCGACTGTATAACACCCCATCGCTGAATAAAATCCTGGAGTTGGCTCGAAAAATACCGTTCCGTAAACTTTTCCCAGATATAATCTTCAGCATCTGTAGTTGGGTGCAACAAATCGCTCTTGTAAAACCTGTAGTCGCGGAGATCATCCATCATGATTTCAAAGGCCGGGAAGTATTCGACGTCATCAAACGCCTCCGAGAGCTGATGACAAGCAACGCGCAGCAGCGACTTGCTGACGCTGTTTAGCTCAAGTGTATCCTTGATGTGCCTGACGGGGCTTACCGTGAGAATTACCCTGACCTTTGGATTGAATTTCTTCAGACGTTCGTAGAATGTGTGAAAAGACGCCGTGATGCTCTCGAGCGTCAATAGTGATTTGGTGAAGGATGCCGATGGCAACTTATGGCAGTTGGCAACTATTTCGCCCGTATCTTTCCGGTGATAGCCCCATGCGGTACCATAGGTGATCAAAAGCCACTCACAGTCCTTCAGAAAGTAGTGCGTAGCGCCGATTGTATTGGTTGTCTTCGAAACCAGGGCATCCTTTGACACCGCCGAGAACTCGGAGTGGAGGTTGTAATTCAGGCACAAGCCCTGATTGTACAAAAAAGTATGATCCGGAAGCGGCTCGTTGTATATTCCGTATGAAAGCGCCTGATGGATCGACTCGGGATTGTAAATAACCCCGAATGGATTGACCAATACGCGTATTTTGGAGGCTGCCATCCGTTCCCCAATTGCGTTGGAGAAGCATGAGCCCTGGGTCAGCACCCCGCTCGACAGGTTGATCGTCGCTTTGGAGGGCACGACCTTTAGTTCGGTCCGGAATTTCATGGTCCCCAAATATAGGGCAGGCATGCGAGGATCGGCATTTCTTCGGCACGGAGGCGGTTCGGTTTTCGGTAGAGTCACTGGAATCAGTGAAAAACAAATATGTTACCGAGAACACTTGAAGATTTTGGCCTTTTTGCGATACATTTACGCTCGGTTTCGAGAGTCCATTTCAACCCCAGATTATGAATAACGATCTCACCGCCTTCGAAAAAATCCCCGTTAGGATATTCAAGACGTCCGACGTCGCGTCAAAATTTGTAGCCGACCAGATTGCAGACCTTATCCGCACACGCCAGAAAGAGAAAAAGCACTGTGTGTTGGGCCTTGCTACTGGGTCGACTCCTACCCGGGTCTACGCGGAACTTGTCCGGATGCACAAAGAAGAAGGACTCAGCTTCAGCAATGTCTACACGTTCAATCTCGACGAATACTTTCCGATTAAGCCGGACGCGCTGCAGAGCTACGTCCGCTTTATGGGAGAACACCTCTTTAACCATATCGATATCCCGAAAGCCAACATCCATATTCCCGACGGAACGCTTCCTAAAGAAAAAGTGGCCGAATATTGCCGGGAGTATGAAAAAGCAATCGAAGATCTTGGCGGGATCGACATTCAGATACTCGGTATCGGAAGAACAGGACACATCGGTTTCAACGAACCGGGTTCCTCTGAAAAATCAGTAACCAGGCTGATCACCCTCGACCAGGTGACTCGAATCGATGCTGCGAGCGACTTCTTTGGTGAAGAGAACGTTCCTCGCAAGGCAATCACCATGGGGGTTGGAACGATTCTCAAGGCTCGCAAGGTGTACATGATGGCATGGGGTGAAGGCAAGGCCGGCGTCATCAAGAAAGCCGTCGAAGGACCTGTTACCGATCAGATTCCATCATCGTTCCTTCAAAAACACGACGACTGCCTCGTTATACTTGACGAAGCCGCGTCCTCTGAACTTGTCAGGATTAAGACTCCTTGGCTCCTCGATAGCATCGAGTGGAACGACCGCCTCATCCGGAAGGCTGTGGTATGGTTGTGCCAGAAAGTCAAGAAGCCTGTGCTCAAGTTGACGAACCACGATTACATGGAGAACGGTATGGGTGATATCATCACCGAATACGGCTCCGCATACAAGGTAAACATTAAGGTCTTTAACGACCTTCAGCATACTATTACGGGCTGGCCCGGTGGCAAACCAAATGCTGATGATTCGAACAGACCTGAAAGGGCGACGCCATTCCCGAAAAGAGTCATTATCTTTTCTCCCCACCCAGACGACGATGTGATTTCCATGGGTGGAACCTTCATCCGGTTGGTCGACCAGGGACACGAAGTACACGTTGCCTATCAGACATCTGGAAACATTGCTGTATTCGACGACGATGCTATCCGCTTCGCTGACTTCGTACGCGATTTCAATGAAGCATTCGGACTCAACAAGGCCGATGGAGAGAAGTTTTACAAGTCGGTCGTTAAGTCGCTGAAAGGAAAAGGTCCCGGACAGGTGGACAGCCCTGAAGTATTGACGATCAAAGGCCTTATTCGCCGCGGAGAAGCAAAAGCGGGTGGCCGTTACGTTGGAATCCCCGACGAACAAATGCACTTCCTCGACATGCCATTCTACGAAACGGGTGCTGTCAAGAAGAAACCATTGGGTGAAGACGATATCCAGTTGATTGTCGACTTGCTGACCAAGATCAAACCTCACCAGGTATACGCTGCCGGCGATCTCTCCGATCCGCACGGTACTCACCGCGTGTGTCTCGCAGCGATTTTCGAGGCGATCGATCGTCTGAAGAACGAGCCTTGGATGAATGACTGCTGGGTATGGCTGTATCGCGGTGCATGGCAGGAATGGGATATCGATCAAATCGAAATGGCAGTACCGCTGAGTCCGGACGAATTGATGCGCAAGCGCCGTGCAATCTTCAAGCACCAATCGCAGAAGGACAGCGCCATGTTCCCAGGCAGCGACAAACGCGAGTTCTGGATGCGCGCCGAAGACCGCAACCACGCAACTGCAGATGCATACAACAAACTCGGCCTCGCTGAATACGAAGCGATGGAAGCGTTTGTGCGATATCGGTGGGATTTAAAAAAATAGGTGCCGGGTTCCGGGTGCCGGTTGGCCGGGTGGTGCCAGGTGCTAGGTTCCAGGTGCCGGTTTCCGGGTGGCCGGGTGGTGCCAGGTGCTGGGTTCCAGGTGCCAGTTGCTGTTTCCCGAGAGGGACTAGAGTTGACTAAGAGGCCATTAGCTTATGCACAACAGAGGCAGGTACCCTATTGCCATTTGCTATTTTGCCATTTGCTGTTTCCTGAGAGAGACGAGAGTTGACTTAAGATGCCATTAGCTGATGCACACCAGAGGCAGGTACCCTATTGCCATTTGCTGTTTCCCGAGGGACTAGAGTTGACTAAGACGCGCCCTTAGCTTATGCACAACACAGGCAGGTACCCGATTGCCATTTGCCATATTGCCATTTGCTGTTTTATTACTTACAGTTCGCATTATATTCCCGTTCGCTGATTTCCTTCATCTCCAGCGCACGAGCGAACTCCTGACACGCTTTCTCTCTCTCGTTGTTCTCTTTGTATGCGAGAGCGAGATAATAATGTCCCTGCTCGATAAAATCAGACATCTCTAAGGCCCGCGTTAGTAATCTGATTGCGCCAGGTGTATCTCCTTTTCGAAGAAGATAGATTCCTTTATTTCTATATGCCCAGGCGTTGTAAGGATCTCGCACAATGCTTGCGTCGATGTCGTTGATGGCTTTGTCGGTCTTTCCCATCATCAGGAGGATATAACCTCGATTATTTAGGAAATATGCATCGCGCGGACGCAGCTCAATCGCCTGCTCAATAAATTGCATCGCCTTGTCATAGTTGGCCAACCGCGTCTCCAACAATGCGAGTGTGTTGTATATGTTCGCTTCTTTTGAATCCATCTGCATCGCCCGCTCGAGGAGAATTCGCGCTGAATCCAGGTCACCGCGATAGTAGTGAACAGTTCCGCAATTGATAATCACCTCCGCGTTATCGGGATCCAATTGCAACGCCCTGTCAAACGATGCAAGTGCCTCGGAGTATCGGCGCATCTGGGTATAAACCAGTCCGCGAAGAAAGTGTGCGACCAAGGTGTCGGGTTTCACTGCCTGCACCTTATCGAGGTCATTCAACGCGGCATAAAACTGTTTGAGCTCGTAATACGTGTTAGCGCGGTTTAGGTACGCATCTATATATCGCGGTCTGCATTCGATAGCATGATCGTAACTATCGAGTGCCTTGTCGTAGTGTTGCTGTTTGTGAAAGACCGTGCCGAGATTATTCCATGCATCTGCAAAACATGAGTCGAGATGGACAGCAGCTTCGTAGTATGCAACCGCCTGGGGATAATTGCCTTTTCTAAACTGGTCATTTCCCTGGAGAAGGAATCGCTGAAGACGAGTTTCTTTGCTCTCACTACATCCGACCATTGTCATTACCGCGATAGCCAGCACAAACAGCCTGAAGAGGCAAGTTCTCCATGTATTCATGCGGTAAAAGTAACCACTGATGGATCCTCACGCAAAGTCGCGAGCTCGCAAAGAATTCCTCTTTAACTGGATTGTTAACGGGAACCTCCCGTGTCAGCACCCCCGCATTTAGTATGTCTCAACAAGCGTACACACCCAGAAACGGCACCTGGCAACAGGCATCTGTAAAATTGCCGTTTAACAACCTTCCTGTTAACTTGTACAAGAACCCCAACAATCGTCCATGACCGCCGAAGTCAAAGCAGAGGTCGAAGTGTTGTTTTTTTGGTCCCCGGCGGTCTGCTCCTCTATTTTGGCAGAGGAAAATTTTGATATTTCTGCCGATTTTAGGTTATTAGCGCCTGCAAAATTATGAACACTATTCTCAGCGTATCGGTCCATCATCACCACCATCACGGAAACACGGCGATGCGTGGCACAGTTATGCTTTGAGTTTTAAGATATTCTAAAATTTAAGAGGCTTGTCACGTGGGTGCCAGGCCTTTTTTCATTTTTATTGGTCACTAACGAAACACTGAAGAGTACATACATGGAAACCTTACTCCGCATAGCAATCCAGAAGTCAGGCAGACTGCAGGAAGGCTCGCTTGAACTCCTGAGGGAAAGCGGTCTCGCCATTAGCAATGGTCGTGATCAGCTTAAGACGCAGGCGCGAAACTTCCCGGTAGAAGTGCTATTCCTCCGCGACGACGACATCCCTCAGTATGTAGAGGACAAAGTTGCCGACATCGGAATCGTCGGTGAGAACATTTTCGCGGAGAAGCAAAAGGCAACACAGCTTGTCAAACGCCTTGACTTCGCCAAGTGCAGATTGTCGATCGCTGTCCCACGGTCGGAGACCTACGAAGGTGTCAAGTCACTCGAAGGAAAGAATATCGCCACCACCTACCCGAATATTGTCAGACAGTTTCTGGCCAAGCACAACGTAACGGCTGGGATACACGAAATCAGTGGCTCGGTTGAAATTGCTCCGGGAATTGGATTGGCGGATGCTATCTGCGACATCGTCAGCACCGGAAGTACGTTATTGAGTAACGGACTCAAGGAAGTGGAAGTTGTTATGCAATCAGAAGCGGTGATCATTGCAGGTCATGACCTTGGTCCGGAAAAACAGCAGATACTGGACAAACTTCTGTTCCGGATTGACGCAGTGCAGAAAGCCAAGAACAGCAAATACATCCTGTTGAATTGTCCGAACGAGTCTATACCCAAGATCACCTCGGTGATCCCAGGGATGAAGAGTCCGACGATCATCCCTCTCGCCCGTCCCGGATGGAGCTCGCTCCATTCCGTGGTTGATGAGAACGACTTCTGGGAAAGAATCGATCAGCTTCGCGCATTTGGCGCAGAAGGAATATTAGTCGTCCCTATTGAGAAAATGATTATCTGATACGAACATGAACGTATTTCAAAACCCGGCGAAGGATACCTGGAAAGACTTGACGCGACGCCCGCAGCTTGAACTTTCTTTTCTGGACAGTTCCGTGCGAAATATTCTCAACCGCGTCAAGGTCTCGGGAGATGGCGCGTTGCGCGAACTCACTGAGCAGTTTGACAAGGTGAGTGTCGGCAATCTGGAAGTCACGAGAGAAGAACTTGACGAGGCTCGTGCTGCGGTTCCAGACCAGTTGAAAGATTCAATCAAGGTTGCGGCAGACAACATCAGGAAGTTCCACAACGCCCAAAAGCGCGATGCAATGGTGCTTGAAACTATGCCTGGTGTGAAATGCTGGCGCAAAGGTGTCCCAATCTCAAAGGTAGGCATCTACATACCCGGCGGATCTGCGC
>Ga0065721_10007583_pt1 | contig 13762 bp, 11 predicted proteins | sample Mesricmetagenome_FD_59108 | JGI IMG/M metagenome (GOLD analysis project Ga0065721, IMG submission 59108) | Mesophilic microbial community from rice straw/compost enrichment Sample: eDNA_1 v2 (version 2) | ecosystem: Engineered > Solid waste > Grass > Composting > Bioreactor | place: USA: Davis... | reverse complement strand
ATATGGGCGACGCGGTCCACCAGTGGGATGACCTTGGGCTGGTAGAGCGTGACATAGGCTTCTGCCGTCCGATGGACTTCCCAGGCCTCTTTTGACTCCCACCGCTCAATCAGCAGAAAGACCTTGGGGTCCGACTGGGAGTGGCAGACATCGTATTGTCGGCATCCCGGCTCGGAACGGGACAGCTGTCCGCACTTTCGAAGCAGGTCACTGACGACGGGAATATCTGCTTCATTTTTGACGGTCAGAATGACGTTGGTCGCGAACATGACAGCTTTCTCGAAAAAGTGGCGCCGAGTTTGATATGGTGCGGTTTCCCGCCGCTCCATATGATATCGACCGGTCAAGAATTTGTCTTACTCCTGTCAAAACCGATCTGAAAACAGACATTAGACGAGCCGGTGATGTCCAACGAATTGTTGAAGAAACTCGAGTCGCGCGACGCAGTGGTTGGAGTCATCGGACTCGGGTATGTGGGGCTCCCCCTGCTGGACGCTTTCTTCAACGCCGGTTACCGAACCATTGGGTTCGACGTTGATGAACGTAAGGTGGTCTCGCTCAATGCCGGGCAAAGCTATATCAAGCATGTTTCCTCCGACCGGGTTGCGGAATGGCGGGAGTCGGGCCGCTTTGAAGCAACGGCTGAACCAGAAATGCTTGCTCGGGCAGACGCGATCGTCATCTGCGTCCCCACCCCATTGAATGACAGCCGGGACCCGGATCTGTCGTTCATTGTCGGGACGGGAGAGACCCTTGCTCCCCATCTTCGAGGGGGGCAACTTGTTGTGCTGGAGAGCACGACTTATCCGACGACAACCCGGGATGTGCTCCTCCCGATTCTCGAACGATCTGGCAAAAAAGCAGGAACCGATTTCTTTCTCGCATACAGCCCCGAGCGCGAAGATCCCGGGAATCCGGTGTACTCCGCAGCGAAAATTCCGAAAGTCGTTGGCGGAATTGATGATGTCAGTCTGAATCTGGCCTGTGCGCTCTATCGACCAGCAGTGGCACAGGTGGTCCCTGTCCGGACGCCGGAAATCGCAGAAGCAGCGAAGATCCTGGAGAATACGTACCGCGCGGTCAATATTGCTCTGGTCAACGAACTGAAGATGCTATTTGACCGGATGGGAATCGACATCTGGGAAGTGATCGAAGCGGCGAAAACAAAGCCGTTCGGGTTTCAGGCGTTCTATCCCGGGCCCGGTCTGGGGGGGCACTGCATCCCGATCGATCCGTTCTACTTGACCTGGCTGGCTCGTCGACAGGGGCTTTCGACACGCTTCATTGAATTGGCAGGGGAAGTCAATTCGCGGATGCCGGAATATGTCATTCAGCGACTGACAGAATTCCTGAACGATGTTGGGAAACCGGTGCGGGGAAGCAAGATCTGTCTTCTCGGGATCGCCTATAAGAAGGATGTGGATGACCCGCGAGAAAGCCCTTCATTCCACCTCATGGAACTGCTTCTCCAGCGGGGAGCGATCGTGACCTATAACGATCCACACATTCCCCAGATGCCGGCAATGCGCCATCACCCGGATCTTCCGGCATTGCAAAGCCAACCGCTCACTCCAGCGTATCTGGCGGAACAGGACTGTGTGCTGATTGCGACCGATCATTCTGCTTACGATTATGAAATGATCGTTCAACACTCGCAGCTCATTCTGGACACACGGAATGCGACCCGTCATGTCCGGTCAGGGGTAGAAAAGATTCGCCGCGCCTGACCAGAGCACTTTGCCATCCTTCGGGGCCTGGTCCGCAATGCTGCTCGGATTGCGTTCCGTCGGGGCGCACGAAACAAGCCGCATACGGCACGCATGCGGCTCGAGTCGATGTTTTTTGTGGACTCCCGTGATTGCACACGGGACGAACCGGGCGATTAGATCACGCCGCCATGGGTGCGGTAAGGAGTCGCGACGTCTGGCATATCGAGAAACCAGACCCGTTCCCAGATTTCGGGGATCTGCCGATAGTTCTCGGACTGATAAATCATCTGCCGCACACGTTCATCCGGGCTGGCACTCCAGATCGGAATAATACATCCGGACTGGGCCGTCAGGGTCGCTGTCATCGCAAGCAGCAGGAACAGTTTCCGCATGAGTCTCCTCCGTGAGTCCTTGTTGCAGTCGCAACGCGGGACAGTCGACAGCTCTCGTTCGAATCAATCCTTGATCAAACGAATGCTACCAGCCTGACGAGTTGGATTTCCTGATCGGCAAAAGTACCCATCCTTTGGTGAAACCGAACTGGTTGCCGTTGTCGGGTGACTCTTGCCGAATTGTGATTGAAAAATGGATTCAAATCGTTCAGGTCGCCAGGGGTCGACTCATGTCGACGGCATTACTCCGGGCGGCTTTCTTCCGCACCACCCGTTGGAGGTGGTGGGCTGAACGATGACAAGGTTGGGGTTGGTGTTGTGGGGAGTTGTTCTGGCTCAGCGGGAGGTTGAACGGATGGTTGGGAAGCAGATTCACTCGCTGCACGAGCGGATGCTTCCTGCAACTGCAGGACCCGTTCTTCCATCTCCTTGCCGGGCTTGAACGTCACCACAAATTTTTCCGGAACATCCACCCGCTCACCAGAACGGGGGTTGCGAGCTTTCCGGGCGGCTCGCTTCTTCACTTCAAACACACCGAAGTTACGAAGTTCAATACGTGACTCCGTGACAAGTGTGTCAATAATGGCTTCAAACGTCTTCTGGACGATTTCTTTCGTCTTCAGTTGAGTGAGACCGCATTCTTCGGAGATCGTTTTGACGATTTCTTTTTTGGTCACGTCTGGCCACTCCCGGCTGTTCCTGGCGTTCGTAAGTGCTGGCGACTGCCGTGTGCAGTCTGCACTCAACTGTAAATGCAACAGCAACTTACTGTCAAGTAGCGGGAGTGATCAGATTCTTCTCTCAGGTCCGTTTGCGACCTGATGAGAAGAAACTCACACTCTTCATCGGCTATCGGAAGGGCGGCGAATGAGGACAATTCGAAAAAATCGCCAAAGTTTATCCAAACTCCTTAACTGAAGAGATCACCGAAACAATCAACGAATGTTTCAACGACTATTGTTAAGTAATCGGTTGTTCTTTGTTTGATGTAACCAATTTTGGTGTATTGGTTTATGGTTGATTTTTCGTATGGCGTGCGAACCAGGGGGAAAACTGTTAGCTCTACCGTGAGGCAGGCGAGAGAGATGATTCTTTGACCTCGGAAGGCCGATCAACGCACTTTCTGGCGTTTTCAGTTGGGCCAGACTCGAGGGCGGAGAGATTGAGGGAGGATTTTTCCTGTTCCGACAATCAGGAATTGGATCTTCAGAAATCTGTGGCACTCGCCACTTGGGACATCAAGTCCTGCCTGTGATCAGTTCAACGCAAGTAACCGAAAAATGGGGAGATGTGACATGAGCTTTCAGTCGTTGATTGATGAATACGCGGCCGGGGTGGACCTGCTTCGGGAAGCTGTTCAGGGGATGACTCCGGAACAACTTCGGGCGACGCCAGTTCCCGGGAAGTGGTCGACGCAACAGGTCATTTGTCACATCGTTGATTTTGAGCCGATCTATGCGGATAGGATTAAACGGGTGATCGTCGAGGACGAACCACTTCTCATGTCAGGTGATCCTGATCGCTTCGCGGCTGGACTCTGTTATTCCGAACGGGATGTTGAAGTGGAACTGGCCCTCGCTGCAGCGGTTCGGGCACAACTGGTCACCATTCTTCGCTCACATCCGGAGTCGATCGCCCAGCGTGTCGGACGTCACAATGAAGATGGACCAGTGACGCTGGAAACTCTCTTGAAACGGATCACCGGACACATTCCACACCATGTGAAATTTATCAGGGAGAAACGCGCAGCGATGGGAATCTGAGGTGGGAGACTGACGCACGTGGCGGCGATGTGTCACTGCACCGTTTCTGTTGAGGTGACTTCTTCTCAGCCGAAGATCGCCACGATCGAGGGGCGCTCATGGTTGTCATGGCGCCCCACGCTCAGATTTCTGCCAAGTCGTACGTTGCCACGATGACAGTTCTTGCCTTGCGCTTCGGCATTTCGCCCGGAGCTGGTATAGTCCCCCCAGCCGACTCAACCTTGAGAGGTCTGGAACTGATGCGAGAACTGAATGTCTGATTCCGTCGTCCCGGGGAGTCGATCGCCGGAGGCGGAAACCCCGTTAGCCCGTTTATTTCGTGTCGTTCCTGCGCTGGATTCGCTGCGGAATTACTCGCTACGTACGTTAAGTCTGGATTTTACTGCCGGGCTGACGGTCGCTGCTGTCGCAGTTCCTCAAGCGATGGCGTACGCGCAGATCGCTGGAATTCCTGCTCAGTATGGGCTTTATACCGCGATTGTCATGACTGCGGTCGGAGCGATCTTCGATTCCTCCCGGCACCTGATCAATGGGCCGACCAATGCGATATCGATTGCTGTTCTGAGTGCGCTCGTCACGTTTGATGAATCTGACCGGATTTCAGCCGCCATCTTGCTGGCAATGATGGTGGGACTTTTGCAACTCGTGATCACTCTCCTGCGTCTGGGAGACCTGAACCGGTTCATCTCCCATTCTGTAATTGTGGGATTCACCACGGGAGCGGCGGTTTTGCTGGTCATGGATCAGCTGAAGAACCTGCTGGGACTCAAGCCACAGGGAGGGGGAGAAGATCATTTTCTCTCACGATTTGCCCATACGTTGTCACAGATCAATGAGACACATTCCTGGACGGTCCTGCTGGGGCTGGGAACGATTGTGATTGCCCTCGTTTTGCGATGGTTGAACCGGACATTCGAAATACGACTTCCCGAATTCCTCATCGCAATTACGTGTACTGCTGTCATCGTCTGGATGTTTCAGCTGGAAGAGGAAGGGGTTGCGGTGGTTGGAACCATTCCGGCAGGTCTCCCCGGCTTCGCACTTCCTCACTGGAACTGGTCCTGGATTCGAACGATGTCCGGCAGTGCTTTTTCCATTGCACTTCTTGGACTTCTGGAGGCTGTTGCGATGGCGAAGGCCATTGCGGCTCAATCTGGTCAGAAGCTGGACGTGAATCAACAGTGCCTCAGTGAAGCGCTCGCCAATCTCACGGGAAGTTGTTTTCACTGCTATCCCGGCTCCGGCTCCTTGACCCGGTCAATCGTCAACAGGGACGCGGGGGCTCAGACTCAGTGGTCGGGAGTGATTTCGGCTGGGGCTGTTGCCATGACGGTCATGTTTCTGGCCCCATTGGCGTATTACATCCCGCGAGCAGGGCTGGCAGGGATTCTGATGATCTCCGCGTGGCGTCTGGTGGAATGGGATCAGTTGAAATATTACCTGCGCACGACCCGGTTTGATGCCTGGATTGTCGGGGTGACAGCCGTTTCTGCTGTGGCGGTCTCCATCGAGTTCTGTGTGCTGATCGGCATCCTGATGTCATTTCTGCTTTACGTGCCCCGCGCTGCCAGAGTCCATCTGACCGAACTGACGATCAGTTCGGATCGCGTCATCCGGGAGCGAATCGAAGGGGATTCCCGTTGCAGTCGGATTCGAGTCTTCTCAATTGAGGGAGAGCTCTTTTTTGGAGCGGCTCCAGAACTCGAAAAGCACTTTCAGACCATTGAAGAGGTTCGACACGATGGGGTTCGGGTGGTCGTGCTGCGAATGAAGCGCGCCCGTAATCCGGATGCCGTTTGTCTGCACGTCATTGACGAGTTCATCGAGCGAATGCGGAAGCATTCTGTCGTGGTGATTCTCTGTGCCTTGCGACCAGACATGATGAAGGCACTGGAATCGGCCCGCATTCTGGCTCGACTGGGACGGGAGTACGTTTTCGTCTTTGAGGAGAATGGGGCGGTCTGGACCAGTACTCTTCAGGCAGTCAGCTTTGCCTACACCATCATTGAAGATGATCTTTGCCCGAATTGCCCCCGCAAGAGTGACGGGAACACCTCTGACGGCTGGACGTACGCGATCTAGAACGCATCTCATGAACGTATGGCGTTCCAGAGGTGAAAACACCCTGTTTGCGCGACAAACGACCGCGACACACCCCTGAGACAGGGATTAACGGCGAGGCTTACTTCCTTTTCCCCCCTGGTTCTTCCCTTTGGTGAACTTCCTCTGGGACTGCTGACCTTCGGTCGCATTCTTGGCCTGATCCGCCGCTTCCCTAAGCTTGTCCCACCAAGTCGGCGCTTTGGTGGTGGAGGTGGCAGCTGCGCCTGCTTTCTTTGCCGAGCGGGGAACGCTGTCCACGATTTGCGGTTTGACGTCCGCAGGGTCCTCCGCGACGGCCTCTGCGAGAGCGAGCTGATGGGTTGCCAGACTCTTCTTGAGGTAGAGCCGCTCCGTAATTCCCCACAGGCTACTGGCGATAAAGTACAGACACAGTCCCGATGGGACGTGATAGAACATGAACCCGATGAAAATCATCATGAAGTTCATCATTCGGTACTGCATCGCCTGTTCTTCGGAGGTCGGCGGTGGAGTGAACAACTTCTGCTGCACAACGAACAGGGCGACGGTGATAAATGGCAGCAGGTTCAGTTCGGTCCATCCCAAAAGCGGGATGCGGAATGGAAGTTGGGCAATGGCGTCCGGAGCAGCGAGGTTGTCGATCCACAGGAACTTCGCCAGTCGCAAATCCACTGCGTGATACAGCGAGTTATAAAGTCCCAGGAAGATGGGAAGCTGAATCAGTGCCGGGAGGCATCCCATCAATGGCTGATAGTTGTGCTTCTTCTGAAACTCACGATAGGCCCGGGCGAATTCTTCTGGCTGACCCTTATAGCGCTCCTGCATCTCCTTCATCTTCGGAGCGAGAATACGCATCTTCTCGGCTTCAATCGCCTGCTTCTTCGAAATGGGCATCATCCCCAGTCGAACGACGACAGTCAGCGCGATAATTGCCAGAGCGTAAGGGAGTCCGAGGCTGTGGAAGAACCCCAGAACCATCAGCATGATTTTTGAAACGAACGCGAACCAGCCCAGTTGAATAATCGGTTCTGCATTCAGTTCGCTCAGCAGGGCAGGGCGTTTTGGGCCGAAGAAAACCTTGAACTCATTGACGACATCCCCCTCAGCCGGAACCGACAGGTCGGACGACTGCATGACAATGGACATGTCACTCAAATCAGGCCGTTTCCGGTCCAGATAAAGCAGCTGTGGCTTGGTGACGGCGATGGGATTGCCCTGCTTGGCTTCCGCATCGCGCTGGGGGAAAACCAGAGCGGCGAAGTACTGTTCGTCAATTCCTGCAAACAGGAGAGGTGCTCTCCAGTCCGGGATCGCCTTTCCACCGGGACGCTGCGATTTATCGAACTGCTTGACCAGTGCGGATGCAAGGAGATTGGTGTAGGTGATCTTTTCGCTGCGGGGGTTATCGAACGTCCCGAGTTTGATCTCCCGAAACAGTCGAGTGTTTTCCACATTTTCCAGCGGAACTCCCACCGGTCCCTGAAGGAAATATTCCGTCCGGACCTCTTTGCTGGAGAGATTGCGAATCGTCAGAGTGACATCCAGCATGTATCCCGCGACATCGGTATCCCGATTGGCAGGATTCACCTTGGGAAGGGTGTACGTCTTGATGACTTCCAGATCGCCCGCAGGGGAGGGGTACCGGAAAGTGACCTTCTCGGCATCCTGACTCACAATTTCCCAGTTCACCGCGTCCAGCGTCAGGCCATGTTTGGCCAGCGCCTCATTGATCTGGGGGATGCTGGTATCGAATGTCTTCGGGATGGGACCGGCGCCGACATTTCGGATGACGTCGTTCCCCACCAGCCGGACCTGAGACTTTCGGTCCAGCGTGGTATAGCGGGGATCATTGAGCCAGACCCCATTGATGGCTCCCCCCTGAGTCGTCAATTCCACCTTCAGAAGGTAACCCGCATCCAGTCCGGCGTCACCGAGGGTCACCGTCCGGGCCGGGAAGTCTGCAGGCTGGGGATTTTCTTCCGTTGGCTGCTGATCGGGGGCGTTGGAATCCGGTTTCAGTTCCGGCGTGTCCTTGTCGGCAGCCTCTCCATCCTTCCGCTCAGGATCGAGTGGTTGAAGAGCAAGATTTTTGTTCTTGTTGGGTGGTTGAGGGAACCAGTCTGGAAACAGTATCGGAGCGACCTGCATCCAGCCAAAGAAGAGTGTGACCGCCACCAGAGCGGAAAGCATTTGACGACGTTGGTCCATCCACAACCCGACAAATCTCTTTTGAGAGACTGTCCCTTTCAAGTTCAGCGGCTAGCTGTAATCGATTCTTCAGAGCCGGCGTCAGGAGTATTCCTGCCGCAAGCATATCCCCTTGATGCGAAAAATGTCGTACCCCCCCAATTCCTGATGGAATCCAGCAGGGAGAATGTGCATCAGGAGCCGACGTTTTCATCCGCACCGCGTTCGTTGCATCGCTACTGGCGGAATCATTCTGACCCGCGTCAGATGAACGGACGAGCAGGACTCGCAGCTCAACTGATTTTCATGATCTCTGCCAAATCCGGGCGGTCCTGTTGCCAGGGAGTTCCCGGTCCGGACGAGGGGAGCAGATGCCTGAGCACGACAACGGCGTCATTTCACCGGCTGCTCAGGATTGTAAGGTTTCCTGTTCCCGCCACAAGAAACGCGGCCGAATCCCCCCCCATTTCGTGCCAGATCACTCACCGAAACTCCGAAACATTTCCCAGTTTACGTCGTCCGGAGCTGGTTGAATAGCGAAAATCGCGAGAGGAGACTTTGGGAATCTCGTCCAGGTTGGTCGGATCGGAATCCAGTCTGTTGTCCGGTCCGCTCCTGTGGTCCCGTCAATGACACGATGTCATTCCTCAATGTCATTCCGAATGCGAACAAGATTCACACGTCGGGATCAAGAACGAGGAGAGCGCGGATGAAGGATGAAATCAAAACCGTTCTGCAAGACAGTCGTCGAACGATTTCCCGATCACCGAAGTTGGATGATGCTTCATCGGACCCAAGTAGAGAATTGAATCGGAAAAAGAATATCTGATTCAATACGAAGATGAGCTGCCGAGAGATCCGTCGGCAGCTCATCCGATTTTCACAAAAAACAGTTGGCTATGCTAACAAAAATCAGGAATCGTCAGCCCCCTGTTTTTAACAAGAGCTGTCCGAGGGCCTGGACACAAGGTCACTTGGATCGACCTTCGTTCGCAAGCCGCTGTTGTTCTTTCTCCGCATCTTCTACCGCTTTCGCCTCCTGATCGATCTGAACCTGGATTTCAGGAGTGATTTGAGGAGGTGGAGAAACCTTCTGGCCACATCCGAACAGGACGCAGGCGACAAGATTGCCAGTTATCAGCCAGTTTGGACTGCGCGGAAACTGTTTCATTTGATCCTTTCCTTGGAACGGAATCTGATGTTTGTATTGCAGAAACCTCATTCGCCGAATTCGCATCTGGACCGTGAATGGTCCCCTGTGAATGGTCCCCTGTATGATCTCCTATGGCGGATCATGCTCGCCGTAGTCGATTTGTGTTCATGAAGTGTGCTCAACGAAGGGACATTTGTCGCAGCCTGAACTGACAGTTTGTCGGGAAGAAGTTCTCGATGTCGACAGGGAAATGTCCCTGTGCGAAAGGCACCTGTGAGGCACCCGTTCACAAACTGTCAGAACAGTGCGACCGGGTTTTAGAATTCTCCGACGGGTTCCCCATCCTGGCGGTGAGAAAGTCTGCGGAAGACTTCTGTGCTGATGTTGTACTGAATGGTCCGAACCGATCCGTCTGCCATGACAAAATTGGTCCCTCCGGAATGGGCGCTTCCAAACATGTTGTACCATTGAGTCCCGGACGGGATTCGCTTCTGGACGTCATCGTCTGAGACGGGGGGAATTCCGAAGACCTGATTACTCTCGTTGCGTCCTGCTCCAAATCGAATGATGTCTTCGTCCCAACCTGCATTATTCCAGTATTCGTTATCCCCTCCATCACTCCCGTGGCGATCTGGAGCCAAGGCCTTCTCTCCGACCATGATCGTGTTGGACGAGCCATCACGAATTCGGCTCACAATCAGTTTTGTGCGGTCTGTCTGGATCACGACACCGGTTTTGTCTCCACTGCTTTCGATATATCGAACACCGTGCCTGACACTAGAAACAAAGTCATTCTCGGGAGTGCGAACGTTGCTCCCGGTGTAGTGCCGTTCTCCAGCGTTGCCCGCGTAGTCGTATCGATAGGTATTGGCGGAACCATATGTCGTTGGGGCACGTCGGGTCGGGCAATTGTATGCCGAAATCAGGCTTTGAGCGACTGCGGTGTTCGTAGCCGAGAAGTTGTCATCATCGGCGAGTTGGTAGATCGCATTCTGCTCCATGTACGGGAGGATATTGAATAACCAACTGAATCCGCGTACTTCAGAGGAATTACAACACGTTGTTTCCAGATCATCTGTCGAGATTCCATCACGTCCTCCCTGTGGGAGGTAACCTTGAGCATCCTGGAAATTATGAAATGCCAGACCGATTTGTTTGAGATTGTTCTTGCATTGAGTTCGGCGGGCTGACTCACGCGCCTGCTGGACTGCTGGGAGCAGCAATGCAATCAGGACAGCGATGATCGCAATCACAACGAGCAACTCAATCAAAGTGAAACCGCCGCGATGGATCTGGTCCGCGACACGCTCAGTCCGTTGCCCATTCATATTCCGCATTCTTCGTTTTCTCATGATAGACGTCTCCAAAAAAATGGGGATTGATCGACTCACCCGACCCCGCGCTGACTTGCAGATTGAGCGGCGGCCCATGCCAAAGAGAGTCTTAAGCACAAGTTCAAATCGACACAAAAAATCCAGGCGTCTCGTTCCGAAGGCAGTTCAAGCAGTTCTCCAGCTTTTTGATGCCAGAGAACGACCCATTCTTGAACAAGAGACTCACGTATTGAATTCGCATCACTCCCTGCTGATCCTCCAGTTGTCTTAACCCTGTGTTCAAGCGGTTTTGATTGGAGGATGGTCCAGAGAATTCGGGTGATCGGAACCCTGAAAGCCTTCAGTTGCGAGGGATGCTATCGGGCGAATATGAAGAATCGATGAACAGTCGCTTAAGAATTGCTTGTAGAGGATCTAAAGGTTTGTGCCCTGCATGAGTCGACGATTTTGTGACTGTGTTGGTCTTGCTTCGATTTCCAATGAGGTGGGTGTGCTCGTTCCGAGAAGTTTCCGTGCATGGTGCGATAAGTCCTTGTGCAGATTGGCGTTAAGTTGTGGACTTCATTTTGTATGTCGTCCGAACCGGCTGCCAATGGCAGATGCTGCGTGGAGACTTTCCCTGCTGGAGTACCGTGTCTGGCCTGTTTCGAAGCGGGGTCCGCAGTGGCGTCTGGGAGACAATTCACGACCGTCTCCGGGAACAATTCCGTCAGGCTGTAGGAAAGAAAAAACGATGGACGAGTGTCGTCATTCTCGACAGCCAGTCGGTGCGGACAGCCGAGGGTGGCCTGGAGCGTGGAGACGATGGTGCCAACTGGCCGGTTCAGGATGGCGCTTGCTTTCTGCTGATGAAATTTCGGCGTCTTTGCCCACGCTTGAAAGTGCTGCATGCCGACTCAGCCTGTGGCCGCAACGAATTGCTGGTGCGGGTATCGCAGACGTTCGGATGGGGCTTGCAAGTGGTGCTGCGGCCAATGGGGATCAAGAAATTTATGGTGGTGTCCAAGCGGTGGATCGTGGAGCGGACCTTCGCCTGGCTGGCCCGCTACAGGCGCCACACACGCGATTACGAACGAACGCCAAAGTCCAGCGAAGCGGTCACGTACCTCGCCATGATTAATATCGTGAATAAACGACTCGGAAGAATGATATGCTAATTTTCAAACACGTTCTAATTCGAAATGAACTCAAGTTCGCTGTGCTGGACTGATTCGATCATGCATAACGACAGACGTTCATAGTGAGCGTGTCGAAACGTGTTCCAGAACCGCAGGACGCGACGCCATCACTGTTGTGGGGGGAGTCCGCAGCTGGCGGCGGGGTTGGGAAAGGCGAACTGGTCGTCTTCTGCCTGGCTTGCGGGGCGATCGAGGCAGGCAAAGTCCTTTTCAAGGATGATGCGGACCGTTGTCTCCCCGAAGTCCTGCTGTGTCTCGAAGCCAACCTGACTGGAAGCGTTCCACGATTTCGCCACATTTCGGTCCAGCAGGAGGACAAAGTGGCCGCTGGTGTACGCAAGACGCGGTTCGACGGGGCCGTGGTCTTGCAGTTCAACAGCGTAGGAGAATGTCTGGTCAGGGAATTCGCCAAAACGGATTCCGTCTTCCACTCGTCCTGATTCCATCAACGTCGACAGATCCCTCTGATCGAGGCGAACGCGTACGCTGGCTCCTCGCAGGCGAAGCTTCATGGGGCCGGTTCCTTTTTCGGAAAGAGAGTGTGCGTTTCATTCTCTCATCTGACGATGCCAAGGGCCAGCCCGCTGCCGCACAACAGTGCATCCGGCTTTTTCAATCGTTCAGGACAGGAGTAACCGTTCAGGACAGGAGTATCTGTGTGGAATCTGGAATCGGAAAAACCGGGAGATGATAGGACTGGGCGGATGTTGATGATATCGTGTGGAGCAGGGGAGGGGGATCGGAGCCAATACGAGGGATTGGTTCCTTGAAACAACTCATTCTTCGCCCCAGCGCTCATCTCAACGGACATCATTGTTTCGACGGAATCCAACGAGGCCCGGCATGTCAACTTCCGCTGTCTCTTTGACATCACTTCCCGCCTGGAAGGCTCTTTCCCAGCACGCAGAGACGCTGCGGACGATGCACCTCAGGGACCTGTTTGCGGGTGATCCGCAGCGGGGCGAACGATTTTCGCTCGAGGCAGCAGGAATTCTGCTGGATTACTCCAAGCACTTCCTGACCGATGAGACGCTGAGACTGCTGGAACAGCTGGCCGTCGAATCCGGGTTGCGGGAGAAGATCGATGCGATGTTTCGCGGGGACAGGATCAACATCACGGAAGATCGGTCGGTGTTGCATGTAGCTCTCCGGGCCCCTCGGGACGCAGAAATTGTTGTCAATGGGGAAAATGTTGTTCCGGGCGTTCATGACGTCCTTGACCGGATGGAGGCGTTCTCCCGTCGCGTCCGAAGCGGGGAATGGAAGGGATTTACCGGGAAAAAGATCCGCAACATCGTTAATATCGGGATCGGTGGATCGGACCTGGGGCCGGTCATGGCCTATGAGGCACTCAAACATTACAGCGACCGGTCTTTGACCTTCCGGTTCATCTCCAACGTGGATGGTTCGGATCTGGTGGAGGCTCTGATCGATCTCGATCCCGCCGAAACCCTCTTTATTGTGGCGTCGAAGACGTTCACGACTCAGGAGACGATGGCCAATGCTCACAGCGCGCGGGCCTGGTTGATGTCCGGGCTGGGAGGTGAGGTAGCGGCCATTGCCCGGCATTTTGTTGCTGTTTCGACGAATGCGGCCAAGGTGTCGGAATTTGGAATCGACCCGGAGAATATGTTCGGGTTCTGGGACTGGGTCGGGGGTCGGTATTCGATGGACTCATCGGTGGGACTGTCGACAATGCTTGCGATTGGTCCTGAACACTTCCGTGAGATGCTCGCTGGCTTTCATGAGATGGATGAACATTTCCGGACTGCTCCCTTCACTCAAAACATGCCTGTTTTGATGGGGCTGCTGACAGTCTGGTACAGCAACTTTTTCGGCGTGAACTCCATTGCTGTGCTTCCGTATGAGCAATACCTGAAGCGCTTCCCGGCCTACCTGCAACAGCTCACGATGGAGAGCAACGGGAAGAGTGTCACACTCAGTGGCGAACGGGTGACTTATGA
>Ga0065721_10007552_pt1 | contig 13763 bp, 8 predicted proteins | sample Mesricmetagenome_FD_59108 | JGI IMG/M metagenome (GOLD analysis project Ga0065721, IMG submission 59108) | Mesophilic microbial community from rice straw/compost enrichment Sample: eDNA_1 v2 (version 2) | ecosystem: Engineered > Solid waste > Grass > Composting > Bioreactor | place: USA: Davis... | reverse complement strand
GGCCAGGTCTTCAGGTGTCCGGTCATCGCTCCCCCTCAATGCTCGATGCGCGGCTTGATGATCAGCGCGCGGTAATTGAAGAGCCGCAGATAAAGAAGCGACAGCACGATGCCGATCACTACAAGCACTAGCGCCATTGCCGCGCCGTAACCGTATTGAAGGTTGCCGGCATAATTGTTGAGCGCGGTGTGATAGATCGCCAGCGACCAGATCTCGGTAGCCCCACCGGGGCCGCCATCGGTCGAAAGCAGCGTCTGCTCGATCGAGGTGAGGAGCGAAAGCGTCTGATAGCAGGTCACGAACAGGATCGGCCATTTCAGATGCGGCAGAATGATGTGACGGATCTGCTGCCAGCGATAGGCGCCATCGACGCTTGCCGCATGGAAGAGCGACTGGGGAATGGCCTTGATCGCCGACGCAAAGATCAGCATCCCCATCGACGCACCGACGAAGCCGTTGATCAGGATGACGAACACCCAGGCGTTGAAGGCGCTGTCCAGCATCCAGTTGCGCGGCCTGATACCGAAATTGTCCAGGAAGGCGCTCAGGAACCCGGTATCCCAGGCCAGCCATTTCCACAGAAGCACATAGATCACGGCCGGCGAGATACGGGGCAGGAACCAGATGATGCGGAAAATGCCGGCTGGGCGCTCGGGAATGTAGTGGGTGGCGATCGCCAGCAGCATCGCGAAGCCGGTGTTGAAGATCAAAAGCGTCGCCGCCACGAAGAAGATCGTGTTGAAGAGGATGCGCATCGTCTGCGGGGATGTGATAAGCCGACGGAAATTGTCGGTGGTCCAACTCCAGCCCGTATAGGTCGCTTCCCGCAGCGCCTTCTTTTCATCGTCCGTGAGTTCGGGATCGATCGCCTCCGCGGCGGACATCAGCGCTCCCGCGCTTGCAAACCGCGCATTGGCGAGCGACCTGCTGAAGGCATCGGAAATGCGCTTGACCGTGCGCGTATTGGGCCTTGTCGGCAGGTCGCGTATGACGCGTTCGAAATCGCGGCGCGAGGAAAAAGTCTCGCCTAGACGGCGCTTCAGCCCGTCGATGATGTCCTGGTCGATCTCTATTTCCGCGAGGGCGGCGAGACCTTGCTCATCCACGACATAGGTGGGCTGCCCCAGCCGCTCGGCAAGTTCACCCATGCCGTAGCGGTCGGTGAGCACGCGCAGTGCGCCCGGTGAGATCTGATAGGCTCCGCCGGTGATCCCCGTCGCCGTGCTCATATTGGTGAAGGCGAACACGCCGGTCAGAATCACCGGAGCAAGGAAAAAGGCGATCACCAGCAATAGCGCCGGCATGATCAGCACCAGGCCGAGCCCTTTGGAGCTGTTCAACCAGGCAAAGCGCGGACGAGCGGGGGCGGCCCGGGTGCCGATGCGTGCCGGGCCGCTTTCCACGATATCGCGTGAGGCGCTCATCTCAGCGAATGACGATCGCCTCGCCGAGGCCGTTCTTCAGTTCGGCCTCCAGGTCGTTGACCGCCTGCTCGGGCGTTTTCTGCCCTGTCCATGAAGCTTCCAGCCCGCTCCACATCGCGTTCCAGTAGGTGCCGAAATCCGCGTTGTTAGGCATCGCATTGGCGTACGGGAGCAGCCGCTCCGTGGCCTCACGTGTCCAGCGGTCGTCGGCATAGATGTCGATATTCGACTCCTGCTTCGTGATGCCGAGATGGGCGGACTTCACTGCATGCAGCGCATTGATGCGCGGCTCGGATGCGATCTTCACGAGATCAGCGGCAATCGCCGTTGCGCGTTCGTCATGACCCGAAGTGAGCAGATATACCAGCGGATGCGTCAGGGTGTTCGGCTCGCCGCCATCGCCCGCAGGAATGAGCGAAAAGGCGACGCTGCCGAAGAAGTCCTTGAGGCCCTCCTGATTCACATAGCGCGCATAATGCCAGGTGCCGCCGTGCCAAATGCCGGCCTTGCCGCTCGCCACCTCGGCCCACCATTGGTCGTTGGGCGTGCCGATATGGTTCTTGCGCGTCACGCCCGCATTCACCGCATCCACGAAGAACTGGTAGAATTTCTGCATGGCGGCCTTGTCGAGGACGAGCTTGCCGTCCTCCTCCATCACGCCGCCGAAGCTCTTGTAAAACTGCCAGTAGTCGGGACCATTGTTGGGGCGCGGGTAGAAACCATAGCCCTGCTGCACCAGGCCCTGGTCCACCATCTTCTTGGCGTCTTCAAGCACATTGGCGAGGGTGTATTCTCCAGACTGGACCTTGTCCGGAAGCGCGTCGATGTCCGCGTCCGAGTAGCCGATCTGGCGCATATAGTCCTTCCAGAAGAAGAAGGGCCGCGCTTCGGCATCCTGCGGCAGGCCATAGAGCACCCCGCCATAGGACGATATTTCCAGAAGGTTCTCGTAGATGTCGTTGATCGGCCAGGCGTCGAGATTGACATAATCCTCGATCGGCACGATGAGGCCGGCCTGCGCCCACGGCGCGATGTCTTCGTGGCCGGTGACGAGGATGTTCGGCGCATTGCCGGCCTCGGCGGCGAGGGTAACCGCCTGTTTAAAATCGTCCCAAGTATTGGTGGGTTTCTTCTCGACCGTGATCTGCAGGTCTTCACCACGGACGGCCGCTTCCCGCTCCAGGAGATCGGCTGCGATATCGATCGCATCGACACGGTAGATGTCGTTGGGACTCGTCCCCCCCGACCAGACGCTGATCTTAACCTCTTCCGTCGAGGCCAGGCCTGCGCTCGATACCAGCATGACCGCCGCGACAGTGGATTTCAAAAGATGCTTCGTCATCTCGTACGTTCCTCCTTGCGTTCCCTGTCGGACGAAAGGCAGCAACCAGGACTGGTGGCGAACCCGCCCAACCAGTTTCCTCCCTAGGGCCTTTCTCTGACAGTCAGATGACAGATGTGCACGTGTGCATTCTTTTATTTCTGGCGCTTTCCTCTATATTGTACACGTGTACACTCCCATGCATGGGAGCTGTCGTCAAATGTTTTCAAGAAGCGGCAGCTTTCTTTGCCGAGCTGCGTTTTCAAGGCGGGAAAAATCTTTCCTGCCAATGCCTTCTTGCTGGCACGAACGGGGAAATACTGAATGAGCGGGTCTGTCTTCTTCTTGCACATGGCAGGCGCGATCGCGCTGCTGCTCTGGGCTACGCACATGGTCCGCTCTGGGGTGGAGCGGGCCTATGGCGAGCTTCTGAAGCAGCGGCTGCGCCGCACGCTGGGCCATCCGCTGCTTGCGGCGGCGACCGGGCTCGCACTCGCTGTCGCTTTACAAAGCTCCACAGCCGTAACGCTCCTCGTGGGATCGTTCGCGGGCTCAGGCATCGTGACGGGTCTTTCCGGGATCCTTGCAGTGCGCGGGGCGGAGGTGGGATCGGCGCTTGTCACCAAGATCCTGAGCTTCGATCTCGCGCTGCTCGTGCCGCTCTGCCTCGTGGCAGGCACGGCGATCTTCATGACCACCGAAAGACGTGCATGGCGGCAGTCCGGGCGCATTCTGGTAGGTGTCGGCCTTTTGATCCTGTCCCTGGAGATGATGGGCGAGGCCTCGGAGCCGCTTCGCCAGAGCCGGGTGGTCCCGTTGATCGCCGGCTACCTTTCCGACGACCCTATCACCGCCTTCCTGATCGCTGCGGCGGTGACATATGTCTTTCATTCCAGCATTGCGGCCGTCCTGTTGCTTGCCACCTTTGCCGAGCGTGGAATCGTCTCGCCGGAACTCGGCATCGTGATGGTGCTTGGCATCAATCTGGGGAGCTCCTTCATCGCCCCCATGCTCACGCGGCGCTCCAGTCCGGAATGCCGCGTTGTGCCGCTCGGAAACCTCCTGATGCGCGGCGCCGGATCGCTTGTGATGCTCGTGGGATTCATCCTCATCAAGCCGCCGATCGGCCTCTTGGGCGGCAACGCGGCAGACCAGGTGGTCAATGCCCATATAGCGTTCAACCTCTTCATCCTGCTCGCCGGAATCCCGCTTTCCCGGCTGGTGCTCAAGGCGACGGAAGCGCTGGTGGCTCTCTCCCCCGGGCCCACGCCCGAGGAAAGGCAGAACGCGCTTTTGAGTGAAGTCAGCGCCCTCGATGAGGCCGCCTTGGACAATCCGCAACAGGCGCTCGCCAATGTCACGCGCGAGGCCGTGCGAATGTGCGACACGGTCGACTTCATGCTCGTGCGCGTGCTCGAGCTCTATCGGGAAGCTGACAAGCACGCGATCCAGGCGCTTGCGGACCTCGATGACACGCTCGACCGCCGCCATGCGGCAATCAAGCTATACCTCGCCCGCATCAGCCGCGAGAATATGTTCGAGGAAGAGGCACGGCGCTGCCAAGACCTGCTCAGCGCCTGCGTTAAGCTCGAGCAGGTGGGCGACATCATCGTCCGCAACCTGCTTGCGCATGTCCGGAGCAAAATGGAACGCAAGGTGGATTTCACGCCCGAAGGCTGGCATGAGCTTTCGAGCTTCCATGCCGCTGTGCTTTCGAACGCACGCCTTGCTTTCAACCTTCTCGTGACTCAGGATCCCGTCACGGCGCATCGGCTCGTCGCCGAGAAGGATCGGATGCGGGAAATCGAGAAGGTGCTGAGCCAGCAGCATTTCGAGCGCCTGAGGCAAGGATCGGAACAGAGCGTGGAGACGAGTTCCATCCATCTGGACACGATCCGCGACCTGAAGCAGATCAACGCGCTCCTGGCGGCCATTGCCTATCCGGTGCTGGAAGCGGAAGGCCTGTTGCGCGACACGCGCCTCAGATCAGCTTGAAGGCGAGCCCCGATAGAAGCGAGTCCACATAGCGCTTCTTCTGGAAATGGCCGTTGAGCGAGACGCGGCCGACGCCGGTCGGCCGGTTCAGCGTGTCCGGCCCAAGCACGCCTGGCTGAGTCGTTACGGCGATTGCGAAGCCAGCACTGGCAGCGGCTTCAATCTCGCGCTCACCAACGGCGGCAGCAAAGCCATAAGGATAAGCGAAGGCGCTTGGGTATCTTCCTACATATCCCTCCACGGCCTCGGCGGAAAGTTGCAGTTCCTCCTCAAGGCGTGGTCCGCCGACCCGGCGCAGATTGACATGGGTCAATGTATGCGCGCCGAAACGGACCAACGGATCTTTCGCCAGCTCGCGCAGTTCGCGCGCGTCCATGGTCAGTTCGGCAGTTATGCCAAGCGGATCGATGCCTGAGCGCTCCGCAAGTTCATCGAGTCGGGCCACAGCCATATCTTCGTCAGCCGTTTGGATAAAAGCGGCAAAGCGGTCATAGGCCGCCCGCTTCTGCGCGACCGTCTTTGTCTCCAGCGTTTCCGGCCCGGCGCCGAAATCGAAGGTAAGACAGTCTTCATTCGCCGTCAGGAGCGCCGCCGTCTCCCACCACAGCGAGCGCGTGCGCTCGACGAAGCCGGCTGTGATGAAGATGGTGTAAGGCACGCGATATTTGCGGAATACCGGCGCTGCATATTCCCCATTGTTGCGATAGCCGTCATCGAGCGTGAAGCTGACGAACCGCCGTTTGTCACAGGGCTCTGCAAGAAGCTTCGGCAGATCCTCGACGGCAACGGGAACGTACCCGGCCTCCAACGAGGCTTCTATCGCGACCGCCAGGAATTCCGGCGTTACCGACAGAAGCGCGTTCGGGTCGTAAGCGCTCCCGCGCGCGGGGCGGACGTGGTGCAGGGTGAAGATTACGCCCCGGCCGGCAGCCGAAGGGTAGACCCGGCGAGCGCCGGAAAAGGCGATCAGGTCGAGAGCGCCTCGCATGAGTGCGTATTTCAGCGCCTGCCTTGCCGGAATGTCGGGCATCGCTCCGCTCTGCTTACTGGATCTTCAGGAAACGCCGGGTCAGTACACGCCACGCCGTCAGTGGAATATCGGCCATTGCCGGTATCGGATCGGAAAGCGAGAAAGTTGCCCACGCCCGCACGCCTGCAAAGGAACCTAGGTATTCGCGCACCGAAAGGCGCCCGGTAGAGATCAGCCGTAAACCCGCGGCGACGTCGCGGATCAGATACATCCAGGATACGCCCGGCCGCGCGCCGTCCGCACCCGTTTTGTCTCCCGCGGCAATGGTCCAGAGCATGCCACCCAGATCCAGACCTGCCGCTGCTGCCAACCCGAACCAGGACCAGGGGCGCGGATTGACGTCGAGCACGCGCATCCTGTCGTCGCGCTTATCATGCTTGAACTCCACCTCCACGAGGCCGCAATAATCGATGGAGGCCAGAATGCGGCGCGCGGCCTCGATCACGCGTGGCTCGTCCACCACCTGCACAAAAGTGCTCGTATACCCGAAATCGACCGGAAACTGCCTTCTTCGGCGAGCTGCAAACTCGGCCACCGGTCTGCCTTCGTGCCAAAGGGCAGCATAGGAAAACTGGCTTTCACCCCCGCCGGGTATCAATTCCTGGACCACCACATTCGGGAAGCCGATCTGATCTGCCGCTGCGCGATAGGCTTCCAGCAGCGAACTCCTATCGTCAGCGCGGATGACCTTGGCGCGTGAAAACTGGTCCCGGCCGCCGCCCATATTGGGCTTGAGGATCACCGGAAACCGGATTTCGGCTCGCGACGCTTCCTCGAGCGAAGAGAACGCGTAAGTGGGCGGAATATCCACGCCGATCTCGGCGGCGCGCTGATAGAGGAGCGGCTTTTCGCACATCCATCTAAGACGATCCCAATTCGGGAGGATGATTCTATATGCCTCCGAAAGCGCTTCACGTGCCTGAGAAACGAGGCGCACCTCCGCATCTGCCGCGGGAATCAGGAGAAACCCCCTCAGGCGGTGTTCTTCCGCAGCTTTCAGCAGAAAGGCTGCCGCGCTGGAATCTGCCGCTCCTGGCCAAGAAAGGGAGCGATGCACGTGGCGTGACCACCTGGGCAAGGGATTGTCATTCGTTACCAGCCAGACGGGCACCCCGGCTCGGCCTAGATTTCGGGCGAGTGCGAGCGTGCCATGGGCTCCGCCGAGGATCACTACCCCGGCCGGGCGCTCCACAAAGCCCAATTGTTCTTGTGGCGCGTCGGTTTGCATCCCACCCCGTTGGATATCCTGTCCCGCACCCGAAAGCGCCGGCCGTTTCGTTGCGGCGAACAATAGTCATCGCTCGTTAAAAAAAAGCTCCCGGATGCCCGGAGTCGGGATGCCCCTCCTCGGCACGTCCTAGGAATATGCGGTGAGCGGCTGGGAAGGAATGAAAGGAAAAGCCATGAAAGTCACGCAGCATCTCTGGTTCGAGAAGGACATGGAGGCGGCTATCCGCTTCTATACCTCACTTGTCACCGGCTCGTCGGTAAATTCCATCTCCGCTCTTCCGGTTGAGACGCCCAGCGGTCCTCCCGGCAGCGTCAAGATTGCGGAATTCACGCTTGGCGACCAGAATTACATGGCGATCGAGGCCGGTCCGCTGGATCCATTCAATCACAGCTTCTCCATCATGGTCGAATGCGACACCCAAGCCGAAGTCGACCGGCTCTGGGACGCGCTCAGGCAGGGAGGATCGATCGAGCAGTGCGGGTGGCTAAAGGACCGCTGGGGGTTGTCTTGGCAGATCGTGCCGAAGCGCCTTGGCGAACTCATGAGGGATGAAGACCCTGCCAAGGTGAAGCGCGTGTCGGAGGCCATGCTGAAGATGGTCAAGATTGACATCGCGGGCTTGGAAGCCGCCGCCAAGGGGCGGAACGGTTAAGTTCAGTAAAGAGCCATGAAGAAAAATCCCCAGCCTGAGCCGGGGATTTTCTTGCGACGGAATCCATGACCGCACCGTTTCACCATCTGTAATTCAGGTCACCGCGGAGGTTATGAAATTTGACATCATTGGTGTACTGGCCGGCATAGGACATACCTATGCCCCAGTGCTCGCTGAGATTGGCATCGAGGCCGATTTCGAGAATACCGGCATCAACGGCCTGGGGCGTACCGAAGACCGTAAACATGCTGCTGCCGTCGAAGCGATGCGTGGCCGACGGTTCGACATCGCTGAACGCACGACGCCAAGCCGCCATGCCGTGCAGCGTCAATTGCATTTCATACATCTCGAATTCCCGCGCCGCCCGCAGACCGAGAGTGCCGTAGCCCAAACCAAGAGACTGATCGGCCCCACCGTAGAGAGCCGCATATCCGCCGACCTCGTCATAGCTGCCTTGCTTGTTGTTCACATAGGCAAGGCCGAGGAATGGCTGGACACGCAGGCTCGGCAGGCCAGCCGGATGGAAGGTGTAATTCAGGTCGCCGTAGATTTGAGCCGTTCCCGCGTCAAATTCGGAACTGGCGCTCTCTGCAAAGCCCGGGAACACGATCTGGCGCGACACCTCGGCCTTGTGCCAAGTATAAGCCGCACCCAGCTGAAACGCGAGCTTCCACCATTCCGCGCCACCGTATACCCCGATGTGGTAGTTGTTGCTTGCGGCGCTCGAATTTCGCTCGGCGACATCGTAATCGGTGCGGTCATAGCCTGCCAGCAAACCGATACGGAAGACATCGAGGAACGGCATATCCGCGCCGACAAAGAGGCCGCGGCCATCCCGCTCGAGCCGGGCTGCGTTGCCGTCGCCGTCGATCGCGCCCCAATTGCCAAAGCCCCGCGCCCAGATGACCGGGCCTTCCTGATCATTGCCATAGACAGGCTGCGGCGTGGGATCCTTGATGTCGATCCCGGGAATATAGCCGACGATCTTCTCCTCATTGTCGCCAAAAGCCCTGCGAATGCGGTCTCCCATCACATCGCGAACCATACGGCTTTCCTCAAGCATCGCACCCTGCACGGAAGCGTAGATCTCACCTGAAATCTGATCGAAGGCATAGCGCGCCTCTTCGTCCGTCGGCAGATAGGCGATCGCGCGGAACAAGGGATTGGTGGGGCGACCATAGGCATCGCGCGCCGCCTTCAGCTCCTGTGCGCCCGTTGCCGCGGCGATCTGGTTGCGTGTCCGGCCTGCCTCCGGGAACAAACGGTACTGGGCCACATCGAGATAGACATTGTTTGCGTCATAGTGGTCTTCCAGACGATAGAAAGTCGAAACGAAGGTGTCGCCGGCCAATATGTAATCGCCGGTTACACCTCCGTCAGCCGTAAGCACGGTATAGCGCTGCTCAAGCTCATATCGGGCAGGATCGACTTTCGTAACGTGCAGGACAGCGTCGTTCGATATCGCGGCGGTGCCTGTTACGTGTATCAGATCGGACTGCCCTGTCGAAAGCACATCGGTTTTATAGAAGGAACCTGCTTCCTGAACGAGGTTTCCGGCGATGGTGAGGGTGCCGATCCTCTGCATGTTGGGATCGGTGGAGTTGCCCGGTGCTATGGTGCCGCCTTTGTGAACGGTGGTCGTTCCCACCTGGCCCAATCCTTCAAGCGTGCCGGTGTCGTTCACGTCCACGGTGCCTCCGAGCCTGCCATTTACGGAAAGAGTGCCCGCATCGATACGGGTCCGGCCGGTAAATCCCGAACTGTCGGCCGTCAATCGCGTGAGACCCGTGCCGATCTGCGCGATCTGGCCTGTTCCTGTGATGGTGCGGTCGAAAACCTTGATATCCGACCGGTTGAAGGCCAGTGTGCCAGCGGCGTCGATCATGACGACGGAGGTATGGTCGATGGAGCCCGTTGTGCCGCCGTCGCCGAGCTGAAGTGTTCCGTTCTGGATGCGCGTCTGGCCGGTATAAGTGTTCTCGCCCGTGAGCACCGTTGTACCAGTTCCAATCTGCTCGACCGCGCCAATGCCGCTTATGACGCCGGCGTAACGCGATGTGTCGGCGCGGTTGAATTGAACTATGCCGTTGTTGACGATGTTGTTCCGCACCTCTCCCGTCAGCCCATTCCGGTCGCCTATACGCAGGATGCCGTTTGGATCCACCGTGGCGGATCCCGCGAATATATTGTTGATCACCAGAGTCCCGTTCAAGACATGCGCATTGCCTGTGAAGGCGGAGGAGTCCCCATCGAGAACAGTGAAATTTCCATAGTGATTTATCTGGCCGTAGCCGATGAATCCGGCCTTGAAGCGATAATCCTGCGCTTCCGTCTCGGTGTGGTTGAAATTGACCGTGCCAGTGCCGGCGCCGAATTGCACGAATGCTGCATCGAGTGTGCCCGCCGCGAGCGGAGCCGGGCTATTGACATCCTGGTTGAGTGAATTGCCACTCACATAAGCGGCCACGTCGGCAGCAATCGGGAACCCCAGCCCGGTTGGAGGATAGGCTCCGCCAATGTTCAATATGCCAGTCGAGCCTGCTTTCTCGGCAATGGTGAGCGTCCCGTAGCCCTGCCTGATCTGTACCTCGCCATCATTGTTGATGGTGAGAATGCCGATAGACTCGGCTTCGCCACCCAAGGTCAGCGAGTATTGACTGTCCCAGATGCTGGTGGCGTCGGAGACGAGCACATAGCCCTTGCCACCTCGCTGCCGCCCTACGACGCTTTCCCTATCGGTGACGCGGGCACCGTCGTAGACGATCATATAACCCTCGCCCTGGTCACCGATGTCGAGGCGCCCGGCATTATCCATCGTGCCGCCCCGGACGATGACAAAACCTTTACCGGTGGCTGTTTCGCCAACTACGACATCGCCGGTTGTGGTTGTGGTAGCATTGCTAGACGTGAGGAGCCGCCCTTGCCCCATCGCGCCCACCACCATCTTGTCATGATTGATCATCGTGCCACTATTGCTGACTATGCCTATTCCAGAAACGCTAGTGCCGAGCGTTACCCTGCCGGTGGTTTCGGCCCTCGCTTCAGTTCCGATGACGAGTGTGCCCTTTCCATGTTCACCCACCATCATGGTCCCACCGGTGGTGAGGCTGCTGGTATTTCTCAGCGTGATAGCACCGATGCCCGCCGCATTCTCGCCGATGGCGGTGTTTCCGGTGACAGTGATCGTGGCAGCGCCATTGTTGTTGACCGTTCCCTGGCCAGATTCGCCTACCGTGAAATTCCGACCCACCGTGACTGTGCCGCTGTTGGTGAACTCACCCTCCGCCTCAAAACCGACGATGAAGTTCCCTACCGCCGTGACCGTACCGCCTGTATTCGCAAACACGCCTTGCGCGCTCTGGCCTACGGTTATGTCGCCTTCGACCTCGACGATATCGGTATTGTTGAGAGTACCCTTGGCATTTGCACCCACCGTAAGGTTACCACCGACATCCATCCTATTGGTGTTCGTGACAGTACCGTTCCCCTCCCCTCCAATCACAACATTGCCACCAACAGTCGTGGTGCCGGTCGCGATATACGTGCCGACACCGGTCTGACCCACGACCATATTCTGGATGACGGTCAGACTGCTCTCGTTGGTTAGATGCCCCGGGCCACCGGAGTTGTATTTCAGACCACGGTCCCCAGCGAGGCCTATATAGAGGTTTCGGGCATTTCCTGCTTGGCCCGTGAGCATGACCTGATCCCAGCCACTGCCGGGTCTTAGAGAATCGTAGATGTTTTCGCACCAATCCAGATCGGGGGCGGGCCCGGGCCCATTACAGGAGTACCGAACGTAATATTGATCCCGCGTTGCGAGCCCAATGCTGACGTCGACACCAGCGTTCGGCGTGCCTCCTCCCCAGTTAAGAGGGTTATGCCAAAGATTATCGCCGATTATCGGCGTGCCCCCACCGGCGCCGCCGGCGGTAGGTGCGTTCGTGTGAAAAGAACTACCTCCAGTCCAACCCGTTGTTTGAGCATCGGCTTGCGAAACTGCTGCCGCGGTAAGAGCAATCAATGAACCGCTCAGCTTCAGATATGCAGTGGCTTTCATAACGTCCTCAAAATGGGCTTGGGCGCTCTGAACGCAGCGCGCGCCATCAACGATCGACTGTGCTGAAACGCGTTTACAAGCAGAACCGGGGACATACGCTTGACCAATCAGGGCTTTGACGGCAGCATTCCCGCATCTCTTTGCTGAAGAACCAGCATTGGTTGGCGGGCACGATCCGACGATGAGCTTCATGCTCAAGCGGGGCGACCGCCGATGTACCGATTGACGCACCAAGGGCAGAACGCCCCCGGTAATTTTCGCATAGCCGCCGCGGACGTTATATGCCGCTCGACGACATTATATTGCTACACTGACATCAGGGGTCATAGACAAATAAGCATCTTGTCAGAACCGGCGGAAAATCAACCGGCACGGCAGAGTATTCACGTCGCAAGCAAAACGCCCGCTCAGCTGAATAAAGGCAGCCTANCTTATCAGGCTATACGAAAAACCACCTAGTTCGCGCGTCTGCCTGAATCGCTATCGAAGAGATGAACCGAAGCGATCTCGGGCCGGACGCGGATCGTTTCGCCGGGCTCGGCGCGTACACGCTCGCGGAAGGCTCCGATCACCGGCGTTCCTCCAAGGCGCATGGTTACCTGCGTCTCCGATCCCATGGGCTCGACGAGTTCCACCGTGGCGGCAAGGCCCTCAGACGTAAGGGCGAAGTGTTCCGGCCGAATGCCGTAGAGCATGGGGCGCGGGGGAAGATCATGAGCCGCCTCCGGCAGCGGCAGCAGTGCGCCATCGGCGGCGAAGCCGCTCGCGGTGATTTGGCCGGGGATGAAATTCATGGCAGGCGAACCGATGAAGCCGGCCACGAACTTGTTCGCCGGCCGGTCATAGAGCTCTAGCGGCGCTCCGATCTGTTCGACCCGGCCACCATTGAGAACCACGATCTTGTCCGCCATGGTCATGGCTTCGACCTGGTCATGCGTGACGTAGACCGTGGTGGTCTTCAACCGCTGGTGCAGGCTCTTGATCTCGCCCCGCATGACGACGCGAAGCTTTGCGTCCAGATTGGAAAGCGGCTCGTCGAAAAGGAAGACCTGCGGGTCGCGCACGATCGCCCTCCCCATCGCCACGCGCTGACGCTGGCCGCCGGAAAGCTGGCGCGGATAGCGCTCGAGCATTTCGTCGAGGCCCAGGATTTCCGCCGCCCATTTCACGCGCTTTGCGATTTCGGCCTTTGGGGTGCCGCGATGCTCCAGCGAGAAGCCCATATTGGCGGCCACGGTCATGTGCGGATAAAGCGCATAGTTCTGGAAGACCATGGCGATGTCACGGTCCTTGGGCTCAAGATCGTTCACCACCCGGTCGCCTATCAGGACCTCGCCGCCGGTGATACTCTCAAGCCCGGCGATCATGCGCAGAAGCGTGGACTTTCCGCATCCCGAAGGTCCGACCAGAACGACGAATTCGCCATCTGCAATCTCGACATCTACACCGTGGATGACATCCATCCTGCCGTAGCTCTTGCGAAGTTTGGAAAGCGTGACTGAAGCCATGGATCAGCCTTTGAGACCGGTGTGGGCGAGCCCTTCCACGAACTGCTTCTGGGCTATGATAAAGACGATGAGCACGGGAACGGCGGTGAGCGTGGCGGCGGCAAGCTGAATGTTCCACATCGCGCCGCCATAGGCGTCGGTGTACTGCGTGAGAGCCTGAGGCAGCGTAAACATTTCCGGAGACGAGAGGAAGACGATCGGCTCCAGATAAAGGTTCCAGCTGTGCAGGAAGGTGAAGATACCGACTGCGGCGAGCGCCGGGCGTGCAAGCGGCAGCGCAATGGTCCAGAATATCTTGAAGCGCCCGAGCCCATCCACACGCGCCGCCTCTTCCAACTCGGCGGGAAGGGCAATGAAGAACTGGCGCATCACGAAAGTGGCGAAGACCGAGGGAGCGCCGAAAATAGGCACCAGAATCAGCGGCCAATGCGTGTTGATCATTTCCCAGGCGAGGAACATCTGGAACAAGGGCACGATCGTCACTTCCGAGGGTATGAGAAGCCCCAGCAGCACGACCATGAACAGCGCATTCGCAAAGGGGA
>Ga0065721_10051718_pt1 | contig 13764 bp, 17 predicted proteins | sample Mesricmetagenome_FD_59108 | JGI IMG/M metagenome (GOLD analysis project Ga0065721, IMG submission 59108) | Mesophilic microbial community from rice straw/compost enrichment Sample: eDNA_1 v2 (version 2) | ecosystem: Engineered > Solid waste > Grass > Composting > Bioreactor | place: USA: Davis... | reverse complement strand
TTATATATGTTTAATTATTTATTTGTAATTTTTTGAGCTATTTTAATTCAAAAAACATTTATTAATATTTAAAAATCATAATAAATTTCATAAAAATTAGTTATAATTTTTTTTAACATGAACCACCACCACAACCTTCTTGTTTCAAAAAATTTTTTTGTGATGATCGTGTAATATTTAAAACTGTAAATTCTTCAGCGGCAGTCGGATGAATTCCCGTTAGACAGTCAAACTGATCTTTAGTTGCCCCCAATAATAAACCTAAAGCAAAACCTTGAGTTATTTCACTCGCATTATTTCCAATAAAATGAAATCCAATAATTTTTCCATTCCGTTTGTCAACTATTAATTTTGCTAAATGATTAGATTTTATGTAACGTTCATAGCGAAATGTTATTGCTTCGCCTCTTAATTCTAAATATTTAGGGTAAATTCCATTGTATTTTTTCCCATTGTCTGTCTCTAAATCATAAACCCAATCATTATGCTCATTTTGATAATGATTTGTAACAATAGCATCAATTTTTATTTCACCATTGTCATATATTACTGTACTATAATCATTTTCATCAAATCCAGTATCTGGCCACCATATTTTATTTTTTTCTGCATATTGTCGTGCCCATAAATTCTTCCCATGTAAGAGATTAGAACGAGATGTACAATAATGAGGATGACATGGTGTTTGTTCAATTGGTCCATAACGTGACCACCAAACTTCAACATTTTCTTTTCCAATACCACCTTCTTTTTCTTCTCTTTCGGCTTCTTCAGTTGTTAATCCAATTGTTCCATATTCGGGTGTAGAAAAAATGGTTGTTGGAATTAATTTATATTGCATTTTAGTTTTACCTTTTGCAAAAATTCTTCTAACTAAATAAGTAGCTGCTTGTATAGCCACTGGCGTTAGTTCAGGTAATTCATGTGATCGATATTGAATATGTTTATCTTCAATATCTCGAAATATTTTTCCCTGATAACCATTTTCGGTACATCTTATATCATATTTTCCATCATTAGAAGAAATAATAATCCCACTAAAATAAGTAGGTTCATTTTTTTGATAACGAAAAAATATAGCTGTACCATCTTTGAGACCATGTTCTTTAATTTGTGTTGAAACATCACCTATTGCAAATATATTTTCAGTTGTAGTCCTTTCCATTTCATCAACTAGAATTTTTCCAAAGTTAACGCGAATATTCGCCTTTTCTAATCCCATATTTTCAATATTGGCTTTTCGACCCAAAGCCAATAATATGGTATCAAATTCTTCAACATATGTTTTACCATCTCCTTCAACTTTCCATGTTACAACTATAGGACCTTTTGGTTGTTTACAAATTATTTCATTAGTTTTTGTATCAATAATTTCAATAACACCTGATGAAAGAAGATAATATTTTTTATTTTTTTCTTGAGAAGGAAATTATATTTGTCCTTTTCTTTCACCTTGAATGATTTTTTTTGATCCTTCAGGAATTACTGGAAAGTTTTCGTTTTTGGCACAAAAACTTATTGGTTTTGCTTTTAAAATTATGCGTATCCCAGATCTTTCCATCAATTCTCCAATTTGAGCTGCGCATTGTTCATCAAATTTTCTCAATATTACACTTCGGTTCATTAGTGTCATATCTAATTTCATTTCATGTAGGAATGCTGCACATTCTACTGCAACATATCCACCTCCAATTACCAACGTTTTTCCTGGACTTGTTTTTTTTCTAAAAATATCATCACTACTAATTGCTAATTCTTTCCCAGGTGTATCTCCATAAAAAGGTCTTCCACCAGTTGAAATTATTATGTATTGTGCTGTTATTTGTTTTTCCGAATTTTTGTCTAAATAACCGATTGTATGTTCGTCAATAAAATATCCATAATTGTGAAAATATCTAATTCCTGCATCCACAAGTTGTCTCTTATAAGACCAATTTAAAGATCCTATATAATTTCTAATTTTTTCTGACATTTTTTCCCATGTGAATTTAAAATTTGAAAAGTCCCAACCAAATTCTCTGACTATTTCATTTGAATAACCCAAAAACCAGAATAATGCATTAGTTTTTTTGGAATACACCCAACATTAACACAAGTTCCTCCTAGACCCCATGTTGTCCCAATTGGTGAAGGTTTAACAAAATCAAAGATCCCTACTTTTAAATTTTCATTTATTTTTTTAGCTTCTTTTGCAGCCGTTATTCCTCCAGAACCACCTCCAAGAACAACAAGATCATAATCGTAATTATTATGAGACATTTATAGTCTTTATAATCTCACTACATGTTTATGACATATTCATAATTTTCTTATTTGTGAATTAATCAATGAAATTATAAAATAAAAAATATCACTAATATACAATGAAAAAAATAAAATTATAATGATTTATTGAAAATAATATCTAAATCTCTTACTACAACTTATTAATAACAATGGAAATATATAAAATGTGAAATGAATATTAAAAATAAGTTTCTATATAATTCATCAACAATTGCAAAGCTTCTAAATATGGAAGTCTCGAAGTTATGAAATAGTTACTGAGGAACAAATTTCCATACAATATATGAGTATTCACAAATGTAGCCGAAAATGAGAACTTATTATGCGATTTTAAATAGAAAAAATATCAAAAATTTGAATTAATTATATAATAATAATTTTTCATATCATAGTCTTAATTGTTATACGCAATTATAATGATATAATGAAAATCATAAATTGGTTTTCAGAATATTTTCCACATATTAAAAAATAAATTATAATAAAAAAAATAAAAATTTTATTGATTGAATTATTCTATTAAGGATTTGGATTTATTTAGATATTAAAATAATGGAACAAATATTTAAAGATTGTAAACTTGATCATGCATCAAATAAAATACTAAAATTCATAACACCAAGTCATTCTGGTTTGCTTAATGGAAAAACAGAAGATGTAAAACCAACTCAAATAATCAGGCATGATCCACAATTAATAATATCTTATAAAAAGTATACTTAAAAAAGATCTTATTTTTAGAATATGTGCTAAACAAGGAAGATTCGAAGATATTAAATGGTTATATAAGAATAATTATCCATATGATAAATGGGTATTTGCAAATGCGGCTCAACATGGGGATATTAAAATATTAAAATGATTATTAAAAAAAATTTTCCAAAAAACAAACTAACATTCGTATGTGCATGTATTGGTGGAAATATTGAGGTAATAAAATAGTTATTAGAAAAAAATTCCTATATGATGAAGCTGCATTTGCATATTCTGCCAAACACGGTCATATACAAGTTATGGAATTATTATTAGAACATAAACTTTCATGTGATTACTGAGCTTTTGAATTTGCGGCCGAATAAAGAAATATTAAAGTCCTTTAATGGTTGTTTGAACATAAGATTCCTCATAATAAAAAAACATTTGTAGCAGTAGCTAAACATGGACAATTTGAAGTAATACAATGGTTCTTTGAAAATAAGTTCCAATATGATGAAGATGTATTTAAATATGTCGCTGAAAATGGAAATTTAAAAATTATGCAATGGTTATTAAAAAATAAATTTTCATATAATAAAGAAACTATATTTTATGCAATTTTAAATGGAAATTTGAAAAATATAATTTGGTTATTAGATAATAAATTCCCACAAGACAAATGCATTTTGTCTGTGAGAATAAAGAGAAAAGTTTACAAACTATTAAACAATTATTTAGAGAAAGATTTCAGATCAAGATTTAATATATTTGTTCATACCCAAAAATACACAAAAAAAGAATAATTGTTATAACCCTCTTTCTCTAAATTTTTTTAATAAAATACTCGTGCTTAAGTAAAAAATTATTTGTTTATAAATTTTACCAATTTGATAAAAATTGAATTTTTAAATAACTTGTATCTAACATAATATTTACACTAAAAGATAATCCTAGATATAAAATGCTCAAAGTTTTACCAACTTGCACTCTTTTTATTATAATTATTTGTATTTTTGGTTGCTTTTTATCATATTTTTTATTCGGTATTATAATTCTATCAAAAAGTATCGATTCATTTTTCGAATGCTATAATGTTTGGCTCAATGTTCATGTTAACTTTTTTATTATAATTATGCTCTTACTAATTGAAGTATTAGCTGGGAATTTTAAACGTATTAATATTTTTTATACAAGAAGAGATAGGCCTAGAGATGAAGATGAATTACTATCAGAAACTAGTACTTTATGTAAATATTGTACCAACATTTTTAGATTTTTTATGTTTGGAGCTATACTATGGTGTTTTTCTGTTCGATATAATTTGAATCATGATAAGGAATGCCAAAATATTTATCAACAAAAATATCATTCATTATATGTATATAGTATTATTACCTTTTATGTTAATATTATAATTATTGTTATATATTTTTTATGTTATTGTTTTTCAGATAACAATAATAATAAAAAAAAATATAATGAAATTTTATTATGAAGATAAAGTCATATTTGTTTATAAAATTTTTAACAATTATAATGAAAATATTCAAATAATTGTCTAGTGTTTGATAATTTATCGTTAATAAAATGTTTATAAACCTTTATTCTGATAATCTTATCAACATTTTTACATTTATCTGTATCAAACAAGATGCCTTCAATAATATTCCCATTCACAATACCAAGATCATTATTGTCTTTAATATCAATGGCATCAAAAAGTTTTTCGATATCATCTGTATTAACAGTTAATTTCTTTAGTTTATCTTTATATCTTCTGAAGGGACATAGTAACAACTTATAACATTCTTTGATAGATGATTCGATTAATAGTACTTCAGCTCCATAATCACGATAGTGTTGAGATGTATTACTATAATAAAATTTTATTTTAACAACACAAAATTCAGGTGTAGTATCTATATTTTGATGATCCAATTTAACTTCATTTTTTTTGTCAATTAGGTATGTTTTTGTTTTTTCAAACATTATCTTGTCTTGACATATTTTTTTTATAAATTTCAAAATTTTTGTGCAATTTAAGATGAGCATCAATTTGTCAAGACAACTATCACAATCATAAATACAACTATCATTCACATCTTTGGTGTAGCATTCTAGTCTTTCTTTATCTTGAAAAAATAATTTTTCATGTAATGATATTCGCTGGCAAACTTTTCAGGAGCCATTTGTAATAAGATCATATAATCGTTATTTTTAAAATATTACAAAATCATTTTTTTTATATTTAACACATAAAATGTTAATTGTATAAAATGATAATTATTATTATTCATAAAAGTAATCAAATTTTTAAAAAATAGATGAAGTATAATCATGTTCTCATTTTTTATGTTTAGACATATTAAAAACCTTTTATTGTAATTTTTTGTGGGAAATTATATTTAAGGTCATATTTATAAAAAGATAAATGTGTTTTTAGACGATAGAATCTAAAATTATTTATAATCATGATCTTAATAATATTTTAAATAATAATTATAAATTAAGATATTGCATTTATAAATATAAAAAATTCGATGACTTTCAGGATTAGTAATAATTATTCGCATATATTTTATTTTTGATATTAATTTTATCAAACTCGAACAAAATTTAAATAATAAATTATTCAAATATATTAGATTATGAAATTTAAATAAATATGACAATAATTCACAAGTATAAAATCGAGGATCAATACTATGATCTCAAGAAAATTATTAATAATCTGGAATTAATAAGTGATTCACTCACTTTTCGAATGACAATTATTCCATACAGAATCAATATTTAATTAGAGATAAAATGTATGTTAGTAATTGTAAAAAATTTTTGTGAAATTGGTACAAAAAATTTAACATACATTACTAGTCTTAAAAATCATCGAACTTTTCGAAATGATACATGTACTATTCTATTAGCAAAATTATAATTTAATTTGTTTTCAGAGATGGTAGTAGTTTTTTAAGTATTTTTTAGGTGCTATTGTCTTGACATTTATAATTTTAATAATGAAGCTCTTTAAAAGAAAAACCATAAAAAAATGCAAACTAATGGTTTGTATTATGTCTTCCAAAGATTATGAGTAATAATACGATAATTGATCTACTATTAAAAAGTTCGATGACTTTTTAGAATAGTAATATTACAAAAGATGATTCAAGATTTTATTCAGAAAATATATCTTTAAATAATGATTATATTTTTATTAATGATGTATTTTGTATTAATATATATTCAATAAATATGGAATTTGTGAATAATATACCAATTTCTTGCCAGAATTTAGAATTAGATAATAATAATAATATTTGGTATCACTTGAGAACAAATTTCGTATCAACAACTTGAAAGAAGCTATGATTAATTCGTGAGAATTAAATAAATAAGATGATTAATAATAGAATTAAATATATTACAAATTATAGAATGATATATTTGTGACTGATATTGATTATGATCGCATTTGTGTGTTTTCATGTGAAGATAAATTAATAAGATTGTGAAGTAAATTTGGTTATGACTCGGGTGAATTTTATTTTCCCAATGCAATTGCTATTTATAAAAATCTCATTTTTGTGATTGATTTAAGAAATTTCAAAATTTTGATCTTCTTGATAAATTTATAAAAAGTTTTTATTATGATGTAAAATTTTTTTGCGAAGATATTGTGATAAATAATGATGTTATATACACAAGTAATTTTTCATAGATGTGTATAATAGAAATAAAATTATCTTTTAATAAAAATTTTTTATAATGATTAACATATATTATTTTTTTATTGAAATGGCATAATCTTGATATCCAATTATTAATTTTAATCTTGTTGTATACTCGCTTATCCAACTAGTCAGATAAATATAATTATATGTAATTGTAATATTCATAAATTCAATACCATTCTCGAATATATATATATATTCATAGATGAATTTTCCAAAACATGTGAATGCTTGGATTCTATGATTCCCCGAATCAACAACGAAAACAATATCTTTATATATAGCAATTCCCCAAGGATTTAGAAATTTTCCCTTTTCACAACCCTTATTTCCCCAAAATCTATTTAGTTTTCCCTCATAAGAAAATACACATATACGATTATAAGAAGTATCTACCATATAAATCTCATTTTTAAAAGCAAAAATTTTTCTGGATTTTTCATTACAAAACGCATTACTAGTTAATTCCCATGAATTAAGTACTTTTCCCTCTAAATTATATATATAGAACATAGTATTTGTAGTTATTAATATATTATTATCTTTATCAATTATTAGTCCTTGAATCGAGTTAATTTTTATTTTACTGATTAGTTTCATATTTAATGAAATTACATTTATATAGTGTGATTTCAAAACACAAATGTATTTTTCATTTGAATATATCATAGCTGTATAAAAATTTACATTTTCAACAGTGACTAATTTTGAATTTTGTAGGTCGTACCTACATGCATTTGTTATATTACAAAAATATATATTATTACCAATTTTTGCCATTGTTCTTGGTTCAAGATTTAAATTGAATAATTCGGAAAAAGTTATGTTTTTTGGTATTGGTAATAATATATTTTTCGACACACAAGTCTCGAGTTTTTTTTGCCAGAATTTACATATATATTGATTAATTAATTTGTATTCATATGGTAAAAAAGAGATGATATTTGCTAGTAATTCGGTTGGAATTTTTTCCCATGATATATTATCATAATTTTTAATTTTTTGATAGATTTGAGACAATATTTTTATTGAATCACAAATAGTTATCTTAAAAGTTAATGGATCATTTAATGATTCTAATATTTTTATATTATCTTTTAAATTCAATAAAATATTTGTCATATTATGGATTTCAATTAATGTCATATTCGTTTAGAATTTAAATAGATACATTTTATATTTTTTGGAATTTATAATTTCAATTTTTACATTGTTTCGATAATATTAATTATTTTATTGAAAATAGAATGATGATTTAGAGATATTAGAACTAAAGTAAATAATATTTTAGATGCTACTTTTAATAATTATGATCTGAAAAATAATATACGAAAAAAACTTTAAGTGTTATTGATTTTATTTCTTGTAGTGAATTTCTTATAAAATATGATCTATTAACTATATAGTTAGATTAAATATGTCCTATATTTGAAAGGAGTCAAATTTCTGGAAAAAATAAAATATATGAATATCAATAATGATTATTTTATAAATAAGAGCAAATATGATGAGATCATATATATTCTTGTTAAAATAATTAATTTATAATGTTTTATTTATTTTTAAAAAATTGAAATGTAATATAGCTATTAGTTTCAATAAATAAAACTGTATAATAATAATAATAATGAGTGAACCAAAGGCTGTAAGAGTCGAAGAAAAAATCAAGTTTGGTCACCATAAAAATGAATATCGAGGGAATAAAAATTTTTTAACTAATCCACCAATTGAAATGGTAGATAATTATAATTGGTTACGTGGTGATAAAAATCTTGATCCAAAAATATTTAAATATTTAAATGACGAAAATAAATATTTAACCATATTATGAAAGATACCAAACTTCTTCAACATAAATTGCGACACGAATACAATTCAAGATATTTTACCAACAAGAAAATTAGATTGAAAAAATATAATCAATTATCAAAATATTTTTATTTTGAAAATAATGGAAATACTTATAGAATAAAAACAAGTGATATTAAAGAAAATAATATATTCTTTGATGAAGAAATTTTACTACAACAAGATCTGAAATTGTTACTAAATACAGACGAAATTTAAAAAAATGAAAAGTTTTGTAATATTGATACAATTTTACCAAATTATAATGATACTATGTTAGCTTTTGTTATTGACATAATTGGAAATGAAGATTACGATATTAGATTTAAAGATATTCAAAATGATAAAATATTAGAAATAAAACCTCCACATAAAACAAACGGAGCTTATGTTTGGTCACCTATTGAAAATTCAATATTTTATACAGTTGATTCAAATAATAGGGCTAATCAATTATGGTATCTAAATATTGATACTAAAAAAAACATATTAATATTTGAAGAAAAAAATATTGGACATTCTATTGATATTACTATATCTAATGATAAAAAATATTTATTTGTTGAATCATTAAGTATAAACACAACGCAAATTTATTATTATAGATTTATCAAAAAGGGAATAAATAGATAAAACATAATGGAATTTTTTACAAAAAAAAAAATAGGATTAAAATATAGTGTAATAAATTATAAGAATCATTTTATTATGTTGACAAATGAGCATGAAGAAAATACAAAAATAATATGTGTATCGAAAAAAAATCCAAATAGAAAAAATTGGTTTGATTTGATTAAAAATGACAATAAAATAAATATAAAAGAAATTGTTTGTCAAAAAAAATTTATAGCTTTACTAATTCAAAAAGATGGATTTGAAACTATTGGAATTATAAATTTGAGAGAGAAAATAAAAAAAAATAAACCAAAAGAAATTAAATATTTAAATTTCTCTGGACTTATTTATAATCTAGATCTTGAAACACATAATGATACTAACAAGGTATTAATATCTTATACATCTTATATTGTTCCAAAAATATATTACGAATATAATTTTGAAAAAGATAATATTAAAATAATATATGAACGTAAAGTAAATAATTTTAACTCAGAACTTTATGAAACAGAATTAATTTACGTATCATCACATGATAATGTGAAAATACCACTTTCAATAGTCTATAAAAAAGAATTTGGAGATCTAAAAAATCAACCGAGATCTTTCTTATTGTCAGCATATGGTTCTTATGGATTAGTACAAGCGTGTGTTTTTGGAGAGTGAAATTATCAGTTTATTAGATCGTTCAATTGTTTACGCACAAGCTCACGTTAGAGGTGGTGGAGAATTTGGAAAATTATGGCATAATAGTGGTAGGAAATACAAAAAAATTAATAGTATAATTGATTTTATTACCTGTAGTGAATATTTAATAGAACATAATTATACGAATTCAAACTTATTAGCAATTTTTGGTGTTAGTGCTGGAGGATTATTAGCAAACTCATGTATGGTTTTACGTCCTGAATTATATAAAATGGTAATTACAACAGTACCATTTGTTGATTTATTAAATACGACTGCTGATCCCAAAATAGCATGTGCAATAGATGATTGGTACGAATTCGGAAATCCTAATATCAAAAAGGATTTTATGTATATGAAACAATATTCACCATATAATAATATTCAAAATGTTGATTATCCTCACAATTTAATAATATCGGGATTTCACGATTATCGTGTTCCATATTGGGAAGCAGCTAAATTTATGGCGAAATTAAGACATATGAAAACAGACAATAATATCCATTTATTATATACCAATATGTCATGTGGTCATTTTTTAGGATGTTCAGAAATTAATAACATGGATTATGAATTTGTAATTTATGCTTTTATGTTGAAAATTTTTTCTTTATATTAAAAAAAATTGAAAATGAAACATATTGTATTTTTTATTGAAAATATAAATAAACAAGTCATGCTTCGTTTATATTCTAGAAGAGTTTTTTATAATAAAAATAATCTTTTAAATTGTGTAATTCATTTACAAGATTCTAATAGGAACAATAAAAAAAATGATTATATTACGAAACGATCTTATTATAGTGGAGGATTTGATATTTCACAATATGTAAATAGTTCGTCTTTAACGGTGGCAGCAGCTACAGTAACAACTGCATTAGCAACTTATTGGGTTTCGACATTATATAAGGTCGCACTACCAAACGAATATTTGGTTAAAACAGGACTTTTTATTGATGATATTAGTATTAGTAAAAAATGTTTTCAATTACCATTTCAAACACTTTCTCCTATTGATATGACACCACTTACAATTCATTGTGTTATTGAAGATGCTATGTCTAGTGAAAGAATCTCGTTTAAAATGCCAACTGTATTTACAGTAGGTCCTGCAAATAATGTTGAATCACTAAAAAATTATGCAAGATTGTTACAAGGTACGACAAAAGAGGATTTAAAAACTAAAATTATGGGAATTATTAGGGGTGAAGCAAGAATGGCTGCAGGTAAATTACCATTGGATGATTTATTTAATAATAAAGAAAATTTCAAACATCATGTAAGTGATAAAATTAATACAGTACTTGCTGATTTTGGTTTGTATGTATATAACGCTAATCTTGAAGATTTTAAAGATTTAGAAGGTAATGAATATTTTCTATATTTAAAAAAGAGAGCTCTTGAAGGTGCTGTTAATAGTGCGAAGGTAGCAGTTGCAGAACAAAATAAAATTGGTAATATTGGAGAAAGAAAACATTTAACAGAAACTAGACAAGGATTGGCTGAATATGAAAAACAAGCTAAATTAACTGAAAATGAAAGAGATAAAGATATTGCCGAATCTGATACACAACTTAAAATTGCTAAAGCAGAATTTGAAAAATTAACTAGTATTGCTAATTTTGAAAGTCAAGCTGCTTCAGAAAAACGCCAATTGGAATTACAAAGAGAAGTTGAAGAATTTAGAAATAAACAAAATGTTGAGAAATTAAGAGCATCTGAACTTTCCGTTGCAAGTGTTCAAGCTGAAACAAAAATAAAAGATGCTGAAGGATATGCCCAATCGGTGCAACTTAAAGCTGCAGGTGATGCTAGTGCCATCAAATTAAAAGCAGAAGCAGAAGCTGAAGCGATTAAACTCAAAGCGTTAGCTCAATATATTGAAGTAGAAAATCAAGCCAAAGGTATTCTCGAATTACGTAAAGCTGAAGCTAAAGGTCTTTCTGATTTAATTAGTGCTGCTGGTAGCATTGAAAGTCTCAGTCACTATTTGATGGTCAGAGATAATGTTCCTGTAAATATTGCCGTTGAACAAGCTAAAGGTTTACAAAATTTAAAACCAAGTATCAATTATTGGTTTACTGGAAATAAAAATTCGAATGATAATGTTTCAACAACTATTCAAGATATTGCACAAACAACTCTTCCCTTATTAGATTCTGTTAAAAAACAATATGGAATTGATTTTCTTAAAGGATTCAAAACAGATTAATAAATTTTTTTATAAATTATTTAAAAATAAACATGATTATGCTATTTTATTTCTACTATCACAATTTTATAAATTATGTTTAAATAATACATATACATGTCACATAATAATAAAAATATTGATCCAATAGATGAAATTAATAATGCGACAAAAAATTGTAAAGGAGATAGATTAGAACTAAAATATCAATATGAAATAAGTTGTCAAGTTTTAAAAGCTTTTAAAGAAAAAGATCTATCGAAAGATGATTTGATTAAAATTCAAAAAAAAATACCAATTGTTTATCCTTGGAATAATAGTTTACAATACCAATTATTAAGAAACAATTATAATAGGAGATGGACTTATTTTCCAATGGGAATAATTATGTGTAAAACGACAAAAGACGTACAAAATTCTATAAAATTTCTAAAAAAATATAATTTGGAATTTTCTATTCGTAGTGGAGGTCATTGTTATTTGACTTTTTCATTATCAACTGGGATAATTATTGATCTTTCTTAATTAGATAGTATAAAAGTTGTCTGTCATAGTAAATCAAAAAAATGTGCTACAAATATTAGATCGGATAAATTTGTAATACTTGGCCCAGGAGCACTTTTGGGTAATGTAATTAAAACCATTAGCTCATATAATATTTCTTTACCAACTGGTAGTTGTGTTAATACAGGTACAGCTGGATTATCTCTTGGAGCTGGTATTAGTCCCTCATTAATTCGTTTGAGTGGTTTAATGGCCGATCATATTGTATCTGCAAAAATGATTAATTCTAATGGTGAAATAATAAATATAGATGAAAATGAAAATTCCGATTTGTTATTTGCGATTAAAGGAGCTGGAGGCGGAAATTTTGGAATTTTTACAGAATTTACTTTTCATCCTTGTTGGTTTAAAGGTGCCATTGTCTTTAATTTGAGATATGATTGGTCTGTATTTAAAAAAGTTTTTAAGATGTGGCAAAAGTTTTCACCTTTTACTGATAGAAATCTTAGTTCTGAAATTGATTTGTTTCCTCCTAAATTTTCTACAGATGAAACTCCCCCTGTTCAATTTAAAGGACAATATGAAGGATCTTTATCTGATTTGAAAAAATTAATCAAGCCATTTATTGATTTAGTCAAAAAAACCAAAAAATCAACAATTTTTATAAAACATGCGAAAACATTTGCAGAAGCAGGAAAATTTTGGGGTGAAACTGTTCAAACATATTTCGAAAATTATAGCATTTTTTGGCAAAATTCTTTATCAGATGAAGCTTTAGATGTTTATGATCATTATATGAAAATAGCACCTGGTCCATATTCAAGTATCGAATTTAATGCTATGATGGGTCGTGTTTCGGATATAAAAAGTAATGAAACTGCTTTTCCATATAGAAAATCAAGATTTTGGAATCAATTACAGGGTAAATCAATTGATCCAGAAGATTTCCCAAAACAACAATTATGGGTTAGAAAATTATATGATGCTATATCTGTATATGCTGATAAAAATCATGATGTAGTTCCCTCATATATTAATGCACCACAAAAAAATCTTCAAGACAAATACATGAGAGCTTATTATTCAACTAATTCTAAAAAATTAATTAAAATTAAAAATAAATATGATCCTGAAAACTTTTTCCATTTTCCACAATCAATACCCTTATCAGATGATACTTCAAAGTATTAAAATATTTTTAAT
>Ga0065721_10051716_pt1 | contig 13764 bp, 5 predicted proteins | sample Mesricmetagenome_FD_59108 | JGI IMG/M metagenome (GOLD analysis project Ga0065721, IMG submission 59108) | Mesophilic microbial community from rice straw/compost enrichment Sample: eDNA_1 v2 (version 2) | ecosystem: Engineered > Solid waste > Grass > Composting > Bioreactor | place: USA: Davis... | reverse complement strand
TTTCGATATCCTCAATTAGATATTTAATTATATTAAAATTATTTGAGTAATTTTTATTCTTTGATTTTTTAACATTTAAATCGTAAATATTAAATCCATCTAAATTACAAATAGAATTTGTATCATTAGTATAGAAACATGCAAACATCAAACAATTTTGTTTTTTATAATTTTCAGTATTAATATCAAATTGTAATTTATCATCAAATATCTTATTATATTAATATCATTACTACATGATGCATAGAATAAACAATTATTTCCAATTTTATTCTTGTAATTTATATTTAATTTGTAATTTTTAATTAAATATTTAATAATTTTTTCTGTTTTTTATATCAACATACTAATAAAAAATATGAATTGATATTTATAAAATTGTTAAAAATTAGTCCAAAAATATATATTTTGGTATTGAAATTTATCCATTTTGAATTATTATTTAATAATAATTGATACAAACAGATCAAAATCATTTTTTAATTAATTTTCTAATTATAAATAACTTTTGAAGCCAAATATCTTAGTTCATATGTTTCACAAATATGTTTTAGAAATTTTTCATGTGTTTCATTTTTGATATATTTTGTGTAAATGTAATATTCTAATTCTTCCAATTTAAAGTCTTTTAAAGGATGCATATCCATTATTAATAATAATTCTACTAGTTCTTCATAGTCCAAATATTCAATAACATATCTGTGTCCATAACATATGTTAATATATGTGTTAATTATTTTTATGCTAACATCATGAATTGTGAGAGAGATGTTACTATGATCTGACATTTTTGAATCAATTATTTTTTTTATTGTAATATTGTTTTTATACATAATTTCGCGATTTACAACATATTTTTTGTCATTTATATAAAGATTAAACATGTTATCATCATCAAATGTGTTTGAAAATTCGTGATAAGATAATATATTTTTACTTGGAATAATATCAGGTAGATTAATTTTAATTCCTCTACTTATTAAAATTGATAGGTCACAAAAATTAATTTTTTTGAAAAAATCCTGACAATTAATTAAATTCCCTTTAAGATTATTTTCAATAATATAATTAGTAACAATTTTTATATTTTTTTCATCAAAATTATTCGTGGTAATTATTTTATTTATTAAATTATTTTCATTACTATTTTTTATAAAATTTATGTAGCCTGTTTCTCTCAAAAAATTAGCGTTTTTTTTGGTAATATATTCAACTGTTAACATATTAATATCAATTTGACAATCTTCAATCAGATATTTAATAATGTCGATATGTGAATTTTCACAAGCTAATTGTGGATAGTTAATATAATAATCATTATAATGCATATCCATATTACATTCTTCTATTAGATATTTTATAATTTCAACATTTTCAGTTCCATAACATGCCAATGATAAACAATTATCATTCTCATAATTTCTTGCATTTATGTCGCTTTTACATTCTTCGACTAGATATTTAACTATGTCAATGTTTGGATTATTCATGCAAGCCAATAGTAAACAATTACTACTATAATTATTTCTAGAATTTATGTCTATTTTACAATCTTCAATTAGATATCTAATTACATTAATACTCGGATTATAGTAACATGCTAATAATAAGCAATTATAACCAGAATTATTTTTCAAATTTATGTCCATATTACACTCTTCAACCAAATATTTAATTACATTAATATTAATATTACTCATGCAAGCTGTTAATAGACAATTATTACCATTACGATCTTTTAAATTTTTGTTCATTTTACAATCTTCAATTAAATATTTGATTAAATCAATATTTCGACCACCATAACACGCGCTTATCAAACTATTTTTACCATCTTTTTCTGTAACATATATATCCATTTTACAATCCTCAATTAGATACTTTATCGTGTCAATATTTTTATTGTAATAACATGCTATTATTAAGGGATTTTCTCCTTCGTTATTTTTGGAATTTATGTTCATATGACATTCTTCGATAAGATATTGAATTATTTCAATATTCGGATTATTATGCTCACAAGCCACTAATAAACAATTATTACCATGACGATTCATTAAATTTACATTCATTTTACAATCTTTAATCAAGTATTTTACTATTTCAACATTTGGATTATTTCTACAAGCAAAAAGTAAACAATTTTCACCATCATTATCTAGTAAATCAGTGTCCATTTCACACTCTTCAATTAAATATTTTATTATACGAATATTTGGATTGTTATAACATGCTAATAATAAACAATTTTCACCATTTATATTTTTTGATTTTGTATCCATTTTGCAATTTTCAATCAGATATTTTATTATATTAATATTCGAATTGGTTTGACAAGCTAATAATAAACAATTGTTATCATAATTATCTTTAAGATTTGGATCCATTTTACATTCTTCAATTAGATATTTAATTAAGTTTATGTTTGGATTGTAAGTACATGCTAATGATAAACAATTATTACCATGATTATTTCTTCGGTTTGCATCCATTCTGCGGTTTTCGATTAAATATTTTATGATAGTAATATGCAAATTATTTATACAAGCTAGTTGCAAACAATTATTACCATTATTATCTTCAACGTTTGTATCCATTTTACACTCTTCAATTAAATATTTTATTGTATTAATATTTGGATTATTAGCAAATGCCAATAATAGACAATTTTCATTATTATAATTTTCCCGATTTATATCCATTAAATATTTTATTATACTAATATTTGTGTCATTTCCGAGGAATATCGACAGACAATTATCACCATTATCATTTTCTGAATATATATCCATTTCGTATTTTTCGATCAGACATTTGACTATTTCAATATTCGAATTTTGGAAAGATGCTAATGTTAGACAACTATCATTGTTGTTATTTCTGAAATTAATATCCAATTTGCAATCTTGAATTAGATATTCCATTATGTCAATATTTGGATTATAATAACATGCTAATAATAAACAAGTGTCATTATTATTATTTTTTGAATTTTTATCCATTTTAAGTTCTTCAATTAAATATCTTATTATATCAATATTTTGGTTATTATTACATGCCACTAATAAACAATTTTCATTATTGTGGTTTTTAAAATTTATGTTCATTTTGCAATCTTTAATTAAATATTTGATTATATCAATATTTTGGTTATTATTACATGCCAACAATAAGCAATTATCACCATCATTGTTCTTAAGATTTAATTTCATTTTGTGTTTTTCTATTAAATATTTTATTATATTGATATTTTGATTATTGAAACATGCTAGTGACAAACAATTATCACCTTGATTATTCTTATCATTTTTATCTATTTTGCACTTTTCAATTAAGTATTTAATTACGTCAATATTGGGGTTATGACAACATGCATACATAAGACAATTATTTAACATGATGTCTTTATGATTGATATCAACTTTGCATTCTTCAATTAAATATTTAATAATACAAAAATTATTTGGATAATTTTTATATTCCGAATTTTTATCATAAATATTTCTATAATTCTGAGTAATCGATTCATCTAAACTGCTGAGAAAAGGTATGTCATCAATATAGGAACATGCAAACATTAGACAATTTTGTTTAAAATAATTTTTCATATTAATATCAAATTTATAATTCGACATCAAGTATTTTATTGTATTAACATCGTTGCTACATGATGCGTAGAATAAGCAATTATTCCCGAATTTATCTTTGTAGTTAATGTCAAATTTGTAATTTTCTATTAAAAATTTTACAATATTAAAGTTATTATGTTGACATGCTGATAAAAAATATTTACTTATATCTATAAAATGAGATGCTTCCAAACCAAAATATGCAATTAAATTCACATTAATTATAATATCAACAAGATTTTTACAAAAATATATATTTTTATATTGTAAAATATTCTTATTCATTTATATATTGCCATTTATATGTGATAATACAAGTAATTCTAATTTCATTTTTTTTTTCTGATTATATTAATTTATTATAAAGTTTAGAAACTAAATATCTTAATTCATACGTTTCACATATGTATTTTAGAAATTTGTCGTATAGATCATTTTTAATATATTTTGTGCAAATATAATATTCTAGTTTTTCTAGTGGACAATTATTTAAAGGATGTATATCCATTACGAATAACAAATCCATCAAATCTCCATAGTCTAATAATTCGATAATGTAGTTATGTCCATAACATATGTTTATATATATATTAATCATTTTTTCGTTAATATTAGGAATTGTTAGTGAAATATTATCATGATCTAACATTTTTGAATCAATAATTTTTTTGATTGTGGAATTATTTTCATACATGATTTCCTTATTTACACCATATTTTTTATCATTGATATGGAGATAAAAAAGATTATCATTATCAAATGTGTTAAAAAGATATTTTGATAAATTATTCATTTTTGGTTTGTTTTGTCTTGGTAAATTAATTTTTATTCCTTTATTTGCTAAAATTAGTAAATCTTGATAATTAATTTTCTTAAAAAAATCTATGGAACTTATTAAATCTCCTTTTAGATTGTTATCAATTATATAATTAGTAATGATCTTTATGTTTTCAACATTAAAATTGTCTTCTGCTATTATTTTATTTATTAGATTATCAGTGCGACTGTGTTTAATAAAGTTTATATAATTACTATTTTTAATAAATTTGAGATTATTCACATTAAGACTATCGAGTGTTAGTTTATTAATATTAATTTGATAATCTTCAATTAGATATTTTAAAATATCGCTATTATTGTTTTTACAAGCTAATTGTAAACAACTATCCACATAATGATTTCTTGAATTTATGTTCATTTTACAATCCTCAATCAAATATTTTATTATGTTAATATTCTTATTTCCACATGCTGCTATCAAGCAATTGTCACCATTTTTATTCCTAACGTTTATATCCATTTTTAATCCAATCAAGTATTTTATTATATCAATGTTTGAATTATTATGACATGCCAATAATAAGCAATTATCCCCATTATTATTTTTAAAATTTATGTTCGCTTTACAATCCTCTATTATATATTTTATCACTTCAATATTTGGATTGTTTTTACAGGCTAATAGTAAACAATTATTATTATTATTATTTTTTGAATTTATATCCATCTTATATTCTTCAACTAAACTTTTGATTACGTTAATATTTTTATTGTAATTACATGCTGATAATATGCAGTTATTGCCATTATAGTCTTCGAAATTTACATCCATTTTACAATCATCAATTAAATATTTTATTATTTCAATCGAATTTTTTTTACAGGCTAATTGTAGGCAATCACTACCGTTACTGTCTTTTATATTAATATCCATTTTACAATCTTGGATTAAATATTTTATTATGTTAATATTTTGATTGTCTCTACATGCCAATTGTAAACAATTATTATTGTATTTATTTTTTAAATTTATGTCAATTTTGCAATCTTCAATTAAATATTTTATTATATTAATATTTTGATTATAAATACATGCTAATTGCAAACAATTATTACCGTAATTACTTTTTAAATTTATGTCCATTTTGCAATCTTCAATTAAATATTTTATTATATTAATATTTTGATTATAAATACATGCTAATTGCAAACAATTATTACCATAATTATTTTTTAGATTTATATCCATTTTACAATCTTCAATTAGATATTTTATTATGTCAAGATTTAAATTTTTTTTACAAGCAAATAATAAACAATTATAACCATAATTATTTTTAATATTTATATCTATTTTACATTTTTCGATTAGGTATTTTATCACATCAATATTTGAATTATTTTTACAAGCTAATAACAAGCAATTGTCATCGTTATAATCTTTAATGTTTGTATCCATTTTGCAATCTTCAATTAGATATTTTATTATGTCAAGATTTAAATTATTTTCACAAGCAGATAATAAACAATTATAACCATTGTTATTTTTAATATTCATATCTATTTTACATTTTTCGATTAGGTATTTTATCACGTGAATATTTGAATTATTTTTACAAGCTAATAACAAACAATTGTTATCGTTATAATCTTTAATGTTTGTATCCATTTTGCAATCTTCAATTAGATATTTTATTATGTCAAGATTTAAATTATTTTTACAAGCAGATAATAAACAATTATAACCATTGTTATTTTTTGAATTTATATTACTTTTACAATCTTCAATTAAATATTTTGTAATATTGATATTTTGATTATTTATACATGCTGATAAAAGACAATTATTACCATAATTATCTTTTATATTAATATCCATTTTGCAATTTTCGACTAAATATTCAATAATATCAATATTTGGATTTTTATAACATGCTAATAATAGACAATTATCTCCATCATTATTTTTTAAACTTATATCTATCTTACATTCCTCAGTTAAATATTTTATTATGTCGATATTGTGATTGTTTCTACAAGCTAGTAGTAAACAATTACTCCCATTTTTATTTATTATATTTATATCCATTTTGCATTCTTCAATTAAATATTTTATTATATTAATATTCGAATTATAATAGCACGAAAGTAATAGGCAATTATTACCATTATTATCTTTCCAATTTACATCAATTTTACAATCATTTATTAGATATTTAATTATTTCAATATTTGAATTATAACTACATGCCAACATTAAGCAATCTATATTATCACTATTTTTATAATTTATGTTCATTTTGCAATCTTCAATTAGATATTTTATAATATTAATTTTTGTGTTATTTTCACAAGCTAATAATAGACAATTATTACCATTATTATCCATCGAATTAACATCCATTTTCTGTTCTTCAATTAGATATTTTATGATATCAATATTTAAATTGTTATAACATGCTAGTGTTAGGCAGTTATCATTTGTATTATTTTTTAAATTTATATCTATTTTATATTCTTCAATTAAATATTTTATTATGTCTAAATTTGGATTATTATGACATGCTAATGTTAAACAATTATCACCATTATCATTATTTGCACTTATGTCAATTTTGCAATCTTCTATTAAATATCTAATTATTTCAATATTTGGATTATTGCTACACGCTAATAATATACAATTATTCCCATCTTTGTTTTTAAGGTTTACATCCATTTTACAAACTTCAACTAAATATTTTACTATATTAACATTCGAATTATTATTACATGCTAATAGTAAGCAATTAGCTCCATTATTATTTTTTAAATCTATGTCCATTTTGCAATCTTCAATTAAATATTTAATGATGTCGATATTTGGATTATTACAACATGATACTAACAAATAATTATTTCCTTGATTATTTTCAATATTTATTTTCATTTTACAATCCTCGATTAAATATTTTATTACATTAATATTAGGATTATACCAACATGCATACATAAGACAATTTGTTGAGTTGGTGTCGTAATGACTAATATTAATTTTGCAATCCTCAATTAAATACTTGATAATATTTAAATTATTCAAATAATTTTTTTCTTTTTTTGCTTTTTGATTAGTTTTACATTTACGATAAATATATTCCTCAACTGAATTATTAATATATATGTCCATCAAATCATAAATCAAACATATATCATCAATATAGGAACATGCGAACATTAAACAATTTTGTTTTTTGTGATTTGTGATATTAATGTTAAATTCATAATTTGATATTAAATATTTAATTATAGTAATATCATTATTACATGAGGCGTAAAATAAACAATTATTTCCATATTTATCTTTGTAATTAATATCAATTTTATAATTTTTAATCAGATATTTAATAATATTTATGTTATTATGTTGACATGCTGATAAAAAATATGAATTTATATTTATAAAATTAATTATTTTTAGTCCAAAATGTTTAATTAAATTTGTGTTAATTATTATATCGATGAGATCATTACAAAATTTTATGTTTTGTCTTTGGAAAATCATCTTATTTATATATGTTACTATTTAATAATAGAATACAAATAATTTCAATTTCATTTTTTTTATTTGAAATAATAAATAAAATTTGTGTCTAATTTATGAACGATTATAGAGTTTACCTGCAAGATATCTTAATTTATATGTTTTACAAATATATTTTAAAAACTCATCATAGGTTTCGTTTTTAATGTATTTATTACAGATATAATATTCCAATTCTTCTATCAAGAAATTATTTAAGGGATACATATCTATTAGAAACAATAAATTCATCAATTTATCATAATCTAAAATTTTGATAATGTTTTTATGTCCATAACATATGTTAATATACATATTAATAATATCATTATCAATATTAGGAATTATCAAAGTTATATTATTATGATCTAACATATTTGAATCGATAATTTTTCTGATTATTAAATTTTCCTGATATATAATTTTTTTATTAACTGCGTATTTTATATTGTTAATATAAAGATAGATAATATTACTATCATTGAATGTGTCAGAAAAATTGTGATTCGGTTTAATGTTTTTAGCTGGTTTTAAATCTTCAATTGGTAAATTAATTTTAATATTTTTATTAACTAGAGTCAATAAATCTTGAAAGTCAATTATTTTAAAAAATTCGGGACTTAATAAATCACCTTTCAAATTATTATCAAATATATAATTAATAATGATTTTTATGTTATTATCATTGAAATTATTTTTAGTGATAATATTATTAATTTCGTTATTTTTATTACCATGTTTTATAAAATTTACGTAACCAGTTTTTTTCATAAATTCAAGATTTTTAGTATTGAAACTCCCAAGCGACAATTCATCAACACTGATTTGGCAATCTTCAATTAAATATTTTATAATATTAGTATTTGAATTAAATCTACAAGCTAAAGATAAACAATTATTACCACGATAATTTTTAAAATTTGTGTCCATTTTACATTCTTCAGTGAGGTATTTTATTACATTTATATTTGAATTTAGCATACATGCCATTGATAAACAATTATCACCGATATTATCTTTTACATTTATGTCCATTTTGTGATCTTTAATTAGATATTTAATAATGTCTAGATTTGTATTGTTTAAACATGCTAATAATAAACAATTATCATTTGAAGTATTTCTGATGTTTATATCCATTTTGCAATCTTCAATCAGATATTTTATCACATCAATATTTTTATTATTACAACTTGTTAATAATAAGCAATTATTACAGCTATTATTTTCTGAATTGATATCTATTTTACAATCTTCAATCAGATATTTTATGATTTTTATATTTGTACCACCTTTACAAGCCGTGAGTAAACAATTTTCACCATGATTATTTTTAATGTTTGTATTAATTTTGCAATTTTCGACTAGATATTTAATTATTTCAACATTTTTATTTTCATAACATGCTAATAATAAACAATTATTTCCTGTTTTATTTTTTAAATTAATATCCATTTTACAATCTTCAATAAGATATTTAATAATTTTAACATCTGCACTATTTTTACAGGCCAATAATAAGCAATTATCGTCATCATTATTTTGTGTTTATATCAATTTTACAATCTTCAATTAAGTATTTTATAATGCCAATATTTTTATTATTATAACATGCTAGTAATAGGCAATTATTATTAAAATTATTTTTTCTATTTACATCCATTTTGCAATTCTCAATTAGATATTTTATGGTATTAACATTCGAATTGTTACAACTTGTTAATAACAGGCAATTATCACCCATATTATTTTTCGAGTTAACATCTATTTTGCAATCTTCAATCAAATATTTTATAATTTTGATATCCGCACTATTTCTACAGGCTATTAATAAACAATTGTCACCATTATTATCTTTGATATTTATGTCAACTTTACAATTTTCGATTAAATATTTTATGACATTAATATTTTTATTATTTTTACAAGCTAATAATAAACAATTTTTCCCATTATTATTTTTGATATTTTTATCAATTTTACAATTTTCAATTAAATATTTTATTATATTAATATTTTGATTAATAGAAGACGCTAATAACAAACAATTATTACCGTAATTAGTCTTCGTATTTGTATCCATTTTGAGATCTTGGATCAAGTATTTAATAATATCAATATTTTGATTATTACGACATGCCATTAATAGACAATTCAAACCCACGTTATTTTTTATATTTATATTCATTTTGAGATCTTCAATTAAATATTTTATTATTTTTATGTCTGTGTTGCTATAACATGATAATAATAAACAATTTTCTCCTCTTATATTTTTAGAATTTATGTCCGTCTTACGATCTTCAATCAGATATTTTATTATATTAATATTTCGATTTTTATAACATGCCATTAATAGACAATTACTTCCATTATTATTTATAGAATTTATGTTCATCTTACGATCTTCAATCAAATATTTTATTATATTAATATTTCGATTATTATAACACGCTAATAATAGACAATTATTGCCATAATTATCTATAAAATTTATATTCATTTTACGATCCTCAATCAAATATTTTATTATATCAATATTTGGATTATTATAACATGCCAATAATAAACATTTGTTTTCATTTTTATCATCTATTTTGATTTTGCAATCTTCAATTAGATATTTTATTAAATTAATATTTGAATTAAAAAGACAGGCATATTCAAGACAAGTTCGTGATTTTTCATCAACGTGATTGATATTAATCTTTCAATCTTCAATTAGATATTTAATTATATCTAAATTATTCAAATAATTTTTATCGGGATGTCTTGGGATATTTTCATCGAACGAATCAATTGATTCCACCAATTTTTCGATTAAATGTATGTCATTAATAAAAGTACATGCAAACATTAGACAATTTTTTTTTGAATAATTTTCCATATTAATATCAAATTTATATTTTCTTTGTAAATATTTTATAGTGTTTATGTCGTTACTACATGATGCATAGAAAAGACAATTATTACCTAATTTGTCTTTATAATTAATATCAATTTTGTAATTTTCAAGTAGATATTTAATAATATTTATATTATTATTTTGACATGCTGACAAAAAATAAGAATTAATATTTATGAAATTGTATATATTTAAACCAAAATATTCTATTAGATTTGTATTGATTAATATGTCAATAAGATTGTTACAAAAATACATATTTTGGTATCGGAAAATATTTTTATTCATTTATATTATTATTTAATGATAATCATTAATACAAGTAATGATTTTTTCATTTTTTATTATAAATTAAATTAGTTATAAAGTTTGGGTATTAGATATCTTAATTCATATATCTCACATATGTATTTTAAAAAGTTATCATAAACATCATTTCTAATATATTTTTTACAAATATAATATTCTAATTTATCTAATGTAAAGTTATTTAATGGATGCATATCTATTACTCGTAATAAATCCATTAATTCTTCATAATCCAAAGATTCTATAATGTAACTATGTCCATAACATATATTAATATATATATTGATTACATCGTTAGTGATATTAGGGATTGTTAGCGAGATTTCATTATGGTCTGACATTTTTGAGTCAATAATTTTTTTTATCATAATATTATTTTCATACATTATTTCTCTATTGACATTATATTTTATGTCATTAATATGAAGATGCAAAATTTTTTCATCATTAAATGTATTAAAATATTTGTATTTTGGTAAAATGATTTTGGCTGGCATAATATTCTCAATTGGTAAATTAATTTTTATCTTATTTGATAATATTTTTAGGTCGCAAATATCAATTTTTTTGAAAAAATCTTCAGAAGCTATTAAATCTCCTCTTAAATTATTATCGACAATATAATTGGTGATAATTTTAATGTTATCTGAATCGAAATTATTTTTTGTGATTATGTTATTTATCAAATTATTTTTGTTTGATCCTCTTATAAAATTTATATAACCTCTTTTTTTTAAAAAATTTTTATTTTTTTTATTAATTCTATAAATTGATACTTCATTAATATTAATTTGACAATCTTCGATCAGATATTTAATTATTTCAGTATTCATATTTTTTTTACAAGCTAACTCGAGACAATTATAACCATTACTATTTTTCGAATTAATATCCATTTTTAAATCTTCTATAAAGTATTTTATAACATCAATATTTTTATTATTAATACATGCACGTAATAAACAGTTGTTGCCATAATAATTTACTAAATTTATATTCATTTTACAATCTTCAACAAAATATTTTATAATATTAGATTTTTGACTATAAGACGCTAATAATAGGCAATTGTCACCGTCATCGTCCCTAAGATTTATATCCATTTTACATTTCTCAACTAAATATTTTATAATATTTAAATTTGAATTGTCACAGCATGCTGCTTGTAAGCAATTATGACTATTATTATTTTTTAGATCTATATCTATTTTACAATCTTCAATTAAATATTTTACAGTATCCAAATTTTGGTTATTTTTACAAGCAAATATTAGACAATTATTTCCATAATTATTTACATAATTAGTGTCCATTTTACATTTCTCAATTAAATATTTAATGATATTAATATTTTTATTATAATAACATGCTAATTGCAAACAATTATTGCTATCATCATCTTTCAAATTTATATTCATTTTGCAATCTTCAATTAAATATTTAATTATGTCAATATTTGAATTATTTCGACAAGCAATTAATAGACAATTATATCCTGATTCGTCTATTAAATTTGTATCCATTTTGCAAGTCTCAATTAAATATTTTATTATATCGACATTTTCATTATAACATGATAATTGCAAACAATTATAACCATTATTTTCTCTTGAATTAATATCCATTTTACAATTTTCAATTAGATGTTTAATTATATCAACGTTTGAATTATATTTACAGGCTAATAATAAACAATTGTAACCTTCTTTATTTTTACTATTTATATCTATTTTATAATCTTCTATTAGATACTTAATAACATTTAAATTTTCATTGTTCATACATGCTGATAATAAACAATTGTTACCATAATTGTCTTTAGAATTTAAATCCATTTTACAATCTTCAACTAAATATTTTATTATATCGATATTATTATTTTCATAACACGCTTTTAACAAACAATTATCACCATCGTTATTTTTTAGATTTATATCCATCTTACGATCCTCAATTAAATATTTTACAATATCAATATTTGAATTATTAGCACAAGCATTTAATAGATAATTATTACCATATTTGTCTATGTTTGTATCTATTTTTTGATCTTCGAATAAATATCTGATTATGCTAATATTTCGATTATAATTACACGCTATTGATAAACAATTTTTACCCCAATCATTCCTTATATTTACATCCATTTTAAGATCTTCAATTAGATATTTAACTATATTAATATTTGGATTTTTACAAGCCAATAATAAACAGTTATTATCATAATTATCTTTATTTGTGTCCATTTTAAGATCTTCAATTAAATATTTAATTACGTTTACATTTTGGTTATGATAACATGCTAATTGTAAACAATTATAATTAGCATTATTTTTAAAATTTATATCCATCTCACAATCTTCAACTAAATATTTTATAATATTAATATTTTGATTATTTTTACAGGCAACTAATAAGCAATTATTCCCGCTATTATTTGTATAATTAACATCCATTTTACAATCCCCAATTAAATATTTAATTATGTCAATATTTTGATTAAAACGACATGCCATTTGCAAACAATTATCATTGTTATTATTTTTTGAATTTGTGTCCATTTTGCAATCTTCAATTAGATA
>Ga0065721_10051707_pt1 | contig 13771 bp, 14 predicted proteins | sample Mesricmetagenome_FD_59108 | JGI IMG/M metagenome (GOLD analysis project Ga0065721, IMG submission 59108) | Mesophilic microbial community from rice straw/compost enrichment Sample: eDNA_1 v2 (version 2) | ecosystem: Engineered > Solid waste > Grass > Composting > Bioreactor | place: USA: Davis... | reverse complement strand
CCGCCTTTACTGAGGGCGTGACCGGCAGGCGAGGCTGTCCTCGGCTGAGGCTCCCCGCCTGTCGGCCGGGCTGGAGCGGATCAGGACATCCAGCGCGTTATGATCTGGCCGAACAGGTCGGTCATGTATTGCGGGGTGAATTCGGACAGTAGAATGCGCTCGACCGGACTGCCGTCGCAATAGCTGATCTGAAGCTGAGAATCGGAGCGGAACGCGACGTCCACCACGTGGGAAGATTTCCCACTGACGTTGATCAGCGCGTAAAGGACGAAGTCCAACTCGTTCGGGGTCTGGTAAGAAATAGAAATGGTGAATCCCAGCTTTTGGGCGTATCCGTTCGCTTGCGAGGCCGTGCTCTCGAATTGAGGCAGGTAGTCCTTTTTGATCGAATTTAAAAGCTGTGCGTTGGCTGCTTGCTCCTGCTGCAACAGGGCGGCCTGGGCTTGCTGAGCCGCGGCTTCTCGTTGAGCATCGGTTGCCTGAGATGCTTGCGCCTGCTGGAAATAGTCGCCAAGAGTCTTGTCGGACATGGTGTGCCCATCGCGTTCGGGTGGTGTGCGTTGGCGACGAAAGGTTGACTTTCGCCGCGCACCCCCACTATTACGCGAGAGATAATTTGTTCGTCGACCTCAATATGGGCATCGACGCGCTTTGTGCGACAATGGCGTGCTTTGTCACAGATTGTGAAATCTTTGGTGGCGTGGCGGTCCCCGGCGCCGCCAACCCTCACACCGCCAGCCCCTACACCGGCAATCGGATCAGCACGCGCAAGCCGCCGTGAGGGCTGTCGCTCAACGTGATGTCGCCGCCGTGGCTGCGGGCCACATCGCGGGCGATCGTCAGGCCCAGGCCGGCGCCGCCGGTCGACTGGTTGCGGGAACTGTCCAGGCGGAAGAAGGGCTTGAACACGTCCTCCCGCGATCCCTTCGGGATGCCGGGTCCGTCGTCGTCGATGACGATGTCGATCACGCCGTTGCGCCGTTCCGCCTGCACCCAGATGCGCGTGCCGTGGCGCCGGGCGTTGGACAGCAGGTTGGCAAGGCAGCGGCGGGTGGCGTTGGGGCGCAGCGGCAGGTGCATGTCCGCGTCCGCCGCCAGTTCCACGTCGGCGCCTTCGCGGCGGGCACCGGCGACGACCTCGTTCAGGATGCGGGTCAGGTCGGTGGGCTGCACGGCCTCCGTCCCCTCGCCGCGGGCGAAGGCGAGGTAACCTTCGATCATCGTTTCCATTTCAGCGACGTCGGTCATCAGCTCCTCGACCTCCGGCCCGTCGCCCAGCATGTCCAGCGCCAGCTTCATGCGGGTCAGCGGCGTGCGCAGGTCGTGGCTGACGCCGGCCAGCATCTCCGTGCGCTGGGTGATCTGGCGCTGGATGCGCTCGCGCATCTGCATGAAGGCGGCGGAGGCCTGCCGCACCTCGGTGGCGCCCTCCAGCTTGAAGGTCCGCACGTCGCGCCCCTTGCCCAGGGCCTCCGCCGCGGCGGCCAGCCGCTTGATCGGCCGGATCTGGTTGCGCATGAAGATGATGGCGACGGTGAACAGCACCATCGCCGACCCGATCATCCACAGGATGAAGATGTAGCTGGTCGGGCTGAACAGCCGCCGTTCCGGCGACATGACGGACAGCACGCCGTCCGGCATCTGCACGCGGATTTCGTACCATTCGTGCGCGACGCGGGTGTTGATCGCGAAGGGCCGGCGCACGCGCTCGTCCAGCGCCTTGGCCAGCGTGCGCTCCAGCAGGCCGCTCGGCTTCGGCTGCACGCCCGGCAGGCTGTTGCCGGGTTCCAGCGTCACGATCAGGTCGGTGCTGCGCGCCGTGGCGGCGAGCGCCCAGTTCCGCCCGTCCGCGCTGGGGTCGTGCTCCAGCATGGAAATGACCATGGCGATGTCGCCGGCCACCGCGAAGGCCAGCCGGTTCGTCATGGTGTCCCAGTGCCGGTCGTAGAAGATCCAGGTCGCCACCGCCTGGGCCAGGATGACCGGCGTGACGATGATCAGCAGCGACCGGCCGAACAGCGTGCGCGGCAGGAACCGCTTCAGCACGCCAATCCGCTCCTTGCGGCGCAGCGGAATCGGCCCGGCGGCGGTGTCGGCGCTCATGGCATGGTCCTCTCCAGCCGATCCGTGACCGGCCGCCTCCCCGCGGGGATGGGCCTCACGGATCCGGCCTCAACACATAGCCCTCGCCGCGCACCGTGTGCAGGTAGCGCGGTTCGCGGGGGTCGGATTCGATCTTGCGGCGCAGGCGGGTGACCTGCACGTCGATGGTGCGGGCGTTGCCCGCGACCTTGCTGCGCTCCGTCAACTCCTCGCGGGTGAAGGTGGTGCCGGGCGAGGCGGCGAGGATGCGCAGCAGGCTGGCCTCCGCGGTCGTCAGGCGCACCACCTCTTCGCCGGCCCGCAACTCGTCGCGGTCGGGCAGGTAGATCAGCGGGCCGAGCTTCACCGGCTGCGGCGGGGCCGGCTCCGGCGGACGGCTGGCCTGCCGGCGCAGGATGGAGTTGATGCGCAGCAGCAGTTCGCGCGGGTTGAAGGGCTTGGCGAGGTAGTCGTCGGCCCCGGCCTCCAGCCCGGCGATCCGGTCGTCCGGCTCGCCCCGCGCGGTCAGCAGCAGGATGGGCAGGTCGCGGCTCTTGCGCAGCGACTCGGTCAGCTCCAGCCCGGTCTCGCCGGGCATCATGATGTCGAGCACCAGCAGGTCGAAGGCCAGCCCTTCCAGCTTCGCCCGCGCCTCGGCGGCGTCCTTCGCGGTGCTCACCAGGAAGCCGTTGCCGGCAAGGTATTTGCGCAGCAGTTCGCGCAGGCGGGTGTCGTCATCGACAACCAGGATGTGGGGCTGGTCTTCGGTCATGGACCGACTATAGCGCGACCGCGGGCGCCGCTCCAACCGCCGTGGAGACCCCCAGGGCGCGCGGGCGGGCGCGGCACCCTACGGCCGCGGATTCGCCATCCCGCCCGGCGGGGCAGGCGGCGGTCCGGGCGGTGGCGGGGCGGGCGGGGGAGGCTGGTGCGGGCGCGCGACCAGCCCTTCCGGCGAGTTCTCGCAGGTGGCCGGCACCTTTCCGTTGGGCGTGGTGTGCGGCACCGTGTCGCCGGCCTTCTTGCCCCGGCAATCCTCATAGGCCTGCGGCGGAGGCGGGTGCCCATGACGCTGTCCTTGCCCCTGCCCTTGCCCATATCCCTGGCCCTGGCCGGGAGGCGGCGGGGGCGGCGTCTGGCCTTGGGGCTGCGCCAGCACGGGCGGCGCGCACAGCACAACGGCCAGCGCACACGCCGGGACCAGCGACGGAAAGCGGAAGCCACGCACCGCCATGACGACCTCTCAAAAACATCCGCCCCGAAGACCCGCGCGGACAGCACCGCATGCGCGGTCCGGGGCGCCCGCATGGTAGGGCGCGCGGGGGCGTCCCGCAACGGCGGTTGCAAAAGCTGGATCGTCTACACCATCGCCTCGCCCGCGGTCAGTTCCGCCAGTTCGGACAGGATTCGGACGGGGGCCGCCGGCTTGGCCAGCAGCGTGCAGCCGGCGGCCTTGGCCGCGCGGGCCAGCTCGGCCGACAGTTCACCGGTCAGCAGCACGGCGGGCACCTGGGCGCCCAGCGCGGTCCGCAGCCCCTCGATGCCGCGCAGCCCGTCCGTGCCGCCGGGCAGGCGATAGTCGCTGAGGATCGCCGATGGCGTGCGCAGCGTCGCCCGCGCCATCCCCAGCGCGACGTCGAAGCTGCCCGCCGCGACCACCGTGGCGCCGACCTGCTCCAGCAGCAGCGTCAGGGAACTGCGCTGCAACGGGTCATCCTCCACCACCAGGATCAGCGCGCCGCCCAGCCTTCCGCCGGCCGGCAGCGCCGGGGCCGTCGGCGCGGGAGCCGCGATGGTAGCCGCCGGAGCCGCAACGCGCGGCAGGGTGACCGCGAACACGGACCCGCGCCCGATGCGAGAGCGGACGTCCAGCGGGTGGTTCAGCAGGCGGGCGGTGCGCTCCACGATCGACAGGCCCAGCCCGGCGCCGCGCGATCCGTCGCGGGCGGCGTTGCCGATCTGGTAGAACTCCTCCCAGATGGTGCACAGCTCGGTTTCGGGAATGCCCGTGCCGCTGTCCCACACCTCCACCCGCACATGGTCGCCGCGTGGCCGCACCCCCACCAGCACGCCCCCGCGGACGGTGTACTTCACCGCGTTGGACATCAGGTTGCGCAGCACCGATTGCAGCCGGTTCGGGTCGCTGCGCACCCAGGCGCCGGTCGGCACGATGGTCAGCCGCAGGCCCTTGGCAGCGGCCTCCGCCCTCACTTCGGCCGCCAGCTGGTCCAGCAGGGGGGCGAGCGGGAAGGTTTCCGGCTCCACCGGCACGACGCCGGCCTCCAGCCGCGACAGGGTCAGCAGGTCGTCGAGCAGCCTCTGCCCGGCCTGGAGCGAGGCCGAAGCCATGTTGCCCAGCCGGTGCAGGTCGGGGTTCGGCGTGTCCCGGAGCAGCAGGTCGTGGAAGGCGGCCAGCCCCTGCAAGGGCTGGCGCAGGTCGTGGCTGACCGTGGCCAGCACCTTCATCTTGGCGAGATTGGCGGTTTCCGCGGCGCGCAGGGCGGATTCCAGTTCCACGGTGCGCAGCCGCACGCGCTCGTCCAGGCTCTGGTTGGTGCGCACGAGCTCGGCGCGCACCGCCTCCTCGCGCCGCACGCCGGCCAATGCGTAGAGGAACAGCAGCAGCGCGCCGGACAGCACGCCGCCGGTGATGCCCGTGGCCCACAGCGCGCGTTCGCGCCATCCGGCCAGCACCTCGTCCAGCGGGCGGCTGGCGGCCACGACGATGGGGTAGGCCGCCAGCTGCCGGGCGGCGGTGATGTGCGTTCCCTCCAGGATGGCCGGCGTGTCCGCAGGGTCCCAGGGTTGTGGCCACGCCTCGACGGGCGGTGCGACGGCGCCATCCGGCGGCCATTGGGCCAGCCGGTTCCGATCGGTGGTGAACAGGGCCAGCCGCGCGCCGGCCCCCCAGCCGGTGTTGCCGTAGAGCTTGGAGAAATAGGTGCCGCGAATCGCGATCACGGCGATGGCGCGGATGCGGTCGTCGGAATCGCGCAGGGCTCGGCTGATGGTAAAGCGGTCCAGGCCGGTCCGCGCACCGGGCTCCGCGGGGCCGATGTGCAGGCCGCGCACGGCCCGCCGGTGCGCCTCGATGTAGTCCTGCCGCGTGGACCCCAGCGGAGGTGCGGGAAAGGCCCAGCTGTCCAGCAGCAGCTGTCCGTCGCCGTCCACCACCCAGGCCGCGCCGACCTGCGGCATCCGGCCGATGCGCAGGCGCAGCGCCTCCCAGATCGTCCGGCCGTGGTCCGTGTCCCGCAGATTCCACGAATTCAGCATGTCGGCGACGAGCTGCAACAGCGTGTCGCCGGATTCGATGGCGCGGCTGGCGTGTTCCTCCAGCAGGTGCGCGGTGGCGGTGACCTCCCGCCGGGCCTGGTCCAGCGTGGCGGTCCGGTCGTGCCAGACCGATAGGGCGGAAACGCAGATGCAAAGCGCGGCGAACACCACGAAGGCAGCCACCAGATGGGCTCGCCGCATGCTTCCGGCTCCTTGAAAGACCGACCGAAGTCCGACCGTGGCCTTGACTATGGGGCATCGGCCGACAGAGGCACAACCCGGCCGAAGGGCAGGCATTGCTTCGTTTGAATTTGTACACAAAATCAACGCTTTGATTGGACCGCCGGGGCGTCTCCGTCCGAAGTCGGGTTGCATCCTCCCGTCCGGCCCCCCACCTTCAGGGAGTCGAATTTCGTTGGGTCTATGGTCGGCGTGCGGATTGCTGCGTCTGGTCCTCCCCTCGGTGATTTGATGTCCACGGCAGAGCTGCCGGGGGCAATAACGACTGTCAAGGAACTGCCAGATGGCTACTGGGACCGTGAAATGGTTCAACACCACCAAGGGCTACGGCTTCATTCAGCCGGATGACGGCACGGCCGACGTGTTCGTCCACATCTCCGCCGTGGAGCGGTCCGGAATCGGCAACATTCACGAAGGGCAGAAGCTGTCTTACGAGTTGCAGCGCGACCCGAAGAAGGGCAAGAGCGCCGCAGCGAACCTGAGGGCCGTCTGACGGTTTTTTCAAAAAGCCGCGCTTCTTTCAAATTTCGTGCTTTTCAAAGCCGCCTTTTAAAAGCTCACTTTTTGAAACGCTGGCGGCCGAAGCGCGGCTCCCCAGGGCATGATGACGTTCACAGGAGGAATGCATGACATCCGATAACCGCAACGCGGATCGGAACGAGCTCGACTCCATGACCCGCGAATTCCTCGCCAGGGGGGGCAAAATCGTTCAATGCCCGCCGGGTTCCTCCGACAGTGTGGTCTACAAGCGGACCTCGTTCCGTCGCCGCGGCGCTCCCGCCGCGGATGCCAAGACGGATGCTGCGGAAACCCCGGCGGCACCCGCCGCTCCGGCCCCCGCCGCTCCCGCCAAGGAGTAGCGCGCGGGGCTGAGGCCTGAGGGCCTGGTATCGATTGATCGGACGGCCCGGTTTCTACCGCTTCACGGCGGCGAGCCGGGCCGGCACCGGCGGGGCGAACTTCGCCCGATCCTCTTCGTCCATCATGCCCAGCATGACCTTGCGGAACCCCTCCACCGCCTCGGCCCCGGCCATGCGGTAGGCGCGGGCGATCCGCTGGCGCTGCGTTTCCGACAGCTGCCGTTCCAGTTCCACGCCCTTCTCGGTCAGTTCCAGCAGCCGCTGCCGGCGGTCGCGGACGCCGGTCTGTTGCAGGATGTATTCCTGCCGCACCAGCTCGCCCAGCACGCGGGACAGGCTCTGCTTCGTGATCTTCAGGATGGCCAGCAGCTCCGACACCGTGATCTTCGGGTAGCGCCCGACGAAATAGATGACACGGTGATGCGCCCGGCCAAAGCCGATGTGCGCCAGGATCTCGTCCGGCTCGGACGTGAACTCCCTGTACGCGTAGAACAGGAGTTCCATCCCCGTGCGCAACTCCTCCTCGCGAAGGAAGAGTTGGTTCACGCCTGCTTTTATGTCAGCCATGTTGACGTGATCGGTGCAAATCGTTACAAATGGGTCAGCACCACAGACATAAACGAACAATCGACCCGAAACAAGGGCAACGCTCAACAATTTCCGGATCGTGGACGGCACCCCGATCCGCGAACAGCCACAAACAGCCGCAAAACAGCCAAGGCAGGAAGCACCCCATGTCCCTTCTCCCCTTCGATGACCGCGACGGCGTGATCTGGTACGACGGCGCGCTGGTTCCGTGGCGTGAGGCGAACATCCACGTCCTGACGCACGGCCTGCATTACGGCAGCTGCGTTTTCGAGGGTGAGCGCGTCTACAACGGCAAGGTCTTCAAGCTGACGGAGCACAGCGAGCGTCTGGCGGCCTCGGCCCGCATCCTGGGCTTCGAGCTGCCCTATTCGGTGGCGGAGATCGACGCGGCGACCAACGAGACGGTGAAGGCGATGGGCTTCGCCGACGCCTACGTCCGCCCGGTGGCGTGGCGCGGCAGCGAGATGATGGGCGTCGCGGCGCAGTCCAGCAAGATCCACGTCGCCATCGCCGTCTGGCAGTGGCCGAGCTACTTCAGCCCCGAGGCGAAGATGGCCGGCATCAAGCTGATGTGGGCTCCCTGGCGCCGCCCGGCCCCGGACATGGCGCCGACCGCGTCGAAGGCGGCGGGCCTCTACATGATCTGCACGCTGTCCAAGCACGAGGCGGAGGCCAAGGGCTTCCAGGACGCGCTGATGCTGGACTACCGCGGCTATCTGGCGGAGGCGACGGGCGCCAACCTGTTCCTGGTGATGGACGGCAAGATCCACACGCCGAAGCCCGACTGTTTCCTGGACGGCATCACCCGCCGCACGGTGATCGACCTCGCCAAGGCCCGCGGCATCGAGGTGATCGAGCGCCACATCCGGCCGGCGGAGCTTGCCAACACCCAGGAAGTCTTCCTGACCGGCACCGCCGCCGAGGTCACCCCGGTCGGCCAGATCGGCGAGCACACCTTCACTCCCGGCCGCGTCTGCGAGACGCTGGTGAAGGACTACGACGCGCTGGTCCGCGGTTAAGAGACGCGCTTCCACCCTCGCCCGCCCAGCGGGGGAGAACCTTTCTTCTCCCTCCCCCGCCCAGCGGGGGAGGGTCGGGGTGGGGGCAATACTCGCGGCTACCGCAACGGCTTCCGCCGGCCGTGCCGCACGCGCAGGATGACCACGCGCTCGCTCTCGATCCGGTAGCGGATGATGTAGGGCCAAACCGTTGACAATTCACGCCTTCGATGGCCAACGACGCGTCCGCGTTCCGGAAAAATGACGAGTTGGTTGGCTGCATCGCGAATGGAGACCACCATTCCGACCGTTGCGGCTGGATTGAAACGGGCGATGTAGCCGTAAGATGTAGCCGTAAATGGAATCGACGTCGGCCAGGGCTGCGGCCGCCCAGATCACTTCCACGGTTGATGTGGCGGGCAGTGTTTTCCGGCCGCGAGATCATTGAGCCACTTCACCACGTCCTCGTGCGGCACGACGCGGCCGGCGGCGACGTCCGCCTCGGCTTCCGCCATGGCGCGTTCCTCCGCCTCGTCGTCGATGTCGTCGAACAGGTGCTTGGGCTTGTCGCTCATGCACCGAATTATAGGCCGCACCCCGCTCTCCGACAAGCCCACGCTCGACAGGGGAGGGGTTACGGGCCATATAATCGGTTCCCGTTCCGTACCCCCTCCTTATCGTCCTCCCCCTGGCGCGAGCGCTCCTCCCATGGCCCATCCCGTCCTGACCGCCCTCCCGCAGAAATCCCTGCCCAAGCTGGAGGCGGGCAAGAAGTTCGAGCTGGTGTCGGAATTCAAGCCCTCCGGCGACCAGCCCAAAGCCATCGAGGAACTCACCGCCGGCATCCGGGCGGCGGAGAAGGATCAGGTGCTGCTGGGCGTCACGGGCTCGGGCAAGACCTTCACGATGGCGCACGTGATCCAGCACATCCAGCGGCCCACGCTGGTGCTGGCGCCCAACAAGACGCTCGCGGCGCAGCTCTACGGCGAGATGAAGTCCTTCTTCCCGAACAACGCGGTGGAATACTTCGTCTCCTACTACGACTATTACCAGCCCGAGGCCTACGTCCCGCGCACCGACACCTACATCGAGAAGGAATCCTCGATCAACGAGCAGATCGACCGCATGCGCCACTCGGCGACGCGGGCGCTGCTGGAGCGGGACGACGTCATCATCGTGGCGTCGGTGTCCTGCATCTACGGTATCGGCTCGGTCGAGACTTACTCGGAGATGACGGTCGACCTGCGCAAGGGCGAGGTGGTTTCCCAGCCCGACCTGCTGCGCAAGCTGACGGAGCTTCAGTACAAGCGCAACGACGCGGCGTTCGGCCGCGGCCTGTTCCGGGTGCGTGGCGACACGGTGGAGCTGTTCCCGGCCCACATGGAGGACCGCGCGTGGCGCATCTCCCTGTTCGGTGACGAGATCGAGGGCATCCACGAGATCGACCCCCTGACCGGCGAGAAGGTCGCCGCGCTGGAGGCCGTGCGCGTTTACCCCAACAGCCACTACGTCACGCCCAAGCCGACGCTCAACCAGGCCATCGAGCAAATCAAGCGCGAGCTGAAGGTCCGGCTGGAGGAGTTCAACGCCCAGGGCAAGCTTCTGGAAGCCCAGCGGCTGGAGCAGCGAACGACCTTCGACATCGAGATGATGGCGGCCACCGGTTCCTGTGCTGGCATCGAGAACTACTCGCGCTACCTGACCGGCCGCGCGCCGGGCGAGCCGCCGCCGACCCTGTTCGAATACCTGCCCGGCGACGCGCTTCTGATCGTGGACGAAAGCCACGTCATGGTGCCGCAGATCGGCGGCATGTACCGCGGCGACCGCATGCGCAAGGAAACGCTGTCCGAATACGGCTTCCGCCTGCCCAGCGCCATGGACAACCGCCCGCTGAAGTTCGAGGAGTGGGAGGGCATGCGCCCGCAGACGGTCTTCGTCTCGGCCACCCCCGGCAACTGGGAGATGGAGCGCACCGGCGGCGTCTTTGCGGAGCAGGTGGTCCGCCCCACCGGCCTGATCGACCCGGAGGTCATCGTCCGCCCCACCGAAACCCAGGTGGACGACCTGATCCACGAGTGCAAGCAGGTGGTGGCGAAGGGCAACCGCGTTCTGGTCACCACCCTGACCAAGAAGATGGCCGAGGCGCTGACCGAGTACATGCACGAATCCGGCCTGCGCGTCCGCTACATCCACTCCGACGTGGAAACGCTGGAGCGCATCGAGATCATCCGCGACCTGCGGCTGGGCGCCTACGACGTGCTGGTCGGCATCAACCTGCTGCGCGAGGGCCTGGACATCCCCGAATGCTCCCTGGTCGCGATTCTCGACGCGGACAAGGAAGGCTACCTGCGTTCCAAGACCTCGCTGATCCAGACCATCGGCCGCGCGGCGCGCAACGTGGAGGGCCGCGCGATCCTCTACGCCGACAAAGTCACGGCCAGCATGCAGTACGCCATCGACGAGACGGCGCGCCGCCGCGAGAAGCAGCAGGCCTACAACCTGGAGCACGGCATCACGCCGGAATCCGTGAAGAAGGCCATCGGCGACATCCTGGAGAGCGTCTACGAGCGCGGCGACCACGTCACCGTCAAGACCGGCCTGAACGCGACGGAACTGGTCGGCCACAACCTGAAGTCCGTCATGGCCGACATCGAAAAGCGCATGAAGGCCGCCGCCGCCGACCTGGAGTTCGAGGAAGCCGCCCGCCTGCGCGACGAACTCCGCCGCCTGGAGGCCATGGACCTGGGCCTGGAGCAGCCCGGCAGCATCGGCATCAGCACCGCCCGCCAAGCCCGCGGCATCCCCGAAGGCGCCCCCAAGAAGCAAGCGAGACGCGCGAGGCGGTAAAACGTTCTTAAAACCCTCTCCCCTCCGGGGCGCGGAGCCGACGGCCGAAGGCCGGACAGGCGCCAAAGGCGACTGTAGGCGGAGCGTGGTCGCGAGACTTGCGAGCGACCGGGTTAGGGTGAGGGGGCCGCGTGCGCAGCACGCCCCCTCTCCCCCTGGGAGAGGGGCGGCCCGCAGGGCCGGGTGAGGGGCAAATCCATCTTCCTCCCCCGCAACCACCCACCCCCGGAATAAACCCCCCGCCGCCGCCGTTGATTCCCACAGACGGCCCCACACGGGGCTGTTGGAGTCAACGGCAACGACGGCCAACCATGACGCTCCGTTCGCTTGTTCTTCTGGCGCTGACCGGCCTTCTGCTGACCGGCTGCTACGTGGTGGAGGCGCCACCCCCGGCCGTCTACGGCTACGGCGGCTACGGCTATTATGGGCGCCCCTACCATCGCCACCACGCGCCGCCCCCCGCTTACGGCTACTACGGCCGCCCCCACCGCCACTGGCACGGCTGGTGACCCTCTTCCACCCCGGCAAACCGCAAATTGCCCCTCTCCCGCCCAGCGGGGGAGGGAGGGACCCGCGAAGCGGGAGGGTGGGGGGGCAATGCATTGCCATAAACCTCATCCCTAACTTTCACACTGTGCCCGCAGCACCTCGACGGCCTATTCATCCTGGGCCAAAGCCCCGGTTGCCAGGACCCAGAAGTCGGCGAATTTCTTCCCCCACCTTTGCCATGGCTACTCTAAAAGCGGAAGCTGGCACCCTCTAAGGCGCTTCAGAATTTCAAAAAATTCTTCATGCAGGAGAAAAATCTTTACAGTATCGGATTTGATCGCGAGCGAGGCTGCAATTTTAGTTGGTTGCTTGCATGTGTTAGACAAGTTTCTTGAACAAAAATGGCTTTTTTGTTAAAATTACACTGTGATTTAATCACTTGTAGAATTTGGTGAGTTGGGAGATGGAGATGGATATCTCTTTATTGTGGCCATCAGATACGGATGGTTGGTATCCTAAGAGTGTGAGTGATTTTGGGCAAATAGGTGATTATATAAGTGGTGTTTGGGGTACGGGCATTTCAATTTTGACGTTGTTAGTTGTTTTTCTTACTTGGAGATTGACGCGACAAGCTGATGCGCGAAACGGCATTATTTCTTTATTGGTCGAAATGCTGAAAACACATGATAACATCGTGCCTTCGGATCCGAATGAATCCGCGCGATTTCTTGAGGAATTCTACAGAGTCTATAAAGCTACCAAGCAAATTGTCCATGATCAAGAAATATGGTCGACTCGCAATAGAATAGATATATCGTATGTGATATCTTATTACGGAATAAGCACGCATTCTTCTGATACATTAAGCTGCTATGGGGATGAAAATATAAAAAATCTCCAAGACTCATTAGCGAAGCTGAGAGATAGAGCCGGAGGTAAATATAGTGGATATTTCACTGGGCATCAAAAAACTATGTCTCATTATATGAGAAATCTATTTTCCATGTATGTTCTTCTGGATCAGTCTGGGTTAAAGAAACGAGACAAATTGAATCTTGGAAAAATCATCAGAACAAAATTATCAAATCACGATCAAGCGGTCCTTTCTTTGAATATGCTATCGCAATTAGGGGTTGAATGGGAGAGGCAGGGACTTATTGCGAAATACAAACCTATTGCGAATATTCCAAAGAATTTTTTCGGGTATGATGCTAGAATATCTTTGAAGTTGTTTTTCCCGTATGTTGAATTTGAGTGGGAAAAAGAGAACCCACTGCGTAGACCGATAAGAAAATTTTCTGCATTTGGGTATTCTATAATATTTTCTAGACAAGATGCTGGATGATGGATTCTTTCATTTCTACGAAGCGCTGTCTGTTTGATCACGGTAAAGGGGGGCGTTAGGTTCGGATCCAAACTGGCGGCTGATGTCGATAATCGACATGGGCGCGCATTCACTGGTCTCTGCTTGCGCAACGGATGGCACCACCCCTGCGCTATGTCCAGCGCGCGCCTTCGCCTCCCTTGATCCACCACCCCGCTTTATGATAGGAAAATAGTCAAACACAATCACCGAGAAACGCCATGTCCATCCCGCCGCACATCCCCGAAGCCGCCTTATCAAAGGACGACAATCCTCGTCTGCCGCCGGAACTGGCCGAGCCTCCGATGCCGCCCAACGGGGTTCTGGTTCCCAACTCCGGCTGGAACGATGCGGATTGGGCGATGGCGGCGCACCGGCTGGCGGCGGGGTGGCCGATCATCCAGGTGGCGCGGGCGATGGGATGCCATCGGACGACGGTCTGGCGCGCCTACTACACCTCCCCGGCCTTTCGCGAACGCATCGCCTGGGAACGGCTGTGTTTGAAGCGGGAGGCGCAGTCGCGGCTCAAGGGGCTGCGGCACCTCGTGGCGACGCAGATCGAGAAGGCCGTCGCCAACGGCGACATGAAGACGACGCGCTGGCTGGCCGACCGGCTGGGGATGATCCCCGATGATGCGAACGATGTGGAGGACGAGTTCCGGGAGGATCGCGTCCCGCCGACGGCGACGCTGGCGCTCGCCGAGACGCTGTCGGAATCCTTCTATCCCGATCAGGTGCCGCTGGACTGGCAGGACGAGTTTGATCCGGACCTGCCGCTGCCGCACGACGGGCGGCCGGTCGGCGGCCCCTGCGGCGCGCGATGACGTGCAACACGCGCGAATTCATGTTGCACGATGTTGCACTGGTTAATTTTTCGGTAAATTTTTCGCGGGGATTTGCGAAGGAGCCCCCGATAGAATCCGGGGGCCTTGCGGCCCCCAAAGGATGCTTCCTGCGCCGTGCCCGGCGGGCGGAGCGGGGCTCCGCCGGACGCCGTGGCCGGGTGGTGGCGGGGAGGGGGTTCCTCC
>Ga0065721_10051717_pt1 | contig 13777 bp, 11 predicted proteins | sample Mesricmetagenome_FD_59108 | JGI IMG/M metagenome (GOLD analysis project Ga0065721, IMG submission 59108) | Mesophilic microbial community from rice straw/compost enrichment Sample: eDNA_1 v2 (version 2) | ecosystem: Engineered > Solid waste > Grass > Composting > Bioreactor | place: USA: Davis... | reverse complement strand
AGCAAAAACGCCTTCGGCGTCCTTGGACGCCGGAAGAAGCTTTGCGGAGACGATACAGGTAATAATAAGCGTGAAACTTATAAATTCTGTATCGTCAAGCATAAACGGCTTCCGCCGTTCTTAGGGATGGCGGGGAACGTTTATGTCGGAGACGATTCGGAAAAGGTTAGCGGATTTTATACTTTTCGAATCGTAAAAAAAGGACCGGGCATCTCTGCCTGCGGTCCCAATTGCATATAGGCATTCCTGATCTATTCGATCGAATCGGCCGCCGGCTTAGCGCTCCGGCTTCTTGTAGACGTCCTCCCGCTTATGGAAGCCGTCCGCGACGACCGTCCCGTCGATGTTCCGCTTGTCGACGGCAATCGGCTGAAGCAGAACGGACGGCACCTCGATCTTGCCGTTGTTCACCTTCCGGTCCGCTTCGACCGTCTCTCCCCTCGCCATCCGAACGGCCAAATCCGCGGCCTTGTCGGCCAACAGGCGAATCGGCTTGTATACGGTCATCGTCTGGGTTCCCTCGACGATCCGCTGCACTCCGGCCAATTCCGCGTCCTGTCCGGCGACCGGCACGATACCCGCGAGCCCCGCCGCCGACAGCGCCTGCACGACGCTCCCGGCGACGGCGTCGTTGCCCGCGATGACCGCGTCGATCCGGTTGCCGTTGGCCGCCAAAGCCGCCTGGATGTTCACGAGCGCGTTCGCCGGCTTCCAATCCTTCGTCCATTGGTCGTAGACGACGGTGATGTCCCCTCGGTCGATCGACGGCTGCAGGACGTTGAACACTCCTTCCTTGAGCAGATGGGCGTTGTTGTCCGTGTCGGCCCCGCCGATGTAGACGTATTTCCCCCGCGGCACGAGCCGGGTAATCGCTTCGGCCTTCAGCTCGCCGACCTTTACGTTGTCGAAGGAAATGTAGAAATCGACCTCCGAGTTTTTGATCAACCGGTCGTAGGACAGCACTTTAATCCCCGCGGAATGCGCCTTCTTGACGATCGCGGCCATGGCTTCGGCATTGTGGGGGACGACGACGAGAAGATCGACTCCCATGCCGATCATGCTCTCCGCTTGGGAAATCTGCTTGGCGTCGTCGGCGTTCGCCTCCATGACCACGACCTCCGCTCCGAGCGCTTCCGCGGCTTCCTTGAACATGTCCCTGTCCTTCTGCCACCGCTCCTCCTGCAGCGTGTCCATGGAGAAGCCGATGCGAATTTTCCCGTCGTCCGCCGGGCCCCCTCCATCCCCTCCGCCTCGCGCGGCCTCTTCGCCGGGAGCCCGCTCGGACGAGACGGGCGAAGGCGCGACGGCGCTCGTTTCGCCGGGATCGCCATGGCCGCCGTTTCCGCTATTGCCGTCTCCGGCGTCGCACGAAGCGACGAAAGCCGCCATGGCGGCCGCGCACGCCAGCGCAGCCAAGCGCCGGACCAAGCCTCTTCGCCTTGCCGTTCGCCCCATGTCCATCGTTGCCCCCTTCTCCTTAAGCCCGCCCCCCGTCATTTCTCCGCCCTTTTGCCCAGCAAAGATTTGCGATATTCCGTCGGGGAGACGTCGCACGTCTTCTTGAACACCTTGCTGAAATAGTTCGGATCGCGGTATCCGACCTCGAAGGCGATTTCCTTCAAACTCTTCTCGGGATCCGCCATCAGCCTCTTCGCGTTCTCGATGCGGCATTCGGTCAGGTAATCGATATAGTTGATCCCGAGCTGTTCCTTGAACGACTTGCTGATGTAGAACGGGCTTAACCCCGTCAGTTTGCCGATCGCCTCCAGCGTCATGTCCTCCCGGGAATGCTCGGCGATGTACAGCTTGACCCGCTGAATGGCGTCCGGCGCGAGCCGTTCGTGATGCTCGGCATGGGTTTGCCGCAGACGATCGAGCAGCGCTCCCGTCTCGGCCCGCAATTGCCGATAATCCCGCGATTGGAACGAATAGAACGGCGTGTCCGTCTCGACTCCCATCTCGCCCATGATTCGCGCGGCGATCCAGAGGAGCTCCAGCGCGCGCTGCTGCGCCTGCAGCAGCTCGGCGCCTTCGTTCTCGCAGCGCCGGAGAAATTCCGCGACGTCCGTCCGGACCTCCTCCCATTGCCCAAGCCGGATCTGGTCGAAAAAACGCTTCTCCCTTTGCTTGGCCGCCGGCCCGTCCGTCGCCGCGCCGACGCCCGGCGGCGTCATATCGGCGTAAAATCGGTACTTCACGGGAAGCGTCGGGTCCATCGATGCGATCATCGCCTCCTGGTAAGACTGGCGGATCAGGTCCAGCGAGCTCACCGGTTTGCCGATGCCGATGAACCAGCCGGCTTCAAGGCCGCCTTCCGCTCCGGCAAGAATGTCCCTGGCCATGATGGCGGCTTGAGACCGGCAAGACCGCTCGGGATCGCGGAAAACGATAATCGGAATCTGCCGGCCGTACAGCGCGCCGACCCAGCCGCTGCACGTCCTTCGGACCTTCTCCTTCACCGCGGCGTAATCGCCTTCGGAGCCCGAGGGCAGCAGAACGATCATGGCGAACGATTCGCTCGTCGCTTTCGTGCCCAGCAGGCCGACCAGCTCGTCGAGGTGGACCCCGTGCACGTGATCGAACAGCAGCTGGGTCACGACGTCCGTCTCGACGAGCGGAAGCGCCGTCCGCAGCGCCTCGCGCTGCAACCGGATCTCTTCCCTGGACATCCGCTCCTCCTCGATCTGCCGCAGCGCTTTGCCGACGACGGCGACGATCTCCCCGGCTCTGCTCGGCTTGAGCAAATAATCCTTCACGCCCAGCTTGATCGCCTTGCGCGCGTATTCGAACGTGTCGTACGCCGTCACCATGATGAACTTGACGCCCGGATCGTCCGCGCCGATTCTCTCGACCGCTTCCAAGCCGTCGATGCCCGGCATCTTGATGTCCATCAGGACCAGGTCCGGCTTGAACAAGCCGGCCGTCTCGACGGCGATCCTGCCGTTCTTCGCCTCTTCGATGACGAGCTCCGGAAAGCTCCTCTCCAGGATGGCCCTCAGCCCCTCCCGCTCGATCCGCTCGTCATCCACGATCAGAAGCTTGGTCATCTTTCGCGATTCTCCCCGCCTTCGGAATTTTCAACCGTACCTTCGTGCCGCCCCCCGGTCCGCTTTCGATGAAGATCACGTCCTCCAGACCGTAGAACAGGCGAAGGCGCCTGACGACGTTGGCGAACCCGATGCCGGTCGAGTGGCCTTCCGATTTCACCGGATGCTCCTCCAGGATGCTTCGGATTTTCTCTTCGTCCATTCCCGGGCCGTCGTCCTCTATCCCGATCTCGACGCGATCTCCGTCGTCGGCCACCGCGAACCGGATCGTGCCCCCGTCCTCGCGCGGCTCGACCGCGTGGATGACGGCGTTCTCGATAATCGGCTGCAGCGTAAGTCCGGGAAGCTGCACGTAAAGGCAGCTCTCGTCGATGTCGGTGCGGAAGCGAAGCCGCTCCGCGAACCGATTCTCCTGAATTTCGATATATTGGCCCAGCACTTTGACTTCTTCGTACAGGGTGACCGGTCTGTCCAGCCGCTTCAGATTGTACCTGAGCAGCCCCGCGACGTTCGCCAGCAAATCGCTCGTCTCCTCGGAGCCTTCCAGATAGGCTTTCTTGGACAGCATGTCGAGCGTATTGAACAGAAAATGCGGGTTGATCTGGCTCTGCAGGCTGCGAAGCTGGCTCTCTTGCAGCAGCAGCTTGCTCTGCTGCAGCTCGTTCTCGAGCTGGGCCTTCTGTTGGATTTCCGAGATCAGGTTGTTCACGTTTATGCGCATGCGGTCGAACGTCTTGGCCAGGAAGGAGATCTCGTCGTTCGATTTCACCTCGATCTCCAGATCGAAGCGCCCCCTGGACAGCTCCCTGGCCGATTGGGTCAGCTTCTGAACGGGCTTCGTGATGCTAAGGGAAAAGGCGTACGCGAAGTTCAGCAGCAGGAAAGTAATCAGGAGAAGAAGCCAGATGCCGAGCCTCTTGAGCTCCGCCGACTGTTCGATGATGCTGCGGTAGAAGCGGTCGTACGTTCGCAGTTCCGTATCGAGCAGCGTGAGCGTCATCTCGGAAATGTACTTGGAAATACGGTTCGCCTCGGAGAACGCCTTCGCCGAATCCTCGCTCTCCTTCTCCGATTGAAACAGCAGCGAACGATCCGTCGTCTCCAACAGGCTGTCGATCAGGTTCATGTAATTCGTGAGCGCGAATTCGTTCCCCGAGTTCCTCAGATCGAGCACGTCGACTCTCGCCGTCCGGAGCTTTTCCTTGCTTCGCTCGAGCAGATTCAGATTATCGTCCGTCGGGGAGAGCAAATAATTGTTGAGCGCCGTCACCGTCTGCTGGCTAGCCCCCGTCACTTCGTTCATTCGCAAATAGCGCTGCAGAATCTCGTTATATTGGCTTTGCGTCTTCTGATTGTAAGAAGTCAGGGCGAACCAGATCCCCGCCATAATGAACAGGACGACCGCCGTCAACGTCCATATTTTCCTCTGGATGCTGTTCATCGCGCGTTCGCCGCCTTCGCCATGCGAATGTCGGTGAGGTAGCCTTCCGTGCGGAGCGGAACCGTCTCGCCGCTCAGCCATTTGATCATCAGCTCGACGCTCAGTCGCCCCATCTCTTGCGGATCCTGCTCGATGAGACCGTCGAGCTTGCCTTGCAGAAGAAGCGGACCCGTCTCGTGGCTATCGTCGAACGAATAAATATGATAGGGTTCGACCCGGGATCTTCGGCCGATCTCCTGCACCATCGCCCCCGCGATGTTCGCGTTCACGGCTACGAAAGCGTTTGCATCGGGAAGCCCGTTTAACTGGTCCCTCGTCGCCGCGATCGCCTGCTCTTTGGCTTCGGGCGTCTCCGCGTACTTGACGAGGATGTCCGGGTAACCGTTCAGCACGTCGTAAATGCCGTTCAGCCGCTGCTGCTGGTAGTATTCCCTCAGGCTATCGCCCATCAGAATCACTTTGCCGGCAGGTCCCATGTCCGATACCAGCTGTTCGGCGATCATCCGTCCGGCCGAGTATTGGTCCGAGCCGACGTACGTTCTTCGCAGGCTATCGGCCATCGGCACGTCGTTCGCCACCGTAATGACGGGTATGCCGTAAAAAGCCGCTTTGAGCTTCGTCAAATTTTTGAATTCGGCCGTATCCAAGCCCTGCACGATGATTCCGTCCACCTTGGCATCGATCGCGATCTCGATTTTTTTCAGAAAGTCCTCCTGGTTTTTGCCGTAGCTGCCCCAGACTTCGATGCTGGCTCCGCGTTTCCGGGCTTCCTCTTCCGCTCCCCCGCTCACTTGAACCCAGAACGGCGTCTCCAGCTCCCGGGTAATGAGCACGAGCCGATACTTCGCCTGCTCCTGCCCCGTCGCGCGGGGCAATTGCCAATCCGAACGAAACGCTTTGTTAGCCGACACGATCGTAAAATAGAAAAGGACCGTACAGACGATACCGATGGCGAGAATGGCGAGTTTTCTCAAAGGGATGTTCTCCGTTCCTGATTCCTGGGGTTTGATCCAAATAGGCTTCGACGCGGATGGACGAATTCCCTCTTCCCGTTAAAATCGGGAGGATTCGGGAGACGGATTCCCTCTTTCGGTTAAGGTTTTTTCGCCTTTGTTTTCGCGCTCGCTTTCGCGAGGTTTCCGTCGACTCTGAACTTCACGATTCTGCTTATGAGATCGTAAGGAACAGGCTTGTCCAACGGAAATTGCAGCGTGCCTTTCGATTTCAGGTAAGGCTTGGCTTCCTCGGCGAAAGCTTCGATCCCCACCGGAGCCGGATAGAATCCGATATGGTTTTTGAAAGCCGCGAAATGCGCCACAATGCCGTTCTGCTCGAAGGTCGGCATCCGATAGCTGATTTTCTCTTGGGCCTCCGGAGCCGCTTGCCGGATCGTTCGCCTCATCTCTTGAAGCAGCGCCCGGATCTCGGGAGGAAAAGTCGAAATGTACTCGTCGACCGAACGATAGTCCGTCATCGGAAATTCAACCTCCTTATTACTTTGCATGTTCCAATTGATCGTCTCTTTCGGTTACTTGACGAAAAATCGCTCCGCTTTCGCGCGATGATCGTCCGTCAGATGGGCGCTGATCGCCTTGTAGGCGAAGAAGATCGCCGTCGCGTCGTCGGCAAAGCCCGCTACGGGGACGAAGTCGGGAATGAGGTCGACCGGCAGGATCCAGTAAGCCAACGCTCCGATGGCCTTCGCTTTCGCCAATGCCGGCGTAGCCGGGTCCATGGCGCAATAATACATCGATACGGCCTCTCGCGCGAACGGGACCTTGGAGGCGTACTTTTTCGCCTTGGACCAGAAGCTTTTTTTCACGTAGTCGACTTGTTGCTCGTGATCGCCGATCTTGGAGGTCCACGACCCCGTTTCGACTTCGCCGTTGCCGATGCTTGAGGGAGCCGTTTCGACGGCCGCGGCGATATCCGCCTCCGTGATAGAGTCCGGAATGCTGCCTTCTTCCACCAGCTTGCCGTGGCACGACGCGCATAAGGCCGTCTTGACGCGAAACGCTTCGACTTGATTTTTCCGGCCGCAGCCGGCGCATTCGATCATCATGGGCGTTCGCCTCTCCATCCTTTAACTTCCAAACTTGTATCTGTTTCCATCATACCCGATAACGGCGAAAAGCCAAAGACGCAAAGTCCGTTAACCCTCGGAGCCGGTCTCCGGCCGGTTTCTTTCCTTCCCTCGGCCGAGCGGTCGCGCACAGCGCCGTCCCCGCGACGAAAATCGCCATCGCGGTCATGAACATCCGGCGCGTCTTAAACCAATGCAGCAGCAAGGCCGTTACCGGAACCAGAATCCCGACGACGAGCATGTAGCCCGCGGACAGCCACCGGATCGTGCTTGCCGATACTTCGAATTGCCGCATCAATACCGGGTAAGCGACGTTTAACAACGTTTCGTTCAAGATGGAGACGAAAGCGCCGACCATCAAAGCCGCCACCATAAGCTTTCTGTTCCTAGCGCCGATTTCCGTCGATGCCGATCCGGCATTCTCAATTCCCGAGTTCATGGCCTCTCTCCCTTTGCTTGCGTTTGACTAGCCGATATCCATTGATTATAGGGATCAAGAAATAAATGTATATCGGATTAGCTCAGGAACTCCCCCGCGCAAGCGAAAGGACCTCGTTCCGTCCGACATGCGGGGGAACGAGGTCCTTTCGCTTGCATCATTAACGAAGCTTGGCCATGCCCGGCGCGCCCTTCAATCCTCGCTTAGCTTGGGGGCGTTCGCAACGCAAGCCGGGCTGGCCAGCGCGCCGCGGATCTTCCGCATCATCGCCCAGGCTCTCTGGCAACTAATGTCGAGCTCGTTCCCGACGGAGGCCGTGGACGCTCCGCCGTCCTGAACGGCCATGTAGATGGCCGCGAACCATAGCGTAACCTCCGTCCGAGTCTTCTCCAAGATCGTGCCGGCGGTCAGCGTCGTCTGATAACCGCACTTCGTGCATTCGTAGATCGGGTAATGACGGGTCGCGATCTCGTATCGGGCGCCGTTCAGCATTTCGGGCAACGATATCCGTCGGGCCAATTCATGCGGTAGAGATAATCGTAACAGGATTGTTCCGTCAGAAAATGCTACCGGTACTGTTCCCGGGTGATCATCGGCGATTCGGCCATCTTCTCTCACATCCGAACAAACGTTTGCTCCCATTCTATCAAAGTTTCGTTTCTTTTTCCATTTCCGGATTTCTGTACACGACGAATGAAATCGAAGTCCCCCGATCCGGCAGGCTCTTGATCCGGAGCCCTTGGCCGTACAGCCGCTTCAGCCTCAGGTCCGTATTGAGCAAGCCGACGCCCGCGTGAGCGCCGGCGTCCCCCTCTTGCTTGCGCAGCAGCAGGTTCTCGTCCATCCCGACGCCGTCGTCCTCCACCGCGATCTCCGCGAAGGAGCCGAAGTCGGACACCCGGATCGCGATCTTCCCGCCCGCGGTTCTCTTCATGACCCCGTGGCGGATCGCGTTCTCGACGAGCGGCTGAATCGTCAGCAGCGGAATGCGGAGACCCCGGCATTCGTCAATCTCCCAGCATACTCGCAGGCGTTCTTCGTACCTTTCCTGCTCGATATGGAGATAGGACCGGACGACGTTCAATTCCTCGTCGATCGGGACGGGCTCGTCGATGCTATGCAGCTTGAATTTGTCCCGCAAGTGATTGCCGAAAGCTTCCAGCATATTGCGCATCCGGTCCAGATCGATCTCGCTCAGCGCCCGGATCGCCGTCAGCGTATTGAATAGGAAGTGAGGCTGAATCTGTGCCTGCAGCCATGCCGATTCCAGACGCAGCCGTTCGCGGACGGATTTCTTCACGTCGGTCAGCGCCTTCACCCGGGACCGCAATTCCAATGCTTCCACCGGCTTGGTGACGTAATCGTTGGCTCCCGCTCGGAATCCGCAGGAGATATCTTCGGGCCGGCCTCTGGAGGTAAGCAGAAGCACGGGAAGCTCCGAGATCGAAAACCGGTCTCGGATCTCGCGCGTCACTTCGTAGCCGGACATCCGGGGCAGCATGACGTCCAAGACGATCAAGTCCCATTCCTGCTTGTCCAGAAGCTCTAGCGCCGACCGGGGGTTCGTGACCGACTTCATGTCGTAGCTCTCGAAGGAGAGAATGGATTCGAGAACTTTCAGGTTCACGGGTTCGTCGTCGATCAACAGAATTCTGGGCCTATCGAGGGTATTCGGGGATTTAGCCGGCGAATAAACCGCTTCTCCCCCGATCTCGCCGGATAAGGAAGCGGCCGTTTCGGCTTGGGCCGCCGATACGGGCGCGTAAGCTTCGTCCTCCTCCCATGCGGCGTCCGGATCGGCCAGCCGCAAGGTGAAGACGAACTCCGAGCCTTGGCCGGGCGCCGAGCTAACCCGCAGCGTCTCTCCGTGCAGCTCCAGCAGCTGTTTGCAGATGCTCAGCCCGAGCCCGAAGCCTCCCTCGATCATCGTCTTGCTCGAGTCCGCTTGTTCGTAGGGCTCGAAGACGCGCTTCATCGTCTCTTCGTCCATGCCGATTCCCGTGTCCGATACGGACACGTAAGCTCGTCCGTCCTTCGCCTGCGCCCGAATCGTCACTTCTCCGTCGCCCGTGAACTTGATGGCGTTGTGAAGCAGGTTAAAGAAGATCTGAATGACTCTGTTCTCGTCGGCGCGCACCCGCGGGAAACTCTCCGGAATTCCGTTCGAGAGCTTGACTTGCGTTCCTTCCCGCATCGGTCGAAGCATGTCCGCCACGCCCGTCGCGATGGCATGCAGGGAGAAGCTGCTGTAATGAAGGCGAGGCGCGTTTTCCTTCAGGCTCATCGCGTCCAGCAAGTCGTTCAGGATGAGCGACATTCGGCGCCCGACGGACAGAACGATCTCCAAGTCCTTGACGCTTCGTTCCCCCAGCGAATGACGCTCTCTCTCCAGCACTCCCTGCGACATGTTCAAGATGCCATGCAGCGGGTTCCGCAGCTCGTGGGACGTGTTGGCGAGGAATTGATCCTTCCTCTTATCCGCGCGCTGCAGCTTCGCGGCGAGGCTTTTCGTCTCCGCGTGAACCCGAAAATAGTGGCTGAACCAGACCGACGCGTAACAAGCCGTCGAGACGATCAGATCGAAAGGATAATACATGATCTTGATGCCCGCGGCCATCAGAATGCACCACCACGCGAAGTGGTTCGAAAACGCGATCAAAGAAAGAAGCAAAGGAACGTCGTCCCTGCCTTCCTTCCCGGACTTGCGGAACATGGAAAAAATCGTGACGAGGACCGAGACCGCGATGATCCCCGCGTAAAGCGGTTGAATCGTCAGAATAGATTGCGCGGGCAGAACGAGCGCCAGCAAAGCCGCGATCCCGCACGGCAGGGAAAACCATCGGACGACCTTCGTCCATGAAGCGGGGAGCCGATGGCCCACGCACTGCAGCAGCCCGTACGCGATCCCGATCATGGACAGATGGACGAGCTTAAAGCCCCAGTCGTAGCCGATCGGCAGCAACTGATGAAGAACTTTCTCTTCTCTGCCCAGCGAGTCCAGGAGCATCGCGCTGACCGTGAGCAAAGCGAAGAAGATCAGCCTTTTCTCCCGCGTTCCGACCAGGTAAAGGACGAAAGCGTATCCGGCATGGATCAGAAACGCGACGGCGGCGAACAGCTGCATGGACATGGACAGCATCGTCTCGCGCGCGACCGCCGCCTCGGTCCCGAATTTCAGGGAACGGACGATCCCGCCTTTGCGGACGTCCTTGTAATTCGCCGCTTGCACGATCACCTCGATGTAACCGGAGCGATCCGCGGTGAACGACGCGCTGTAAGGCACGTTCCGCGCCATGTACGTGTCGCCGCTATCCGACGGCAGCCCGGATCGGGCCAGCAGCCGGCCGTTCACGTACAAGGCGGACGAGCTGCGCACGCTGGGAACGCGAATTCCATAGGTCGGATCCTTTTCCGGGTCGACCAGAATACGAAGCCGATAGGAGCCGTAACCGAAAGCCCCGGCGCTTGGGTCGCCGTCCTCGTTCAAGTATCCGTTCCAGTTTCCCGGCACCGATATTTCCCGGGCGGTCCGATCCGACCGGTTTTCTCCTCCCTGCAGCCATTGTCCCGGATAAAATTCCCACTGTCCGTCCAACGGGATCGTTCCGCCGTCCCAGCCTCGCAAATCCATCAGTCCGTTTACCGCGCGCGGTTCATCCGTCTGATGAAAAAACGAGATCCAGGCCAGGCGAGCGCCTATGAGCGCCAGCGAGAACAGGATGGCCAGCAGAACAATTTTTCTTTTTTTGATCCATTCCGGCGGATTCCTCAATATCGCTTGACTCCTTGACGCCCCGCGGCCGTCGGAGCGGAAAAATCCTGAGCCGGTTTTCCGCGAACGCCCTTAGGGACTTTTTCGTATATCTCTCCAACAATACCGATTCGTTCTGAAATATTTCTTATCCTCCGGAACGGGCGAATTTAAATCATAACCGTGTCCGGCGCCCGTGTCGATGCCGATCGTGCCATTCCGCGCTCTCTTGACGGGATCGGTTCCTTTTACAGATGAGGAAGATTGGATTAGAATACAGGTATTCCTACATGTCATACTCCAAAGCAGTGATGATCGATTGAAGCCGGCTAACGGAACGTTCCGAAGAAAAGCGGATAGGCTGCTGACCCGATATTTCACGGGCAACTCGCTCGACTACAAGCAAGTATTCGGGATGATCCTTCCGATTTTCGTCGATACGGCGTTTATCGTGCTGATGAGCATCCTGAATACCGCCATGATCAGCTCCTCCGGCGTGGCGGCGATCAGCGCGGTCAGCACGGTGGATACGCTCAATATTTTCGTCGTCAACGTATTTATCGCCGTGGCGACCGGCGGAACCGTGATCGTCGCGCAGTACAAGGGCAGCGGCAACGCCCGGATGGTGTGCCGCGCCGCGGCCCAGGCGATCGCGGCCGTGACCTCGTTCGCCCTGTTGATTAGCGCCGTCGTCATTTTGCTGCATCATCAGACGCTGGATCTGCTGTTCGGCAACGTGGAGGACGACGTATTCGAGAACGCGGCCTTTTTCCTGATCGCCAGCTGCATCTCGTTTCCCTTTCTGGCCGTTCAGCAAGCCGTCGGCGGGGTGCTGAGAGGAGTCGCCGAGACGAAGCCGAGCCTGGTTCTCTCTCTGATGATGAATTTGGCCTACTTCCTCCTGAACTTCGTCTTGATTAAAGGCTTCGATATGGGCATTGTCGGACTATCGATCTCGTTGATCGCGGCCAGAGCGATCGGCGCGGCGGCTTCGATCGTCTATTTGCTGAAATACAACCAGACGCTGCGTTTTAAGTTGATCAATTTGCTGAAGCTCGACTGGGGCATTCTGAAAAAGATCCTGTTTATCGGACTCCCGTTCGCCGCCGAACAAATGTTTTTCAACGGGGGCAAGCTGCTGACGCAAACCTTCATCGTGCAGCTCGGCACGCTCGCCTTGACCGCCAACGCGATCGGCAACTCGATCGCCATGCTGCTCCAGATCGGCGGCAGCACGCTGAGCGTGGCCATCGTGACGGTCGTCGGCCAGTGCATCGGAAGCCGCGACATTCGGGATGCCCGGAAGTTCATTCGTTCTTTCCTGGGCTTATCCGTCGTATTTTACCTGCTCGTCACCGGAGTCGTGCTGCCCTTCTTCCCGGCGCTGATGCATCTGTTCGCTTCGCCGGACGAGATCGTGTCCGACATCTTCATGCTCGTGCTCGTGACTTCGATCGCCCAGCCCCTGCTATGGTCGTTCAGCTTCATTATTCCGTCGGCTCTGCGGGCGGCAGGCGACTCGAAATTCACTTCCGTCGCGTCGTTGCTGTCGATGTGGCTGTTCCGGATCGTGCTGGGGTACGTCCTGGGCATTTCCCTCGGATTCGGGCTTACGGGGATTTGGGTCGCCATGGTGCTGGAGTGGGGCGTACGCGGATGGATCTTCTGGCGGCGCTTCAGAGGGGACAAGTGGTATCGGCATAAGCTGGTCTAAAAAAGAAAGGGTTCCCCGTGCGGTTCGTTCAACCGCTGCAGGGAACCCTTCTTTCGGTTAAACCTCCGCCGGAACCGCGGCGGATTTGCCGTCGTGCTTCACCATCAGCAGGAAGGAGAGCGCCAGCAACATTCCGCCCGCGGCGCAGACGAACAGCGATACGTAGCCGAAAGCATCGATGACCAGGCCAAGCAGGGGCGGCGAAGAAATGGCGGCCAGCGAAGACGCGAGATAGTACAGGCCCGTCCGCGTGCCGATGCTGCGTTCGGCTCCCGTCGATACGACGAACGGGTAGGAGTTGATATTTATGCATGCCCAGAAGATCCCCCCGAGCGCGAGCAAGCCTCGCAGCACGAGAACCGTATCGACGAGCGGGACGGACGCGAACACGAGGAACAGTCCGCAGATGCCGACGAGAATCATTTTTTTCTTGCCGAAGCGATTGCCGAGCCACCCGCTCGGAATCGCGAACAGCACGAAGAACAGCGAGAAGAACGTCAGCGAGAAGGAGGCGACGCTCTCCTCCAGGCCAAGATGATGCTTGCCGTATAGCGTAAACAAGGATTCGACGCCCTGATAGGAGACGAACCAGAAAAAGATGGCCGCCAGCAGCAGCACGGTCGTGCGGTCCAGCTCTCCGCGCAGCTTGACCCGCCGGGGCTCCGTTGCCGCCGCAACGACAGAGTCCCGGTTTTCTTTAATAAAGCGGAGCAGGATGAACAGCGACAGCAAAGTGATGACGGCCGCGGCGATGAACGGAAACGAAGGATTCGCTCCGTAGAGCGCCGAGCCGGCGCCGAACGCGATGATGCCCCCAATGCCGCCCATAAAATTGATGACGCCGTTGGCCTTCGTTCTTTTCTCCTCAGGCGTAATATCCGGCATGAGCGCGATCGTCGGCGAACGGTAGACGCTCATCGCCAGATTCATGAGCACCATCGCGGCTATCAGCGTCAGAAAGCTGGTATGAAGAGGAATGAGAATGACGAACAGGGCGGCCAGCGGCATCCCGATCAGCAGGTAGGGCATCCGCCTGCCGAACCGGGATACGGTCTTGTCGCTGCGATTGCCGATCCAAGGCTGCAGAAACAGGGCGAAGTAGTTGTCGATCGTCATCATGAAGCCGATCATGGCGGTGCTGCTTAGAAACGCATCGAGAAAAAAGGGAACGAACGCGTTGTATAGCGCCCAAGTGATGCTGATGCTAAAAAATCCGAAGCCAAGCAGCCACGTCTTTTTCACCCGCGTCGAACCTCCGTCTCCGCGAGCAGCTCCGCAAGCTTATCGGGGTAATCGGTAATG
>Ga0065721_10002583_pt1 | contig 13777 bp, 9 predicted proteins | sample Mesricmetagenome_FD_59108 | JGI IMG/M metagenome (GOLD analysis project Ga0065721, IMG submission 59108) | Mesophilic microbial community from rice straw/compost enrichment Sample: eDNA_1 v2 (version 2) | ecosystem: Engineered > Solid waste > Grass > Composting > Bioreactor | place: USA: Davis... | reverse complement strand
CAGGCGCTGATAGGGCGTCGCACCCGAAAGCGCCTCCGCAACGCGGCCTTCCGCCTGCGCCTTCAGGAGCCATTCCGTCGCGACTTCCAGATCGGCGATTGCCGACTGCAAGCCTGCAGCCGTTTCGCCGAAGGCAGGCTCGTTCGATGAGCCGACACGCTCGGCGACCTGCTTCAGTTCGGCTATGAAGCCGCCGACCTGGCCGCCGCCGGAGAGCGGCAGCTTGCGGGTCACGAGGTCGATCGCCTGGATGCCGTTCGTGCCTTCGTAGATCGGAGCGATGCGGGCATCGCGGAGGTAGCGGGCGGCACCGGTTTCCTCGATGAAGCCCATGCCGCCATGCACCTGGATGCCCAGCGAGGCGACGTCCACGCCGGCATCGGTAGCGAAGGACTTGGCGATCGGCGTCAGCAGTGCGGCGCGCTCGCCCCAGGCCTTTGCCTCCTCGCCCTCGCTGTGATGGGCCATGTCGATGGCGTGGGCGCAGGCATAGCAGATGGCGCGGGAGCCCTGGGTGAGCGCCTTCATGGTCAGCAGCATGCGGGCGACGTCGGGATGCTCGATGATCGGACTCATGCCGGTGCCCGTCCAGCCCGGAGCCTTGCCCTGCGTCCGCTCGCGCGCATAGGCGACCGCCTTCTGGGTCGCGGCCTCCGCGATCGCCACGCCCTGCATGCCGACCGCGAGGCGGGCATTGTTCATCATCGTGAACATGCAGGCGAGGCCCTTGTTCTCCTCGCCCACCAGCCAGCCGATCGCACCCTTCTCCTCGCCGAAACGGCCGTCGCCGTAGATCATGGTGCAGGTCGGCGAGCCGTGGATGCCGAGCTTGTGTTCGATGGAATGGCAGAAGACGTCGTTGCGGGCACCGAGCGAGCCGTCCCCGTCGACGAGGAACTTTGGCACGAGGAAGAGCGAGATACCGCGGGTCCCGGCCGGCGCGTCGGGAAGGCGCGCCAGCACCAGGTGGATGATGTTGTCGGCGGCGTCGTGCTCGCCCCAGGTGATGAAGATCTTCTGGCCGAAGATGCGGTAGGTGCCATCGTCGCTGCGCTCGGCGCGTGTCTTGAGGACGCCGAGGTCGGAACCGGCATGCGGCTCCGTCAGGTTCATGGTGCCGGTCCACTCGCCGGAGACGAGCTTTTCGAGATACCGCGCCTTGAGGTCTTCGCTGCCGTGCTTGTCGAGCGCCTCGATGGCGCCCATTGTCAGCGTCGGTGCGAGCGCGAAGGCCATGGAGGCCGAATTCCACATCTCAAGGGCGGCGACATTCAGCATGTGCGGCAGGTTCTGGCCGCCATAGGCCTCAGGCCCGGTCAGGCCGTTCCAGCCGCCTTCCCGCCAGTTGCGGTAGAGGTCGGCCCAGCCGTCCGGGGTCGTCACCACCCCGTCGGAGATACGGGCGCCCTGCCGGTCACCTGCCTCCCCGAGCGGCGCCATTTCATTGGTCGCGAAGCGTCCGGCCTCTTCGAGGATTGCCTCCACCAGATCCGGAGACAGATCGCCGAACTTGCCCGTTTTGATGGCCCCCGACAGTCCGGCAACGTGGTTCAGGGTGAAGGCGATCTCCTCGACCGGAGCCTTGTACATGCTGCATCCTCCTCATGGACAGCCGAGACGAAGGCCCGGCGGAACTCTCTGCTTTTTACGTAAACGTAAATCCGCTTGTCAATGGAGAGCCCGAAGGTCAAAAAGAATCCATCGGATAAAAAGCCCGCCCGGCGGGTGCCGGGCGGGCTTGGAAGCTTCACGCCGCAACGAGCGACGCGGCCGATCAGTAGTACGGCGAATAGCAGGTCTGCCGCGGCCCGTTATAGGGCTGGAACGTGTTGGAATAGGCATCGTAGGACCGGTAGCGGGCGTGGCACCAGTCATAGTGGCGAGGGTTGAGTCCGGTGGCTCGATAGACCGGAGCCGGCTCCACATAGCGAGGCTGGGACGCGATCGCTCCGCCGATCAGCGCGCCGGCGCCGAACGCCGCGAGAGGGAACCAATAGCCGTCATGGTAACGGTAGCCGGGCCGGTGATGACGGTAGCCGCGGTGCCCATGATAGTAGCCGCGACGGTAACCGCGATGGCGCACTTCGGTTACATCCGACCTGGCCTCGATCTTTGCCGCCGGTGCGGCAGGCAGGGGCATCGCCTGCGCCGGCATCATGCCGCCGGCCACGGCCGCCGCCGAGACGGCGGCAATCGCGACCTTCCTGAACAGGTTTTTCATTATCGTCTCCATTCAAGTTGAACTGTCTGCGCTCCTGCCGTCCGACCTGGTGCCGGGCCGCCGATGGATCAAGAAGATGCTATCCTTTTCAAGCTGAACCACCGATTAACATCCAGCCCAAGGAACTCTCATCAAGAAGCCGCCCTCGACGAGGACGGCTTCCGAATGTTGAACGCTGCTATCAGGAGTACGGCGAATTGCACTGCTGGCGCGGGCCGTTATAGGGCTGGAAGGTGTTGTCCGAAGCCCGGTAGGAGCGATAGCGGTTCTCGCACCATTGATAATGACGGGCGCTGAAGGCTGCACTGGGACGAGCCTGTACCGCGCCGCCGATGATGGCGCCGGCGGTGAAGGCCGCAAGCGGGAACCAGTAGCCATTGTAGTGGCGGTAGCCCGGACGACGGTCGCGATAGCCGCGGTAGCCGTTGTAGTAGCCGGCCCGGTATCCGCGGCGGTAATCGCGACGCGCCTCCCGTCGATCCCAGCGACGGTCCCACCGGTCACGATACTGCACGTCCGTGACGACATTCTGGGCCGCGGCGGCCGGAGCTGCCGGCAGCGGCATTGCCTGAACCGGGACGTAGCTGGTGACGGTCAGGGCGAAAGCCGCCGCAACGGTCGCGAGACGAAACTTCAAGGTGCTCATGGCGCTTCCTCTCTTCTTTTTCGTCATCAACGGAAACGTGCAGTCTTGGTTCCCCTTCGGCACAGCATGCCCGCCGTGACCGGGAGCACGCTGCGATACCGGCGGTTAACCATAGCGGCGCTAAGATCGCGGAATCGAGACCGGAGGATCACGGGTGCAGGCGAGCGAAAAGCTGCGATATTATCAGGCCAGTCCACCGACGCGCCTGCCCTCCATCAGCGTCGCGCCGCATTCGGAATTCCTGCGGACGGGCCGGATCGCGCGGCCGGCGCCTAGCTGCAGCGGCAGCGGCAAGCGCTACCTCACCTTCGAGGAGGTCGCGGAGCGAACCGGCCGGAAGCTCACGAAGGCGGGGGAGACGACGCATCGGCGGATCAACGCCTTCCACGAGGAGATCCGTTTTCCCAAGGTCATCTTTTACCGCGTGTTCGACGAGATCCCGCACCTCGGCTACTGCCACGTCACCATGTCGACCACTCCCTTCGGCCAGCGGGGACCTGTCCACTGGTCCTTCTATATCGCCAACTTCTCGTCCGACATCAGCGAGACCTATCCGTTCTTCGAGAACATCCGCAGCGAATATTCGCGGATGTATTTTGCGGTCGCGTACGAGAAGGCGCCGGGCGAAACGCTTCGCATCGATCGGTCCCTCAGGAAGGACGGGCTGCTGTTCCGGACGGATGACCCGCACGAGGCGATGAAGAACGTCCTGTTGCTGGGCGCCCCCAACCAATCCGTCCGCGCCATGATCAAAAAGCTCTAGCCGCGGGAGTTTGCCGTTGCCGTCCCGGCCGGTTCCGCGATAGGACGCGGAACATGACGGCAAGGATCATTCATCATCGAACCGACGCGCAGCGCGCACTGAACGAAGCGGTGGCGGCACTGGCCGAAGGTCTCCCGGTCGCCCTTCCCACCGAGACGGTCTACGGCCTTGCCGCGGATGCGACCAACCCGGCGGCCATTACGCGCATCTACGAAACCAAGGGCAGGCCACGCTTCAATCCGCTGATCTGCCACATGGCCGACCTTGCGATGGCGGAGCGGCATGCGGTCTTCGATCCGGTATCGCGGCGGCTTGCCGAGCAGTTCTGGCCTGGGCCTCTGACGCTGATCCTGCCGCTCAGGAAGGATTCCGCGATCCACCCCCTGGCGACGGCAGGCCTCGNCACGGTCGGCATACGGGTGCCGGAGGGATTCGCGTCCGCCNTCATCCGCCAACTGGGAAAGCCGCTTGCCGCCCCCAGCGCCAACACGTCCGGGAAGGTCAGCCCGACCAGTGCGCAGCATGTCGCCGNGGACCTGGGTGAAAAGCTNGCCCTGATCATCGACGGCGACTCAACCCCCGTCGGCGTGGAGTCGACGATCGTCCGCGTCGATGGCGACCTCGTCCGCCTGCTGCGTCCCGGTGGCGTCTCCGCCGACCGGATCGAGGCGGCGACAGGGCTGCCGATCGTCCGCCCGGAGGGTGCCGCAGCGGCCATNGAGGCGCCGGGGATGCTGGCCAGCCATTATGCGCCCGGCGCACCGGTGAGGCTGAACGCCACCGAAGTCCGGGCGGATGANGCGCTGATCCGTTTNGGGAAGGCGCACNTCGAGGGCGNGGAACGGGCGATGGCCGTCTTCAATCTCAGCCCGCGCGGCGACCTGGCGGAGGCCGCCGCCAATCTGTTCGACTATCTCAAGCAGGCAGATGCGACCGGAGCACGTGTGATCGCCGTTTCACCCATTCCCGACGAGGGATTGGGCGAGGCCATCAACGACCGCCTTTCGCGCGCCGCAGCGCCGAGGCCATAGCGGGGAGGATATCGATGGATACCGTTTCGGGCATATCTGCGGACCTCCTGGACCGTTTCGCAGCCATCGTCGGAGACGGCAACGTCCTGCGCAGACCGGAGGACATCGCACCCAGGCTGGTCGAGAACCGCGGCCTCTACCAGGGTGCCTCGCCCATGGTCCTGAAGCCCGGCTCGACAGAGGACGTGGCCGCCATCCTGAAGCTTGCGACNGAGAGCCGGACGCCGGTGGTTCCCCAGACGGGCAATACCGGTCTCGTCGGGGGNCAGGTGCCCCGCGGGACCGGGACAGACCTGATCCTCTCGCTCGAGCGCATGAACCGTATCCTCGATGTCGATCCCGTCGCCAATGTNCTCGTCGCCGAGGGCGGAGCCATTCTCGCAGACGTGCAGAAGGCAGCCGAAGGGNTTCAGCGCCTCTTCCCTCTNTCGCTCGGGTCGGAGGGCTCGTGCCGCATCGGCGGCAACCTCTCCACGAATGCCGGCGGCACGGCGGTGCTGGCCTACGGNAACATGCGCCAGCTGTGCCTCGGCCTGGAAGTGGTGCTGCCGACCGGGGAGATCTGGGACGGCATGCGCCGGCTGAAGAAGGACAATACCGGCTACGACCTGCGCGACCTGTTCATCGGCTCGGAAGGCACGCTTGGCGTCATCACCGGGGCCGTCCTGAAGCTTTTTCCGCAGCCGGTCGGCCGGCAGGTGGCGCTCGCCGGCATCGCCTCCCCCGCCGATGCCTTGCGGCTGTTCGAGAAGGCGTCGAACCTGTGCGGGACCTCCCTCACCGGCTTCGAGCTCATGCCTCGCCTCGGCGTCGAGTTCACGTCCCGCCACATCGAGGGCGTCCGGGATCCGCTGTCGGAGCCGCATCCCTGGTATGCCCTGATCGACATCTCCACCTCCGACTCNGCCGAGACCGCCGAGACCATGGTGCATGCGCTGCTGGAATGGGGCCTGGNAACGGGGCTCGTACGGGACGCCGTCATCGCCAACTCGGTGGCGCAGCAGAAGGCGCTCTGGCACATGCGCGAAAGCATGTCGGATGCGCAGAAGCCCGAGGGCGGCTCGATCAAGCACGACGTGTCGGTTCCCGTCTCCAGCATCCCACTGTTCATGGACNAGGCCGGAAAGGCGGTGATGGCAGCCATTCCCGGCGCCCGCATCTGCGCCTTCGGGCANCTCGGCGACGGCAATATCCANTACAACATCTCGCAGCCCGTCGGCGCCGACAAGGCCGCCTTCCTGGCGCGNTGGCACGAGATCAACGAGATCGTCCACGGNATCGTCCTGTCGCTGAACGGCTCGATCTCCGCCGAACACGGCATCGGCCAGTTGAAACGCGACGAGCTCGCGCGCATCCGGCCCGCGATCGAGATCGACCTGATGCGCCGCATCAAGCGCGCGTTCGATCCCGCAAATATCATGAATCCGGGAAAGGTCGTCGACATCGAGTGAAGCGGGCGACGGCGGGATCCCGCAACGCTAGCGACGTACCTGGGACAGCGCCCAAAGGGTATCTGCGCTGATGCCGGTATAGGCGCCGCTGCCCGTGAGGATATCGACCGGCGAGGGACCGGTCACGCCGTTCTCCAGATCGTACATGATCGTGAAACGCTGGACGATCCTGCTGATCTTCCCGGGATCCTTCAGGTCGTTGAGGTCGAGATTCTTCTCGACGATCTTGGCCTGCTGGTCGATATCCATGGAGCCGATCTCGCTCGGCAGGCTGAAGGCGACGCGGAAGAACTCCATCAGCGCTTCATCACCAAGGATGCCGTAGGCATCGGTGATCGAGTCCGCCATGCGCTCGAAATACAGTGCGAGGCGCACGCCGGCATTCTCCTCGCCCTGTTCGATTTCAAGCGTCTGGCGCAGGTAGAGGTTCTGCGTTTCGAGGATCTTCCCCCGCCCCTGGATCGTCGCCGGAGCGTTCCGATCGAGATTGCCGNTCTCGTCGAAATTGAACGANCCCAGCAGCTCGGCAAAGTNGCTGTTCGTCTGCTGNTTCACGAAGCTGTTCGGATCATTCAGGTCGGACATGAAGATCTGCTTCATGAAATCGTCCGTGACAGTCGATGCGTCGATGCCCTTGGCAGTCAGGACGAAATCCACCAGCCGGCGATCGCCGAGGAATTCGCCGAGCGTCTTGATGCTGCTCATCGTCTGGGTGTAGTAGCTCGACTCCTCGTCCGCCTTCTTCCGCGCAGCCTCCTTCTCGGCACCCTTCAGAAAACGGGTCTGCTCGATGATATAGGCCTTGGCCGTCTCGGTGATGGTCGCGGTCGACTGTGCCTGAATCGGCGCCCTCACCCCGCCGTCCTTGGTGAAGTTGAAGGCCTGCGCCAGCGTCAGGTAGCGTTCGTCCTTCAGCCGATAGACATAGCTCTTGGGGTCGGAAAGGTCGCTCTTGAGAACATTCTTGAGGGTCAGCAGCGAGACCGAGTCCGGATCGAGTCCCACAGCCTGCAAGGCAAATCCGTAGATGGCCTTGTCGGACAGGAAGTCATCGATCGATTTGACCGCCGCCATCTCCGAGTTGTAGAGCTTGATCGCCTTCTCGTCCGCCTCATCCTGCTTGTCGTCGTAACGGCTGAAATAATTGGTCGAGGTCAGCGAGGTCTGCGCCGTTGTCTGCGCGACAGGTCCGTTCAGGCTCCCATCCGTGTTGAAGTTGAAGGCGTTCGCCAGTTCCAGATACTGCGGCCGCTCCTTCCCGTAGAGGTTGGCGTAGCTGTTGGGATTGGAAAGATCGCTGGTGAGGATCTGTTCGAGAGTCGACTTGACCACGTAGAGCTCGTTCAGGTTGAACGCCTTGCGGATGTAGTCGTAGATCCGGGCATCAGCCAGCAGATCGTCGACGCTGGTGATGGTCGCGATCTTCTCCTCGAAATAGTCCCGCTCGCGAAGCGCCGAGGCCTGGGTCTGGCGCGGCCGGCTGAGCAGGTAGAGGTCGGTGATCGCCGTAAGCTGCTGCTCGGTCTGTGCGGCTCCCTTCGCCGACGTTCCATCGGCGGCGAATTCGAAGGCGCCGGCGAGGTCGATATGCGCCTGCGTCGACTCGATCGCCTTCTGGTAGCCGGCGATCTCCAGCTTGAGAGACGCCTTTTTCTCCACATGCTCACTGGCATTGCTCCCAAGCGCCGAAAGTTGCGCCTGGGCGGTCGCGAGCTTGGCCGTGAGATACTCCATCTGCTGCGCGAGCACGGTGTTCGTGTAGCTGGCGGGATCGTCCTTGTCGCTGGACATGGCCTTCCGGACGACGTCATAGGAATAGACGCTGTCGTCGATTCCCAGGGAGTCGAACACGTAGCGGCGCAGCCTGTCGTTGCGCAGGATATCATCGACATGGTCGACCTGCGCCATCATGACCTTGTAGTAGCGCGTCTCCTCCGCCACCTCGTCCTGGGCGGCGATGATGCTCTGGTCATAGAGTTCGAGGATCTCCTCCCGCTGCGCGGCGGACTGCGCGATGGCCGTGTCGCTGTTGGAGAAATTGAAGGCGGCGGCGAAATTCTTGTAGCGGTCGTCGGTGAGGAGGTTGGCGTAGCTGTTCTCGTCCGAGAGGTCGCTTTCCAGCACCTTCTTCATGAAGGCCTTGGCATAGGTCATTTCCTCGAGACCATGGGCCTTCATCGCATAGGAGAACAGCCGGTAGTCGTCGAGGAACTCATCGATCGAGGCCACCTTGCCGATGTTCTCCGCATAGTAGGCCGCATCCCGCGCAACCGTGTCCTGACTTGCGACACGCTGCAGGGTCTTGAACAGGTCGCGATTGACGAGGTCGTAGCTGAGATATGTCGAAACCATAGACAGGCGCTCCGGTAGCAATGATGCCGACAGTAGCATGCACGACCTTGCTTGCCCGGGGCTTTTGCTCTCCACACCATCATCGAGAGCCGCCCGTTCACCTTCTGGAAACCGACAGAAATTCGCCTTTGCTAACCATTCAGGGAGGCAAAACTTCCTTAACCGCGATTTTTAAGCGGTCCGGCATAGAGCGGCTCGTATGGTCTGCCCATCAGAGGACAAAAGTCCCGCACGAGAAACCGGAAACGGCTCTCAGGTAAAACAAGGGTAGCATACACGATGACAAACACGGTTCTGAAGCCTGCCTGGGCAGGCTCCACGCTCAGGCTCGACCCCACGCGGTTTCCGCAGCAAGTCACCTATGCCCTGCGCGACACCTCCGGCGATGTCGTGATCACCATCGACTCGCGGGGCGCCATCCTGCGCAAGACGCTGCCGTCGAGCGGGCTGCCGCTCTCCTTCGCCCTTCCCGCCCGCGCCTTCAAGGGCGTCGCGGCACGCGCCATCGACCATGGAGACGGGCAGGTCACCGTCACCCTCGAACTGCATCACGAGGATCCGGAGCTCTGCATTCCGCTCCTCGTCGCCCATGACCTGTGCGACATCGCCGCCGACTGGCGCAGCTGGTCGGAGGCCTTCCGTATCCCGATGCTGATGGTGGAGGCCGACGGCGTCGCACGACCGCTCGAAAACCATCTGGGCGATGTCCGCACGCAGGAGGCGAGACCGCGCCGCCGCCATTCCTATTTCGCCGCCCGCCGTCCGCGCTTCCTGGTCCGCCGCACCACGGGCAAGCTCGGCGTGACGATGAAGATCGAGGGCAAGGAGATCATCGCGCGACGCTAGCCGATCCACCGCCGCCCGCGCTGATGCTGGAGCCCGGCCGCAAGCCGGGTTCCTGCGTTTCAGGCGAACGGCAGCGCCAGAACGAGTCCGGCAAAGACGACCGCGCCCACGCGGGTGTTGAACTTGAAGAGCTGCAGGCACTGGTCCGGGTTGTCGATGTCGAGGACGAGGATCTGCCACGCGAACATGACAGCCGCCACGAGCAGGCCGATATAGGCGGGCACGCCGACGCCCGCCGCGAGATAGGCCGCGAGCAGAAGAACCAGCGTCAGCCCGTAGAGGCCGACGAGCCAGCGCCCGGTGTTCTCGCCGAACAGCCGCGCGGTTGAGCGCACACCGACAAGGGCGTCGTCCTCCTTGTCCTGGTGCGCATAGATCGTGTCGTAGCCGATCGTCCAGGCGACGGAGCCCATGTAGAGCCAGATCGGCGCCCATGCCAGGCTGCCGAACAAGCCGGCCCAGCCCATCAGCGCGCCCCAGGAGAAGGCAAGCCCGAGGAAGAACTGCGGCCAGTCGGTGAAGCGCTTGGCGAAGGGATAGATCGCCACCACCGCGAGCGACAGGATGCCGAGCAGGATCGCGAAGCCGTTGAACTGGAGCAGCACAAGCAGACCGACCAGCGCCTGGAGGACGAGGAAGACCTTCGCCTGGAAACGGCTTACCCGGCCCGACGGCAGGGGCCGCGAACGGGTCCGGGCGACCTCGCTGTCGATGTCGTGATCCACGAGGTCGTTATAGGTGCAGCCGGCGCCGCGCATGGCGATCGAACCTATGAAGAACAGAAACAGGTGGAAGACGAAGAGGCCGACGGACAGCTCCTCGCGGCCGGCGGCAACGTTTGCAGCCAGCGCCGAGGACCAGAAGCAGGGCCACATCAGCAACTGCCAGCCGATCGGCCTGTCCCAGCGGGCGAGCTGCGCATAGGGCCATGCAGGCCTGGGCAGCACGCGGTAGACCCAGTTGTCGGAAGGCGCATCNTAGACGCGGCCGTTGAGATCGTCGGTTTTCGTCATGCCTCTGGTCGTAGCGGGCCTGTGGGCTAACCGCAAGGCGGGAACCGCGCGGCACAGCCTCAGAAGGTCACCGGCTCCAGCGGGGGACGGGTCGCCTCGAACGCCTTCAACTGCTCTTCGCGTTCAGCGATGTAGTCCCGGTTGTCCGGCACCGCCATCCGCTTCTTGGTGATCTGCATCTGGAAGATGAAGAAGTTCTCGTGCGTGAAGGCCATCTCGGAGCCGGCGAGGTAGAACTCCCACATCCGCACGAAGCGCTCGTCGTAGATCGCCACCGCCTCCTCCTTCCTGGCGAGGAAACGCTCGCGCCAGTGGCGCAGCGTGTGCGCGTAGTGCATCGGCAGGATCTCGATGTCGGCAACCAAGAGCCCGGCCTTCTCGATCGAGGGCATGACTTCCGCCAGCGAGGGAATGTAGCCGCCGGGGAAGATGTACTTCTCGATGAACGGGCTGTTGTAGCGCGCCGGGTAAGGCTGGCCGATGGAATGCAGGACCATCACCCCGTCATCGGTCAGGACGTCGTAGGCCTTGCGGAAGTAGCGGCCGAAGTTCAGCCGCCCCACATGCTCGAACATGCCGACGGAAACGATGCGGTCGTATTTCAGCGACGCGGGCAGGTAATAATAGTCCTGCAGTTCGAACCGCACGCGGTCCGAAAGGCCGCGCTTCGCCGCCCGGTCGCGTGACACGCGCAACTGCTCCTGACTGAGCGTGATGCCGGTGACGTCGACGCCGGANGATTCCGCCAGATACATGGCCATTCCGCCCCAGCCGGANCCGATTTCGAGAACCCTTTGACCCGGCTCGGCAAGAAGCTTTGCCNCGATGTGCCGCTTCTTGGCGACCTGCGCGTCGTAGAGGCTGATGCCGGGCGGATTGAAATAGGCGCAGGAATACTGCCAGTCCTCGTCAAGGAAGAGATCGAAGAGCTTGGCGCTCAGATCGTAGTGATGGGCGACGTTGCGCTGGTTGCGGTTGACCGGCACCCCGTGCCTGACGCGCGCTTCGGCGATGCGGAGGAGCCCGCGCCATATCATCCCGGGCGTCAGCGCCTCGCTCAAGGTATTGTCCTTGACGATCGCGAGCAGTTCGTAGATGTCGCCCTCCTCGATCAGGAGGCGCCCGTCCATGTAGACCTCCGCCAGCTTGAGCTGCGGGTCCGACGCGATTTCTTCCTCTGCCTCCGTGTCGGTGAAGCGGATGGCGACGGTCCGCCCGCCTCCATCGCCGAACACCTGCGAGCCGGTGGGGCCGCTGACGGTCAGCCTTCCCTTCCTGATGATCTTGGCGAGAAGTCGACGCAGGGACGAGGTCATGAAACTACCTCCGGACGAAGTCTATCTTGCAGAATAATAAGGAATAATTGCTTTCTCTGCAGTTGCAAGCACATCTACGCGCGAAAACATTGCACAAAAAAGGATGCCGTCCAACGGGTTTTGGACGGCATCCTTTCACGCAAACGGACAAGTTGCTAACGGCGCTTGAGGGCCTCCGCGAGGGCGGCGCCGAGCGCACCCTGGGAGCCGGCGCCTTTCGGCTCCGCCTTCATCTGCCGGGCGTTCGGGTGCGGCGCGTTTCGATTTGCGCCGCGGGGAGCCGGAGCCGTCTCCCCGCCATCCTTTCGCATGGTGAGAGCAATGCGCTTGCGCTTCACGTCCACTTCGACAACCCGAACCTTCACGACGTCGCCCGCCTTCACGACCTCATGCGGATCCTTCACGAAGCGGTCGGCGAGCTGGGACACGTGGACAAGCCCGTCCTGGTGCACGCCGATATCCACGAAGGCCCCGAAGGCGGCAACGTTGGTAACTGTCCCTTCGAGCAGCATGCCGGGCTTCAGGTCCGTGATCTCATCCACGCCTTCCGCAAAAGTCGCGGTCTTGAAGCTGGGGCGTGGATCGCGGCCGGGCTTTTCGAGTTCGGCGAGAATATCCTTCACGGTCGGCAGGCCGAACTGCTCGTCTATGAACTGCCGCGGATCGAGCTTCTTCAAGGTGGCGCTGTCGCCCATCAGCGTGCGCAGGTCGCGACCGCAGGCGGCAACGATCTTCTTCGCCACGCCATAGGCTTCCGGATGGACGGCGGATGCATCCAGCGGCTCCTTGCCATTCGGGATGCGCAGGAAGCCCGCGGCCTGCTCGAAGGTGCGGTTGCCAAGGCGGGCGACCTTCAGGAGTTCCTTCCGGCTCTCGAAGGGGCCGTTTTGGTCGCGATGCAGGACGATCGCATCGGCGATCGAGCGGCTGAGGCCGGAGACGCGGGAGAGCAGCGGCGCGGATGCCGTGTTGAGATCGACGCCGACGGCGTTCACCGCATCCTCCACCACGGCATCCAGCGANCGCGACAGCTTCGTCTGGTCGACATCGTGCTGATACTGGCCGACGCCGATCGATTTCGGCTCGATCTTCACGAGCTCNGCCAGGGGGTCCTGCAGGCGNCGGGCGATCGAAACGGCACCGCGGAGGGAGACGTCGAGGTTGGGGAATTCGGCAGCGGCGGTCTGCGAGGCCGAGTACACCGACGCGCCGGCTTCCGAGACGATGACCTTGGTCGGCTTCGGCGCCGGCAGGTTCGCCAGCATGTCGGCCACCAGCTTTTCCGTCTCACGGCTGCCGGTGCCGTTGCCGATGGCGATCAGCTCGACCTTGTGCTTACGGACAAGCGATGCAAGCTCGGCCTGCGTGCCGCGGATGTCGTTCCTCGGCGGGAACGGGTAGACCGTCGTCGTCTCCAGCAGCTTGCCGGTACCGTCGACGACGGCAACCTTGACGCCGGTACGAATACCGGGATCGAGTCCCATCGTCGCGCGGGAACCCGCAGGGGCCGCCAGAAGCAGGTCCTTGAGGTTGCGGGCAAAGACATGGATCGCCTCCTCCTCGGCGCGTTCGCGCAGTTCGCGCATCAGGTCGAGCGAGAGCGAGGTGGAGAGCTTCACGCGCCAGGTCCAGCCGGCGGCCTCCATCAGCCAGCGATCCGCCGCACCCTTGGCGCCAATCTCGAAGGCGGAGGCGATGATCCGCTGCGCCGGCTTGACCGGCGACGGATCGTCCTGATCCACTTCAATGGACACCGCCAGCACTTCCTCNTTCCAGCCGCGCAGCATGGCGAGCGCCCGGTGNCCCGGCACCGTCGCCCAGCGTTCCGAATGGTCGAAATAGTCCGCGAACTTCGCGCCGGCCTCCTGCTTNCCGTCNGCCACCTTCGCCTTGAGCACGGCGCGTTCGCGCATATGCTGGCGCAGNCGGCCGAGCAGGTCGGCATTCTCGGAAATGGTCTCGGCGACGATATCGCGTGCGCCTTCGAGCGCCATCTTCACATCCGCAACCTCGCCCGCAACGTAAGCTGCAGCGAGATCCGCCGGGTCGGCAGCGCGATCCGCCCAGATCGCTTCCGCCAGCGGTCCGAGCCCCCGCTCGCGGGCGATCTCGGCGCGTGTGCGGCGCTTCGGCTTGTA
>Ga0065721_10051714_pt1 | contig 13778 bp, 21 predicted proteins | sample Mesricmetagenome_FD_59108 | JGI IMG/M metagenome (GOLD analysis project Ga0065721, IMG submission 59108) | Mesophilic microbial community from rice straw/compost enrichment Sample: eDNA_1 v2 (version 2) | ecosystem: Engineered > Solid waste > Grass > Composting > Bioreactor | place: USA: Davis... | reverse complement strand
CGCTACAATCCGATGAGCTACCATAACGGCTCGGTCTGGCCGCATGACAATGCCTTGATCGCCAGCGGTCTTGCTCGCTACGGCTATCGCGCCGAAGCGGCACGGATTTTCGAGGGGCTGTTTGCCGCCTCGACCTATATCGACCTGCGCCGGCTTCCCGAACTCTTCTGCGGCCTGCCGCGCCAGCGGGCGCAGGGCCCGACCTTTTATCCGGTCGCATGCTCACCGCAGGCCTGGGCTGCGGCAGCGTCGCTGTCGCTGCTGCAATCCTGCCTGGGTCTCGATTTCGATCCGACCGCATTGCAGATCAGCTTCAATGAGCCGGAACTTCCCGCCTTCCTCGACGAGGTTACCTTGCGGCATCTGCTAATCGGCAAAGGCTCGGCGGCCGACATTGCTCTTCGCCGCTCCGGTCGCCATGTGATGGTTGACGTGATCGACCGCAGGGGCGATGTCCGGGTGCTCACGACGGCATGAACCGGCTCGGCGATCGCACCGGGGGGGCAGCCTTGCTGGCCAGGCTAATCAGCTTGCTCCTCCTCATCGGCGGTCAGCAGATCGACGAGCGCGGCCACCCTGCCTGCCGGCAGATGCCGCCCTTCGCCTATGAACGCTTCATCATTGCTGACCCATGAGAATGCCTCGGCGAGTTCAGCCTGCGTCGCGCCTGTCGCGATGACATCGGCCACGAGAGTTTCGTCGACAGGGCCAAGGATGGTGATGACGTCGTCTGAAGTCATTGGCATATCTATTGCTCCTCTCTCCATCTCTCCTCCGATGTGGTGACGCTGTCGAAAAAATCAATTTCAACCCATGAAATTCGACCCTCTTGAAACCGCAAGCCGCTGAATTATATCAACATTGTCGATGCCCAATGAGGATCGACGAAGTCCAGGAGACGCCGGTTCTCTTGGCGTCTCCTTGTTCCATGTTGCTTCAAAGGAGGATATGGCTATGAGGACAAACCTCGATTTCTCCCCCCTGTTCCGGTCGAGCATCGGTTTCGACCGAATGTTGAACGCCCTCGAGGCTGCAAGCCGCATCGAGACGATCGACAACTGGCCTCCGTATGATATCGTCAAGTCCGGCGAGGACAACTATCGCATTGCCATGGCAGTGGCGGGCTTCTCGCAGGACGAATTGGCGATTACCCAGGAGCAGAACCTGCTCGTCGTCTCGGGCCAGAAGGCAAATGCCGACGATGTACAATATCTGCATCGTGGCATCGCCGGCCGCTCGTTCCAGCGCCGGTTCGAGCTTGCCGACCACGTCAAGGTCGTGGGCGCCGGCCTCGTCAACGGTCTGCTGACCATCGATCTCAAGCGCGAAATCCCGGAAGAGATGAAGCCGCGCCAGATCGAGATCGCGACCGACATGGCTCTGCCGAAGGCCGAGACGAAGCAGATCGAGGCCGAGAAACAGGCGGCCTAAGCCTTCCATCAGCGCAACACGCGCACAAGGCGCCGGGCGATGCTCGGCGCCAGTGGGAAAGCTTTGCCAACTGAACCAACGGAAAGGAGAAGAAACATGAGTGTTCGTGATTTGATTCCCTGGAACCGCAACAACGGCAACCAGATTCCGGGTCTCCTGCGCGATGACGACCGTGATCCGTTCCTGTCGCTTCATCGCGAGGTGAACCGCCTGTTCGATGACGTCTTCCGCGGCTTGGGTACCAGCCTGCCATCCTTCGGAAACGGCTCCGCCTTCAGCACTGGCTGGCCGAATGTCGAGATTTCCGACACCGACAAGGAGATCAAGGTGACCGCCGAAGTGCCCGGCCTTGAGGAGAAGGACATCGAGGTCCTGCTCAACGACGGCGTCCTGACGTTGAGGGGCGAAAAGCGTTCCGAGACGGAAGACAAGGATCGCCAGTTCTCCGAACGCTATTACGGCCGGTTCGAGCGCCGCATCCCGCTCGGCGTCGAGGTCAAGGACAATCAGGTCGAGGCGCGCTTCAAGAATGGTGTGCTGACCGTGACCTTGCCGAAGAGCGAGAAGGCGCAGTCGCAGGTCAAGCGCATCGCCATCAAGAGCTGATCGATCCAACCCGGCCGGCGGTCGCCTTCCGAGGCCGCCGGCATCCTTCGCCAACAAGGAGGGATGAACAATGGAGACTATCAGAGGCTCGCACCACCAAAGCATACGCACCAGCTCGTCAACCGCCGCCGTCGCTTCAAGACTTTTGACCGCGGATGACCGGCATTGGTGGGTTGGCGAGGATGAGGAAGGCCGGTGCGGTTTCGCCACGGCTTTTTTGTTGCCTTCGAGGCTTTTCCGCCATCTTTAAGGCGCAACGTCATCCTCCTAGATCATGGCCGTCAGACCGATCACGTAGGATGACGCAATTCCGTTTGACCGACCTCTTTCGTGAAAAGAAAGCACTTTATCCAGGAAATGGGAGCCTGGATGACATCTTCAATTTTCTGGAGGAAAAGCGGGATGTTGCGCACGAAACGATGTTGAGAGCATGACGGGATGTTATGGTCTGGGAGCCCGGGCTGGGGGAGATCAGCCGCATAACCCTGTGGCAGAGCCTGCGATGCGTCAGGCTCGTCCTCTGGGACGAACGGAGTAACAAGCTGGTCTCGTTCCGAGATGCCGCCAAAGCGGCCGGGTCCTCAGGTTGCGACATCAATCTCCAGATACAACCTTAATTAACCGCCTGCACACCTTGTTCTCACCACAGTTGAAGCCCATACATATTCATCGACTTTGCTTGTTGAGCTATGTTTTCGCACCACGGGTGCCCGAGCTGATCTTCCCTCTCAAACTCGATGACAGCCGCATCCGGCGACCGGCCGGCTGCGAACCCTTACGATTGAAAGGATATCGGCATGAACGATGGTATCGTAAAATTCTTCAACACCGCAAAAGGCTTCGGCTTCATTCAGCCCTCCGACGGCTCCAAGGACGTGTTTGTTCACATCTCCGCCGTCGAGCGCGCAGGCATGACCTACCTCAGCGAAGGCCAGAAGGTCAGCTATGACCTCGTGGCGGACAAGCGTTCAGGCAAAAGCGCAGCCGAAAACCTTCAGGCTGCATAATGCCACCAGGCTTCCGGTCTTTGACCACGGATGTACTGGCACAGATCATAGAAGCTTTGGAGAAGGTCGGGTCTCGCCCGGCCTTTTATTTTTCTCTCACGAAAGCGATTTTCATGAAAAAGACAGACGCACAACAGCAGTTGAAGAGAGCTGAACGCCAGATCGCCAATACCAGCGGTGGCGGGCATCTCGGGGGTACGAATTTCGGCCAGGGCTATGATGCGAAGACATCGTCGGCGAGAGGCAAGCTGGAAAAGAGCCGCAGAAATGGCGGCAAGAACTGACCGGCTTTGCCCTTTCCGGTCGGAACATGGGCCCGCCAGAAATGGCGGGTTTTCTTTGTCCGCGGACCCGTTTGATCCGTTGGAACCCATCCCCCGGGCGCTATCGCGACGATAATCCGTGGAAATCTCGCAATGGCGCAATATTCGCCAGAGAAACGGCCGCGCGGGCCTTTGTTAAGACTTAATCACCCTCCATCGTCCCCCATCGCCAACAACTGATACGGGCGTTGTCGTAAGGGCGGCCAAGGTGCCCTAGCCCCAATCGAGGAGGACGGCATGTCTTCCATGTCCCGGCATTTTTTGCACAATTCATATGACATCGTGGCGCCCAGAGCAGTGACAGGCCTGAGCTTTGCCCTCCTCGTCTTCATGGTGGTGGAGGGATGGCTATGGTGAAAGCACATGATCTCCGCTATCCTTCTGACGGCAGCCATATTTTACGCGGGGTCCTGAAACGCGCTCGCTATGCCACGACAGACCTGAAAGCTGTTGCGGGCGCAGATCATCTGCGGGAAATCGCTCTTATCGAGCGCATTCTATCCGCCACGATCTCGCTGGAGGCCTCTCCTTCGCCGTCTCGCCAACGTGCTAAGCAGGCCGCGCTCGCGTCTTCAGAGCACGAGGGTGGTTCAATTCAGCCGGCCGAGGGGAAGAATATGCCGTCGACCACACGATGGATGCCGCCGGTCAAGATCGGGAATGCTTCGATCATTGGTCCTTTGGAGGCGCATCACTTCATGATGAAGCGCTGGCCCCATGTAAAAGGGGCAAAATTTGCGCTGGCGCACATGGCGATCTTGGTGGCCCTGGACGGACGTCAGACGTCTCAGGAAGCCCGCGCCTCCTTCGATAGAGCAGTAAAGGAGGCGTGCCTGAACTAGAGCGTTTCCTATCAGCGCGGCATTTTCAAAGACTGGTAGTTCCGCGATCCGTCACAGTAGCAATCTCGTATCGGCGGCAATTATGGAGCGACCGTGGACGCGGACATCATACGAATTGAATTTAAAATACGTTGGAAAGTGCCGGTTTATGTCGCCGTCGGAGATGAGCCGACCCGCAAGGTAACCGGCCCTCAAGATGCTCTTCAATATTTGAGCGACAATCGGGCCATCCAGACAGGATTTCCTTACTGGAGAGCGCGCCATCGTTGTTACGACGCGCTGAAAGGCTTGATCACGCCTGAGGAAATGCGCGATGACTTCATCGCCGCATGCGCGCAGGCGGATTTTCGCCTGAGATAGCCGCAAACCACCACTTATGCGCCGGAAGCCTTCCATCTCGCTCGCCCTATTCCTGGCGATCGCTGGCAAGAGCCTCCTCGAGCGCGGCTTCGGTCACGCCGAACGCTTCCGTAAGACCGCCGGAGGCCAAGAAAAAGGTCAGCGTTCTATGATAGCCTTCCCACATGACGTCGAGAGGCTCTTCGTCGATCTGAACATCGAATTCGCCGGGTGCGTGTGCTTTTTCCATTCCGGGCAGCTTGAAAGCTTTCCGGAACGTGACTTTTCTGATGCTCGTCCTGGTATTCATGGAAGACCCTCGCAAGGCGGCTCCGGAAGTCACAAGCTAACCCAGATCCGCAGCCGTGAGCGTATAGGTCGTTCCACGCTTGGGGTGATAAAGTCTCGTCGCGGCTTCCTGGATATCGGGGCGGGCCGCATCGAAGGCCCTGAGATAATCCGTCTCCGACATGCTGGCTGACGTCTTTGCAAGCGCCGCCGCCTCCACGAAGAACCGAACCTCGAACATGCCGTCATAGCCGAGAAAGCGCACCACCTGGCGCACGTCGTCGAAGCTGCGGCTCCTGTTCGGAAAAAGAAGGGTCATGGCGCTCCTCCGCTTCAAAAATTCAGAACGCCGGACCGGCCGCTCTCGATGGGTTACTTGTTCTTCAGAAGCCACATCTTGCCGGCCATGGTAATACCGTGAGCGGCCTCTTGCGTCCCCCCGTCGGAATCGAGACTGCGCAGCAGCCCGAACTCCAGCAATGTGTCCAATGTCGCTGACGTCAGAAACTTGATCTTTTGCGGCCGCTCCTGAAAACGATCGTTCTTTGCGTAGGTGATAGAGGCATCGCGATGTGTCCATTTATTTGCCTCCCGCGGAAACAGGTCGCCTTTCTTGGCGAGCTTGAGACCCCTGATCTGGGCGGGTGTGAGCGTGATCGTCTTCACTGTTCGGTCCTTGCATAGGTAGAAAGATAGGGAAATTGTTGCCCATGGTCCCTCTGCTGCGCTGGATGGATCCAATCACAGCGGCCAGGCAGATCGCGTCGGCACCGCCACTTCACGACTTCCGGCGGGTCAGCGGATATGCTTCGGCTTCATAGAGTTTACGCATCTGCATACCATCGAAACGCGCTTCCTCGACTTCAAGAACGGATCCCCGAAGGAGAGAGGCCGGCATTTCCTCGATCGCGAAGCGAAGGGCTTCGGCGGCGGAATCGAACCTCTTATACCGAAGGCGGCTTCTTCTCTTGATGGTCTTGCACGGGTAAAGCCCCGCGCCGGCACTGTAGTCGAAAACCGCCATAAACCTGTTCCTTGCAATTAAGGCCTGTTCCTTGCAATTAAGGATTGTCGAGGACGGTCGGACCTCACCGTCCCGTCCTGCGGCATCAACGGAAGAACGAAGCCAGTCCGACTGTGTCCGCTGCCCGCTTTTCGAGGCGCTGCTGCATCTCGGCGAGTTTCATCTCCCGCTTGCGGAGAGCTTGTCTGCTGTGAAAATCTCGCAGCTTCGCGGCGGCGGATCCCTCTTCGGGATCAGAACGCTTGAACAAGCTTTCGGCGGCATGGCGGGTAGTGTTGATCATGATGGCATCCTCATGTTGGCCGCCGGATGAAACATCCGGCACAAACCGCTCCAACCAGTACGGCGGAGTTCGAAACGTTCGCAAAATCAGGGTTTGCCAAGCAACCGGCACAGCCGGGAGGATCAGGTAGCCGAAAGGCTGAAAACGTAGGACTTATATACGGTTGTAATGCGCCTCTTTCAAGGCGCTATGCGAATAGTCGAAGCGCTGCTTGCCAAAGGCGGAAACGAAGTCCAGGGTATTATGTCGGCTGCATCTGGTCAGGGCGCTGCCGGTTGAGGGACATACATGCGCCCTAGCCCCGACAAGAGGAGGACGCGATGTCGCCCCGTTCCTCGCATGCCAACTTCCTGCTTTATTTCCAGAAAATGCTGCTGAACGCCGAGTACAAAAGCGAGCGAAATCCCGGAAATCGTAAAGTCGGGATAGCCTTTCCCGCGGTTTGCAAGAGGCGGCTGCTTAAAGGCCCGCCACTTGTCGGTCCGGAAATACCGGCCCTCATCGTTCGCGGAACGACTGAACGAAAGTCAAAACCTCGGTAGGTCCGCATCGTCGTATCCTGCTCTTGCCCCACCTTCCTCCATGTCTTCACGGCCTTCAGGTTTAGAAGACGAGAGAGGCAGACCTATCGGAGACACCTCATGCGCCGACAATCCTACAGGGCGCTGGCCCTGACAATAACCATCCTTCTGCTGTTTGCATCGATGCTCAGTTCCGGAGCGTTTGGCCAATCCGCCAAACCGGTGCCTGAAAATGCCCGAGCAAGCCGCTATGGCTCAGGCTGGGAGTGCAATCAAGGCTTTCGAAGGCAGGACGATGCCTGCCTTCAGGTGGAGCTACCGGACAACGCCTTTCTGACGAACACCTCTTACGGCAAAGGCTGGGATTGCCGCTATGGCTTCCTCGAGAAGGGTGACCAATGCCTCACCGTTCAAGTTCCGGAGAATGCCTATATCGACCCGTATTCCGGCGATCGCTGGAGATGCCTGCGTGGATACCGCCAAAGCAATATGGGCTGCGACCCTATAAAAGTCCCGGAAAACGCATTCTTGTCGGATAGTAGCCAAGGGTCCGGCTGGGAATGCGAAAGAGGTTATCGCGCAACACAACTGGCATGCGTCAAGCTCGAAGTTCCCGCCCACGCCTATCTGACAACCAGCGGAGACGAGTGGAGGTGCGACAGAGGCTTTGAGAAGAAAGACCAGGCGTGCGTCGCCGTTCAGGTTCCGGAGAACGCGATCTTCGTCGACGCGCCCTATGGGCAGAAATGGAAATGCGACCGGGGCTTCGAAATGAAGGCCGATGAATGTTTACAGATCAAGCTTCCAGAGAACGCCCATCTCAACTCGACCGGCAATGGCTGGGACTGCAATCGTCCTTACCGGCTTCGCGGTGATGTCTGCATCATGGATTGAAAACCAGTCGAGGCGCTGTATCCGGCGCCTCCTCAACGAATTCATTTCTGTTTCTTCCCCAGGCCAAAGCCGCTGCTGGCAAGCTTGACCTGTGCTCCCTGCGCCGCAGTCACCGGGGTTGCGTTTCTGTCCTTCTTCGGTTTTCGCGCTTCCCGGTTGCTGTGCATTTGTCCTTTGGCCATTTCAGCCTCCTTTGTACGATGGTCTGCAAGATTGTTTTCGTTCATGACGACGCAACAGGCGGCTCGCCGCGACCGCAATTCAAAGCGCACTTATAGCGGAGGCAGTGGTGTCCCTGCGTTCACCCAGGTAAGCGGCAATGCCGATGAAGCGCGTCTCCCTCGCAGCCATGACGATGGATCTTTTGTAGCCTTGATCGGCGAGATGGGAGAGCGTGATACCTGCTCCGGTGACGCCCGCCTGAAAGCGTCTGATGGCGATATCCGCCTGCCGGGCACGCTCGCCGGCTTCCCCGATTTCGATATTCTCCCGGTATGCCGATCCACTAACCCGGACCAGATTGCGAGCAATGCTTTTGGGATGAAGGATGGAAGACATAAGGTCCTCCTTTCATTGGGGCCAGGGTGTGGAAGCCCTGAAGCAGCAGCGCCCTTGAAACGGCTGCTGAAGTCCGCAGCATGCGCTCATGTCGCGGCAATAGCAACGGATAAGCGCCTCGACACGGAAGCTAAAAGCTCAAGCCGTCAAAGATGGTGTTCCGCCAGCATCCGAATAAAATGCTCGTAATCTTTAAAGCCGGCGCCATATCGTCATGGCAACAGAGGATATGACAATGAACAGGCTTCGCCAATTTGCTGCGAGTTCCAATGGGGACAGGTGGTTCCTCGGCCGAGATGATAAGACCCGTGAGGCGTTCGTCCTTCACCGGGGGAACGCGCCGTCGGGAGGTCATGAAACACGGACGGCCGTGCCGGCGTTTCTGAATCTGAAGCCTGTCGGGCCAGAGCGTGATGCCCTTATCGCAGCATTGGGCGTTTCTGATGATTGGGCCGAAGAGGCCCAGGACAGCTACACATCATCGTCCCTTTGACGAGGTAAACACCACTCGCCCCGCCTTCCTGGGAACACAGTTGTAGCCTACCGGTCAAGCATCGAGATTGCTTGTCGAGCTTCGTTTTTACGCGACTGTGTGAAAGCTGATCTTTCCTTTCAAAATCGATCCTTTGTCGCCGGCATGTTGCCAGGTGGCGGATAGGTAACGATTGAAAGGATGATCGTTATGAACAACGGTATCGTTAAATTTTTCAACACCGCAAGGGGATTTGGTTTTATTCAGCCTGCCGATGGCTCCAAGGATGTGTTCGTCCACATCTCTGCTGTCGAGCGATCTGGCATGACCAGTCTGCTTGAAGGCCAGAAAGTCAGCTACGACCTTGTCGAGGACAAGCGTTCCGGAAAGGTAACCGCGGAAAACCTGCAGGTAGCCTAAAACGGCATCGCTTCCATCTTTGGCCACGGATGCCCTGACGAGGATTGTCCCGGCAACTGGAAGGCTGGGTGTTGCCCGGCCTTTTTTTGTTTCATCCGCCCAGCCCGACATGTGGCCATAGACGCAACTTTACTCGAGGCACGATCGTGGCGACATATCTGGTCCAGACATATCTCGATGATATCGACCAACCTGGAGTCCCTGCTGGAACCATCCTTGAAGTGGAAGCGGACGATCCATTTCATGCAGCGTCAAAGCTTCTCGGGCATTCCGTCCAGCCCAGCTCTGCGACTGGCCGGGTAGCTGCCACGGTAAGCGAAGTTGTAACCGTTGGTTCGGAACCACAATCTTTCGATTTCATTGATTGATTTACACCCGCTATCGATTGCAAGCCACACACGCTGAATCCGCAGCCAGTTGGGGCGCCCCGACGCGTACACAATATCTTCCCCAACCATAAGGAGAAAAGAATGGTAGATAGAGTGGTTGCTTCAACATCGGGAGAGTTCACCGTCCTGAACTTGGGTGCCGTAGTGACAATGCTCGGGCTCGCAACCAACGATTCTTGCGATTGGTCGAGCGCGAAATTCCCAAGTTGGCTGCATAAGCAAGCAGTAGTTTGGTCTTAAGATCCCATCAGGGGTGAGTAGCGGCCTGCACGGTGGCAGAGTGAGGTCGCTAGAAAACTCTCTGGAGGCCAACCATGCCGATGACAGCAGATCAAACTCAAGCGCAAACCGCTAACGTCAACCGCGAACAGGGCGTCTGCAAGGCAGGAAATCCACGTTTGCGAGCCACCATGGTCGAACTCGCCTGGCTATGGTTGCGGCATCAACCGAAATCGAAATTAACGTTATGGTTCAAAGAGCGCATTGCTCGCAACGCCGGCGCTTAAAGACGCCGATGATCGTGGCGCTCGCGCGTAAGCTGCCCAGGTGAACGGACCGGGAATCCTTTTGGCCTTTAAACGCCGATCTTGAGTTTGGTCCCGTTCTCCTGAGCCCGTGCCCGTCGAATGCGGGAAAGTGGTGCAGCCGCTGAGAGCGGCGACCGGATGTGAGGTTGTATAGGCCCGAGAACCGGGCCGGTAATTACTATGGGCTCAGACCGCGGATCCGCTTACCAAGGAGAAATTCGATGCCCCGCGCATGAACAATTGACAAAAGACCTGATGTGAGGGATTCGAACCAATGGCTCCGCTATTGAAAGCTACGGAAACATGCGGACTTATGAGCTGAAACGGTCTTGGACATGCCCCTGCGTCGGATGACCTGTCGGGCGGATTTCACGATAGCTGCTGCGAAACCATGATGGTCGGCGGCGTCTCGAGCTGATCGGCTATCGTCACCCACCGATCGGCGAACTGCCCATAGGCCGTCTTGATATCCACTCCGACCGGAAGTTCGGGGCATTCGTTCTCGCCGTTGGTTCCCCAATTGACCCATCCGGATTGACGGCGCTGCACGATCTGGAAGGCTCCAGACGCGGCCGACATCCACCAGACCATCGCACGCCCCGACTGCTCATGATATTCGACCGTCTTCGTCGCCGGACCGGGGAAGATCGTCTCGTGGGGTACAGCCGAGACATTGACCGCGTCCTCCGTCAGTATCCAAGGCCGATCGTTGAGGTCTGCCTTAACGTGTGAGGCAGCCCTCACGCGCGCTAGGCGTTCGCGGATTTCATGCTCCGGCAGTGCCTTTTCCCAAGCGCAGAACAGCCGCCAATAAAGATCCCAATGCGCGGACTCGATGTCGGAAAGCTCGGAGCGGAACTCTTCGAGCTTCCCGCCCCTGCTCGTGGAATTGGCTACCGTCTCGGCAACCATCGCTACCAGCTCACCGGCATAGGGGTCTCCAGCCCGATATCGGGTGCCGCCATAGGCGGCGAACCTGTCGAATACGAGCTCTCCGGGGCCGCCCTCGAATTCATCACCGACTGTTATCTTGTTGGTGACGGAGCGGCCGTTGATGACGGTTGAGAAATCATCGACCAGATAGCGCCGCTGGAAAGACGGGCTCCCATAGGTGAACCGCCAATCGATCGAGAACGTCTTGCCTTTCAGCTCGTCCAGCAGGCCATCGGGGATCGTTCCATGCATCCGATAGTGATGGAAAACTGGCCCCTGCTCGATAGTCTCGATCTGCACGGTGGTGTGCTCAGGTGGATTGATCAGCCCGTTTTCAGGGGTGAAGAAAGGTCCGTAGAACCCGCCGATGGCATTATTGCCCGACGGCAGCAGTTCGAATCCGTCCGTTTTCGAGCGGAAATGACGAATTCCCCACTTCGATGAGCCAAGTCCCTGCGCGGTTCCCGAGCAAAGCTCCAGATCGAAGGCACCGGTATCCAGTCTGACGAAGCAATCCTTTTCGCGGCCTTCGCGAACGACAATGCCCTTTACCTCACGCGCCTGCGGGGTAGAGACCGGTTCCTTCAGCGTCAGCCGGGTGGAGCCGCTGAAGCTGACGCTCGCCACGAAACTCGTCCGGCCGCCGCCGGAAGCCGATGCCAGCCTTTGGCACACGACCGGCTCCTCGTTTTCGTTTATCGCCCACCAGAGGCCTTCCTGCAGATCGGCATCGACCTGGAAGACGACGGGTTCATGGGTTCTGGGCGCGGCCAGTGGGTCCTTGATATCGATGATGAAAGACATGGATCGAACTCCCTGGGCAGCGTCGGCCATTGCCGGACCTGCCGCTTTTCATGATCAGGCCGGGGCCTAGCGTTTGAAAATGCGCGAAAAGATAAACTGGCGCTGCTTGAGGCTGTCGATCGCGACGGCAACGATGATGACGATCCCCTTGATCAGAAGCTGCGTGAAGAAGGGCACGTTCATCAAAATGAGACCGGTGCTCAGGACGCCGAGGATGACGGAACCGATCAGCGTGCCGACGATACGGCCCCGGCCGCCGGCAAGACTTGTGCCGCCCAACACGACGGCTGCGATTGCGTCGAGTTCGTAGCCGGTACCGGCCGTGGGCTGCGCCGAGATCACGCGTGCGGCAAAGATCACGCCCGCAAGGCCGGCGCAGGCGCCCGCGATGACATAGACCGACGTGACGACGCGCTTCACCCTGACGCCGGCGAGTTGCGCGGCTTCCGCATTGCCGCCGACGGCATAGACATGGCGGCCGTAGCGGGTCCGCTCTAGGAGAAACCAGACCGCCACATAGACGACCAGCATGACGATGACCGGAACCGGCACGCCCGCGAGGTAACCGTTGCCGAGCGCCTTGAAGTTAAGGTCGCTGGCCACAATCGGCTGGCCTGCGGTCATGGTATAGGCAAGTCCTCTCAGGAACGTCATGGTTCCAAGCGTCACGATGAAGGGCGCAAGGGCCAGATAGGCGGTCAGTGCGCCGTTGACGAGGCCGCACAGAGCGCCCGCCGCCATGCCGGCGATGACCGCAACCGGCGCAGGAATGCCCGCCATTGCGGCCAGAACGGAAACCACGCCCGACACGGCCACAATGGACCCGACCGAAAGATCGATACCCGCCGTCAGAATGACCAAGGTAAGGCCTGCAGCCAGAATGGCGTTGACGGAAATGGCACGTGCGATGTTCAGAAAATTGTCCACGCGCGCAAAGTTCGGCGCGATGATCGCCATCAAGGCGACGAGCGCCAGGAGAACAACAAGGATACCGACCCTGTCCCACCATTTCGCGAAGTCGAACGGTTCCTTCTCAAGCATATCCGACCGCAAAGCTGTATCAGAGGTTTTTTCGGGGTTCATTGCCTCGCTCCCTCGTTTTCTGGTTTTGATGACGCGCCTGTGGCATGCAGCATCACTTCCTCCTCCGACGCCCCGGCCGAGGGGAGTTCGTGGACGATGCGCCCCTCCCGCATCACGAGGATGCGGTCGCTGATCCCGATGGCTTCCGGAAGGTCGGAGGAAATGACGAGAATCGCCTTGCCGGCCCTGGCCAGCTCGTCGATCAGTTCGTAGATTTCACGTTTCGCACCGATATCGACGCCGCGGGTGGGTTCATCGAGAATGAGAACTTCGGAATCACGCAGGAGCCAGCGCGCCAGCGCCGCTTTCTGCTGATTGCCGCCGGAGAGCGCCTTCACCGGCAGTTCGAGCGCGTTGAGGCGCAATCTCAGCCGCTTCATCTGTTCGAGTGCTGCCTTTTGCGCTTCGCCACGGCGGACAACACCCGCGGTCGTAAAGTGATCGAGAGAGCTGATGGCTATGTTGTTTTCGACAGAGTGGTCGAGGAATAACCCCTGCTCTTTGCGGTTTTCCGGCACCATGGCGATACCGTCGGCGATTGCCTCGAAGGGGTCGGACGGGCGGCTCTCCCGGCCCGCGATACGGACCGTGCCGGCGCTCCGCCGATCGGCCCCGAAAACGAGCCGGCCGACCTCGGTCCGTCCCGATCCGATCAGGCCGGCCATCGAGACGACTTCGCCGGCGCGCACGTTGAAATTGACCGGCCCGATCGCTCCGCCGGCCAGGCCGGCGACATCGAGAACGATCTTACCCGGCGTGCGGGCCGAGTGATTGTAAAGATCGGCGACCGACCGCCCCACCATCATGCGCACCACGTCCTGCGGTGTGATCCTGTCCATCTCTCCGGTTCCGACGAACGTGCCGTCGCGAAAGACGGTGACGCGGTCGGCAAGCTGCCAGACTTCCTCCATGCGATGCGATATGTAGATGAGGCCTACGCCGGCCGACCGCATCTGCCGTATGATTTCGTAAAGTTGCTGCGCCTCACCGCGAGACAATGCGGCGGTCGGCTCGTCGAGCACGAGAACACGCGC
>Ga0065721_10051715_pt1 | contig 13781 bp, 9 predicted proteins | sample Mesricmetagenome_FD_59108 | JGI IMG/M metagenome (GOLD analysis project Ga0065721, IMG submission 59108) | Mesophilic microbial community from rice straw/compost enrichment Sample: eDNA_1 v2 (version 2) | ecosystem: Engineered > Solid waste > Grass > Composting > Bioreactor | place: USA: Davis... | reverse complement strand
TCTGGAACGGTCTCCTGCGCCTGCAGTTCGAGTCCCTGGCGTCGGCACAGCAGCTGGAGCTGTTGCGCAAAGCCGCGCTCGCGCTGGTGACGGAACAGTTGGTGGCAGTCGCCAACCAGCAGAAGCCCGCCAATGCACTCACCGGCAGTCATGATCTGTGGCAGCAGCAACAGCTGGCAGAACGGCTGGCGGCGCAGCTCGCCGGCCTGCAGCGCTTGAACCAGACGCTCAATCTGGGGGACGAACTGGAAGGCCCCATACAGGCTGGCGGCGCGGCCCTGGCGGAAATTCTCAAGCTGCCGCCCATCACCAACCAAGGCATCCCCCCGCGGGTGGACTGGCAGGATACCTATAACGCCCTGCGCGAACTGGCGCGTGCCCTGAGCGGTGAAACCGCACCCGCCCAGGAGAATCCCTGAGCCAGGCCCTCAGGGTTCGACGATTTTCACCGCCATCTCCACAGCGGCGCCGCTGCGTTTCTGCGCGCGGAAATTTTCCGCAGCCCGTGAGACCGCCGCCAGTGTCCGCTGTTTCTGTTTGCCGCCCACCACCCAGTATCCAGCCAATTGAGCTTTCAGGCGGCCGAGCAGGCCGCGCTCGCGCAGGGCCACATCGTACAAAAGATCCAGGGCGGTGCAGGCGCCGGCGTGGGTGCTGCAATAAGTGCCCGAGGCCAGTTGCGGATGGCGCGCCACGCGCGCCTGAAAATCCGCCGCGCTCCAACCGAAATTCTGCAGTGCGTCCTGCATATCTTTTTCCGCGGATTGCCGCGCCTTGAACAATTGCATCTGCACACGGCTGTAGACGTTCACCGCGCCGTCGCCATTGGTTTCGATGGGCAGAAAGATCGCGCTGGGATAGAGTTCGGTAATCAGCGACTGCACGCCATCGGAAACCGCGCTGGAGGGCATGCAGCCGAAAGGTTTGATACTCAGGGTCATATTTACTTTTTGATCCACCACATTGTGAATCAGCTTGCCCACTTCCATATGCCCCTCACCGCCGCGCAGATTGTTGTCATAAAAGCTGTGGCTGATTTCCGCTATATGATCCATATCCGGCAGATGGTACTGACGCAATCCGAGCACCTTGGCGTAGGAATAAAACAGCCCGCGCACAAATAATTCCGCGGCGCGCAGCATCCAGAGTTTCTTTCCGACATTGACGTTTTCCAAAGCGAATTTGCTGCCCAGACCGTCCTCGCCCACACGCCGGTCCGTGCCTTTCAATTTGGCCCGCTCCAATGTGTCGTACTTGGCGCCCCACAATAAATACAGAATCCAGTTGGTCACCAATTGGATATCCACCTCTGCGCCCTCCTGCTCCAGAAAGCGCTGCATTTTGTAATTGCCGTCGCCTTCTGTGGTCATGGCCCAGAATTCGCCGATGATCGCCACCCGCGGCTTGACGCGCGTGCGGTCCACCTTAATCGCCGCCAACTCGCGGCGCGTCTGCCACAGGGCTTTCAATAATCCCTTGCGGGTTTCAAAGGCGCGGGCGATGCGCGCCTTGGCGCGATCAAGCGCTGCATCTGTCGCGCCGGATTCAACTTCGTACGGGCGGATGCGGTACATAAGCGCGTTGAGCACATCGCCCAGCAAAATAGCTTTGCCTATGGTGATAAAAAACTGAGCGTCGATTTTCAAACCCAGCTCTTCACCTGTAGCCTGTTTGATACCGCCCGCCTGCTGAAACAGAATTACGCGAAATCCCTCGAAGCCTGCATCGCGCAAGGCTTTGCGATATTCGGTCACATAGGTGCCGAAACGGCAGGGCCCGCAGGAGCCGGCGGTGGCAAAAATATATTTCTGCACGATTTCCTGTTTTGTCAGACCGCCCGCTTCCAATTCTTTGAGTTTTTTCACCAGATTGCCGACGGTGAAATAGGTGGGATTGCACTGACCGCGATTGCCGAATTCCCGCCCGAACTGCAGTGCACGATTATCCGGCACATCCATGGCTTCCACTTTATATCCCAGGCCGCGAAATGCGGACTGGATAAACAGATCGTGGGCCATAGTCAGACCGGCGTGCAGAATGGTGGTATGGGCGCGCTGGGATGCGACGAAATGGGTGGGATTCAGATCGCGCCAGTGGGCTTTGGCAGGACCGCTGTCCGCCCCCTCTTCCAGCTCAAATTGTTTGAGATTTTCTTCGACCGCGCGCAGATATTCCGCAGTCTCCGAGTCCGTGCGCTGCGCCGCAGTTTTTTGCGCAGCTGAGCCGGTAGCGGCGGCGTCGTAAAATTTGGGATTCATCACCTGTCTCCTCAATCAATTTCAACAGCGGCAATTAAATTGTTGTGCGACACCCTAACCCCAACGGGCACAGACGCCACAGGTTGTTGATCCAGCTCCAGCAGTTCCCGCTTGCGCTGACGCCATTTTTCCAACTCCACCACAAAAGCTTCGTCCTGTTTGATTTTTTCCGGCGCCGCCTCCAGCAGAGCCAGACGTTTTTCCACCAAGGCGCGCTCATGCTCGCGTTTTTGCCGCGCCTGATCCTCCAACTTTTCCTCTGCCAGCTTCAGCGTGTAGCCATAGGTTTTCACGCGGATCTTGATGGAGCCGGAAGGCTTGTTCGCATCTATGTCGTGCAGCGCCGAATAGGGAGAGCCGGAAGCTTCCATGATGCGGTCGATAAGCCCATAGGTGGGCGCGTCGTGTCCACACTTGAAGCTGGATAGATCCAGCACGGCCACATTTGGATGGCGCGCGGCAAATTTCGCCGCCCAGACTTTCTGCACACTGTTGACGCTGTAGTTTTCCGGCCATATATCGTGGATCTCCAGCGGAGAATTCACATACTGCTTGGCGAGATCCTCTTTGAAAAACCGCTGCAGATATTCTTTGTCCTTGGGAATGGAGCGCATGGAGAGAATCGGATAACCCATGGCCTGATATTCCTCCAGCACGCTGTGATTCATGCCCGGATCATTGTGATAAGGGCGGCCGATCATCAGCAGCGCCATACGGTTATCCGCCTCTATGGCATCCAGAATAATGCGCCCCTTTTCCTGCATATGCAGATCAAAATGCTTCAGCGCCTTGAAGGCCTGATCCACGGCAAAATTATTTTCGTCCTCGGTCATCTGCAAATGTTCGGCAAATGCTTCAAACATTTTGGCTTTCAGCAGCAGCGGCTCATTGAGGGACACTGCGGTATCCAGATAGACGATATTGCGCTGAGCGAAAAAATCCTGTTCTTTGGTAAAAGCCGCGCCTATGACCTTGGGTGTGCCCGCCACTATGGGACAACAGGCCGTGTCCATGACACCTTCGACAAAGGTGGGAATATGCGTGATCGAAGGAAAGAAAATCAGATTCAGCGGCTTCTGCACATGGTGCACAAACAGCAGATTGTGGATGTGGGCCTGCACCACCTTGGCGGGGAAACAGGGATCGACCGAGCCGTACTTGCCGCCGGCCTGCCACATCTCCTCACTGGTATCGTCGGAAAAAACTATATTGCGCGATTTCAATCCCAGGGCTTCGAAATAGGCGCGCCAGAAAGGCGCGGTGCTCCAGATATTGAGCGCCTTGGGAATACCCACGCGCATGGATTCGCGCAGCTTCCAGGCTGTCTCATCCGAGCGCACAAAACCGCGTCGGATTTTTTTATGCTTAACGCCACCCCACAGGGTGCGCTTGACCACCACGTCCTCTATTTCTGTGCCCGCCTCCGGAACCGGCTCCACCTTGTAAAGCGGCTTGAATGCCCAGGTGGCTTCGTAATCCACCAGATTGGGGAAGGCGATCATGCGCTCGCGGCGTTTTTTATTGAGGGCGCGCAGGGCATCGTGATCTTCCACCGTGCCTTTTTCACAGGAAAATCCCGAAATATAGCGCACAGTCTCTTCCTGACTGACGTGGGCGTCGATAAAAGTGCGCGAGCAGTTGTTCGCGCAAAAATTGCAACGGGTCTCCTCGTCGTTGCGCGTGGTGTAATGAAGATTGATGGCAGATTCCAGACCTATAAACGAGGAATAGCCGCGGCGCTGCACTACCCGTATGGCTTCGAAGGCCGCACCCAATGCACCGGCTTCGCCTGTGTGCGGATGCACATAGACTTCCGCGCCGGGCACGCGCTCCTTGATGTAGTCCACCTGAGCCTTCACCGCCGCCATATTTTTCTGGGTGCCGCCCTGCAGAACAAAAATACGTCCCAGCTCCGCCATCCGCGGAATCTGCACCACGTATTGCCAGATATTTTTCGGCAGCACCAGGGCCAGACCCGCTAGCAGCTCCTCGCCGTTATAGCCCTCCTTCTGGAAATTCACCCGATCCGAATCCAGAAATACGGCGCAGCCGTAGCTGAACTCCGGCGACAATTCCGCGTTGAAGGCTTTTTCCGCGTATTGCTCCACGGGCACACCGAATTGATCCGCCATGGCCTGCAGCAACATGCCATTGCCGGCGCTGCAGGAATTGGACAGGCGGAAATTCTTGATGGTGCGGTTTTGCATGAACATGACTTTGATGTCCTGCCCGCCCACATCGCAAATCACATCCACATCGGGGAAATAATGCTGCGCACTTTTCATATGCGCCACGGTTTCGACAATATTGGCATCGGCCTTCAAGGCCGCTTCCATTACGTCTCCGGCATAACCTGTAACGCCAAATCCTTTGATGGACAATTGCGCGCCCTGCATCTGCGCCCAGGTCTGCAATTGCAGGAACATATTTTTCATATCCTCCAGCGGATTGCCTTTGGACAATTGATAAACCTTCTGCAGAATTTCGCCATCGGCATTCACCAACACACATTTGCTGGAGGTGGAACCGCCATCGAGGCCTATATAGCCCTCAATGACCGATTGCCCCACCGGCTCCTTCGGCTTGAATGAAGGCACCTGGTAATGTTTGACGAATTCCATGGCCTCCACTTTGCTGGTCACCAACGGCGGACCTGCGTTGGCGCCGAGTTGGGCTTTGCGCCCGTCGCGGATAAAGGATTTGAGGCGATCAAGACTGCCGCAGGTGGCGACATTTTGTTCATGCAATCCGAACAGCACTGCGCCATAGGCGGCGTAGTATTCGGAATTTTCCGGAGAGAAAATCAATTCCTCCAGTGGCACGTCCTTCGGATAATCGAAACCGCGCTCCTCCCAGGTCTGCGGAATGCGGTAGCGCCAGCAGTCGCGCAAAAATGGCAGATAAGTATTGGGGCCGCCGAGCAACAACACCTTGGGTTTCAATGTATTGCCGCGAGTGAGCACGGAAATATTCTGGCTGACGATGGCATCCGCCAGTGAACACATGATTTCATTGGCGGGAATGCCGCTCTTAACCAGATTCACTATATCGGTTTCGGCAAACACGCCGCATTTGGCGGCCACGTGATGCAATTTGGTGGGGTCAAAAACCAGTTGCGAAACCTGGTCGCGCGCCATGCCGACCTTGATAAAACATTTATCTATAGTGGCGCCTGTGCCGGAGGCGCACTTGTCGTTCATGGAAGTGGTTGCGCGCTTCTCACCCGTGGTCTCGCTGGTTTTGAACATGATGATTTTCGCATCCTGTCCGCCCAGCTCGATCACACTGCCCACATCCGGATGCAGGGCTTCCACCGCCATGGTGACCGCGTTGACTTCCTGGATAAATTTGGCGTTGAGGTGCGGCGCCAAAGGGCCGGCACCTGAGCCTGTGATAAAAATCCGCGTTTTTTGTAAGGATATATAAGGGAGATCGGCGAGCACCTGTTCGAGCATTTCCAGGACTTTTTCCGCCTGGCGGGTTTCGTGACGCGCGTAACGGGACCAGAGGATTTCGCGTTTTTGCGGTTCGACAGCAACCAGTTTTACGGTTGTGGACCCCACATCAATGCCAAAAGTAAGCGGCTGATGACCCATGATTATTTCCGTTTTGCTGTTGCGATTGGAAAACCAGCGCCGGCAGTCCGGAATTTATTCTTATGGCCGGACCCGAAAAAACCGCAACCGCGACGCTGAAGGTGGCCTAACCCTAGCGCAAAACTTTTTAAAAACCAAGCAAGGTACTCGGATATTGGCAGATGCTGCACAAGTTTGCGCTCCCACCTTCCATCCGGTTGGTGGGACAGCGCGCATTGGAGGAGACGGATTAAATCCGCATAAAAAATAGGGTATTGCGGTTATTCGAGATAGGCGCGATAAAACTGTGCTTTGAGATAATCGGTTTCCGGAATGGCGGGATGGATCGGATGGTCCGGTCCCTGACCGCCGGAATAAATCAATTGTGCCTGGCGATCCAAATGCCGTGCGGCACCGCGCACAATTTCCTGCAGAATGTCGCGCGTCAGGGGCATGGAGCAGGAGGCCGATACCAATAATCCCTCCTTGCCCAGCAGGCGGATGGCCAGCTCGTTGATATGGCGATAGGCCGCCTCGCCCGCCGCCTGATCCTTGCGTTTTTTGATGAATGCCGGCGGATCCAGCACCACTACATCGAACTGGCTTTTGTCGGCCACCAGATTTTTCAGTACATCCACCGCCTTGCCGCGCACAGCTTCCACCTTATCGGCTATGCCGTTGAGAGCGGCATTGTGACGCACGCCCTCCACCGCCGCTTCCGAGGCATCCACACAGGTCACATGGCGCGCACCGGCAATGCCCGCCTCCACGCCCCAGCCGCCCATGTACGAAAATACATCCAGCACCCGCCTGCCGCGCACCAGGTTCTGCAGGGCGGCGCGGTTGACGCGGTGGTCGTAGAACCAGCCGGTTTTCTGTCCTGTAGTGGCGGAGACTTCGAAGCGCGCACCGTTCTCCACCAGGGCCAGTGTGTCCGGCACAGCGCCGACTATACGCACCTGTTCCTCCAGTTCCTCCAACTCCCGGGCGCTGTGGTTGTTGCGCACCACTATGCCCTTGGGTTGCAGCACCTGTTCCAGCGCCGCCAGCAGATCCTCCAGCAAGCGGTCGAAGCCGGCCACGGAAATCTGCACCACCAGATAATCGCCGTAGCGGTCGATCACCACTCCGGGCAACAGATCGGAATCGCCGTACACCAGCCGGTAATAGGGCTCGCTAAAACACATCTCCCGCAAGTGCAGGGCCTGGGTGATACGGCTGCGCAAAAAGCCTGTATCCAGACGCTGGCGGCTGTCGCGGGTCAGCAGGCGCCCGCAGATCAAAGCGTTGGGATTGATAAACGCCAGCCCCAGGGACTGACCGCCGGCGGAGCAGACTTCCGCCAAGTCACCGGGGGCAAAACCTTTCAACGGGGTTTTGGCGGTGTTGACTTCGTTGGAGTAGATCCAGAGGTGGCCTTTTTTGATACGGCGGTCGGCCTGGGCGTTGAGCACCAGCAGGGGAAATTCGGTCATGGGAAGCTCGCGCGGGATACCAAAGAGCGCGGCATTATGCGCGAGCACCGGAAGGCGGAGCAAACCTGCGGGATAAAAGGCGGTGCCGCCGACAACAGCGGCACCTTTGCATCAGCGATTTATTGCTTGACCAGATGCTCGTAAATGGCGGCGTACCATTTGCCGGCCATGCGCGCGTAACCCTGGGCATTGGGATGTATGCCGTCGGCCAGTTCCGATGAGGGGAAGCCGGTGAACTGATCGACGAAGAGCACATTCTTGCCCTGCAATCTGCGCTGCTCCACCACGTTGGGAATCTGGGAGTTGTACTGATTCACATCGCTCGCCCGCTGGGGCCAGGGAATGATATTGGAGACCACCAGCAGGGCATTGGGTGCACGCGTGCTGATTTCATCTATAAGAGCGCCTAGGCGTGTAGGCGCACCGGAGGGACCCGCCCACATATCGTTGGTGCCTATGTGCAGCAGGATGATGTGGGGATTCACATTGAGTGCCCCCCCCTTGATGCGATTGTCATTGATCCATTGAATGGTCTGGCCGCTGTGACCCTCATGGTTACGGGGGAAGGGCTTTCCGGCAACCGTGGTTGGACCATTCTGGGAGCCGCCGACGAAGGTGATATCCATCCCCGCCTCTACTGCCAGGCGGAACAGTTCGATCCTGTAGCCGCCACCGCCGCTCACACCCAGACCATCGGTGATGGAATCACCCAGCGGCAGGATTTTGCAGGGACCATTGGCCGGACAGTATTTCGACGCAGAACCCGAGGAGGAAGATGATGAGCTGCTACTGCTGGAACTGCTCGAAGAACTGCTGCTGGAAGATGAACTGGATGAGCTGCTGGTGCTGCTCGAGGAAGCACTGCTGGAGGAGGATGATGAAGAGCTACTGGAGCTGGAAGCATTGCCGGTATTGCCACCGCAGCCGATCAGCAAAAGGGCGCTGATAGACGCAAGGCAGATACCGCGCAGGGTACGCACGGTAAGCATAGATGTGTCCTCTGGATTTATTTATGAATTATTTATGTGTTGTGTCGGGCACCCTAATCCCGCGCGCCGGCCACAGCAAGACCGCAAGCCGGACCGGACAGAGAAATTGTGGGCAAACGTGAAGCACACTTCATTTTGGTAGAGGACAAATTCACACAAAAAATTGGAACGGCGCGCGCTAGTTTTTCACCGCGGGATGGTTCACAGGTTCACGGAAAAACGGCTGGCACATGGGGCATGGGAAATGTGATGCCAGCTCAATCTATATCGACCAGATGCTCATAAATCGCCTGGAACCAGATGCCGCCCATGCGCGTATAGCCCTCGGCTTTGGGATGTATACCGTCCAGCAACCAGGATGGCGAAAAGCCGGAAAACTGGTCGACAAAAATAATGTTTCTGCCCTGATGTCTACGCTCCGCCACCAGATTGGGAATCTCGGCGTTGTAGCGGCTGACCTCCGCTGCGGCGAGCGGAAAAGGAATGATATTGGACACCACCAGCAGGGCATTGGGCACCCGCAACATAATATCGTCCAACAGTCCCCCTAAGCGTTCCACCGCGCCACCGGGTTGCAGGAACATATCATTGGTGCCTATGTGCAGCAGGATGATATGGGGTTTGACGCCCAACAGATTGTGGCGTACCACCAGCAAATCCAATTCCTCTATGGTGGCGCCTGCGTGCCCTTCGTGCTTGGCGGGAAAGGGCTGACCCCAGACACTCTCAGGCCCGTTCTGCTGACTGCCGACGAAGAGTATGTCCACTCCGGCCTCTTCCGCCCGGCGGAACAGCTCTACCCGGTAGCCCCCGCCACTGGACATCCCCAGACCCTCGGTGATGGAGTCGCCCAGAGGCATGATCTTGCAGGGCTGCCGGTCGGGACAGTAGCGCGAGAATGTGCCAACGGATGTGCCGCTGGAACTGGAAGAGGAATTGGACGAACTGCTGGCGGAGGAAGTGCTGCTACTGGAACTGGAAGCGTTTCCCGATGAGGAGCTGCTGGTGGCCGTGCCTTCATCTGTATCCCCACCACAGGCGGTCAACAGCAGGATCAAATAAACCACAACACCTATACTGCACAACTGGCGTAAATTGAGCATGGTGACAGGCTCCGTTTGTTATGTTCTGCCGGATCGCCGAACCCTATACGCCTGTCGCCAGACTCACAAGCTTTTGGTTATCACCACGGGAGGGTTTATGCCAGAAGCGTGAATGTCATCCGGTTACTGAACTCGAACCCGTCATAAAGCCGGGAAGACACTTTCATCCTGAACTAAACTTAGCGGCCTTGATCCATCCATGCGGAAACGGTTTTCCCGTTGATTTCATGGAGGATTTCAGTACAAACAATAACCAATTTCCATCGAGGCTCTGCCATGCCAATCCGCGTGACCGCGCTTAAACTGCTGTTCGCCAGCCTTATCCTCCTCCCCCTGATGGCCTCCGCCGATATACGCCTGCCCAAGCTGGTTTCGTCCGGCATGGTTTTGCAGCGGGATGCGGAGGTCAAGATCTGGGGCTGGGCCGACCCGGGCGAAAAAGTGAGCCTGGCCTTCGACAAAAAAACCTTTTCCGCCACCGCAGACGCCCAGGGACGCTGGTCCCTGGTGCTGCCACCGACACCCGCCGGCGGCCCCCACAAACTGACCCTCACCGGCAAAAACACCCTGGAACTGGAGGATGTGCTCTTCGGCGATGTGTGGCTGGCATCCGGTCAATCCAACATGGAACTGACCCTGGAGCGGGTGGAGCCGTTTTTCGAGGACATGGTGTCCAACATCAGTAATCGGCAGATCCGCCAGTTCGAAGTGCCGGACCGCTTCGATTTCAAAAAGCCCCATGAGGATCTGGAGGGCGGCAAATGGGTGCCCGCCGACCAGGAGAACATTCGCAACTTCTCTGCCGTGGGTTATTTTTTCGCCGAGGATATTCACAACAGCGAGAAAGTGCCCGTGGGCATCATTAACGCCGCCCTGGGGGGGTCACCGGTGGAAGCCTGGATGAGTGAGGAAACACTCAAGCAGTTTCCGGAGCCCTATGCGGAGGCGCTACGCTTTCGCGACGACAAGCTCATAGAGCAGATTACCCAGGCGGATCAGAAACGCATGGATGCCTGGTTCAACGAACTCAACCAGAAGGACGCGGGATTCAAGCAGGGCAAATACCTGTGGGCGGCACCGACGCTGGATACCACCGGATGGCAGATCTTCCTGCTGCCCGGATTCTGGCCCTCCGACCGCGGCACTCCCATCAACGGCGTCTTCTGGTTCCGCAATAAAGTGGAAGTGCCTGCGGCCCAGGCCGGCAAGGAGGCATTGCTGCTGATGGGCAATATAGTGGACGCGGACCAGGTGTTCGTGAATGGCACCCAGGTGGGCAGCACCGGTTACATGTATCCGCCGCGCCGCTATCAAGTACCCGCGGGGCTGCTCAAGGCCGGCACCAACGTCATCACAGTGCGCGTCATCAGCCAGACCGGCCGCGGTGGCTTCGTCCCCGAGAAACCCTATGGCCTGCAATTTGCCGATCGCATGCTGGACCTGCGCGGCAACTGGCTCTACCGCCTGGGCGCCTCCATGCCGCCGCTGGCCCCGCAGACCTTTATCCGCTGGAAGCCCATGGGCCTGTACAACGGCTCCATCGCGCCCCTGCTGAATACCCGCATCAAAGGGGTGATCTGGTACCAGGGCGAATCCAACGCCGGCAATCCCACCTACAAGGAGCGTTTCCCGGCGCTGATCCAGGACTGGCGCAAGCAATGGGGTCAGGGAGATTTCCCTTTCCTTTATGTGCAGCTGGCCAATTATCTTCCCCCGGACGCGCCGGCTAACGACACAGGCTGGGCATTGACCCGGGAGATCCAGCTGCAAACCCTCAAGGTGCCCAATACCGCCATGGCGGTGACGGTGGATGTGGGGGAATGGAACGATATACACCCGCTGGATAAGAAAACGGTGGGTGAGCGCCTGGCGGCGGCCGCGCTCAATCTGGCCTATGGCAAGAAAAACGTGTACTCAGGCCCGCTGTTCAAATCCGCGGAGGTGAAGGGGGACAAGATGGTGCTGACGTTCGACCACGTGGGCAGTGGCCTGGTGGCTGCGGATGGCAGACTGGGCGGTTTCACCATTGCGGGAGAAGATCGCCGCTTCCGTTCAGCGCGGGTGAAGATCGAGAAGAACACCCTGGTGGTCTGGCACGAATCCATCCCAGCGCCCAAGGCGGTGCGTTACGCCTGGGCCAACAACCCGGATGAAATCAGTCTCTACAACGAGGAGGGATTCCCGGCATCGCCCTTCAGAACCGACAACTGGTAATCCCCAACAGCCCTCCCTGCAAAGGGAGGGCACTTATCGCCTTACTCGCCCAGACTGGCCTGATAGGCTTCCGCGTCCAGGGCATCTTCCAGCTCTTCCAGCTCATCGGGCTGCACTTTGAAGAACCAACCCTCGTCGTAGGGGGCGGAGTTGATGGTCTCAGGCGCATCCACCAAGCGCTCGTTGATGGCGATCACCTCGCCAGATACAGGTGAGTAGATGTCGGAGGCCGCCTTCACAGATTCCACCACGCCCGCTTCCTGTCCGGCGGTCACGGTGGATCCCACTTCCGGCAGCTCCACGTACACCACATCCCCCAGTGCCGCCTGGGCGTGATCGGTGATACCCACGGTCACAGTGCCGTCGTCTTCCACGCGCGCCCACTCGTGGCTGGGTAAGTATTTCAGTTCCGAGCGTATCTCACTCATGATGGTTCCTCAGTGCAAACATTCGATGCGGGCGCGGTGCCCAGGTTGATGGAATTGACTGGCCCGGCGCGCCGGGCGGACGGCGCAGTTTAAACCGGCTTGCCATTGCGCACAAAACAGGGTTTGACCACGGCCACATCCACTTCCTTGCTGCGGATGACGACCCTGGCCTGATCGCCGGTTTCCACTGGCACACGGGCCAAAGCGATGGAATAGCCCAGGGTCGGGGAAAAGCTGCCGCTGGTGATGACACCTGCGCCCTCGACGCCCGCCGCAAACACCGGATAACCGTCGCGCAGCACGCCGCGCTCACGCATCACCAGGCCCACCAGTTTTTCGCGAATGCCCGACGCTTTCTGGGCTTCCAGGGCGGCGCGGCCGATAAAGTCGCGGCCCTCGGTCCAGGCGATGGTCCAGGCCATATTGGCCACCAGGGGCGAGACTTCATCGCTCATCTCGTGGCCGTACAGATTCATACCGGCTTCCAGGCGCAGAGTGTCGCGGGCGCCGAGGCCGCAGGGGCGCACGCCGGCGTTTACCAATGTGCGCCAGAGCGTTTCCGCATCTTCCTGGGGCAGCATGACTTCGTAGCCGTCTTCACCTGTATAACCTGTGCGGGCCACCAGCCAGTCGGCGCGCTCGCCGCCGAGGAAGGCGCCGCTGAATACGCCCAGCTGCTGCGCCACCGCCACATCGGAGGCCGCCAGTAGTGCGTGGAATTTTTCCCGCGCCTTGGGCCCCTGTACGGCAATCATCGCCAGCTCCGGGCGCTCCTGGATTTCTACCTGGAAGTTCTTGGCCTGCTGGCCGATCCAGGCCAGATCCTTGGTGCGGGTGCCGCAGTTGACCACCAGGCGATAGCCCCAGGTCATCAGGTAGACGATCAGATCGTCGATCACCCCGCCCTGGGGGTTGAGCATGGCGCTGTAGAGCGCCTTACCGGGGTTTTGCAGCTTGGCCACATCATTGGCCAGCAGGTATTGCAGAAAGGCTCTGGCGTCCGGCCCGCGCACGTCAATGATGGTCATATGGGACACATCGAACATGCCGGCATCGCGCCGCACCGCGTGGTGCTCTTCGATTTGCGAACCGTAGTTGACGGGCATGGACCAGCCGGAAAAGTCCACCAGCTTGCCACCCATTTCCTGATGCACTGCTTGAAGAGGAGTCTGATTCAGCATGATATATCCGGGTGCGGAGTGAGAAGGCCGCGCATTCTATCAGGAATGTCCAGGGGGGACTTAACCCGATGGGCGTAAACAAAGCCGCTCCGCCACCAGCTGCTAAGCTTAAAGACATGCTTGTCTACCCATAGAAATTCCCATGTCCCAACTCCTGAAAAACGCCCAGCTCAAATACAAATTCTGGCTTCTAAATGTGATAGTGCTGGGAGTTCTGTGCCTGTTGGTGCTGTTCGCCATAGACCGGACGGCCAGTGCCACGCAGCACAACTTCGGCGAGGTCTTCTGGCGGGAGGCACCGGCCTACGCCGGCGTGGTGGCCGTGCTCATGCTGGTGGAAATGGCCTGCTCACAAGTGCTGATCAGCTTTATCGAACGCCATATCAACCGTCTCAAGAACACCATGATGGAAGTGCAGAAAACCGGCGACCTGAGCCGGCGCGCGGAGGTGGATTCCACCGACGAAATCGGCGATATGGCCCGGGCCTTCAACAGTATGCTGGACCGCACCGGCGGCGTGATCCGCAGTATCCACGCGGCTATAGACCAGCTGCGCGG
>Ga0065721_10051713_pt1 | contig 13782 bp, 15 predicted proteins | sample Mesricmetagenome_FD_59108 | JGI IMG/M metagenome (GOLD analysis project Ga0065721, IMG submission 59108) | Mesophilic microbial community from rice straw/compost enrichment Sample: eDNA_1 v2 (version 2) | ecosystem: Engineered > Solid waste > Grass > Composting > Bioreactor | place: USA: Davis... | reverse complement strand
CTTGTGTTACACGATATGGCGAGAGCGTCTTTAAGATGCTCTGTTTCCAACGATTTCTTGAGATTGGCGCACCCGACAGGATTCGAACCTGTGACCTCTGCCTTCGGAGGCCGGTTTACACCACTACGCCATCGTTGTCGATCCAACGCTAGGGAACTCTAACTTACTGTTTTAACAGTATTTTATTGACAGTCGAGGTTCTCCAAGCTACTCCAGTCGACGCCACAATATTCATTTCCGTGGTGAGTTTTTGGTGAGTTTTTGAACCCGCTCTAGCGAGGTGCTTATGCCAAAGCTGACGAAAGTGATCGTTGAGAAGGCCGAACCGCGTGATCGGCAATATACCCTCTGGTGCAGCGAACTGAAGGGATTCGGTATCTTCGTGCTTCCCTCGGGAACGCGGACATATTTTGTCGATTACCGTAACGCCAACAATGTCCGACGTCGCATGAAACTCGGCCGCCATGGTCCGGTTACGGCCGAGCAAGCTCGCATTCTCGCGATCCAGGCAATCGCCGAAGTCAGCAAAGGCAACGACCCCCTCGAAGCGCGGAACAGCGCGCGCAAGTCGATCTCGGTCAAAGAGCTTTGCGACCTCTATATCATCGAACTCGAAGCCGGTCGCATTCTCGGCAAAGGCGGCCGGCCAAAGAAAGCCAGCACCAAGGATACGGACCTCGGCAGGATCAGCCGTCACATCGTGCCGCTGCTCGGGAAGAAGCAGGTCACCCACGTCACGAAGGCCGACGTGACGGCGATGATGAAGGATATCATGTCCGGCAAGACGCGCCGAAACGAGAAGACGAAGAAGCTGCGCGGGCGATCGATCGTCCGCGGCGGAGCGGGTGTCGCGAGCCGCACGGTTGGCCTTCTCGGCGGCATCTTCACTTATGCACGCGACGAACTCGGCATCATCGAGGTCAATCCGGCGCACGGCGTCCGTAAACCGAAAGATGCTGTGCGGAAACGCCGCTTGAACGAGGGCGAATATCGAATCCTTGGGCGTATTCTCGCAGAGGCGGCCGAAGACGAGCGCTACACCCGTACGGTCGAAATGATCCGGCAGATCGCGATGTCGGGCTGCCGCCGCAGCGAGATTATCGGGCTGCGGAAGACCGAAATCGACACGACGGGCAGTTGCTTCCGGTTCGAGGATTCGAAGGAGGGCCAATCCGTGCGTCCGATGGGTCTGCCTGTCGCGGAATATTTCGACGAGCGAGACATGAGCGACGACAGTCCCTATGTTTTTCCCGGCATCCGCGACAGCAGCAAGCCTTTCGGCGGCTTCCCCCGCCATTGGGAAAAAATCTTCGCCGGCACAGAATTGTCGGACGTGACCGCCCATGTGCTCCGTCACAGCTTCGCAAGCATCGCGAACGATCTCGGCTTTACCGAAATTACGATCGCCGCCTTGCTGGGGCACGCGACGGGCTCGGTCACCAGTCGCTATGTGCATACGCTCGACGCGGCTCTGGTCATGGCGGCCGACACGGTGTCCGGTTACATCGGCGCGCTGCTGGAAGGGAGGAAACTGACCCACACGCACTATGCGCTCGATCGCACTTCCCGCAAGGCGGCGCTCGATCGATTCCTGTCGCCGCAGAACGATACGCACATGCCGCCGGATCAGAACCAGCGCCTCGCAGCCTGACCCGATCTTCGCCGCTTCGCGCATCAGAACGGGCCTCACCTCATGCCTCCAGCGTGTACGTAAACTGCCGCGCTGGACATAGAGTAACACATATGTTACCAAGGAATTCCGAGTGACAGTAGAGGAATATATCCGGGAGGACGGATCTTGCCCGTTTCGCATCTGGTTCGACAAGCTGGATGTGCAGGCCGCGGCGAAGGTTGCAACAGCAATTGTGCGGCTTGAGCTGGGCAATCTGTCCAATGTGAAATGGATCGGTGGCGGTCTCGGCGAATATCGGATTGATTGGGGTCCAGGCTATCGTCTCTATTTGATGCGCGATGGCGATGAGTTGACCATTTTGTTCGTCGGAGGAACAAAGAAGAGGCAACAAGCCGATATCGATCGCGCCACCTCATTGATGGCGGAGTATAAGAGCCGGAAAGCGGCGATGAAGAAAGCGGCAAGGTGATACGATGGTGCTGACACGGGATTTCAAAGAGACGGTGAAGGATCGTGCCATGCGCGAACCCGCGTTCGCGAAAGCGATGCTCGACGAAGCCGCGACCTCGTTCCTCAACGGTGAGCCACATGTCGCGCGGCTGATCCTGCGCGATCTGGTGAACGCCTCGGTCGGCTTCGAAACCCTCGCCGCCGAGACCAACCGGCCGAGCAAGAGCCTACATCGGATGCTCTCGGAAAAGGGCAATCCGAGCATGGATAATCTTGCGGCCATCTTCGGCGCTGTGCGCAAACGTCTCGGGGTCGCCATCGAGGCGCATGCGGTAGAAGCTGCATGATGTCAGAAATATGTTCCCCCTACGTTCCCACTCGGTTACAATCGAAGCCTGAACAGGAAGTGATGTCGCCAAAGGTGCCGCATGGCTGAGACGCAAATCGAATGGACTGACGCGACCTGGAACCCGGTGGCGGGTTGCACGGTCGTCAGCGCGGGCTGCACCCATTGCTATGCCATGGAAATGGCGCGGCGGCTGGAGGCCATGCGCGTCAGCAAATATGACGGGCTCACGCGCAAGAGCGGCGGCCGAACGGTCTGGAAGGGTATTGTCCGTGAAGACCCGGATTCGCTGACCATCCCGCTGCGCTGGCGTAAACCGCGCAAGATTTTTGTGAACTCGATGAGCGACCTGTTTCACGAGCAGGTCAGTGACGCGTTCATTCTCGAGGTCTGGCAGGTGATGCGCGACACACCGCACCATCATTATCAGATATTGACGAAACGCCCCGAACGCATGGCACGGGTCGTCTCCGAGCTCATCGACGATGTCCTGCCCAATGTCTGGCTCGGGACGAGTGTCGAGGATGCTGCTGTGGCACATCGTATCGAGCATCTGCGCGCGGTGCCCGCGGCAATTCGCTTCATCTCCTTCGAGCCGCTTATCGGACCGGTAGGCGACGTCGACCTGACCGACATTCATTGGGCGATCGTCGGCGGCGAAAGCGGCCGAAATGCGCGTCCCATTCGCGAAGAATGGATCGACGAGATTCACGATCAATGCGCGGCGTTCGAGACGGCCTTCTTCTTCAAGCAATGGGGAACTTGGGGAGAAGACAATAAGCGCCGATCGAAGAAGGCCAATGGCCGTGAATATCGCGGCCAGACATGGAACAATATGCCGGCGGCCGTTGAGGCAAGCCTATAAGGCACAAATGGGGGCGGAATGGCGGAAAAACCGTATCAGTGGGCCGACGGCGCGGTGCTGGAGGACCACTCAAGGCGCAAGCACAAGATACTCAGGGAATATTTCTTCAACTATCTGACCGTGCGATGCCAGATTGCGCAGATGGAGAGATTCCGGCTGGCCGTCGTCGATGGTTTTGCCGGCGGCGGGAAATATGACTGCGACACCTCGGGATCGCCTCTGATCTTCGTCGAGGAGTTGAAGCGCGCGGTCGAAGCCGTCAACGCCCGTCGCACGGCGGAAGGCCTCGGTCCGGTCGAGATCGAATGCCTCTTCATTCCGAATGACTTCAGCCGCGACGCCGTCGAGACGCTGAAATCCAATCTTGCGCCGTTGCAGGCGGAGATCACGGCGACCGTACCGCGGCTGCACCTGCGCGTCGAATATCTGAACCTCGCTTTCGAAGAGGCCTATCCCCAGATCAAGCAGCTCCTCGAACAGGGGCGATACCGCAATGTGCTGTTCAATCTCGACCAGTGCGGTCACAGCAAGGTCCAGCGCGCGACCCTGGTCGACATCATGCGCTCCTATCAGTCGGTCGAAATCTTCTACACCTTCGCGATCCAGACGCTGCTGACCTATTTGCAAACCAACGATCCCGCTCGGCTGGCGAACCAGCTCCAGCCGTTCGAGATCTCGGTCAATGATCTCCAGTCTCAAACCGTCGGTATGAACAAGCATCATTGGCTCGGTGCGGCCGAGCGGCTGGTGTTCGATTCCTTCAACGGCTGCGCGACCTATGTCAGTCCCTTCTCGATCAACAATCCCGACGGCTGGCGTTATTGGCTCATCCATTTCGCCAATTCGTACCGGGCGCGGCAGGTCTATAATAATCTGCTGCACGCCAACAGTTCCGAGCAAGCGCATTATGGCCGGGCAGGCCTGCATATGCTCTCCTATGACCCGCGGCACGAGGATGGCTCGCTCTACCTGTTCGATCCGTCCGGGCGGGAGAGTGCGCGCGACCGGCTTCTCCTCGACATCCCTCGGCTGATATCGGAATCGGGCAATGTGATCGGCGTCGGCGAATTCTACGAAGGCATCTACAATGCCACGCCGGCGCACAGCGAAGACATCCATCAGGCGATCATCGACAATCCCGATCTCGAAGTCGTGACCCCGGCGGGCGGCGAACGCCGCAGCGCGCGAGCGATCGCGCTCGGCGATGTCGTGAAGTTAAAGCGGCAGACGAGTTTCTTTCCCATGTTCTTCGATCCGGCAAAATAGACGGTCGATACAGCCATGGAAGCGCCATCAAGAAAGACCGTTCTGCGTCTATATGCCATGTCGGGAAACGCCTGCGCCTTCCCGAAATGCACGACGCCAATCTTCTCCGAAGGCGCGAACCTCGGTGAAGTTTGCCACATTCGTGCGCATCGGGATGGCGGGAAACGATATGATGCCGGGCAAAGCGACGTCGAGCGGCACAGCTTCGAAAATCTGATCCTGCTGTGCTGCAATCATCACAAAAAGGTCGATGATCTCGACCTAACCTATACGGTGGGAAAGCTTGAGGCCATGAAGCTGGCCCATGAAGCCAAATGCGGTCGCGACGAGGAGCCGGGCGATGTCTTCATCGCTAAGCGATTGAGCGATGATCTTGAGCGCAGAATAGCTGCAGAAGCGAAGCTGATCATCCTGGCGCAGAGCGGCGCGCAGGTCACCGTCAAGACAGGCCGTGTGAAGATCGAGCAGGCTCCGCTCGAAGGATCGGTCGGCGCCAACCCGGACGCCAATCGTTATATCCGCTACCTCATCGATAAATATCACAAGTTCGCCAGCGCCGACCGGACACGCGTCGAACCCTATCGCTACGCTCGCATTCACCAGAGCATCAAAACGAAGTTTCGGGCGAAGTGGGATCATCTGCCGATTGCGATGCTTCCCGATCTCTACCGCTTTCTCCAAGGGCGGATCGACGCCACGATCCTCGGGAAAGTCCGCAAGTCCAAGGGGCAAGCTAACTATAGAGATTGGAGCACCTACATAGCCGGTTTTACGATCAACGATGTTTGATCCCACCGGACTTCAGCTTCCGCCGCCCACCGACTGGCCCGCGTTCGAACGGATCGCGCGGCAATCGCAATAGGAAAATAGCGTCGGAATATCGGCGTCGATAAGGGGGCATATGACACTCGATGGACTACTGACGTTCCTGACACTGCTGGTCGGAGCACTTACCTTCATGACGCCGGTTGCGCGGCTGAGGCTCAGGCTAGCGCTTCTCCCGTGGATGCTGTGGTCGCTGATGGGCCTGATCTCAGTCCTCTATCTCGAGTTTTTCCACGTCGTCGGTCTGACTTGCCTGAGATCGTCGGGCTGGGTCGATGCGGCCTGTGGCGTCCTCGAGATCAAGCTGCCTCCCAACGCTGGCCCGAGCGACATCACGCCGGCGCAGGTCGCCTTTCTCGTTACGTTAACATGGTTGGCATTGACCGGGGTCGGTCTGGTCCGCCCCACCGTTCATGGATGGTCGCTGCATACGCTCAAACGCCTTGTGATGCGGCTGGTGCACGAACGGCGATACGGCGAAGCACTCGAACTTCTTGAGCCTAACCTTCCGATCCTCGATCGGTTTGCAAGCCGCAAGAGACGCATTCAGCGCCTGTACGACACACTGACGCCAAAACCGTGGCAAATGTCCGATGCAATGAAAGCCCAAGTTCTTCGCCGCGCCGCTGCTCGCGCCAAGAAGGACGGGCAGGCGTGCGAGGAAGACACTGCAATTGCCTTGACAGCGCCCGGCGGCAAAGGGGTTGGGAAGCCTCAATGGCGTGAAAGATTCGCCTTTCGGTGCGGCCCGTGGATCGCACGCATCGTTCCTTCGGGGGCCGGGCGGGAAGCCGCCGCCGGCGACATCCTTCGTATGGTGCTGAACCGACGCGAAGTGGTTGAATATATCGCCGACCAAAGACCCGCCTTTGCAGGGCGACTACTGCCGCTGTCTCATCATTTGTCGAACGATTTTTCGGATGATCTGCTCGCGCGGCTGATCGAACGCCCTGGAAGCGCCCTTTATGAGGAAGTGCGCGATAGCCAGAATCTGTCCGGATGCTCCTACTACCTGCAGCCAGATGCCTGGATTCTTCGCGCGCTTCTCGATGATGCGCGCATCGCCCAGCGACTGAATGCCTATGACCCTGTGCCCAGGCAGGTCATCGCCATGCTCAACCCGAACAACGACCGGAACTATGCAGCATCGCTAAACTTGCCATGGGACCACAGCTTTGCCGAGCAAGGCGTCTGGCGCGATCCCGTCTTTATCGCGATCCGCTATCTCGATCTGATCGTCCGCGCCGCCGCCTGCCAGGCCATCGAAGATCATATGTGGCTCTACTATGTTGATGACTTGGCCGAAGCGATCGAGGCGCGGTATGACGATAGCGGCCCCGAGGTCGATCTCGACGCCGAGTGGCCGATCCGATCTTCGCGGATGCTTTACGCGATCGTCGATGTGCTGGTCGACTGGATCCGGATCGTCGAGAAGTTGCCGCCAGACTCGCCGCATCTGGTGCCGGAGAACCTGCTTGTCGACCGGGGGTCAGCCAATATTCCCAAATCCGCAGCGGTGACACTTGGGGACGTGATGAAGAGGGTGGCAATCAGCCCGCGTATCAACGAGCGCTTCAAGGTCTATCTTCTCGAGGTGGTCCTCCGCCGGATGCGCGACTGGGGTCCTGAAATGCAAGGCCCATGGATCCGCGAAATAACGGTCCGCGCAGTCGCGCAGGGCGGCACTATCGATGGAGGCCCCGACTACCGCCGAATGCTCTGCGCTCTCTACGAACAAGTGGATCGTCCCTGGTATCTGGAACTCAAGGATTTCGAAGCCGCGATCGGCTATCCATGCAACTAAGGATGGTCGGCCCGACCTTATCCGGAATCAACCAAGCTCGAGCCGATATCCGTTACGATGAATGCAACCGTTTGGTCGCCTGCGCCGCGCACCACCGCCGTTTGCCGCAACAATATCGCGGGTAATTTCGTCGGATCACCCGCGTTATCCGATCTTTGCGGCGGCCATGATTTGCTCAGCGATACGATGACGGGCGCCGCGAGTGGCACCGGAAGCGCTGAAGGCGTCTGCATCCCCGGCAACCGCCGAGGCAGGAACCATGCTCGAATCCGCCCCATCGTCTTGCCGGCGCAAACAATCCGTATCTCGCGCGTGGCAATGGCCTCGCCCTCTTGGGGCTGCAGGGACGCCGGCGACGTTTTAGCGACCGAAGTTGGTCCGGCTATCAGCTTCATTGCGCCACCGCGCGGGATTTGACTCCGGCAGTCTTCCTCCAGAACCACCCATGCGGGAGTGGTCTTCATTCGGTCGGCAAGCGTTTCGAGGCGCGTGACTGCCGTCAACGCCTGTTGCGCCGTCTCGAGCTTCGGGCCGGGCGCCGGGGCGAGAGGCTGAAGCAGCAATCCGATGAGATACCAACCGATATTGAGAGCAAGGAGGAACGAGAAGGCGAGAAAGGCGCGCAGCAGGAATTCGTGCGCCATCATGATGCAGCTGACCTTCCAATTGATGCCGTCCTGGTTCCTCCGGGTGTGAAGGAGAAGCCGGCCTGCTAGCGCCGCAGTCGGATGCTCGCTTTTCAATGAAATTTCAAAGTCGCCAAGCCCAGGTTCGTGCGAGGTCGCAACCTTCAGCACTTTGAACGCCCACCAGCCGGCAGCGGCGGTATATGCGACCGCGAGCCCCAAGAGCAGCATATTTGCCCAGATCGGTGCGCTACCCGCCTTTTTCTCCCAGAGCGCGCCCACCACTGTCAGGATTAGCGGGATCAGCGCCGCGACGAGGGGCAGATAGGTTGCTGCCTTCTGTTCAGTCCCCCGGCGTCGCTCTGCTTCGCTGTCGGCGAGCCGGCGAATCTCATCGAGGGTGATCGCGGGGGCGCGGCCGATGTTGAGCGCGGCAATACGAGCATTGTCGCTCGCGCTCCGTTCCTCCAGCCTCCTTGTCTCTTCCGGGCTTCTTTTCTCCAGCCAGGGCCAGAAGACGTGAACGAGCGCGACCAAGCGGTTCATGCGTTGCCGGCCCCGATCGAGATGAGTTCGTCGACGATTGTAGCCGCCAGGGGCAGACCTGTACGCCGCTCGATCCACGCCCATTGCCCATTCGGATTTATTTCAAGAAACCAGTGTCGCCCATCAAGGTCTGCGATCAGGTCGATCGCGCCGAACCGCAGATCGAGCGCCTCGGTAAGGGCCAGGCACTTGTCGATGACGGGCCGCGGCAACTCGATCGCCTCGTGCCGGAGATCGGTACGGGTGCCGGAACGCCAATCCACCTCGGTTTCGTCATGATCCTGCGAGTGAATTGCCACCGCGAAGACGCGGTCTCCGATCACGGTCGCGCGAACGTCATAGGCTTTTCGCACTTCACGTTGATAGATGACCGGCGCGACCGAGACTGCCTCCCGGTCCATCGGCCTCAGCGGATCGAGGCGGGTCGTGAACAACACTTCACCCGTCTCGCCGCGCTCGACCAATGAGTGCCGGAGCGGCTTGCCGATCGCGCCGGATGCGACGAACGCGCCAACCGCCTCGAAGTCATTCGACACCAAGGTCTCTGGAACGTCGAAGCCGAGCGACACAGCAAGCGTGAGTTGGCGGGGTTTGTCTTCGGCGCGCAGGATCGCGAATGGGCTGCTCAGCCACCGGCCTTCGAGCACGTTCCACAACGAGCGCGTAATCGCCGACCATTCACCAGCGAGGTAGTCGCGGGTGGCTGGATCTTTCGCCGGGCTTGGTTCGGGAGGACCAGGTCGGCGGTAATAGGCGGCGCTCACATCGCACAGCTTCAGGGCCTCGCCGGCCACGTCGATTTCCCAGCCTTGGTCAGGCTGAGGCCAGAAGCGCAGCGCTCCGGATGGGATATCCTCGCTGTTGAGGCGATAAAATGGGACACCGCGTCGCCCCAGCTCAAGCACGATGAAATCGCTGGTGATGTCGCGCTTGTTTGTAACGATGAGAATCATTGCAAGCCCGGTTTTCTAATGGGCTAGCGAGCAATCATCGTCATCCTCGACGGTTGAATGGGTCTTGGTCTGAAGCTCGAGCAGTATCCGCGGCCAGTCTTCGTCGATCCCTTCCTGGTTGTTCAGCGTGCGCGTTTCCAATTCCAACACTCTCGAGGCGTTGATCTCGTCGTCATTCTCCTGCTGCTCGGCAGTTTTTGTCGCGAGATCGGCGATCATCCCGGCGTGGCGAACAGCGCCCAGCGTTTCCTCCGTCGAGAGGTCGTCATCGTCGCCCTCCTGCCGCACTTTGGTAACCGTGCTGGTCTCGAGAATAGCGCTCAGGTGCCGCGTGCCCGCGAAATCCTCATCGTCGCCTTCCTGGCGAACGCGCGTGGAGGTAGAGGTCTCAAGCTGGGCATGAGAGGACGATTCCACCAATGGCACGAACCCGCGCTTTGTCTCGATGACCCAGACACCCGCATGGCGGTCATAGTGACCTGGCAAATCTTCGGATGACGTGCGCGGCTTGGCATGCCGGAAAAGCAAAGGCGCGACATCTGATGTCGGATTTTGGCCGGACTGCATTAGGATCCCCCTGAGCGCAGATTATCGATATCCCTGCTTTGTTCTTTCACTACGTCGCATTGTCTGCATTTTCAATCAACTGCCGATGGCCGTGAGGATTATCCTAACTCCGGTGGCTTAACCCGGCCGACGCGCCCAATATCCCGGCGGGGTTCCGGCTATGGGGACAGGGGAAAAAGATGCCGATGCCGAAGAAGCTCTATAAATATCGCAAATTCGACGTGACCGCCCTGAACATGGTCACCGATCATGGTCTCTACTTTGCCAATCCGCGCAAATTCAATGATCCGCTGGACTGCGAGCTCTCGATCGAGGCGGACATCAGTCCGCGCAAGCTATCCGATCTGCTGAAAACGCTCATGGGGCCGGAGCGCGAAGATCACTGGAACCATGCGGTCGGCTGCGCGATTCACTATGCCGGCGAGGAGGGCGACATAAAGGTCCCGGGCGAGCCCCGGAACTATTTGAAGCGCATGCTGGCCGACGCGGTCGCGAGCGAGATCCGCAAGGAATTTGACACGCATGGTGTCCTCGCATTCGCTGCGACTTGGCAGTCGGTTCTGATGTGGTCGCACTATGCCGATGAACATCGCGGCATCTGTCTCGAATTTGACACCAGCGAACTGCCACATGAGCGCCTCGCAGCGGTACGATATGACGGTGATCGTTCTGTGAAGGCGAGCGACATCTACGCGTGGAAGATTGGCGGCGATGCGGAGGCTGGCAAGCGTGCATTCGACACGCATTTCTATGCCAAGGCGCCGGACTGGCAATATGAGCAGGAGTGGCGCGATATCGGCGACAAGCCCGGCGCGTGCGGTGACTATCGCATCACCGGCATCTATTTCGGCTTTCGCTGCGACTATGCCGTAAAGGTTGCAATCGTGAAAATGCTTGGCGTAAAAACCGACGTCGATTTGTTCGACGTTCGCATCAGCCCGACCACTTTCGAACTGTCGAGGACGCCGGTTGATATCGACGAGATCGACGCCTTGGGCATGCGCGAGCCGCGCGGGATCGAATTCGCCCAGATGGCGGCCCAGTTCGACAAGCTTTCCTTCGAAATCGGCGATGCAACCGAAACCGCCTAGCGCGAACCATTTCCTTCGACAGGCAACGAGGGGCCATGGAACTGACGATCGGGCCACCGGCGAATTGGCTTCGTGGTTCAGCTATCATCGCTTCGCGCGCAGCATAGGGCACAATCACCGTTACGCCTGAATCGCGCGCGGAGCGCCATGACGTCCGGCTTGTCGACACTGTGGCCTGAGGGGAAAGCCTTCCCCTGCCGGTGAGCCCCTGCGGGTCTCCCCGGACCCCTTCTGCGGCACTGCCGCCCCTTGGGCGCCCCACTAGAGGGAGAGACCGTCCGGATTGCCGTGACGGGTTGAGGGTGGCGAGAGAGGCTCGCCGCCGACCCGTCGCGGAGAAACGCGATGGCTTATCATGCAAGGCACCAAGGTCCGCCCCTCGAGCGGGCCAACCTCTATCAGCAAATCACCGACCGCATCATCGCGGAGCTGGAAGCGGGTCGCGTCCCGTGGGTTCAGCCCTGGGGCACTGCAAATGCCGCGATCGGCATGCCGCACAATGCGGTCAGCGACCGGCGCTATAGCGGGATCAATATCCTCACGCTCTGGAATGCCGTGGTCTCGCGCGGCTTCACCAGCCACGGCTTCCTCACTTTCCGCCAGGCAGTCGTGCTCGGTGGCACCGTCCGGCGCGGGGAGCATGGCGTTCCGATCATCTACACGCGCCGCTATGTGCCGCGCATCGAGCAGCAGCGCGCCGATACCGAAGGCCGCGAGGCGACTGGCGGCATCCCCTTCCTCAAGCATTTCACCGTCTTCTCGGTCGATCAATGCGACGGTTTGCCCGAGCATATCGCGCCGCCGCCACGACCGATCCCCGAGGGACTGATCCTGCCGCGCGCCGAAGTGCTGATCGCGGCAACCGGCGCCGACTTTCGCATCGGCGGCGTCTCGGCCTTCTACAGCCCGACGCATGACTATGTGGCGGTGCCGCGGCCGGACGACTTCCACGATCCGGTCAACTGGCATCGCACCGCCTTTCACGAACTCGGTCACTGGACCGGACACAGGCATCGGCTCGATCGCGATCAGAGCGGCAGCTTCGGATCGAAATCCTATGGCCGCGAAGAATTGGTCGCCGAAATGGCCGGCGCTTTCGTCTGTGCCGCGCTCGGCATCGTCCCGAGCGTACGGCACGCGGACTATATCGGCTCCTGGCTCGCGATCATCCGCGAGGATAATCGCGCTATCCTGCGCGCGGCAAGCGCAGCGTCGAAAGCGGCCGATTATCTGCTCGCCTTTCAGCCCGAGACGGTCGCCGCGGCGAATGATCTCCCGAACGATGAGGATCACGGCATCGCCGACCCCGAAAGCGAGACGATGGAAGGGAGGATAGCGGCATGATCCTCGTCACGCCCGAAATTCGTGCTGCGCTCGTAGCCAATGCGGCGGCGCGGCACGCGGCAATCGCACAAGGTCAACGCGAGCCCGACCCGGTTCCTGTCGTCCGCTTCTTCAATCCTCTCGGCCCGGCAACCTGGCTCGCGACCGAAATCGACGAGGACGACATTCTCTTCGGTCTCGCCGACCTCGGATTCGGCACGCCGGAGCTAGGCAGCTTCGCGCTCGAGGAAATGCAGTCGATCCGCCTCGCCTTCGGCCTCGGGATCGAACGCGATATCCTGTTCGAAGGCCGCTATCCCTTGTCGGTCTATGCCGAAGCGGCCCGGCGCGCGGGCTCGCTCGTTCTGGCTGAACGGAGTCTCGGCAAGGCGGCCTCCGCGCTACGGGGCGGCCGGTGAGTCATGACCGATCCGCGCCCACCCATCGGCCATAATGGCGGGCCGTCCATCGACGAAGAAAAGGACGACTACACCGGCCCGCATTATTGCAAATATTGCCGGCACTGGCGGCCGCCGTCGGACTGGGACATTCGGGCCTATGAAGCGTTCCAGCTCGGAATCTCGCGCCGCCGAGTGAAGCGGCCGAGCGGCACATGCGATCGCGTTCTCATGCAGCGGGGAAAGCCGCTGTCCTTTGCCGCGACCGTCGACACTTTCTCGTGTCTCAATTTTTCCGCGAAACCCTCGGAGCCGCCGCAATGGCGGCCCGAGCTCGCCTTCGTCAAAGTCTATGAAGGCGATCGCCTGATATGGGAGGGCCATGCCAACGATCTCCCCGAGGACTATCGGTAAACGGTCCGCCCGGACCTGCGCTGTCAGCAATGCTAGACCGCCTCTTGGTGCACATGGCTGACCCGGAAGGCCAATTCCTGTATGTTGGCGCTCCAGCGATGGAGTCGCCGATGCCGAAAAATCGTATGACCTTCCACGATGCCGATGGCGAATGGCCGCCCGTGACGATCGAGGTCCTGAAAGGCGATGTGCTGCGCTTCAGCCAGATCGACCGCGATGGCCGCACCCATGTCGTGACCTTTTCGGAGCGCTTCGGCGCCCGGCATGACGCCGGCGAGATAGGGTCAGTCTTACCCCGTCGTTCATAGCGGGAAGCTGAGCTGGTTCACGTCGGGCGGAGGGGCTCCTTCCAGCTTCTCGATGATCGTTGCCGCCAACGCATCGGCGGCGCGCTCGCGCAGTCTGGCGTCAGGCATCGTCAATCCCACCCGTGCCCATCCCGGCGCCGCGAGAAGGATGTCGGCCAATTGGTCGCGTTCGATTCGTTCCATGCGGCAAATAGAACAAACAGGAAACATTTTGGCAAGACTGAACCGAGTGGCCGCGCATCCGAAGGGCGTCGGTGCCCGCCTCCGGCGGGCTGAGAGGAAGAGACAGGCTGAAATTTTCGTGACGGGCTTGGGAGCCGAGAGAGAGTCTCGCGGCGGCCCGTCGCGGAGAAGTGCCATGGCCAAA
>Ga0065721_10051712_pt1 | contig 13783 bp, 9 predicted proteins | sample Mesricmetagenome_FD_59108 | JGI IMG/M metagenome (GOLD analysis project Ga0065721, IMG submission 59108) | Mesophilic microbial community from rice straw/compost enrichment Sample: eDNA_1 v2 (version 2) | ecosystem: Engineered > Solid waste > Grass > Composting > Bioreactor | place: USA: Davis... | reverse complement strand
AACTGAGGGAGCGCTGTTCACAGTCAGTGTTGCAGCAGTGGAAACATCGGTTCCGCATGCACCTGTTACCTGCACACGATACAACGATCCATTTTGTGAGAGTGTTATAGAAGTAATTTGAAGATTGGCAGATGTTGCACCCGGAATGTCGCTGTAGTTGGTTCCACCATTTGTACTAACCTGCCATTGATAGTTCAGATTTGATCCTGATGCGTTGCTTACCATTTGCGCGGTGGAGCCTTCGCACGCAGTAACATTTGCCACGGTTCCTGCAGATGTCACCTGGCCCAGGATTAATTCTCCGGGTGTAGACGTTGCAGTATTAAATCCATTGTTCACAACACAACGATACAGATTACCATTCATCGCCGCAGTGACATTGGGGATGGTTAAAGTGGATGAAGTTTCCCCGGGAATGTCTGAATAATTCGCGCCGCCATTTGTGCTGACCTGCCATTGATAAGTGAGTGTACCTCCATTTGCTGTCACTGAGAAACCCGCCGTACCACCTGCGCAGACAGTTGCGTCTGCAGGTTGAGAAAGAATATTTGTTGGAGGACCATTCAATCCGTTAAAGACCGGAATTGCTGCCTGATCAATTAATGTGTTGCTGTTATTGTATAAGCCTGCGCGAATGATGCCACCGCAGCCATTTAGTTGAAGAATATCATCAACAAACCATCCTTCATAACTCGCAGGGTTACCTACATCAGAACGCATTCTGAATCTTGCGCGTAATGTTTGTCCACTGAATGAAGAAAGATCAAGCACGGTATTGATAAACTCACCGCTTCCCTGACCATAACTTACACCACTGAATGCTTTCTGATTGGGGGCCCAGGGCGCGGAGTTGTCCATTGTAGTTGGGTATCCGTTTTGAATCATGTAAGGACCTGCATCAAACCAGGCACCACCATTGGCGGAAAGTTCTACCGTTCCACCGTCATAGTGTTTTTCTATTACATGATAATGCCAGAATGATAAGATAGAAAGACTGCCTGCGGTAAATGGATCCGAAGTAAGTGAATAATCAGAAGCCGATCCGGGAGTAGTGGCTCTCCACGAGCTTGATGGACTTTTTGATCTCAAACTGCTGGTATTCCATTGTGCCGTGCCAGTTTGAGAGACAGAAGTAAGTCCACCAATTGTAACCGTACGATCATCATTGATCGCAGAATCTATTGCGCATCCGGCCGCATCAGCCTGAATAGTAATTGAGAAAGTTTTCGTTTCCCTCTCCGAAGTAAAGTTGATTCCCGGGAAGCTTACAACATTTCCTGAAAGCACACCACCCGAACTGCTTACATAACTAAACCCAGAAGGTATGGTGTCGCGCAATGTGAAGCTGTTAGCAGGCACATCGCACTGACAGGTAACAGAGATGTTGAAAGTTTGCTGCGTACCCTGTGTCATGATTGAAGGAGCAGCAGATTTACTTAAGTAAATAGAAGAAGGAACGTCAAATGCAGGTACCTGATCGTCTGCATCATCTGAAGAACCCTGCAAAGCGCTGGCTCCCATTCCTCTTTTTGCAAAAGCTTTCCAGATCGCACATGAGTGTGCCCCATTGTATAAAATAGAATCAGCAGCAAGAATTGCATCCCGCGCATCCAAAAACCCGGGATTGCAAGGTTGCAAACGCATGCCTTCCATTACGAGTTTGAGAGCAACTACATTACCAGCTGTTGAACTACTATTATAAATGTTTGATTCAATAGTTCCGGTTTGCTGAATGATGTTCCAGGTCATGTCCCAAAGTGCGGAACACCAGATCTCACCAATAAAATGCGATTCAGAACTCAAAGCCATGTGTGCATAAGTGAGTGGGTTGACAGACATGTTGGTGGAATATGGGAAATTTCGAATTCCATCGGCAGTCAGTGGAAGATTCAAAGAATAATTTCCCATCGGACGAGCGAGTGCTCCATCAGTGAGTTGGGCTGTTGACCAGTCTGTCGTTAACATCAGCGCCAGATAATCACTCCAGCCTTCACCTGCCTGTTCGATATTATTCAAACAACTTGCGTTATTAGCTCCACCGGTAAGACGATTGGAAATACCGTGTCCATATTCATGCACCACAATTCCGTTATCATAATCTGCATCCAATGCAAGTGGCGGCGCAAGCGTTGCTGTAACGCCATTTGCGAGTTCTGATATCATTACTGCTCCCACAATCTGACTCACCATCACTGCGGGAATTGTAATACTATTATCCGTACCACCCATCGCGAATGGTGCACCAGCAACGTTGTTGACAACAATTACACCAATGGCACCAGCTGCCTGTGCTGCACTTACTTTATCAGTGAAACTACAGTTACCACGATAGATCAAAGCAATTTTACCGGCAATGCTTGTTGTGGGAGCTCCGGAGCAGGCTTCATGTGTTCCTCCCGGATCATCATAAAACACAACCTGTCCGGTCACCGCGCCTGTGCTTGAGAGTTGATTGGCAGCGCTGAATATCCCTTCCACTGCATTGTAATTTCCAGCGATCGATGCGGGCGCTGAAACAACTACCTGCGGACCTCCACCCAACCATAAAAACATTTGCATGCGTGGTCTCAAACCGTCCGGAGGTGTGGCAAAATTTGCGTTATTCGTTCCCGATGCATCCTGTGCTTCTGCCTGCACATAATCATTTGCATTACCACCTCTGCCCAGATTATCCGCCTGAAAGTTTCCAGACACTTCATTGAAACCATACTGGTATGTCACATCGTGAATGATATTATTCCAGTAGAAAAGATTGGTGATGGCAGCTTTTCTATTATTGACAGTTGCAGGTGGTTGTGAAAAATTGGGAACACGAACAAAACTGAGATTGGGAACCGGTGTTGTAGATGTATCTGCATAATTGAAAACACCGCCCGGTGAATTTGTATTTGCAACATCGAGATAAGCAGAAACATTGTTACCTCTGGTGGTGGTGTAATTGTTTGTTCCATCAAAATGCCATCCATGCGTCGTGGCGGGATTGCCGGCTCCGGCTTTCAACCAGGGCTGGACTTCTGTTGCAAGTGCATGATGCTTTGGACTCTCAAACGGGAAAGGCACTACATAATATCCTGCGCTTGTAACATTGGGAGGAGGAAGAGTGGCATGATCTGATAAAACATCTGTTGCAGCCTGATGCTGCCTGTGGTCGGGCGTTGCTTCGTAAACAGTCCAATTGTCTTTTTCAAGAATGTTGCCTGTTCTTGCATCAACCCGCACATTCCACCAGTCAGAAGATCCCAATACATCAATATTGACATTCCAGGCCAGGCGAACTTCATCTTTTTTATGTGAAACAACCCAGCAAAGACGCACCTCGATATTTTGTTTTGCAATGCCTGCAGATGAAAAAATGATTTTCTTTCCAGATTCTTTTTCTTCTACAGGATTCAATTGTGTGGGCTGATTCAAACCGAGATGTGCGGCAGCATTGATCACCGCTGCAGAAGCACTGAGCGCCGGAGTGGACTGATTTGCCCGCGCATCAATATCCTGAATAAACTGACCTGAACTATATGCCAGCTCACGATTTTTAAAAACGATTGTCTTGATGCTATTAAAGACCGGTACATCCTGATAAGTTTGCTGCAAATACACGTACTGCAGTTGTGTATTCGGATCAACATAGGCACTGCTGATCACAGCCGTCTCCGCATCACGTTCTGAAATTCCAAGACGAACGCTATTTTCTTTTATCAGAGTTAAAATATCCCGGTTATCTGTTTGTTGGGCATACAGGTTAGGCGATGCAAATAGCAGCAAAAAAAGAACTGCAGTCTTAAGCTTTCTCATGTGTGGTTGTGTTGCAGAAAAAAGCCGGCATTTAAGCCGGCTATCGAAGATAATCATTAAAAATATACACGTAAACCCTATACCACCACATTTACCATTCTCCCCTTTACAAACACGAATTTCCTGACCGGCTTGCCTTCTACCCATTTCTGAACCACAGGGTTAGCAAGCACGAGCGACTGGACCTCCTCCTGGGAAGCATCCAGGTTGATCAAAATCTGTGTTCGTAATTTTCCATTTACCGATACGGGATATTCCTTGGTAGTCTCCACCAGATACTTTTCCTCGTATTTTGGATAGGGAGCATCGAGAATGCTGGTTTCATGACCCAACTGGTGCCAAAGTTCTTCGCTGATATGCGGCGCATAAGGAGTCAGAAGAATCAGCAATGGTTCCAGTATTTCCTGCTTGTGACAATTGAGATCAGTGAGTTCATTCACACAAACCATAAATGCGGCAACCGCAGTATTGTAAGAAAATCTCTCTGTATCCTCTTCAATCTTGCGAATGGTGCGATGCAAAACTTTTAATTCTTCTAATGATGGTTTTTCATTCGTCACGCGGATTCCCTTATCGTCGAAGAAAAGTCTCCATAGTTTTTTCAAAAAGCGATGTACACCTTCAATGCCCTTGGTATCCCAGGGTTTGCTCATTTCCACCGGACCGAGAAACATTTCATACATCCTGAAAGTATCAGCGCCATAGCGTTCTACAACTGTGTCGGGATTCACGGTGTTGTACAAACGCTTGCTCATTTTTTCCGTGAGCGAACCGCAGATGTATTTGCCATCTTCCAGAATAAATTCGGCGTTGGCATATTCTTCTCTGCAGGTACGGAATGCATCGAGGTCTAATTCAAGTCCGTCAACAATATTTACATCAACATGAATTTCGTCGGTTTCATATTGATTTTTTAAACCTGCCGAAACATAAGTGTTGGTGCCATGAATTCTGTACACAAATCGTGAACTTCCCTGGATCATTCCCTGATTCAAAAGCTTCCTGAAAGGTTCATCGAAAGAGATGAAGCCAAGATCGTACAGAGCTTTTGTCCACATGCGGCTGTAAAGAAGATGTCCCACTGCATGTTCTGTTCCGCCAACATATAGATCCACCTGTTTCCAGTAATCAGATGCTTTGCGATCACAGAAATTATTTTCGTTGTGTGGATCCATATAACGCAGGAAATACCAGGAGGATCCTGCGTAACCGGGCATAGTGTTGGTCTCGAGATTTTTTGAAGTCCATTCTTTGATATTTGCCAACGGACCCTGCCCTTCCGGACCAGGTTTGTACGATTCAACGTGCGGAAGTTCCAGAGGCAATTCACTTTCATCAAGCGGCACTGCAATTCCATCAATCCATTTAATTGGGAATGGTTCGCCCCAATAACGCTGACGACTGAACGCAGCATCGCGCATTTTGAAATTCACCTTGCGTCTGCCAATACCCATTTCTTCCACGCGGCGAATGACTTCCTCAATCGCCTCCTTCATTACCATGCCATTGAGAAAATCGCTGTTTGTCAAAACAGCATCTTTGGTAGGATTGGCTTCTTCGCCATTATATGCATCACCAATAATGTTGGTGATGGGAAGATTGAAATGTTTAGCAAATTTGTGATCGCGTTCATCACCACAGGGAACGGCCATGATAGCGCCCGTACCATAACCAGACAAAACATATTCTGATATCCACACCGGAATTTTTTTACCGGAAAAAGGATGAATCACATAAGCACCGGTAAACACACCGCTGATCTTTTTTTCAGCCATGCGTTCGCGCTCACTGCGACTTTTCACCTGTTCGATGTATTGCAACACTTCTGACTTTTGTTCGGGTGAGCTGATTTGTTCAACGAGCTCATGCTCCGGAGCCAACACCATAAAGTCTACTCCAAATATGGTATCAGGACGTGTTGTGTAAACTTTGATTGCAAGATCTTCATTGTCGCCATTTGCAGTGAGTACCTGAAAGTTGATTTCAGCGCCGGAACTTTTTCCAATCCAGTTGGTTTGCATTTCCTTCATCGCCTCACTGAAATCCACCGTGTCAAGTCCCTGCAACAAACGATCCGCATATTCAGAGATACGCAAATACCATTGACGCAAGACTTTTTTCACAACAGGAAATCCGCCGCGTTCACTCACACCATTTACAACTTCATCGTTGGCGAGAACAGTTCCCAAACCTTCGCACCAGTTCACTTCACCGTAACCGCAATAAGCAATGCGGTATTCCATGAGGATGGTTTGTTTTGTTTTTTCAGGAAAACTTTTCCAGGCTTCTGCCGTAAAAGTGACCTGAGGATATTCCGGAATTTGGAAACGTGAATCGGGGATGGGATGATTCACATTTCCTTCCGTCTCCAGTATTTTAATTAGTGTTTCAATGGGTTCTGTTTTGTTTGTCTTCCGGTTGTACCAGCTTTTAAAAAGTTGTAAAAAGATCCACTGCGTCCATTTGTAATATTTTGGATCGGAAGTATTGACTTCACGGGTCCAGTCGTATGAAAAACCGATCTTATCAAGTTGAGACCTGAATGTGGCAATATTGCGTGCAGTGCTCACAGCAGGATGCACTCCATGTTCGATAGCATACTGTTCGGCGGGGAGGCCAAAGGCATCGTAACCCATTGGATGCAGTACATTGAACCCTTTCAGGCGTTTGTATCGGGCATAAATATCAGAAGCGATATAGCCAAGCGGGTGGCCGACGTGCAAACCAGCACCACTGGGATAAGGGAACATATCCAACACGAAGCATTTGGGTTTATCGGATGTATTCGAAACCTTATAGGCTCCGGTGCGATTCCAATGCTCCTGCCATTTTTTTTCAATATCTCTGAAATTGTATTCCATTCGAGTCCATGATTTGATACCAGTGCTCCGAACAAGGCCGCAACCTTCCGGAACGGATCATGAAAAACCGTCCATCTTGTGGAAGCCTGGTGTGCTATCGATTTATCAAAACTTTCCCACGCGCATCGCCGGGATGCAACAATAATCACGAGCAGACAATCGTTAGGGAAAGGCAAAAATAACAGTTTCAGCCGTTTAAAATCCGCAAAACCCGGCGGTTTACCTCAATGCAATCCATCAATCCTTTATTTTTGTTCACGTTTCAAAACTGATAGCATGGCTCAACAAAGCAAGGCAGCAGCTCGTCGCGGAAAACCATCTTACATTATGTCCATCATTGGCGTTACCCTGGTGTTGTTTTTACTGGGACTGGTAGGCTGGCTTGTGATCAATGGTAAAAAGCTGGGTGATGCCCTGAGAGAAAATGTGGAATTAAGGGCGTATCTGAAAAAAGAAGCGGATCCCTCAGCCAAGGACAGCACCGAACTGATAGAGTTCATCGCGTCAAGACCATACATGCGTTCTTATGAATATGTGAGCAAGGAAGAAGCCAAAAAGAGATACAGGGAGCTGGTGAAAGAAGATTTTGACACGGTGATCAATTATAACCCGCTTCCCAACGCAGTATTCTTTCATGTAAAGAAAAATTACGCCAATCTGGATTCGCTGAACAAGATTCGTGAGGAAGTGATGCAGCATCCGCTGATCTGGACGGTGGATTATCCCCAGGGAACGGTATCAAACCTGAACAAAAGGATTGAGCGCATCAGCGTGATCCTGCTGATCATCGCGGTATTAATTGCCATTTCTGTCATCTTCCTCATTGACAATACCATTCGTCTTGCCATGTTCAGCAACCGCTTTTTGATCAAAACCATGCAAATGGTGGGTGCAACAAGGGGTTTTATCGCGAGGCCTTTAAGTGTGCGGGCCATCATTAACGGTGCAATTAGTGCGGTTATCGCCAGTGCGCTTGTTTATCTGATGACCGTAGCTGTTCAAAATTACTGGCCGGAAATCGCGTTGCTGCAGGATAAGAAGATGTTGATCGTATTGTTTGTGGTGCTTCTGATTCTGGGCATCAGCATTACATTGTTAAGCACTTACCGGAGTGTTTTGAAATATCTGCGCATGAAACTCGACGAGCTCTATTAATACGGCCGTCTCAGGCATAGCAAAACTTTTCTTATTTTGCCGCTCTTTAAGCCAGCGTTCATGAAACAAACAAAACCCTCTACAACTGCCAAAGCCTCAACACCCAGCGGGATGGGCAACCTTTTTGAAAAGGAAAATCTCATCTGGATGCTGATCGGCCTCGTAGTGATCGCCATTGGCCTGATTCTGATGGCGGGCGGGCGCAGCTCCGACCCTAACGTGTTTCTGAAAGACGAAGTATACGGATTCAGACGCATTACTCTGGCTCCCATCGTCATTCTGGCCGGGCTGGTTTTAATCATTTTCGCAATCTTCCGCAATCCCAAAAAAGCAGCGTAAGGCATGGACCTGATCGATGCTATTATTATCGCCATCGTTGAGGGGCTGACCGAGTTTTTGCCAGTCTCTTCCACCGGCCACATGATCATTGCCAGTTCGATCATGGGCATTCATACCAATGATTTTACCAAAGTGCTTGAAGTGGCCATCCAGCTGGGAGCTATTCTTGCCGTGATCATTCTCTACTGGAGAAAATTTTTTCAGTTCAATCGTTGGGACTTCTATCTCAAACTTATTGTAGGTGTGTTGCCGGCACTCGGGCTAGGCTTTTTATTCGGTGATCTGATCGACAGCATGCTGGAAAGTCCAACTATTGTTGCTGTAAGCCTGCTCCTGGGCGGCATTGTACTTCTGTATGTTGATCGCTGGTTCAAACAACCCGTTCAATCAGATTTGTTTGCTACCGAGACCACCAAATCGGAATTAATTGAAGCCGACGAAAAACTGGATTACAAACGATCGTTGTTGATTGGATTCTGGCAGGTACTGGCCATGATTCCGGGCGTAAGTCGCAGTGCAGCATCCATCATTGGTGGTATGCAACAAAAATTATCAAGAAATTTTGCGGCTGAATTTTCTTTCTTTCTTGCTGTACCTACCATGTTTGCGGCAACAGCCTATTCATTGGTAGTAAAAAACTGGGGTGATGAACAACGAGGTTTCAGGAAAGGTTATGAACTAATTTTGGAATCAGAACAAAACACTTACGCTTTCCTTGTTGGAAATCTTGTTGCTTTCGTGGTGGCACTCCTTGCCATCAAATTTTTTATCAGTTACCTTAAGAAATACGGGTTCCGTGTCTTTGGAATCTATCGCATTCTTGCAGGCATTGCACTGCTGGCGCTGATTGCGGCGGGAAAGATTTGAGGAGAGCAGGGTCTGGAGTTTTGGGTTTGGTAGTGCTGCGTGAAAAGTCGCGAACATTATACTTCCATCATCAATGTTGCAATTTGACTTTTAAAATTTGAATTTTTACTTTTCAATCCATGCAAACTGCTTCCAAAAAAGTAATTAATGGCTGGGCGATGTACGACTGGGCCAACAGTGCTTACAACCTCGTCATCACTTCCACCATTTTTCCCGCGTACTTCGAATCAGTAACCGACAGCAAAGTGCGATTCCTGGGGAGAGAATTTTCAAACATGTCGCTGTACATGTACGCCCTGGCTTTCGCGTTTTTTATTGTAGCAATCATTTCGCCGTTGTTATCGTCCATCGCCGACACAAGAGGAAACAAAAAGAATTTCATGGCCGGCTTCTTTACGCTCGGGAGTCTGAGTTGTATGGCTTTGTTTTTCTTCACCGGCGATAACCTCACTCTGGGTGTTGTTGCCACGGTATTGGCCTGCATTGGCTATTGGGCAAGTGTTGTGTTTTACAATTCATTCCTTCCCGAAATCGCGGCACCGGAAGACCGCGACCGTGTGAGTGCAAAAGGTTTTGCTTATGGATATGTGGGAAGCGTGATCCTTCAGGTCATTTGTTTTGTTTTTGTATTCAAACCAGAGTTGCTTGGAGGTGATGACAAGAGCACGATCCAATTCAGAACTTCATTTCTGTTGGTTGGCATCTGGTGGTTTGCTTTTGCATTCTTCTCATTGAAACGGCTTCCCATATCACAGCCATCCATTGCCAATCCAGGTGGAAGGGCTTTTGCAAAAGGTTATGAAGAATTGCGCAAGGTTTGGAAACAATTACTTCAGATCCGGGTACTGAAAAGATTTCTGTTTGCTCTTTTCTTTTATAATATGGGCGTACAAACCGTGATGCTCGCCGCGACGCCTTATGGCAAGGGAGAATTGCAAATTCCAACCGACAATCTGATCATCGCCATTCTGCTTATTCAACTGATCGCAATACCTGGCGCGATGCTGATTGCAAAACTTTCGTCAAGAATAGGAAATATCAAAACGCTGATGATTGTTGTGTCTGTATGGGTTGTCGTTTGTATTGCTGGTTATTTACTTCCCGTTGGCGGCATTTACGAATTCTACGGGCTCGCTGCTCTTGTTGGATTTGTGATGGGAGGTATTCAGTCACTAAGTCGTTCTACCTATTCCAAACTGATGCCCGAAACCAGGGACACGACTTCTTTCTTTAGTTTTTATGACGTCACGGAAAAAATCGCGGTAGTGATTGGAATGCTTTCATTTGGCTATATTAACGAGCTGACCGGCTCGCAAAGAAATTCTGTGCTGGCACTTCTTGCCTTCTTTGTGATCGGATTGTTGCTTTTAGTACATACATTGCGGGCCAAACCTGGAACAAATGGAGTTATACGCAATTAATACCGGAAATTTCAAGTTAGATGGTGGAGCCATGTTTGGCGTGGTACCGAAGTCAATGTGGTCAAAAATCAACCCGCCTGATGAAAACAATATGTGCACATGGGCCATGCGTTGTCTTCTGATCAGGGATGGCAACAGGCTCATTCTCGTCGACAATGGCATTGGTAATAAGCAGGACGCGAAATTTTTCGGACATTATTATTTGCATGGTAACGATAGTCTTGACGGTTCTCTTGCGCGTCATGGATTTCATCGTGATGATATCACGGATGTAATTCTCACGCATCTTCATTTCGATCACTGTGGTGGTTCGATTGTTCGTGAAGGTGATAAACTTGTTCCTGCTTTTAAAAATGCTGTGTACTGGAGCAATGAAGATCACTGGAATTGGGCGGTACATCCCAACGATCGGGAAAAAGCTTCTTTCCTGAAAGAAAATATTCTTCCTATTCAGGAGAGCGGACAACTTCGTTTTGTGAATGCGCCTGCATCAAAGCCGGGAGAGGTAGGATCGGTGCGTTTTAGCGACAACATTACGCTGAGAACCGTAAACGGACACACGCAGGCAATGATGTTGCCGCAGGTAAAATACAAGGATAAGACGATTGTATTCATGGCAGATCTGCTGCCTTCAGCAGGACATATGCCGCTGCCTTATGTGATGGCATATGATATGTTTCCACTTACAACATTGCAGGAAAAGAAATCATTTCTGACAGAAGCTTTCGAGAACAAATACATTTTGTTCTTTGAACATGATGCACAGATTGAGTGCTGCGATCTTCAACAAACTGAAAAAGGCATCAGACCAGGAAATAGCTTTAAGCTGGAGGAAGTTCTGTAAGTTGATATTATTTTCTTGACCGCACAGAACGTAAACAAAAACTACTTACTCTTCTTTTTCATCAACGAAGTAAGTGGATGACGCAGGTTTTTATATCCACTCATATCCACCTTAATACTTCCAATTAAAATCGAACTCTGAATGCGCACAGGTACGCGATTCGCATCATCTGTTACCCAAACCACCATGTCTTCTTCTCCCGAGAAAATCGTCCCGGGCACCAGCTGCGCACTGAACTTAATGGCTTTGAATTTTCCGAAAGTGGTATTCACTACTTCCTTTCCCAGATAACGAATGAAAAGAGAATGCACCTCATTCTCCAAAAACATCTTGTACGGTATTCTGTCATTTTCTTTGAACGGACTAAAATCAATATTGCGAGCGAAGTACACCGTGCTCAATACATCCTGCACACAGGAAGGAATTTTAAATGTTCCCGAATCTGTTGTCGCCGTATGACTGGAATGATCAAATTTGATTTGCTCTTTTTTCTTCACCTTTCCTTCATGAACATCGCGTTTGAATATTAACGGCTGCATGGTGGCTGTGTCAATATAACTTTCGTAACGATCACGGACTTGATAAATCCAGTCATATTTTTTGTTAGACCGCCCGGCGCCTGTAATGTGATACACAGGTTTTCCGTCCAGCATTTCCAGTTTGTTTGAAAAAACAGCATAACCTGCATACACATACAACTCTGCAACAGAATAATAAACCGTGTACGCAATTTCTTCTCCGGCTTGTGTAGTTGTATTCTTCACCTTACAAAAATCCTGTTGCGGCGACCGACCTTTTTCCTCACTGGAAAAGAACAAAAACATCAGAAGAATGACAAAACCAGCAGGTTTCATGTTCGTTTTTTGAAGATCCGAAGATTCAATATCAACAGGCTGCCAATAATTGCCGGCAGAATGAGATTCATAAACCAGACGGTGATCGAACTAAATCCAATGCCCAGTGTGTTGGCAGAAAACAATCCCATCAGCATGATACTGATCTCTCCTCTCAATCCAATCTCTATCAGCGCCACCGTGGGAATTACTGCCATTGCCAGAAATACCAGTCCCATTACAAGAAGAATAGATTGTATGGGAACATTGACATTAAACAAATAATAGATCAATACATACTGCACTATAAACACCAAATACCGCACCAGTGAGATGATCAGAATTTTGGTAAGCATCTTTCGATCAAAATAACGCAGGGCCTCCACGAGATAGTCGTAGCGGTGTGCTCTGATCCATCTTTTAAAAAGAAATACAATTCCTGACACATTGAAATACACCAGTATTAAAATAAACCCACCGATCATTGATCCATAGAAAATCAGCTGATACCAGATTCGAAATCCTTCAAAAGCGGAAAGCAGTTGTTGTTTTAAAAACAAAAGACCCAGGAAACCAAAGAATATCGTGACCAGCAATTGCGCGAAACTTCCAACCAGCGTGACCGAAATTGTTTTTAAACGATTTCCTTCGGGCAGATACATAATGCGTCCGAGATATTCACCAATTCTGTTGGGCATGGTCACGGAGAAAGAAACTCCGGAAAGTACGGCCTTGAATGCCTGGCGCATGGTGATGGGGTAAATTCCTTTTACCGATATCTTCCATTTCCATGCTTCGAGACCCCAATTGACGGGAATCAGAAGAAAGGCAGATATGAGATATAAAATACGGTACGACTGAAACGATTCCCGTATTTGCTGCCACGAAGCTTCGAGCTGGGGTTGTTTGATGATTTGTTTATAAATAGAAAAGGCCAGCCAGCCAAACAGAAGTGGCCCTAAAAAATAGTTGATAAAGATTTTGATATTTTTGTTTGGCTGCATGAGCAGTAAAAATAATCGAGTATTGCCATAAAGCGCTTAGCGAGGTTCACACGGTCCACTTTATATTAAAATCACCATCACTTGCAAAAATCCCAGACGATATTGGGCATCGATCCCGGAACCCTGTTTATGGGCTATAGTGTGATCGAAGCGAAGGATAATAGTTTTACCATCAAAACCATCGATGTTCTCAAACTTTCGTCAAAAAAGGACCATTATGTGAGGCTGGGAATGATTCATGAAAAAATCACTGCGTTGCTCGATGAGTTTTCTCCCGATGCATTTGCAATTGAAGCACCATTCTTTGGAAAAAACGTACAAAGCATGTTGAAGCTGGGACGTGCGCAGGGTGTAGCGATCGCTGCGGCTATGAGCAGAAATATTCCTGTATCGGAATATTCGCCCAAAAAAGTGAAACAGTCAATTACAGGAAATGGCAATGCAGATAAAGAGCAGGTGTGGAAGATGTTGCAAAGGATTACTTCATTACCTGACAAACCAAAATATTTTGATGCGACAGATGCACTGGCGGTAGCCTTGTGTCATCATTTTGGTAACAAGTTTGTGCGTGCTGGTGGTGAGGCGGGGAGCAAAAAGAAAAAAAATGGCGGTTGGGAAAGTTTCATTTCAGCCAACCGCCACAGAATTAAGTTTTAGTTTTTTTCTT
>Ga0065721_10000321_pt1 | contig 13787 bp, 12 predicted proteins | sample Mesricmetagenome_FD_59108 | JGI IMG/M metagenome (GOLD analysis project Ga0065721, IMG submission 59108) | Mesophilic microbial community from rice straw/compost enrichment Sample: eDNA_1 v2 (version 2) | ecosystem: Engineered > Solid waste > Grass > Composting > Bioreactor | place: USA: Davis... | reverse complement strand
AGGACAGCGTCAGCCGCGCGGTGGACGCCTACCCGGAGGCGGACGTGATCGTGGAGCGCAACTACGCGACCCTGCGCAAGCTCGGCCACGAGGGCTGGCGCAGGCTGTTCGAGGACGACGACGCAGCCTGAGCCGGGTGCAGGCGCGGCCGCCGTCGCGCCTGCATCCCCTGCACACCGGCGTGGCGACACTGCAGGTCCCGGCCGGAGCCAGCCCATGCCATCCATCCCGCCCATCCAGCCCTGGAACCCGGCGCCGCTGCAGGACCGCGTGGTCCTGGTCACTGGCGGCGCCCANGGCATCGGCCGCGGCATCGCCCAGGCGGTNATCGGCGCCGGCGGCAGCGTGGTGATCGGCGACCTNGATGCCGACGCCGGCCGCGCCTGCCTGCGCGAGTGGGGCGCCCCGGCGCGGGCGCTGTTCCGCCGCCTGGACGTGGCCAGCGACCGCAGCGCCGCCGCGTTCGTCGCCGCGGCGCTGGACCGCTTCGGCCGCATCGACGGCCTGGTGAACAACGCCGGCCTGCCGGATCCGCACGTGCCGCCGCTCGAACGGCTGGACCCGGCGGAATGGAACCGGCGCCTGTCCAGCCTGCATGGGGCCTTCCTGTGCAGCCGCCATGCCCTGCCCGCGCTGCGCCAGTCGCCGGACGGCGGCGCCATCGTCAACATCGCCTCGACCCGCGCCCACCAGTCCGAACCCCACAGCGAGGCCTATGCCGCGGCCAAGGGCGGGCTGGTCGCCTTCACCCATGCGCTGGCGCTGAGCGAAGGCCCGAAGGTGCGGGTGAACTGCATCAGCCCGGGCTGGATCGCCACCGAGGGCTGGCGCGCGCCAGCCAGCCGGCGCAAACCGAAGCTGACGCGCCGCGACCACCAGCAGCACCCGGCCGGCCGCGTCGGCACGCCGGAGGACATCGCCGCGCTGGCCGTCCACCTCCTGGCCCCGGCCCTCTCGGGCTTCATCACCGGGCAGGAGTTCGTCGNCGACGGCGGCATGACCCGCAGGATGCACTACGTCTAACGCCGCTTTCACGCGCCGCTTGCGTTCACGCTGTTACCACGTAACCGGGCCCGCCCCTCACTCCGCCCCCCCACAGGAGTCGTGGAATGTCCGACCCATCCCTCCCGTCGCATCGCGGCGCCGCCGGCGTNTGGCCCGGAAGCGCACTGCCCNCCGGCCGCACCCTTGCGGGCGGGCCCCGGGACATTGGGGCAGGCAGGCAGCCTCCGTTGACCCGGCACCACTCAGGAAGCGAGCGGAGCGCCGCATGAGCACGGAAGCGCCCCCCGCTCCCTCCGCGCCGGCATTCGTGACGCTGCACGCCAACGCGCAGGCGCAAGTGCGCCCCCATGCGCGCAGCGGCTTCCTGCGCGAGGGCAACCCGCGTCCCGTGCTGAACGCGGCGCTGCGCCTGGCCCGCGCCCGGCGCGGCACCCTGGCCCTGGTGCTGGAAGCCGAGGGCCCCACTTACGCGGCTCCCGGCGCAATGGCGGCGTTCGACGGCCTGCAGGGTCCGGTCGCCGGCTGGCTCACTGGCGGCAGCATGGAAGCGGAACTGGCGCGGCGGGCCGCCGAAGCGGACGCGTCCGGCCATCTGGAATGGCTGCAGTTCGACGGCCAGGGCGGAGGTCGCGCCGGCGCGGGGGAAGGCTGGACCGGACAGCTGCGCATTGCGCTGCTGCCCCTGCGCAGCCTGCCGGGCGTCGAGGAACCGCTTGCGGCGTGGCTGGAAGGCGGCGTGTCGCTGCGGCGCAGCCTGAGCCGCGACGGCCGGGTAAGGATCGAGGCCGATGGCAGGCCACTGCCCGCCTGGCACGTCCCCGCCGCCACCCCGGCGTGGCGCGATGCGGCCTCGGCCTGGTCGCTTTCGCTGCTGCGCCAGCCGCAGGTCCTGCTGCTTGGCGCCGGGCCGGAGACCCCGCCGCTGCTGCGACTGCTGCGCGACCTCGGCTGGCGCAGCCGCGCAGGCGAGCACCGGCCGGAGTGGATGCCTGCCTGCGCCGCGGCCGACAGCCGGGGCTTCGATCCATCCGGATGCGATGCAGCGCTGGTCATGCACCACGCCTTCGAGGCCGACCGCCTGGCGTTGCAGCGCCTGGCCGCCAGCGACGTGCCGTTCATCGGGCTGCTGGGCCCCGCCGCGCGGCGCGACGGACTGCTCGGCCAGTTGAGCGCCGGCGAACGCGGCGCACTGGAGGGCCGGCTGCATGCGCCGGTCGGCCTGGACCTCGGCGGACGCGGGCCGGAGGCGATCGCACTGGGCATCGCCGCCCAGCTGCAGGCATGGCGCAGCGGACGCGAGGCATCCGCGCCCGACGCGTGAACCGGCGCGGGCTTCGGCCGGCGCGCATGCCGGAACGCGACAACCCGCGCAGCCCAGCTACGGCTCAGCGCACCACCGCACCACGCAGCACCGGCCCGCCTTCGGCGACCTCGGTCCACACCAGCCATGCCGCGCCGCCGGCGACCTGCATCCGTGGCAGGCCGCTGGCGCGTCCACGTGCCGGGAAGCTGGCCACCTCGATCGTTTCCGCGCGCGGGAGATCGTCCGGGTAGCGCGCCAGCCGCAGGCGCTGGGTGGTGGCAGACGCCTGTTCCAGCCAGGCGACATGCAGCCCTCGCCCGTCGGCGGCCAATGCCACGCGTCCGAGCACCTGCGGGCCCCGCGCCAGCGTGACCGGCGCGGCGAAGCTGTCGCCGGCGTCGTCCGATACTGCAAGCCTCAGCTCCGGGGCGCCATCGGCCTCGGTGTACCAGGCCACCCACGCGCGCGATCCGTCGGCGGCAACCGCCGGCCCGTTCACCGGGCATCCGGGAAAGCGCCAGCCGTCCGCGTACACCGCGCGCGGCGGCGTCCACGCATCGCCATCCAGGCGGACGATGCGGGTGTCGCGCACCTCGTCCTGCGTGCGGCCACGGTAGACCACGACCACGCCGCGATCGGTCCGCGCCGACGCCGTGGGGCAGCAATCGCAGGTCGAGTCGTCCAGCGGCCATTCCCGCAGCTGCGCGCCATCGCCGCCGTGGATGGCCGCGCGCAGCATCATCGCCGCGCCGCCTTCGTGCTGGTGCGCGTCATGGCCGGTCCGTCCGGCCGCGGCCTTCTGCCGGCTGTCCAGCCAGGCGATGCCCAGCCGGCCTTCGCCCTGGTCCCAGAAGGTCACGAAACCGTGGTCGCCGCGGGTGCCTGGTGGATGCACCGGCGCCGCCTGCTTCCAGCTGCGCCCGCCATCAGCCGAGCGCGCAAGCACGATGCCGTAGTCCATCCGCGATGGCCCGGTGCTGCGCAGCCAGTGCGCCCACAGTGAGCCATCCCCGGGCGCATGCACGTGCGGGGTATCGGCCCAGTTCACGAACCAGTCGTCGCCCTCGGCGATGGTGAGCGCCTCGTCCCAGCCGCCGTCGCTGCGGCTTGCNGCCAGGCGCAGGCGGTGGCCGGCANCCGCCGGTTCCACCCACGCCAGCAGCAGGCGGCCGTCGGGCGCCAGCGCCAGGTCGGGCTGCGCCGCGCCCGGCGGTGCCGGCAGCTTCCAGTCCTGCACGGTCAGCGCCGGCGTGGCGGTGGATGCGTCGCGCTGGCAGGCGACGAGGGACGAGGCCAGCAGCACCGCCTGGAAGAAGCGGATGGCCAGGCGTGTGGTGGTTCGNGTGCGTGCATCCATGGCGTGCTCCTCAGTCGAAGTCCTGGCGCAGGACCAGCTCCCAGCTGCGCGGGTCGCCGAGCCAGGCCATGTGTTCGCCCACCGCATGCGCGACGTAGCGGCGGTCGGACAGGTTGCGGCCGCGCAGCACCAGCGCGGTACGCGGACCAGCCTGCCAGGACAGGTGCGCCCCGAGCGTGGCATATCCCGGCACGCGCAGGGTGTTGCCGGCGTCGGCGTGGCGCGAGGACACCGCGCGTGCCTCCGCGCCGAGGGTCCAGTCCTGCAACAGCCGCCACTCCAGCCACAGGTTGGCCACGCGGGACGGCGTGTTCGCCGGGTGGTTGCCTGCGCGCGACACCACCGTGCCGCCAACGCTTTCGTTGAACTCGTCCAGGCGCGCATCCACCCAGGCCAGGTTGCCGTCGAGCGCAAGCGAATCCAGCGGACGCCAGCCGAAGGCCAGCTCCAGCCCGCGCGAGGACTGCCTGCCGACCGGCAGGGTCTGGCCAGGGTTGTCCGGATCGGCGATGGCGAGGTTGCGGCGCACGATCCGGTACGCGGCCAGGGTGGCGTGGCTGCGGCCATCGGCGGACTGCAGCTTGGCNCCNAGTTCGCCCTGGCGGCCGGTGGANAGGTCGAAGTCGCGCANCGCGCCGAAGCTGGCGGTGCTCAGCACGCCCGAGGGCGGGTCGGCAGCGGTGCTGGCCTGGGCGTAGAGATGTGCATTCGGCGTCACTGCCCAGTCCAGGGCGATGCGCCCGGTGGTGGGCTGGTAACTGCGCTCGAAGCGGCGCGGGTTGCTCGCGCTGGCCGCGCGGTGGTTGAGCACGTCCAGCACCACGCGCTCGTGGCGCAGGCCGGTGAGCAGCGAGAAGCCGGCGCCCAGTCCGGTCAGGTTTTCTGCGTACAGCGAATGGCTGCGCAGGCGGTTGGTACGGTCCGGCCGATGTTCCAGTGCCGCGCCCGGGACATCGAGGAAACGGCCTGGCGCCACCGCATCCACCGGTACCGTGTCGACCACGCCCGGCAGCGAGAGCGGGAAGCGGGTCTGGCGGTTGTAGCTGNCTTCCGCGCCCAGGCTCCAGTGCGAAGGGAGGCCGGCGATCCGGCCATCGTGCAGCCACTCCACGCGGTCGCCCCATACCTCCTGGTCGTGGCGCTGCAGCAGCGCAGCGGAGCGTTGCACGCCACCATCGACCAGGCGGTAGCTCTCGACGTTGCGGTAATCGCGCAGCGCGTCGTAGTGGTAGAGCGTGTTGCGCAGGCGACCGCCCGTGGCCGGTTCCCAGTCCAGCAGCGAACGCGCCCAGCGCACGTCCTGGGCATAGCGGCCATCGCCCACGTTGTAGTTGCGGGCGGCCAGCGCCGATGGCACGCGCATGCTTCCATCGACGGCCACGGCCGGCGTGCCCCAGTAGGGGCGAAGCACTTCCTCGTCCTGGTGTTCCAGGGCCAGAGTGTGCTCCAGCCCGGGCCGCAGCCGGATGCGCCACGAGGCCGCCACGGCCAGAGCATCGCGCTGCTGCGCATCGATCCAGCTGTCGCCGTTGCGCAGGCTCAGGTCCAGGGCCAGCGCCTGGCGTGCCCCGGCATCGCGCAGGTTGGCGCCCATCGCCAGGGTGCCGTCGCGGCGCGAGCCCCACGAGGCCTGCCAGCGCGCCTGGTCATGGTCGAGGCTGGCCAGCCGGGTCACGTAGTTGATCGCGCCGCCGACCGCGCCCACGCCATGCAGGAAGCTGGACGGCCCGCCGATGGCCTCCACCCGCTCGTACTGCCAGGCATCCACCGGGCGCGCGGCGATGGTGGCGTACTGCACGTCGATGCCGTTGAACAGCTGGCTGACCTGGCTGCCGGAGAAGCCGCGCCAGGTGACGGTGTTGCCATGTCCCGGCGGCGACGCAACGGTGAGGCCGGGTACGCTGGCCAGGGCTTCGGCTGTGGTGCGCACGCCGCGCGCGTCGAGCAGGTCGCGGTCGATGGTGGTGACCGCGGCGGGGGTCCCGATCACCGGCAGGTCCAGGCGCGAGGCGCTGCCGGAGGCACGCTGCAGCGGATTGGCGCGGGCGGTGACCCGGATCGCGTCCAGGGTGGTGGCGTCCGCCACGTCGGCCGCGCCGGCCGGTGGCAGCAGCAGGTACAGGCACAGGGCGGCAGGCACGGATACGGCCCGCCGTGCCGCGACACGCGGCAAATCGGAAATCGGCATCACTGGCTCCAAGGCACGTTGGCGGCGCGCGGCGTCAGCCGCGCGAACGTCGGTCCGCAACTTCAGGGCAGGATGGGCGGGCCACGGCTCCCGGGACCGTGAAGGCGCCGGAAGCGGCGCCCGGGCGCATGTCGGCGTGCAGGCGCCGCCGCCACGGGAGACAGCGCCAGGGCCGCTGGCGGCGCAGCGGGCCCGAGCAGGGACGTGGCCAGCGGGCAATAGGGGCAGTCGGCATCGCCATGGGCCGCCGGCAGCGGAACGCCATCGGCACTCCGCGCCTCGCTTGGCAGCCGCTGCAGGCCTTCGCTGGTGCACAGCTCGGACCACCCGGCCAGCAGTTGTGGCGTACCGGACGCCAGCGCACGCCCCACTGCTGGCGCCAGCGCCAGCAGCAGCACCGCCAGCAGGGCCAGGCGGGCCATGTTGCGATGGAGGCGGGACGCTCGCTGCATGGGCCCGATTGTAGGCAGCCACGCCCGCGCCTGCAGCGGACCGATTGTCCCAGGTGGAACGGGTCCGGTCCTGCGCGGCTCACCCTGCGGCCGGCGCCTCGGCCATCGCCGCCTGCAGCAGCGGCAGCACCTCTTCCAGCGAGGCGGCGATGCGGTGGCCCAGGGCCCGGGTGTCCACGTCCGGCTGCACCAGGTCCGGGACCTGGATCGGGGTCATGCCGGCGGCCAGCGCCGCGCGCACGCCGGTCGGCGAGTCCTCGAGCACCAGGCAGCGCGCGGGCTCCACGCCAAGCCGGCTGGCGGCGAGCAGGTACACGTCCGGTGCGGGCTTGGGATGCGCCACGTCCGAGGCGGTGCAGATCACCGGGAAGTACGGCTCCAGGCCGGCCTGGCGCAGCTTGTGCGAGGCCAGCGGATTGCGGGTGGAGGTGGCGACCGCGCGCGGCACGTCGTTTTGCCGCAGCCACTGCAGCAGGGCGACGATGCCCGGCCGGTGCGGGATGCCGGCATCGACCATGGCGTCGTACTCGGCGCCGGAGCGCGCCAGCAGCTCGGCGGCCGCGGCCTCGCCCAGGCGTGCGGCCAGCAGCGCGCGGCAGGCGGCATCGCCGGTGCCGACCATCTGCAGCCAGTAGTCCTCGGGCAGGTCGTGGCCGAGCGCGGCGGCGGCGCGCGCGTAGCAGCGGGTGATGGCGCGTTCGCTGTCCAGCATCAGCCCGTCCATGTCGAACAGCACCGCGGCCGGCGAGAACGGCAGCGGCGCGATCGCCGCGCCGGGGCTCACGCGGAAGCTCCGTTGAACAGCACCCCGAGGTCTTCCGGCCCAAGCTGGCGCCACTGGCCCTCGGCCAGGTCGCCCAGCGCCAGCCCGCCGACCTGCGGACGGTGCAGCGCCAGCACGCTGTTGCCGACCGCGGCGAACATCCGCCGCACCTGGTGGTAGCGGCCTTCGTGCAGGACCACGCGCGCGCGGCGCGGTCCCAGCACCTCCATCGCCGCCGGCAGCAGCGGCGTGGTCTCCGACTCCAGCATCAGCGTGCCGCTGGCGAACAGGGCCGCCTCGTCGCCGCGCAGGTCCTCCGCCAGCTCGGCCTCGTACACCTTGGCCAGCTTCGACTTCGGCGAGACGATCCGGTGCAGCAGCTGGCCGTCGTCGGTCATCAGCAGCAGGCCGGTGGTGTCTCGGTCCAGGCGGCCGACGGTGGACAGCACCGGGTCGCGCAGGCGGAAGCGCGGAGGCAGCAGGTCGTAGACGATGCGGCCGGGATCCTTGGTCGAGCAGGTGTAGCCGGCCGGCTTGTGCAGCATCAGCACCAGGCCCGGCGGCGGATCCAGCGGCTCGCCGTCCACGCGCACGTTGTCGTGGTCCAGCGGATCGTCCTGGTACAGCACCTCGCCGTTGGCGTCGGTGACCCGGCCCTCGCGGAACATCCAGGCCACTTCCTTGCGGCTGCCATAACCCAGGTTGGCCAGGTGCTTGACCAGCTTCATCGACTTGCTCAACGCGACGCTCCCTTCAATGCCTCGATCACCTTGAAACCTCCCGCCTCGGCGAGCACCCGGCGCTCGCCGAACGCCTGCGCCAGGGTGCCCTCATACGGCAGGTGTCGGTTGGCCACCAGCAGCAGGCGGCCTCCCGGACGCAGGGCCTGCGCCGCGACCTCGATGAAGCGCTGGCCCAGNTCCGGNCGGTCGCCGCGGTCATGGGCGTGGAAGGGCGGGTTGCTGACGATGAAATCGTAGCCGTCGCGCGGCAGCCCGGCGGTGACGTCGTGCCAGTGGAAACCCGGCGTGATGCGCGCGCCTTCCAGGTTGCGGCGCGCCAGCTCCAGCGCGCGGAATTCGGCCTCGTACAGGTCCAGCGCGCCCACGCCCGGGGCGCGTTCCAGCACCTCGGCCGCCAGATAGCCCCATCCGGCGCCCAGGTCCGCGCCGCGCCCGCGCAGGTCGGCCGGCAGCTTGGCGGCCAGCAGCGCGGAGGCGGCGTCGATGCGGTCCCAGGCGAACACGCCCGGGCGGCTGTGGAAGCGCCCGCCCAGCAACGGCCTCACCGCGTCGCCGCCACGCCATTGCGCGGCCAGCGCGGCGTCGGCCGGCCCCTGCAGGGGCGGGGTCCAGAACACCCGGCAGTGGAACTTGGTCAGGTGGCCGTCCATGCCGGCCAGCTGCTGCAGGTCCTTCTCGCGCGAGCGTGCGCCTTCGTCGTTGGAGACGGCGGCAACGACTCGTGCGCCCGGCGCCGCCAGGTCCACGGCACGGGCCAGCAGGGCGCGGGCCTCCTCGCGCTGGCGCGGCGGCAGTACCAGCACCAGCGACGCCGGCTGCTCGTCATCGNCCAGCTCCGGGACCACCTCGACGCCGGCGCGCTGCAGCGCTTCGGCCAGAGGCCGGGAACCCTGCACGCAGCGCAGGCCGGACAGGTCCATGCGACGCAGCGGCCAACCATCGCGTCCGCGCAGGAACAGCACGCGGCCCTGCGGCCAGGCCAGGGCGCCGTTCTCGAACGGCAGCAGCAATGCCTTGAGGGGTTCGTCTTCGGTGCTCACGCGTCGGGGCGATGGCGGCGGGGCGGCCATTATCCGCCAGACGCGGGCGCCGGCCGGCGGTGGATCACCGCCGCCCAGCCGGTGTTCAGCGTCCGTGCTCGCCCGGTGCGAGATGGACGCGCCCTTCCTTCATCACGAAGCGCACGTCCTCCAGCACCGACACGTCCTGCAGCGGATCGCCCTCCACCGCGACCAGGTCGGCGTACATCCCAGGCTTCAGCGCACCGGCCTGGTCCTCGATGCCGAACAGGCGCGCGGTGTTGAGCGTGGCGGCGCGGATGGCCTGCAGCGGGGTCATGCCGAACCGCACCATGCGCGAGAACTGGCGCGCGTTCTGGCCGTGGGGATACACGCCGGCGTCGGTACCGAACGCGATCGTGACGCCCGCCTGGTGGGCGCGGCGGAAGTTCTCGCGCTGGATGCCACCGGTACGGCGCTCCTTCTCCAGCGACTCGGGCAGGATCCCGGCCTTCTCGCCTTCGCCGAGGATGAACTCGGTGTTGTAGATGTCCATCACCAGCACCGCGCCGTTCTTCTTCGCCAGGGCGATGCCCTCGTCGTCGATGAAGCTGGCGTGCTCGACCGAGTCCACGCCGGCCAGCAGCGCATTGCGGATGCCGCTGGCGCCGTGCGCGTGCGAGGCGACCTTGCGCCCGTGGCTGTGTGCCTCCTCGACCAGGGCGCGCAGCTCCTCCAGCGTGTACTGCGGCGCGCCCACCTTGGTGCCCCTGGACAGGACGCCGCCGGTGGAGCAGGTCTTGACCAGGTCCACGCCGTACTTGACGTTGCGCCGCACCTGGCGCCGCACTTCCCATGGGCCGTCGGCCACGCCCTCGCCCTGCGACCTGCGATCGTAGGGAAGCAGGTTGTCGTCGCCGCAGTGGCCGCCGGTGATGCCGATCCCGGGGCCGGCGGCGATGATGCGCGGCCCTTCCACCACGCCCTCGGCGATGGCATCGCGCAGTGCCACGTCGGCGTAGCCGGGGCTGCCGAGGTCGCGCACGGTGGTGAAGCCGGCGCGCAGCGTCGTGCGCGCATTGGCCGCGCCGTGCAGCGTGGCCGTGGCCAGGGAATCGCCCAGGCTGGCGTAGCCATGCTTGCCGGCGTCGCCGACCAGGTGGGTGTGCGCGTCCATCAGGCCCGGCAGCACGGTGTAGGCGGACAGGTCGTGGACGGTCGCGCCCGCGGGCGGCGGCAGCTCCGCGGCTGGCTCGACGCGCACGATGCGGCCGCCCTCGGCNAGCAGTGCGTGGTCCTCGAGCAGGCGCCCGGATTCCACGTCCAGCATCCGGCCCGCGCGCACATAGACGGAGTCGGCCTGCCGGGCCAGCGCGGCCGGCGTGGACAGCAGGGCGGCGATCAACAACAGGGTGCGCGACGGCGACGGCAGGCGGACGGGCATGCAGGATTCCCCGGAAGCGGATGGCCGGACTCTAGCGGTGCCCGTGCTGCGTTGCAAAAAAGCCGGCCCGGTGCGGGGGCGGGTCCGGGAACGCGGCGGTCCGGCCGGTGCCCGACGGCCGCCCGCAGCAGGGCCGGCGGCAGGATCCGGGTTCCACGCACCGGGGTCGGCACGCGCGGCGCTCCTTTGGTGCAACCGCGCATGCTGCGGTGGAGTGCGCCGGGCAGGTCTCTCCCGCGGGAAGACGATCCGCGATGGGAGTGCGGCGCTGGAAGTCCCGCCGATGGCGGCGGCGGCGTACGCGTGCTCAGCCCACGTGCTGCAGCGGCACGCGCTTGACCGCGCACAGCAGGCGGTAGCTGCTGGTCTGGCTGTGCGCGACCACCTGTGCGGCCGGCACCTGGGGACCCCACAGTTCGACCGCGCTGCCGACGCCCGCATGCGGATGGTCGGTGAGGTCGACGGTAAGCATGTCCATCGAAACGCGGCCGACCAGCCGCCCCGGGCGGCCATCGATCGCGACCGGCGTGCCGTTGACCGCGAACTGCGGATAGCCGTCGGCATAGCCCATCGCCACCACGCCCACCCGGGTCGGGGCCTCGGTGACGAAGCGCGCGCCGTAGCCCACCGGCTCGCCCGCGGGCAGCTCGCGCACCGCGATCACCTTCGACTCCAGGGTCATCACCGGACGCAGCTGCGCGGCCAGGTCGTGGTCCTGCGGGAACGGCGAGACGCCATACAGCATCAGTCCCGGGCGCGCCCAGTCGCCGCGAGCCTGCGGCCAGCCCAGCAGGGCCGGCGAATTGCAGATGCTGGTCTGCCCGGACAGACCGGTGGTGGCCTGGGCGAACAGCGCCAGCTGCTCGCGGGTGCGTTCGCAGTCCAGTTCGTCGGCGCGGGCGAAGTGGCTCATCTTCACCGCCATGCGCACGTGCGGCAGCGCCTCCAGCCGGCGCCAGGTGGCGGCGTAGTCGCCGGCGCCGATGCCCACGCGGTGCATGCCCGAATCCAGCTTCAGCCACACCGTCAGCGGCGCCGGCAGCGGCGTGCGCTCCAGCGCCTCGACCTGCCATGGCGCGTGGACCACGCACCACAGGTCGTGCTCGACCAGCAACGGCAGCTCGGAGGCCTCGAAGAAACCTTCCAGCAGCAGGATCGGCTTGCGGATGCCGGCCTCGCGCAGGACCAGCGCCTCCTCGATGCAGGCCACGGCGAAACCGTCGGCTTCCGGCTCCAGCGCCGCGGCGCAGCGCACCGCGCCGTGGCCGTAGGCATCGGCCTTGACCACGGCCAGCGCGCGGCCTCCGCCAAGGCTGCGCGCCAGGCGGTAGTTGTGACGCAGGGCGTCGAGGTCGATCAGGGCGCGGGCAGGACGCATGGCAGGCCGGGGAAGCGGAAACGGAGGAAGAACGGAGCGGGATGCGCGCGCCGGATCAGGGCGACATTGTCGCCGGAACCGGACCCTTGCCGTCGCCGCGCGCACCGCCACGGCCATAGCGCGAGATGTCCAGGCCTTCGCGGCGGATGCCGGTGGGCTGGCGCGCGATCACATCGGCCAGGTAGCGGCCCGAACCGCAGGCCATGGTCCAGCCCAGGGTGCCATGGCCGGTGTTGAGGTACAGGTTGCGCAGGCGGGTCTCGCCCACCACCGGGGTGCCGTCGGGCGTGGCCGGGCGCAGGCCGGTCCAGAACGTGGCCTGCGACAGGTCGCCGCCACGCGGGTAGAGATCGTTGACCACCTTCTCCAGGGTCGCGCGCCGGCGCGGATCCAGGCGCAGGTCGAAGCCGGCCACCTCGGCCATGCCGCCGACACGGATGCGCTGGTCGAAGCGGGTGATGGCGATCTTGTACGTCTCGTCGAGGATGGTCGAAGTCGGCGCCATCTCCGGATCGGTGATCGGGATGGTCAGCGAGTAGCCCTTGAGCGGGTACACCGGCAGGTCGATGCCCAGCGGCCGCAGCAGCTGCGGCGACCAGCTGCCCAGCGCCAGCACGTAGCGGTCGGCGGTCTCGACGCGGCCGTCGATGCGCACGCCGGTGACGCGCTCGCCATCGGACTCGATCGCCTCGATGGTCGCGCCGTAGCGGAACTCCACGCCCTGCGCCGCGGCCATCGCCGCCAGGCGCTCGCTGAAGAGCTGGCAGTCGCCGGTCTGGTCGCCCGGCAGGCGCAGGCCGCCGACCAGGATGTCGGACGTGGCCGCCAGGGCCGGCTCCACCCGGGCGATGCCGGCCCGGTCGAGCACCTCGTAGGGCACGCCGGCCTGCTCGAGCACCGCGATGTCGCGCGCCGCGGCGTCGAGCTGGGCCTGGGTGCGGAACAGCTGGGTGGTGCCCAGCCTGCGTCCTTCCCAGGCCAGCCCGGTCTCGGCCGCCAGCTCGTCCATGCAGTCGCGGCTGTACTCGGCCAGCCGCACCATGCGCTCCTTGTTCACCGCGTAGCGGGCCGCGGTGCAGTTGCGCAGCATCTGCCACAGCCAGCGGTACTGCTGCGGATCGCGGGTCAGCCGGATCGCCAGCGGCGCGTGTTCCTGGAACAGCCACTTGATCGCCTTCAGCGGCACGCCCGGCGCCGCCCACGGCGAGGCGTAGCCCGGGGAGATCTGCCCGGCGTTGGCGAAGCTGGCCCCGCGCGCCGGGCCCGGCTCGCGGTCGACCACGGTCACCTCGAAGCCGGCGCGCGCCAGGTACCACGCGCTGGCCACGCCGATCACNCCACTGCCAAGAACCAGGACACGCTGCATCGCACCCTCCGTCAGGAGCTTTCACTGCCCCGAACGCCGGAGCCATGGAATGCGCGCATACTACCGCCGCGATTCCGGGATTATTTTCTGATTTTCAGGACATATCCGGGTCTTTGTCCCGCTACAGAACGCTTCCATGGAGGTTTCCATGCCCGCCCGCCCCGAACGCCCGCGCGGCGACCGCACCCGCGACCTCGACAGGATCGACCGCCACATCCTGCGCATCCTCCAGCAGGAGGGCCGGATCTCCTTTACCGAGCTGGGCGAACGGGTGGGGCTGTCGACCACGCCCTGTACGGAACGGGTGCGCCGGCTCGAGCGCGACGGTGTGATCACCGGCTACCACGCCCGCCTCAACCCGCAGCACCTGGGCGCCAGCCTGCTGGTGTTCGTGCAGATCAGCCTGGCCTACAAGTCCGGCGACATCTTCGAGGAATTCCGCCGTGCGGCGCTGAAGCTGCCCAACGTGCTGGAGTGCCACCTGATGTCCGGCGACTTCGACTACCTGATCAAGGCGCGCATCTCGGAGATGGCCTCCTACCGCAAGCTGCTGGGCAGCAGCCTGCTCACCCTGCCGCATGTGCGCGAGTCCAAGAGCTACATCGTCATGGAAGAGGTCAAGGAAACCCTGGCGCTGGAAGTGTCTGAGTAACGTGATTGGTGATTGGTGATTGGTGATTGATGATTCGTAGCCGGGTAAGCGGAGCGCGCGGGCAGGCGCCCCGGATGCGGCCGTTTGGCCTTGTCCGGGCTCCGCGCATGCCGCCCCTCTCCCATGGGGAGAGCGGAG
>Ga0065721_10051708_pt1 | contig 13791 bp, 11 predicted proteins | sample Mesricmetagenome_FD_59108 | JGI IMG/M metagenome (GOLD analysis project Ga0065721, IMG submission 59108) | Mesophilic microbial community from rice straw/compost enrichment Sample: eDNA_1 v2 (version 2) | ecosystem: Engineered > Solid waste > Grass > Composting > Bioreactor | place: USA: Davis... | reverse complement strand
AGTTGCCCAGACAACCAGGAGGTTGGCTTAGAAGCAGCCACCCTTGAAAGAGTGCGTAATAGCTCACTGGTCAAGTGATTCCGCGCCGACAATGTAGCGGGGCTCAAGTACACCGCCGAAGTTGTGTCATTCACACACTGCCTGGTCTTCGGATCCAAGCGTGTGGATGGGTAGGGGAGCGTCGTGTGGCGAGTGAAGTCGCGGGGTAACCCAGCGGTGGACGCCACACGAGTGAGAATGCAGGCATGAGTAGCGAAAGACGGGTGAGAAACCCGTCCGCCGAATGATCAAGGGTTCCAGGGCCAGGTTAATCCGCCCTGGGTAAGTCGGGACCTAAGGCGAGGCCGACAGGCGTAGTCGATGGACAACGGGTTGATATTCCCGTACCGGCGAAGAACCGCCCATGCCGAATCAGATAATGCTAAGTGCCCAAAGCAGGTGCACCCTTCGGGGGAATCTCTGTGGCGCGCACGACCCGAGTCTGTAGTAGGCAAGCGTATTAACAGGGGTGACGCAGGAAGGTAGCCGAGCGTGGCGATGGTTGTCCACGTTTAAGGGTGTAGGGCGAGCTGTAGGCAAATCCGCAGCTCACATAGCCTGAGACCTGATGATGACTGCTTAAGCAGGAAATCGGTGATCCTATGCTGCCAAGAAAAACCTCGGCGCGAGGTTCTAGCCGCCCGTACCCCAAACCGACTCAGGTGATCAGGTAGAGAATACTAAGGCGATCGAGAGAATCGTGGTTAAGGAACTCGGCAAAATGCCCCCGTAACTTCGGGAGAAGGGGGGCCTGAGGCGTGAAGGCACTTGCTGCCGGAGCGTTTGAGGGCCGCAGAGACCAGAGAGAAGCGACTGTTTACTAAAAACACAGGTCCGTGCGAAGTCGCAAGACGATGTATACGGACTGACGCCTGCCCGGTGCTGGAAGGTTAAGAGGAAGGGTCAGCCTTTGGCGAAGCTCTGAATTTAAGCCCCAGTAAACGGCGGTGGTAACTATAACCATCCTAAGGTAGCGAAATTCCTTGTCGGGTAAGTTCCGACCTGCACGAATGGCGTAACGACTTCTCTGCTGTCTCAACCGCGAACTCGGCGAAATTGCACTACGAGTAAAGATGCTCGTTACGCGCAGCAGGACGGAAAGACCCCGGGACCTTTACTATAGCTTGGTATTGGTATTCGGTGTGGTTTGTGTAGGATAGGTGGGAGACTTTGAAGCCGGTACGCCAGTATCGGTGGAGTCATCGTTGAAATACCACTCTGATCACTCTGGATATCTAACCTCGGTCCGTAATCCGGATCAGGGACAGTGCCTGGTGGGTAGTTTAACTGGGGCGGTTGCCTCCCAAAAAGTAACGGAGGCGCCCAAAGGTTCCCTCAGCCTGGTTGGCAATCAGGTGGCGAGTGCAAGTGTACAAGGGAGCTTGACTGTGAGACTGACAGGTCGAGCAGGGACGAAAGTCGGGACTAGTGACCCGCTGGTGGCATGTGGAAGCGCCAGCGCTCAACGGATAAAAGGTACCCCGGGGATAACAGGCTGATCCTGCCCAAGAGTCCATATCGACGGCATGGTTTGGCACCTCGATGTCGGCTCGTCGCATCCTGGGGCTGGAGTTGGTCCCAAGGGTTGGGCTGTTCGCCCATTAAAGCGGTACGCGAGCTGGGTTTAGAACGTCGTGAGACAGTTCGGTCCCTATCCGCTGCGCGCGCAGGAAATTTGAGAAAGGCTGCCCCTAGTACGAGAGGACCGGGGTGGACCAACCTCTGGTGTGCCAGTTGTTCCGCCAGGAGCACGGCTGGTTGGCTACGTTGGGAAGGGATAACCGCTGAAAGCATCTAAGCGGGAAGCCTGTTTCAAGATGAGATTTCCATGGGCTTCGGCCCGAGAGGCCCCCGGCAGACCACCGGGTTGATAGGCCGGATGTGGAAGAGAGGACTAAAGACTCTTGAAGCTGACCGGTACTAATAGGCCGATAACTTGATACACCACAGATTTATTGCTACGCGTCCACTGTGCGGTTCCCGAGATACGGTCGGGACTGATATCTCAATAGAGTTACCGCAGCCATAGCGAGAGGGAAACGCCCGGTCCCATTCCGAACCCGGAAGCTAAGCCTCTCAGCGCCGATGGTACTGCACTCGCGAGGGTGTGGGAGAGTAGGTCGCTGCGGGACATTCTTTCAGCGAAGGGCCGCCCAACGATGGGCGGCCCTTCGTCGTTTCTGCGACGATGAAGGCAGAACTACAACACCAGAACGGAGCACCATGGCCACGAACGACCGCAACCCCGGCGACCGCAACTCGGCCGCGCCGCGCCGTGGTCGTGCACAAGGATCAGGAGCTCCACGCCGCGACGGCGCGCCCAAGCGCGACGGTGGCTTCAAGCGTGATGGTGGTCCCAAGCGTGACGGTGCTCCTCGCCGCGACGGCGCGCCCAAGCGCGACGGTGGTCCGCGCCGTGACGGAGGATTCACCCGTGACGGTGGGGCAAAGCGCGAGGACTCTCCGCGTCGCGAAGGCGGATTCAGTCGTGACGGAACACCTCGTCGCGAGGGTGCCCCGCGTCGTGACGGCGTATTCACACGCGGTGGTGCTCCTGGACGCGATCGAGGACCCAAGCACGAAGGCTTTGAACGCCGCGGACGCGGTGACGATCGTGAGCGGACACCACGCACGGAGCGCCCTGAGCGCAAGGGTCCGCCCGCGCCGGAGATCCCCGAAGAGGTCGTGTACGGCCAACTCGACCGCACCGTGCGGGCACGGCTGCGCACACTGAGCAAGGAGAACGCCGAGGACGTGGGCCGCCACCTCATCATGGCCGGCCAGCTCCTCGACACTGATCCCGAACTCGCGTACCAGCACGCCATGGTCGCCGCCTCCCGCGGTGGACGCGTCGACGTAGTGCGCGAGGCTGCCGCCGTCACCGCCTACGCAACTGGTCGATACGCGGAGGCTCTCCGCGAGCTCCGCACCGTGCGCAGGCTCAACGGCTCGAGCGAGCACCTGCCCCTCATGGCCGACTGCGAACGTGGACTCGGCCGACCCGAGCGCGCGATCGCCCTGGCAAATGAACCAGAAGCAGCAACGCTCGACGCCCGTGGCAAGGTTGAGCTTGCAATCGTCGTTGCCGGAGCACGCAGCGACATGGGGGACCATGAGGCGGCGCTGGTTCAACTCAAGCGCCTCAAGGTCAGCGATCCTGAAGTGAAGGCACGCATCGACGAGGCCACAGCAGAAGTTCTTCGCGCGCTGGGACGCATCGACGAGGCCGAAGAGCTCGAGCGCTCCATTCCCGAACCCGTGGTCGAGGTCGAAGAGGAGGACGTCGTGGTCTACGACACGTTCGAAGAGACCGACGAGTCGTCCGAGGACGCGCCGTCCGAACAGGGAGCACCCACCGCGGATCCGTCTCAGCCGACAGTGGAGGACCAGCCGTGACACTCATCGGATCTGACGGACCCCTTGCCACCGCGTATGACGTGGCTCTCGTCGACCTCGACGGAGTCGCGTACAAGGGTCCCCATGCGATTCCTACTGCGCCTCCCGCGCTCGAAGTTGCGAAGTCTCAAGGCCTGCGCCTTGTTTTCGTGACTAACAATGCGTCCCGAGAGCCTGGTGAAGTCGCCGCTCATCTGACGGAGCTGGGCATTCCGGCGACGGATGCCGAGGTCCTCACTGCCGCCCAGGCGGGTGCGGCAATGCTCCGCGAGCACCTTCCAGCGGGCGCCAAGGTGCTGGTCGTCGGCGGCAAGGGTCTGCGCACCGCAGTCACCGCTGAAGGCTTCACCCTTGTCGACAGCGCCGACGACCGCCCGGACGCAGTCATCCAGGGGTTCGCCCCCGCGCTCGGCTGGAAGGATCTTGCGGAGGCCGCCTACGCGATCAACAAGGGCGCCAAGTTCTTTGCGACCAACCTCGACCTGACGCTGCCCACGGAGCGCGGCATGGCTCCCGGCAACGGATCGCTCGTGGCCGCGGTGGTCACGGCCACGGGTGTCACACCGCCGGCTGCGGGAAAGCCCGAACCCGGCATGTTCCACCTCGCGGCACAGCGAGCCGGAGCGCAGCGCCCGCTCGTCATCGGCGATCGCCTCGACACGGACCTCAAGGGGGCTCGCGCCGCAGGCATTCCAGGGCTGCTCGTGCTCACTGGTGTGAGCGACGTTCGCGAGACTCTGCTCGCGCCGCCGGAGCATCGTCCCTCGTACATCGGCGCAAATCTGGGCACGCTCGCGGAGACCCATCCGGCGCCCGTGCAGGACGGCGACTGGTGGCATGTGGGCGAATCCAGGGCGCACGTCGTCGAGAGGCGCCTCTTGGTGGACGGCGGATCCGCCATCGACAAGGTGCGCGCCGCATGCTGCGCCGCCTGGTCCGCTGCCGATGCCGGCGTGAAGCTCGATGTTGAGACGCTTCCTCACTTGGGAGTAACCTCCTGATATGAGCGACATTCACGAGAGCCGGGAGTCCGTGGCGGACGTGACCTACCCGCCGGAAGTGAAAGCGGCACTCGAAGCCGTCACCGAGCTTCCGGACGACCTCGAAGAGCAGGCGGAGTTCTTCGACAAGGTCCAGACCGCGCTGAGCAACCGACTGCGAGACGACCAGTAGATGCGTCTTGACCGCGCGCTCGTGGCGCGCGGGCTGGCTCGGTCGCGCACGCACGCCCAAGCGCTCATCGATTCCGGTTCCGTCACCGTTGACGGCACCGTCATCACGCGCTCGTCACACTTCACGTCGCCCGACGCTGTGGTGACCGTCAACGATGACGGTTACGTTTCGCGGGCGGCACACAAACTCATCGGCGCCCTCGATGCCTGTGCGCCCTATGGACTGACCGTCGCCGGCAGACGCGCTCTCGATGCTGGGGCGTCCACCGGCGGATTCACCCAGGTGCTGCTCGAGCAGGGTGCCGAGCACGTCACCGCTGTCGACGTGGGCCATGGTCAACTGGTCGAGAGCATCGCCAACGATCCTCGCGTGACCGCGATCGAAGGCCTCAACGTTCGAGAACTCACGAGCGACCACCTGGCCGGACCCGTCGACCTCGTTGTCGCCGACCTGTCATTCATTTCCCTCACCTTGGTGACGGACCCGCTCGTCGCCGCCACAGCGTCGGGCGGAGACGTGCTGTTCATGGTGAAGCCGCAGTTTGAGGTGGGAAGGGACCGCTTGGGAGCCGGTGGCGTGGTGACCAACGTCAATGACCGCGCGAAGGCTGTAGCGGGAGTGGCGGCATCCCTCGAGGAACAGGGCGCAGTCATCCACAGGGTCGAACGCTCGCAGCTGCCTGGACTCACAGGCAACGTCGAGTTCTTCGTCTGGGCCTCAGTGTCATGGCAGGCTAGTGACGGTGGCGCGCGTCCCGTGCTGAGCGGGGCGGACCTGCAGGCCGCCATCGAGTCAGTGACGGAGGGTCGCCTGTGACACGCAGGATCCTGGTGGTGGTCAATCCCCATCGTGAGGATGCCGCACGCGCGGCCGAGCTCGTCACGAGCGCACTTGAGGCCGCAGACATTGAGGTGCTCACCGACTTCGACCCCGCAACGGGCGCCTCTGTCGAGGCCGCTGTGGTGCTCGGGGGCGACGGCACCATCCTTCACGCGGCTGCGCTGACGCGAGGGACGGGCGTCCCGCTGCTCGGCATCAACCTTGGCCACGTGGGCTTCCTCGCGGAGGCCGAGCGCGAAGACATCACGAACGCCATCCAGCGACTCGTCGCCGGCGATTACGCGATTGAGGAGCGCGGCACCCTCGAGGTGCTCGTGAAGCAGCCCAACGGCGACACGGAGAAGGGTTGGGCCCTCAACGAAGCCGCGGTGGAGCGAGCGAACCTGCGTCGCACCGTGGAACTGGCGATCGAGGTGGACGGCCGGCCGGTGTCGACATTCGGCTGCGACGGCGTGGTCATCTCGACAGCGACAGGCTCTACGGCGCACGCGTTCAGCGCCGGCGGCCCCATCCTGTGGCCCAACGTCGACGCGCTGCTCTTTGTCCCGCTCGCCGCGCACGCCCTGTTCGCGCGTCCGCTGGTGGTGGGCCCGGAGTCGTGGTTCGCGGTCGAGGTCACTGAGCGTTCCGAATCGGACGCCCAAGTGGTGCTCGACGGCTCCCGCAGCATCGACGTGCAGCGCGGCGGCCGCGTAGAGGTGCGCAAGGCGGCGCAGCCCGTGAAGCTCGCGCGCATGAGCGAGGCGCCGTTCACCGAGCGACTCGTCCGCAAGTTCTCTTTGCCAGTCAACGGCTGGCGCGGCCCTGTCCAGGACGGTTAGGCGTGCTTCACGAGCTGTCGATCGAGAACCTGGGCGTCATCGAGTCCGCGCGCGTGGGCCTTGGCGCGGGTCTCACCTGCGTCACGGGCGAGACCGGAGCGGGAAAGACCATGGTGCTCACCGGTCTTGGCCTCATTCTTGGAGCCAAGGCCGATGCTGCGGCAGTCCGTGCGGGCGCCCAGGAGGCGGTGGCTGAAGCGGTGCTTGACGTGCCGCCGGCCGGTGCGGCGCTGATCGCCGACGCTGGTGCGGCGGTGGACGATGACGGCACCGTGGTGGTGGCCCGCACCGTGGGTGCCACGACGCGGTCGCGAGCCACCCTTGGCGGGCGCACGGTCCCGCAGGCCCTGCTCGCGGAAATCGCAGAGCACGCGGTCACGGTTCATGGCCAGGCCGACCAGGTGCGGCTGCGCACGCCCGCAAAGCAGCGCGCCACTCTCGACGATTTCGCAGGTCCAGATCACGCCGCGGTGCTCGCGGAGTACCGCCACGCGTGGAGCGAATGGGCGGACGCCAAGGCTGCGCTTGCGGAGATGGAATCGGGCGCGGCCACGCAGCGAGCGGCCATCGGAGCGCTGCGTGCAGATCTTGAGGCGATCGACGCAGTCGATCCCCAGCCAGGGGAGGACGAAGAGCTCGCCGCGCGCATTGCTGTGCTCGAGAACTCCGCTGAGGTGCGCTCCGCCGCGGGAGCCGCGCAGACGATCCTGGCGGGCGACGACGACGTCACCGCGGTGGGCATTCTCGATGCCGCATCCAGGGCACTGTCGCGAGCTGGTCGCCACGAGCCGACGCTCGCCGACCTCGCCACCCGCATCGACGAGCTCAAGTACCAGGCTGGCGACATCGCAAGCGAACTCACGCGCTACCTCGACGACCTGGAGATGGACGGCGGCAGCCTCGACGAGCTGCATGCGCGACGCTCGGCGATCGCGGCGCTGCAGCGTCGGCTGGGCACGGACCTGGCCGGGTTGCTTGAGCACGCTGCCCGCGCGCGCGAGGCCGTCTCTGCGGACGACGCGTGGGATGAGACCCTCGCCGCCCGCCGCGAACACGAGCAGCGCTGCGAAACCCGAGTGCGCGCGCTCGCCGCGAAGGTGAGCGAAGGCAGGCACAAGGCAGCCAAGGACCTCGCCGATGCTGTGGCTGGCGAACTCGCGCACCTGGCGATGGCGGATGCCGAGTTCGGTGTGACGATCGAGCCCACGGATCCGGGGCCCTCGGGCGCAGATGTGGTCGCCATGACGCTTGCCGCGCATCCGGGCGCCGTGCCGCGGCCCGTAGCGGACGCCGCCTCTGGCGGTGAGCTGTCGCGCATCATGCTCGCGATCGAGGTGGCTCTCGCTTCGCGCTCCGTGGACGCTGGCCACACCTTCGTGTTCGACGAGGTGGACGCGGGCGTGGGAGGCAAGGCAGCGGTCGCCGTTGGCCAGCGACTTGCGGCACTCGCGCGGACCCACCAGGTGATCGTCGTCACCCACCTCGCGCAGGTCGCCGCTTTCGCGGATCGGCACATCGTCGTGGAGAAGGCCACGGACGGCGTGGTCACCCGCAGCCAGGTGCATGAAGTGACAGATGAGGCGCGTGTGACGGAGATTGCCCGGCTGCTGTCGGGCCAGGAGGAATCGAGCACGGCGCGAGCGCATGCCGTGGAACTTCTCGAAGCCTCCGCCATGGCACGATAACGTCCATGACGGAGCACTCGGAGCGCATCGACGTGCCCGTCACCGGCCCTGCGCGGGCCGCCGCGAGCATCCGTGAGCTGACCTTCAAGGCGCGTCCAGGTGACGTCCTGGTCATCGACATGCTCGACCTGCGAGAGGTCGAGGCCGATGCCCTCGCGGCCACTAAGCCCGCGGCCGTCATCAATGCGCAGCGCACAGCGTCGGGCCGCCAACCGGCAGCTGGAGCTCGTCGGCTCCTCGAGGCCGGGATCCCCGTGATCGACGGTGCAGGCGCCGCTGTCCTCGCTATCCGCGATGGCAGCGAACTGACCTTGCACGGCGGTGACATCATGCGCGGTGCCGCTGTCGTCGCTCGCGGTACGGCGCTCACCCAAGAACGCGTCGTCGCCGCCGACACCCAGGCGCTCGACCACCTCAAGGTGCAGGTGGCCGTGTTCGGTTCACACGCATTGGAGCGGCTCGAACGAGAGGGCGCGCTGTTCTTTGAAGGCAGGGGACTGCCGCAGCTCAGCGAGAGCGTCGCGGGCCGCGTCGTGCTCGTGGTCACGGCAACCGACGCCGCCGCTGCCGATCTCGCAAGCATCAAGCTGTTCATGGCCGATCGCAGGCCTTTCGTCATTGCCGAGGGTGGAGCGGTGGACGCGTGCGCTGCGGCGAAGATCCGTCCCTCGCTCATCGTTGGCGACATCGAAAGCGCGTCCGACGCTGCGCTCACCGGAGCTCAGGTGGTCACTCTTGCCGGAGATCAGGGCGCGCTCACTCGGCTCGAGGCGCTGCGCGCGAACTATTCGAGTACGGACATCGCGCTGGACGGTGCCGACCTTGGTGCGCTCATCGCGCATCACGGGGGAGCGGAGGCCGTGGTCATCGCGGGTCGCCGCACCGCAGCTCTCGACGTGCTGAGCGCCGATGCTGAGACCGGCATCGGATCCTTCCTCACGTCCCTCGTCACGCGCCGCACCGCCGTCGAGGCGAGCGTCATCGCCGCGACCTACCGCCACCGTCACTCGCCGCTGTTCGTCGGGACGGTTCTCGCGCTGTCCGTCGCGACGCTCGCGGCGGCCATCTTCGCCTCCGACGATGCACGGGGTCTTGTCGTCGACGTCTGGAACACCGTGTTCGGCTGGTTCGGGGGTGAAGCATGAGCAGTCGCAGCCGCCTCCTCTACGCCGCCCTCGTGGTGTTCGCCCTTGCGGTAGGCGTGCTGGTCGGATCCGGCCCGATCCGCTCGCTTGTCTCTGGCGCCACGGCATCGGACGCGGAGGCGCTCAAAGAGGCGCAGGCCAGGGCCGAGGCCGCCCAAGAGCAGGTCGAGCTGGGCACCCAGTTCGCCGACGCTGTAGGCCCCGCCGCGGTGCGTGGCTGGCTCGCCAACCGCTCTGTTGCGGTGGTGCGCCTCGCGACGGTCACTGACCAGCAGAGCGCGACGGCAGCAGCCACGCTGGGGCACGCGGGCGCGGAGACCGGCGCCACGCTGACCTTGACTGAGGACTGGATCTCTGAGGAGCGTTCCGCTTTCAGGGACGCACTGGCCAAGCAGATCACCGAATCGATCGTGGAGCCGCCCGAGGGCGCCACATCGAGCGAGGTGCTCGCGGCCGCTTTGGCGCAGGCACTGGTGCCGTCCATCGACTTCGTCACACCTGATGACGAAGAGCGTGCGCAGACGCTGTGGACCCTGCTCGTCGACGGCGGCCTTGTGAAGGGCTCTCGAGAGGGCCCCAGCGACATTGTCATCCTGGTCGCCGACCGCGGCGATGTGAGCGAGCTCGCGGCCGCGCTCCGGTCGCACTCCAACGGCACAGTTGTGGCGTTTACCAGCGCAGACGGTGGTGACGCCGGAGGAGTGAGCACCGTCACGAGGGGTGCCTCCGCCTACGGCGCCTGGGCGGTCACCGCCGCCCTGATCGCGACCCTCAACGGCATCACTGGCAGCTACGACGCGGCCGATGCGCCGAGACTTATTGGCGATTTGCTCCAATAGCTCGGCGCGCCCACCGCGCGCGAGACCAACTTTCACTGGTAGCCTAGAGGTCCGTGGAGCGAACACGATTCTCGTCCGGTCAGGACCACGTCACCCGTCACATTTTCGTCACAGGAGGCGTCGTTTCGTCTCTCGGGAAGGGCTTGACGGCTTCGAGCCTCGGCCGCCTTCTCAGGTCTCGCGGACTGCGTGTCACCATGCAGAAGCTGGACCCGTATCTCAACGTGGACCCGGGCACCATGAACCCGTTCCAGCACGGCGAGGTGTTCGTCACCGATGACGGCGCAGAGACCGACCTCGACATCGGTCACTACGAGCGCTTCCTCGACGTGAATCTTTCAGCTTCCTCGAATGTCACGACCGGCCAGGTGTACTCGCAGGTCATCGCCAAGGAGCGTCGCGGCGAGTACCTTGGCGACACCGTCCAGGTCATTCCTCACATCACCGACGAGATCAAGCGCCGCATGCGTGCGCAGGCCGGCCCCAATGTCGACGTGATCATCACGGAGATCGGCGGCACCGTCGGTGACATCGAGTCCCAGCCGTTCCTCGAGGCCGCTCGTCAGGTGCGCCACGAGATTGGCCGTGACCAGGTGTTCTTCCTCCACGTCTCGCTCGTGCCGTTCATCGGCCCGTCCGGCGAACTCAAGACCAAGCCCACCCAGCACTCCGTCGCGGCCCTGCGATCGATCGGTATTCAGCCCGACGCTCTGGTGCTGCGGTCTGACCGGCCGGTTCCGGCGTCGGTCAAGGCCAAGGTGGCGCTCATGTGCGACGTCGACACCCAGGCCGTCGTGAACGCCGTTGACGCGCCGAGCATCTACGACATCCCCAAGGTTCTGCACTCAGAGGGCCTCGACGCCTACGTGGTGCGCCGTCTTGACCTGCCCTTCCACGACGTGGAGTGGGGCGCGTGGAACGAGCTGCTCGACCGTGTGCACCGCCCCAAGACGGAGGTCGAGGTCGCGCTCGTTGGCAAGTACATCGACCTGCCCGACGCGTACCTGTCCGTGAGTGAGGCGTTGCGTGCTGGAGGCTTCCACCACAAGGCGAAGGTGAAGATTCGCTGGGTCGCCTCCGACCGCTGCCAGACCCCGGCTGGGGCCGAGGAGGCGCTTGGCGGCGTTGACGCGGTGCTCATCCCCGGTGGCTTTGGTGTGCGTGGCGTTGACGGGAAGATCGGCGCTGCTCGTTGGGCGCGCGAGAACCGCGTGCCAGCGCTCGGCATCTGCCTCGGTTTGCAGGTCATGGTGATGGAGTACGCGCGCACCGTGCTGGGGTTGGAGGACGCGTCGTCGTCAGAGTTCGACGCTGACACCCAGAACCCGGTGGTCGCGACCATGGAGGAGCAGCTCGAGATCGTTGACGGCAAGGGAGACCTTGGCGGCACCATGCGCCTTGGCGAGTACAAGGCAGTGTTGAAGCCCGGCTCCGTTGTCGCTGAGACTTATGGCGCCACCGAGGTTGGTGAGCGTCACCGTCACCGCTACGAGGTCAACAACAACTACCGTGCGCAGCTTGAGGCGGCCGGTCTCGTGGTGTCTGGCGAGTCGCCGGACCGCTCGCTCGTGGAGTTCGTCGAGCTCCCGCGAGACGTGCACCCGTATTACGTCTCGACTCAGGCACACCCGGAGTTCCTGTCGCGGCCCACCAAGGCGCATCCGCTCTTCGCGGGTCTCATTGGTGCGGCGCTTGCTCAGCGTGAGGCAGAGCAGCCCGTCGCCGCTGAGGGCACGACGGTTCCTGCGACGGCCTGACCGTGGCCAAGAAGAGGGCGGTTGAACCGGCCGCAGCTGGGGACTTCTCCGAGGTTGAGAGTGTCGAGGTTGCTGAGGTAGCCGCGCAAGAGCAGGGCGTCGAAGGGGAACCTGAGCCAGCGTCGGGCCGGGTAGAGGGCGCGGTGGTGTTCGCGGACCTGCCAGGCGGCCGCCGCGTACTGCACTCGCGCCGGTCCTTCACGGGCAAGGTGTGGGATGTCACAACGGACCTCGTGGACCTTGGCGACGGAACGGTCGTGACCAGGGACTACATGCACCACCCAGGAGCCGTCGCCGTCTTCGCACTCAACGAGAACGGGCAAATCTACCTGGTGCGCCAGTACCGCCACCCGGTGCGTACCGAGACCTGGGAGCCGCCTGCGGGGCTGCTTGACGTGCGCGGCGAGGACCCGCTCGCAGCGGCAAAGCGCGAGCTGCACGAGGAGGCGGATCTCACCGCCGCTACGTGGAACGTGCTGATCGACTTCTTCTCCTCACCCGGCGGGTCTTCTGAAGGGATCCGCGTGTACCTCGCGCGTGACCTGGCGCCCGTTCCACAGGAGGAGCGCCACGTGCGCACCGACGAGGAGCGCGACATGATCGGCTCGTGGGTGGACGTGCCTTCCATCCTCAATGCCGCGGCCCGCGCAGACATTGCCGGCCCCACGCTGTTGCTGGGTGCCTTCGCGCTCGATGCCGCTATGCGCTCTGAGTGGACCACGCTGCGGCCGGCGGATGCCCCATGGCGCCGCCCGCCGACGCGGGGCGAGCACTAGCCCGAGTATCGTCCGGTTGTGCTCCCGCATGGCCCGAGTTACACTCCAAACGCGTAGCAATGTGGCTATGTGTGATCAGCCAAGGGGGTGCATCATGGATAACTTGCGGGTGGAAGTACAAGCCGCGCACGCAAGGTCCAAGCGACGTGCAGTAGCTATAGGTTTTTTTGTCTTGCTTATGACGGTTGCTGGTATAGCGCCAGCCAACGCGGCAAATACTCCGTTGAGAACCCTTTACGCCACGGGGGCGCAATCGGGATCCAACAGTTCGGGATGCGATTTTAGTTACGCGCGCAACGGGTCGGGCGACTACGCCACAACCACCCGTCCGTTCGGATCGTCGTGTTGGCAGGTGAAGGTCAGACATTACTGGAGTTCCGGCGCCAGTGGCGGCTACACCTCGTGGAAGTACACGACTTCTGGCACAGCAACGTCGAATGTAGCCGCGAATATCGGACTATCGGAACACCGTGGCTGCTACGACACTTGTTCGCCAGGGTGGTAGCGAGGACTCTGGGTAGCGCCTTTCTAGTCGGCTTGTGCGTTACGCAGTTGGCCGCGTGTAGCGGGTCCCCTCCGAGCGAGCCGGAGTCTTCGCTCTCGGACGACGATCGCTATAGTCGATTTGGATCAATGGTGGACGATGCAGTCGCGTCGCAAGGCGACCAGATCAGTGACGCGCAGGTTGTACTGCTCATGCAGGCGAAGCGCGAGGATGCAGTCTCATTCGAACTCGTCGTTGAGGCAGTTAACAACGCATTTGCCTGTATGGAGGGTGTTGATGCGTTTGGGACGTGGCTAGAGCCCGATACGGCCGAGGGCTTTCCGATCCCGGCGTACAAGTACGGGACAGCCCTAGGGCGTGACGAGGCCGATTGGCTCCCCGTGGCAGAAGAGTGCCTCAAGCGGGAGTCGAGTGTCGTGGAGTGGCTGTACCAGACGCAGCCGAAGGCGGTGGCGCTCGAAGCCGAGTACTTCGATGAGGTGAGGCGACCGCAGATCGTCGCTTGCCTCGTTGAGAATGGTGTCGACGTGCCTGCGGACGCCACCCGCGAAGACATTGACCTCATGGTGGTAGATCTCTACAACAAGTCTTCTGGGATGGCGTGGGTGGACAACGGGGACGGTAGCAAGAGCGGGTATCCCACCACTCCTGACTTGGCGGTCCAATGTGACTGGGACACGCGCTAGCGCGCTGGTTGAGCGGGTTATGGCCTCAATGAGGCGAGGATCCCCTGGACGACGCCAAGCGAGAGCTGCACGAGGAGGCGGATCTCACCGCCGCTACGTGGAACGTGCTGATCGACTTCTTCTCCTCAC
>Ga0065721_10051705_pt1 | contig 13791 bp, 14 predicted proteins | sample Mesricmetagenome_FD_59108 | JGI IMG/M metagenome (GOLD analysis project Ga0065721, IMG submission 59108) | Mesophilic microbial community from rice straw/compost enrichment Sample: eDNA_1 v2 (version 2) | ecosystem: Engineered > Solid waste > Grass > Composting > Bioreactor | place: USA: Davis... | reverse complement strand
CGTCGGTGCATCCGATTCGGGATGCTGCCAATACCAGGTGCGCACATGATGGCCGTTGGGCAGCGTCAGATCGACGATCTCGGTGCCCTGCGGCGCCTCGCGCCACCAGCGTTGGGACGTCTCGGGGGAAAAGATACGCTGGCGCTGCCACTCGTCGAGCTGTGTGTAGCCGACCGCGCCGGCCACACTGATGAAGCCGGCCGCAATCCAGTGCCGAGGGTGGCGGAGTAGGCGTTTGTGAAGCATGGAAAAAGCATATCACTGTGCCGTCTGCCCCACCATCCTGCGGTCGGATTTCGGGTCTACTCCCTGAGCAGCCCCAGTTTCTGGATCAGTGCTCGGTTTACCCCCTAGCCGAGAAGCGACTTAGGCATATTTACGATCATGTCCGTGACGCCTCGCGCCCCATGTCCCGGACTCATATGAAGGAACATTGCCTGCGCGGCCGCTTGGGCGTCGCCCGCCAGGATCGCGTGGACGATGTCATTGTGATGTGCGTACGACGTCTGGATGCGGCCTACTGCACCGAAGGCGTGACGCCGATAAGCACCGGTGCGCGTCCGCATCCGCAGGATTTCCTGCCGAAGGTATGGATTGCGCGAGCCCTTGTAGAGCAGCTCATGGAAAGAAAGATTGACCTCCTGCCATCCTTCGCTGTCTGCAGCCTCTGCCACGGGCTGAGACCCTTCATGGAGCTGTCGGAGCGTCTCCCGCTCCTCGGGGGACATACGCTCACACGCATAACGCGCGCAAATGCTTTCCAGTTCGGCCAGCAATTCCCACATGGACAGCAACTGCTGGACGTCCATCTTGGCCACCACCATGCCCCCACGGGGCAAATTGGTTAGCAGCCCCTGCGCCTGCAACTGAAGCATCGCTTCACGTACAGGCGTCTTCGAGACCTTATATCGAGCTGCCAGCTCGGCTTCATCGACCGCATCGCCCGGCAGCAGGGTGCCCCCTAGCAGCTGCTGCTCAATATCGTGCCGAATTCTGTCGCTGACTTTCATGCAGCTTCCTCTTCCTTAGTAGTACTACTTATATGAAACTTTTAAATTGATATATAACATCAAGCAACATTTATATTTTTATTGATGGTAAATATATTTTGAATCGTCTTTCGTATGACGACTCGCTCGAGCCGGATACATTGGCCCGGTTGCTGAATAGTAACGGTATCCACGTAGATGCTTCTACTGCGGCGACCGTCAAGGCGTCGCTTAGTCGTCTCGGAAAGATCCATTCTCCGGCGAACGAATCCTCACCTGAAGCCAGCCCACGTCGTCATCAGATCAGGCAACGTCCAGTTCCCGAGCAGCTGCGTGGAGAAACACCAACACCCCATATAGCGGAATGCGTGGCCTTGCCCCGCATGACGCTTCCCGATTCCATCAGCGGTCTACGTAGTTGGATCGAAGCGCGACGGATATCGGTCAGGGAATCCCTGGATCTCCAGGCCTCCCGTATCAAGGAGGCTGACGCATTGATACATAGCGTCTCCCGGCATCTTTCTTGGCGCCTCCCTTCGGATGAGAAGTCGACGCTGGCCGGAGTCGGGCTCGCACACAAGGACAACATCGCCTGTGGCGACCTTCCTCCCGGAAACGGGCTTCCAACTCCGGTGGGTGTAGCCCGTATCCCGTGTCCGCCGACCGCAGCGATAGTGTCAAGCCTTAATGCTCACGGCGCTACGTCTCTCGCGACGCTTGTCATGGCCGAACGTGCTTGCGGTGCGACCTCCGAGAACCACCACTTCCCCCCTGTAGTCAACCCGCTGGACCCCACACTCTTTGTAGGGGGATCATCGAGTGGATCGGCTGCGGCAGTCGCAGCAGGATTCTGTTATGGCGCCACAGGAACTGACACAGCGGGCTCTGTAAGGATTCCAGCGGCGTCCTGCGGTGTACTCGGCTTCAAGCCCTCGCGTGGCATTCTGGCTGACCAAGGGGTGGTACCCCTCGCCCCCAGCCTCGATACAGTAGGTTTGCTGGCTCGTAGCGCCGCGGACCTTTGCCTTCTTTATCAGGCGGCGACCACGAGCGGACGACGCGCGACAACACTGGGTCAACCCCTATCGGCTGTGCCGGCACAAACATCATGGCGCCTCGGCAACTGCCTGCCGCTCGGGCACATGGACACCTCGGTTGCCGATACTCTGGAAAGGTTTATTTCCATGGTCGCTCAAGGGGGAGCAGCGCCGCACTCACAGCAACTGGCACTACCAAAGGAGGTCAACGCCTTTGGTGAAACCCTCTTCTATTACGAAGCGGCGCGACAACACGAAGCGGACTTGCGTGATGCAGCCACATCCATGAATACCGTCGCACGCCAGCTCTGCACGCAAGGCATGGTCATACCCGACACCTGGTACGCCAACGCGCTTCAGAAGCGGCGCGCACTCCAGCATGCCTTCATAGAGCAGCACCTCTCGACGTCGGACCTCCTATTGTTGCCGGCCTTCACCATTTCCGTGCCGGAGCGCCGGCATGTCACGTTCAGCGACCCGGACTTCGATACAGCGAAGCTGCTTCAAGTATTCCGGTGGATGATGCCTGCGAATTATCTCGACCTGCCGGCCCTTGTCATTCCTGTAGGCAACGATCGATCCGGCCGCCCGGTCAGCGTCCAACTCATCGGCCGCCCAGGCTCAGAGCAACAGTTGCTTGCCTTCGCCCTGTGGGTCGAAAACTTAAGCGGAAATCCCCTTGGCCTGTTCGGCCTGGGAGCGCCGCACATGCAAACCATTTATCAGTAATTTCAGAATAAAGGCGACAAATATGTTAGATGCCAAGGCTCTGTCCGGACTGCGTGTCCTAGACCTCTCTCGCGTCCGGGCCGGCCCCACATGCGTGCGCGTGTTGGCCGACTTCGGTGCCGATGTCATTCGCATCGAACCGCCTCCTGGCGTGGACCCTAACGAGGCCATGTTCGCTGCTGATCGGATGAGCGGCGACTTCCAGAACCTGAATCGAAACAAGCGATCCATGACCTTGAACCTCAAGTTCAAGGAAGGCCGCGACGTCCTCTACAAGCTTGTGGAAACTGCCGACATTGTCGTGGAAAACTGGCGGCCAGATGTGAAGGCTCGACTGGGCCTCGACTATGAGACCCTGCGCGGCATCAATCCCCGCATCATCCTGGCAAGCATTTCCGGATTTGGTCAGTCAGGCCCTTACGAACGACGCCCCGGTTTCGACCAAATCATCCAAGGCGTGAGCGGCTTGATGTCGGTCACTGGCGAACGAGGCGGCAAGCCTCTGCGTGCCGGCCTGGCCGTCGCGGACATTGGTGCCGGCATGTACGCAGCCATGGGGATATTGCTGGCGGTGATCGAACGCCAGCGTTCGGGTGAAGGCCAATGGGTACAGTCATCGTTACTTCATTCCTTGATCGCCATGCTGGACTTCCAAGTGGCTCGCTATCTCAATGATGGCGATATCCCGGTCGCGGTAGGCAACGATCATCCCACCAGCAGCCCGATGGGCGTTTACGAGGCGAGCGACGGCCCCTTCAACCTGGGCTCTTCGGGCGAAGGTACATGGCAACGTCTGTGTAAAGTGATCGCGCGAGAGGACCTGATCGCGATGCCAGAATTCGGCAGCGAACGCGACCGGGTCCGCAACCGTGACCAGCTCAACAACATTCTTGCACCCATCTTCGCAACAAAACCCGTAAGCCAGTGGGTTGAAGCGTTGAACGCAGGTGGTGTCCCCTGCGGCCCCGTCTACACCATCCCGCAAATGGTTGAAGACCCCCAGGTCAAGCATCTGGACGTCGTTGCCACGGCACCGACCAGCGTCGGCCAGGATATGAAGGTCATCACGCAACCCGTGAAGCTTTCCCGTACGCCCGCTCATGTGGTCTCGGGCGCCCCTCAATGGGGAGAACACACCGAAGAAGTGTTGAAGGAAGCCGGATTCTCTGCGGCCGCGATCGCGGCATTGTCCCAGCAAGGGGTGATCTGATGGCAACGCTCCAAAGTGAAGTAATCAACGGCGTGGGTTGGCTCCGTGTTGATAACCCCGAGCGACGCAACGCATTGACGCTGGCCATGTGGCGAGCCATTCCCGCAGAGATCCGCCGCTTCGAGGAAACAGGGGTACGCGTGGTGGTGCTGACGGGGACCGGCGACAAGGCCTTCATTTCCGGAGCGGATATTTCCGAGTTCGACAAGGTACGGTCCACGCCTACACAAGTCGCCGACTATGAAGGAGCGGTAAGAGAGGCGGAAGCCTCGCTCCGAAACACTTCACTGCCGACGATCGCGGCCGTCAACGGGCTTTGCTACGGCGGAGGCCTCGGCCTGGCAGGCAGTTGCGACGTCCGATACGCGTCTCGTTCGGCCCGTTTCTGCATGCCCGCTGCACGCTTGGGACTGGGTTATGGCATCGAAGGGGTGGAAGCATTCCTCTCGCTATTAGGGCCCGCCGCACTCAAAGAGATCTTCTTCACCGCTGAACCCTTCGATGCCGAGTACGCATCCCGCATCGGCTTCGTCAACCGAATCTTTGAAGCCGACGCTTTCGTCGACCAGGTGTCACAACATGTCCAGACCATTGCGTTCAATGCGCCTTTGACCTTGCGCGCACTGAAGACGGCCATTCGCGCATTGCAACAGACGGAAGACGCCTCTCTCAAACAAAACGCTCTCGCCGCCATCCAGGCGTGCTTCGACAGCGAAGACTACCGGGAAGGCCGGGCGGCCTTTGCCGAAAAACGCAGGCCCAGTTTCAAGGGCCGTTGAACCTCCACTGAAGTCACTAAGGTGATACACATGAAAACGCGTACCTTCCTTTCCACCCTCGGAGTGCTCGCCGGGCTCTTGTCAGGCCAGGCCTTAGCGGCCGACCCCGTCGTTCTGAAGTTCTCGCACGAGGCCCCCGAAACACAGGCCAAAGGGCAGACTGCAAACTATTTCGCAGAGAAAGTGGCCGAGCTGAGTGGTGGATCGCTCAAGATCGAAGTGTTTCCCAGTGCACAGCTGATCCCCACCAAGGATGAGGTACGCGCCGCCATGCGCGGACAGGTCGACATCATTGCTCCGCAGACCAGCTACTTCGTGCCCTTCGACTCAAGCTGGGATGTGTTCTACATGCCACTGCTTTTCGACAATGCAATCCAGGGCATGAAGATCATTCAGGGCGAGCTCGGGCGCGAAATGCTCGGCACGCTGAGCAAGAACCGCCTGCATGGCTTGGGAATCTGGCATGATGGCCCGGGCTACCTCTTCATGCGCCAGACCCCCATCACGAATGTGACGGACATGGAAGGCAAGAAGGTGCGCGTATTCCCCTCGGCCCCGCTTGAAGCGGCGGTCCGCGCGGTCAAGGCCATCCCAGTCTCCATGCCGGGCACCGACGTCTATTTGGGCCTTCAACAAGGCCTGATCGAAGGCGTGCTTTCGGCCGTGACGTTCGCAGCCCCCAGCCGCTGGTATGAAGTCACCAAGGCCGCCACACGCATGACCATGTTTGTTGGCGGTTACGGTGTGGTCATCAATGAGAACAGCTGGAACAAGCTCAGCGACGAACACAAGCGCGTCATTGAAAGAGCCATGGCGCTGGCCGAAACATGGAACTTCGACCGTTCCGTGGATAACCTGAAGGCATCCGAAAAGCTGCTGACAGACAACGGCGTGACGATCGCTGACCTGACACCTGAAGATCTCGCAAAGTGGCGTGCGGCCATGAAGCCTGTTTACGATGCTCAGCCTGAGAACATCAAGGCGCGCGTCCAACAGGTCGAGAAGCTCAAGGCCGACATCAAGAACTAACGCTCAAGGTGCCCCTCCATGATGAACGTTCTACACCGCCTGGGCCATGCCTGGGACAAAGTGGAACTCATGATCGGGGGCGTCTTCCTGACGCTCTCGGTTGTGCTGATCGTCGCCGAAATCATAGGTCGCAACCTATTCGGCGTCTCCATGGTGGGGGCGGACGAGATTGCTTCGTTCGCCGTCATCTGGAGTGTCTTCTTTACGGCTTCCATTGCGGTGAAACGCAACCTTCATGTCCGCATCGACATCATTTTCACCCTCGTTCCGCCGGCGCTGGCGCGTTGGCTGGATGCGTTCGGAACGACACTTTCCCTGCTGTTTGCGACCTACCTGATGTATTCCGGCGCCTATCTTGCCTATGAAAGTTGGTTCTTCGGCGAAATGACCATGACCATGTTGCGCCTGCCTCTGTGGATTCCGCAATTGATCGTTCCCCTCGGTGGATTCCTGCTCGCACTACGCCTGTTCCAGCGTCTGATTTACGTTCTGCACGCCTCCCCGGAACAATTGCAACGCGAATCCTCGCCCGCCCACACTGACACACTGCCCTAGCCACCCATCATGTTTGCAACCCTTACTGCTCTGGCTGCCGGACTCGCGGGCGGGATGCCTGTGGCGTTCGCCCTAGGCGCCTGTGGCCTGGTCTATCTGCTGACGCAAGGTGCGTCCCCCGACGCCTTGGCGTCTCAGCTTTTCAGTTCACTCAGCTCACCGGGATTGCTTGCCATCCCGTTCTTCATCCTCGCGGCCGACATCATGAGCCGCTGTGGCGCCACGATGCGTTTGATCACACTGATCGACAGCTTCATGCGCCATACCCGCGGCGGCATGCTGGTCATTGCGGTGCTGGCCACGGCGATGTTTTCTTCGATTTCCGGCAGCTCGGTAGCCACCGCCGCGGCCATTGGCACGGTGATGATTCCGGAAATGGTGAAACGAGGATACGATCGCACGCTTTGCGTTGGACTCATTGCCAGCGCGGGGGGGCTCGGAATCTTGCTTCCCCCAAGCGTACCGCTCGTCGTCTACGGCATGGTGACCGAGAGCTCCATTGCCCGACTGTTTGCCGCTGGCGCCGCAGTCGGCATTGCTCTGACCGTCTGTTTGGTCATCGTGGCCTACTGGTTCGGCCTTCGTTCCGGGGTGGCACCACTTCCCAAGGCGTCTGCCCAAGAACGGTGGCAGGCGTTTAAATCTGCCTTCGGCGTGCTCTTTTCCCCGGTGATTGTGCTGGGAGGCATATACAGTGGCCTCTTCACACCCATGGAGGCTGCTGCAGCCAGCTGCGTCTACGCGTTGATTCTGGCTTTCATCTACGGGCAAAAACCGAGGGAAATCCTTGCGACGCTGACCGGCGCAGCCACGACATCTTCAATCATCATGATGATCCTGGCGGGGGCGCAACTCTTTGGGTATGCAATGACCAATGAGCGCGTACCGCACTTGATGTTCGACTATGTGACCAGCCTGAACCTCTCGCAGACAGGCTTCTACATCGGCGTAATGGTGTTCTTCTTGATTGTGGGCATGTTCCTGGAAGTGATCTCGGTGATTTTGATCACGATGCCCATCCTGCTACCCATATTGATGGGTTTCCACATCGACCCCGTATTCTTCGGCGTTTTCGTGATCCTCAATATGGAAATCGCCGTTATTACACCTCCCATCGGTCTAAACCTGTTTGCGATCAGCGCTATCAGCGACGTACCGGTCATGAAGGTTTTTCGGGGTTGTTTGCCGTTCGTGCTGTTGCTTGCAGCATTCATGATCGCCATGGTGTTCATACCTGGCGTACCCCAACTTTTCGCATTACTGTGAGTAAGATCCGTGAAGCCACCGCGTTACGCCGTCAATCATTATTTGTGCCCCGTGGGGGTTTCACTGGAAACCTTTACCGGGGTCGTTGCAGCGGCTGGCTTCGACGGAATCGGGCTGACACAAGCGGCGCTGGATGAAATGCCACTGCCCTCTCTGATGGCTCTGCTGCGTGACCGCGGGCTCGGCGTTTCTTCGGTCAATACAGCGGGTTTCTTCCTGTCTAGTGACGGCCGGCAATCCGAACGCAATGAGCGCTTTCTACGGGCGGCGGTAGAGCTTCAGGCTCCCGCATTGAATGTCATTGTTGGAGCCGCTGGGCCGTCTCTTCCGCTCGCCGAAGCCCGCCGTCTTGCGGAAGCAGGATTGACGTCCTTTGCGCGTCGGGCCCAGGACGCGGGTGTTCAATTGGTCATCGAACCCTTGTGGATGGCCAATGTATTCACGAAAAGCTGTTTCCAAAGCATCGCCCAGCTACGCGACATCTTTGCGCGTATACCCGGGCTGAAGCTCAACCTTGATTACTACCATCTCTGGTGTGACCCGGATCTCGGAAAGGTGCTCCGCGGTGAAGACCTGCCTATTGGCCTCTTGCAACTGTGTGATGTCACCTGGCCCGAATCGCCCAACCAGGCGGCTCGGGCGCCACTGGGAGAGGGCAAGCTTTCGGTCCTCGCCGAATTGGCCGCAGCGGGCCACGTAAATGGCGAGTACTGCGTGGAACTGGAACTCTTTATTGACCAACTACCGGGCCGTAACTACACGGATTTAATCCAAGCCGCTGCCCGCCAACTATTTCTTTGAGGATTCAAGATGGCCATTGCTGTGTCTTCTGACGGCGTCAAGCTGCACTACGAAGTTGTAGGTCAAGGTACTCCCATCGTTTTTGTGCATGAATTTGCGGGCAACATGCTCAGCTGGGAGCCGCAACTTCGGCACTTCAGCCGACGGTACCAGTGCATCGTTTTCAACGCCCGTGGCTATCCTCCCTCGGACGTTCCCCAAGACGTTTCGTCGTATTCGCAAATGCAGGCCGTCCGCGATGTACTGGCTGTGATGGATGCCGCAGGTGTCCAAAAAGCGCATATCGTGGGGCTTTCAATGGGCGGCTTTGCAGCACTACACCTGGGTCTGAATTTCCCCGAGCGCGGACTGTCCCTGTGTGTGGCGGGCGCAGGCTATGGTGCAGAGCCGGACCGGCGCACACTCTTTCGCAAAGAATCGGAAGCCAGTGCCGCGCTGTTGCTGGAACTTGGCATGGAGGCCTTCGCCGAAAAATACACGAAAGGCCCCACGCGCATGCCTTTCATGAAAGCCGATCCCCGCGGTTTCGCGGAATTTGTCGCGTTGATGAAAACTCACTCTGCTGTGGGTTCCGCCAATACGCAACTGGGTGTGCAACGCGAACGTCCTTCGCTGTATGAACTGGAGGATCGTCTGGCGCAATTGTGCGTTCCCACATTAATTCTGAATGGCGATGAAGACTGGCCCTGCTTGGCTCCCGGCCTAATGCTCAAACGGGTCATCCCGTCGGCCGCGCTCGCGGTCATTCCGAACTGCGGACACACCATCAATCTTGAAGCCACTGCGGAATTCAATCGCATCGTGGGCGACTTCCTTGAGCATGCCGTCAGCGGTCGCTGGCCAATGCGTGACCAGGCTGCGATGGCCAACACGATCACGGGTATGGTGCAGGAGCAGAAATGACCATACTCATCACCGGTGGAACCGGATTTGTAGGGCTCGCGGTCGTGGAAGAGCTCCTGTCTCAGGGGAAGTCCGTGGTGACCTATGGCCCACAGGATGTCCCCCCTGGCGCGCGAGCCTATTTTGCGACCCTGGGTGGCAGCTTGGCATGTGAAGTGGGCGATGTGTGTGATGGAACCGCGTTGCGCGCAGCCCTGCAGCGCCACGACGTGACGAAAATCATTCATGGCGCGGCCATCACGGCCGGCGCCGAGCGCGAAAAGCGGCAGCCGCATCCAGTTATACAGGTCAACCTTCTGGGCACGCTCGAAGTGCTGGAAGCCGCGGTCACCCATGGCGTTCAGCGCGTGGTGCAGCTTGGCACTGGTTCCGTGTACGGTGCCCAGGTAAAGCGTGATGGCACGCTGGAACCGGAAACCGATCCACCTATTCCGGACTCCCTGTATGGAATCACAAAGTACGCAGCAGAGCGCTTGGCGTGTCGCTATCGGAATACCCGTTCGTTGGACGTTTCGGTGGCGCGCTTGGGTGTGGTCTTTGGCCGATGGGAACACGACACGGGTGTACGCGATACGCTGAGCCTGGCGTATAACCTCGTGCGATTGGCAAGGCAAGGGGAAGCAGCCAAGTTGGCGCCCCAGCTGCCGAATGATTGGGTTTATTCGCGCGATGTGGCACGGGCCGTTGCCCTGCTCGTTAACGCGCCCGCTTTGCACCATGATGTCTATCAAATCGGAACCGGCCAGAGATGGCCGATCGAAGAATGGTGCGAACTCTTGGCGCAACGCTTCCCGGCATTTTCTTACACGAGGGCTGAATCGGTCGAAGACGCCAACATCGGCCGCGTCACCCCCTCGCCACGCCCGCCCTTCTCCATTGATCGGCTGCGTGATGAACTCGGTTATGAACCCATGTTTGGTGTCAGAGCGGCGTTGGACGACTATCTGGACTGGCTGGATAAAGAATATCTTCCATCCCGCTGATGCCCTTGGCATCACACCGCATACATAAAAATTAATTGGAAGGGACATATGAGGGTTGGCCTACCAGCGCGTAGTGCTGAAAGCACCGGCATGTTGCTCGGTGTGATTGGCGTGTTCATCTTTGCAACGTCATTGCCCATGACGCGCGTCGCGGTCGGCGACGCCGCCGACCCTCAGCTTTCTCCGGTCTTTGTCTCTGCAGGCCGTGCGGCGTTGGGTGGCCTATTAAGCCTGATCTACTTGCTCGCGCTCCGGTGCAAGCCGCCCCCCCGAAAAATCTGGGGCTGCATGTTCGTCAGTGGGCTGGGTACGGTCGCAGGATTTCCGATACTGCTTGCGCTTGCCCTACGCGACGTTCACGCCATGCATGCGGCCGTGGTGACAGGCATTCTTCCCCTTGCCACCGCTCTGTGCGGAAGCCTTTATTTCAAGCAACGACCGTCGTGGCAATTCTGGCTATGGGCGGTCGTGGGCTGTGCACTGGTGATCTGCTTCGCTCTGTACAAAGGCGATGGCCACCTTACAGCCGGCTATTGGCTGCTCTTGGGTGCCATGCTGTGCGCCGCTATTGGATACATTGGGGGAGCGCGCGCCGCGGCCGTCATCCCGGCCGCACAGGTGATCTGCTGGATCCTGCTGATGACGCTCGTTCCCACCTTGATCGTGTGCGCACTCTTCTGGCCAATGCACACTGTTTCGTGGCAGGCCTGGGGGTCTACAGCGTACCTGGGAATTTTTCCAATGTGGCTCGGTTTCTTTGCCTGGTACCGGGGCCTTGTCATGGGCGGAGCGGTGCGAGTGAGCCAGGTCCAACTCGTACAGCCTTTTCTGGCTTTGCTGTGTTCGGTGCCCATTGCAGGTGAACGGCTCGACCCCATGACCATCGTGTTCTCGCTTGCGGTGATCGCGGTGGTCTACTTGGGCAAGAAGGCTCCAGTCAACTGAGCTAAGCGACAGCCAACTAAGCTAAGGTCAACAAAAAAGGGGGCGATATCGCCCCCCTGCTTATGTCACGGTGCGCAGAAGGCATCCAAACACGCTTGGATGCCCGGCACGTTCAATTTATTACTGCACCGTGATGTTTGCTTCTTTCACGACCCGCTTCCATTTCTCGGACTCCTGCGCCATGAACGCGCGCATTTCGTCTGGCGGCAGATTCAACGTCTCAACCGCTATTTCAGCCAAGCGGGCCTTGTAGGTCGGGTCGGTCACGATCTTTGTGTGGAGCTCGCGCAGGCTCTCTTGAATATCTGCCGGCACCTCAGAACGCACGGCCAGCCCCCACCACGTGCTGGACTTCACGCCGGGCAATCCCAATTCAGCGAAGGTCGGCACATCCGGCAACAGAGCAAGTCGCTTGTCATTGGCAACGGCAAGCGGGCGAAGTCGACCGTCTGCGATGAGCGCCTTCAGCGTGGTCATGTCGTTGACCGTCATGTCGACATCACCCGACACAAGCGCCAAGGAGGCCGGATTTCCACCTTTGAACGGTATATGCAACAGGTCGGTCGACGTTTCCAGTCGGAACAGCTCCCCTCCCATCTGAACAATGGTCCCAACGCCCGATGACGCGAATGTGTACTTACCGGGGTCTTTCTGAGCGAGCGCTACCAACTCCTTCACATCTGCTGCCGGGAAATTCGCCCGTACGGCCAACACATGGGGCGCGTTGGCAATCAGCCCCAAGACGGTGAAGTCCTTTTCAAAGTCATAGGGGAGCTTATTCATAATGAGCTGGTTGATAGCCATCGTGCTGGTGGTACCAAACAGCAGGGTGTAACCATCCGCCTTCGCCGCAGCAGCGGTGCGCGTACCGATTGTGCCTCCCGCGCCAGCCGGATTCTCGACAACGACGGACTGGCCGGTGAGAGTTGAGAGATGTTGCGCGTAAAGCCGCGCCACGATATCAGCCGGGCCACCCGCCGGAAACGGGACGACCAGTGTCATGGCCCGTTCCGGGTAAGCGGCTGCCGCACTCGAAGGCAACCATGCGGCAGCAGCGAGTGCAACCGCTGGAAGCATCGTCATCAGGGAACGACAGCGTGACGCGATACGATCAGCCACCCTTGTGGAACGGGCGGTGGCGAAGGAAAGCAGGGACATGGCAACTCCAGAGTGAGTGGGATCAAACTATCAGGGTTGGCGCGATTACTCGCGCCAAGTCGGCAGATTTGACGAACCGGCCATTCACCAAGCTGTCTCGTAGTCGGCAAAGCCCTGCTTGTTGCACTGCGGGCTTTGAAGACCAGATTCCTGCGCTGATGTACCGATGTACGGCCGCGCGTAGCGTTTCGGCTGGAATGTCGGGAAAGTAGGCGGCACAACGCTCGGCAATGGCATCTGGATGGCTGTGCAGCCATTCCTGTGTCCGGGCCATCGCTCGCGTAAGCGCCGCAAATTCTTTTTGGCGAACGCTCATCTGCGCGCATGTCGTGATGAAAACGGTGTATGTCGTCGGACCCCGTCGCGCCGGGTCATACATCACCGCGAACTGTGGATCTCGCAAAGCTTCGCTGACGTAGGGTTCGAAGAGTTGGACGACGTCGGTTTCGCCTTTTCTCAAAGCGGTCAGCAGCTCTGCCTGTGTGAGGGATTGCTCCACCGAGCCTGCCTCGCACATGGAACGAAGATCGATTCCTTGAAGTCGCAAGTCTTCCTGGAGACATAGCCAAGGTGTGGGCACTTCGGACGCAACGCCGAGACGAGCTTCTGACAGACCGCTCAGCCCGGATCCGAGGCGGGAGCGACGCGATACCAGCGCAAAGGGATCCCGGCCAACGACTTCGCAAAAGCCGACCAAAGACTGCTCAGACCACGGAGTTGCATCGTGGTCCTTCATGATGCGCATGGGCCCTCCCCAGGTCACATGCGCGTCGCCCCGTTTGATAGTGTCTATGGCACCACCAGGAATGTTCGCGTCGACCCATTCGATGTCCAGGCCTTCTTCCTCGGCATACCCCAGGGATTTAAGAAGATAGAAGGGACAGTAGAAGACGGCCCGGAAGTTTTCGACGAGTATGAGCTTCATGCGCATCCGACTCCGTGGCAACGGAGACCGCTGGCTTTATACTGCGTCGAAGTAACTGGGTTCATGCACCGCCCCTTGCATATATTTTTAAAGATCTTAAATGTTTTTACATTTTATGTATATACAATTTTGCTGCGGTGCATTGTGTGACACAGCGGGTTCAGAAAGCCCGTCGGCTCCTGCGGAAACTACTCCTTGAGCAGCCCCAGTTTCTGGATCAGTGCCCGGTTTACTTTGTGGTCTTGTTCAAGCTGCGCTTCGAATGCCGCGGCGTCCATATAGCGGACTTCTTGGGTCAGTTTGCCCGCGGCCTGACGAAAGGCTTCGCTTTGCGTGACGGCTTCGCACGCGGCCGAGAGCTTATTCTTCACATCTTCGGGCGTGTCCCGCCGTACGTACAGGCCATTACGTGCAACGACAGCATCCTTTACGCCGAATTCCGAAACAGCCGGAACGTCGGGGAAGGCGCTCAGGCGATTCGT
>Ga0065721_10051709_pt1 | contig 13792 bp, 16 predicted proteins | sample Mesricmetagenome_FD_59108 | JGI IMG/M metagenome (GOLD analysis project Ga0065721, IMG submission 59108) | Mesophilic microbial community from rice straw/compost enrichment Sample: eDNA_1 v2 (version 2) | ecosystem: Engineered > Solid waste > Grass > Composting > Bioreactor | place: USA: Davis... | reverse complement strand
GTGGTCTCGAGGCGGCGCTCGCAGTCCGTTCACAGGGAAAATCCAAGAAGCTTCCCGATGAGACAGCCCTGCTGGCGGCCGCCGTTCAGGAATACCAACTGGCGCATCCCATGGAGGGACAGGCGGAGGAAGCAGGACGCCGCGCAGCCGTCCGCGGACTGATGGTTCGGCTCGGCATCTACGACAAGTTCATTGAAGCCGCGAAGGCATACTAACAGAAGTGACAGGTCCGGCTGCACGGGCAGGAGACACAGTCCAGAAGGATTTATCCACCCTCGCGCGCACTGCCGGGCTTGACCTTCCGGCAGGATTCAGAAATGCTTCTGTCAACTATTTTGTCGGCAGGATTGGCAGCTCTCCTTGTTCGCATGAATTCAAGCCGGGACGACCCATCACATGAAGCTCGACCTTTTCGAAGAAGCGCCACGGAAGACCTCCGGAGCCATGTCGGCAAAGGAAGCCGCCGAAGCGTTGCGGCGGGCAAGGAATGCGGTCCTTTCAAAACCTTTCGCCCATCTTCTTTCGAACCGCGACAGCTATGAGTTCGGAGGCAGAAAGCTCTTTGATCGCGTGCATCCAGTTCAGGCGGCGCTTCACTTCCTGGGACTGGTTAGCCATTCGATGGTCTTCGCACGTCCGACGTCGGACTCAGAGATGCGTCGCGAACTTGCCGGTCACATCGCCGATCAGGCCGGAGCGGGTCACCTGACAGACGAGCAGGCGCTTCGGGCCGCGGAAATCGTCGTTTCCGCACTGCGGAACCAGGCCGGAAACTGGGAGCGGTTCAGGGAGACTTTCCGCGATCCCCTGACCCACAAGGACATCCACTTCGAATTCGAGCTGCTCGTCACCGATGTCATGATCGAGGCGAAGGAAGAGGTTGTCGTCTACAAGCTGACCCGTGAAGGCGTTCAGTTGCTGCACCTCAATCTCGGGGCCAACGAAGAATTCGACATGCTGTCGGTGATCGTTAAAAACCTCGTGATGCATGGTCGGTACGACGACGCGCTCAGCCATGTCCTGATTTGCCGCGACAAGTCGGTCGAAATCGAATCCCAGATCGGAGACATCATCCGCGCCCTCAAGCAGCAGAGCTTCGAGGACAGCTTCCAGGAGAAGGTATCGTCCCTGATAGAGGAGGCATCGAGACAGTCGGATGCCTTCAGGCAGACCTACGAAGACTTCAGGACACTGTTCCAAAGCACGGCAGACGCTGATCTGGATCCCGATCAGAAGGAAGGCATCCGACTGATCAGGCGGGAGCTGGAGAACATCTTCCATATCCAGTCGCGTCTCTCCAATAAGATGACCGAGTGCGTCAGGGTGCATAAGACCTTCATCGAGAGGACGGTGGAGAACCTTGGCGTCTCCACCAGCGTGCCTGACATCCAGAAGGATTTCCTCATCAAGATGGCGGCCATTCCCGTCGAGCGGATCACGGACAGGTTCACCAACCTCCTGACCGCCACGCTGATGGGAGCCGTAGACTGCGGGATCATGGATCCGTTCATCTTCATCGACAAGGTCAGGACGACTGACTTCGAAGGAGTTGCTGAGGAGGATGAAGAGATTCCTCCCGAGCCAAAGACGGCCTCGGCGATGTCCTACTCGATCAACGACACCCGGATCGTCGGCAAGCTGGTGAGGGATGCCCTTGCAGCGGAAGGAGCGGGAGACGGGCTTCGCCTCAGTCACTTCCATGATCGGATCATGACGATGAAGCTCAGCACGAGCGTCAGACAGGCCGCGATGCACAAGCTCGCCCTTCTGCCTTCACAGGTCGACGGCAGGCAGATCCAAAAGACATGGGACGGCACGATGATCGACAACACCTTCCTGCGGGGTCCAGACCTCGTTTTCAAGTTCGCGAGGACATGATGATTGAAGCAGCCAATTTCGCCCGGCTGGCCGGCACGCTCCTGAGATGCGGTCTCCAGCGCGACGAGAAGTCCATGGACGAAGCAGCAAGGGCTTACAACGAACTGGCGCAGTCGCCCGAAGGCCGTCGAGCCGCCGCCGCCCTGATGGAGGAACTGGGACTGGTGCCAATCCAGAACGTCGGCAGGACACGGGTCTATCTCACCCCGACCGATCCGTCCTCGGTATTCGCCATGAAGAACGACGACGTGAGGAAGGCTGTCAGCTCAGGGGCAAAGGCAGCATGCCTCGCGTTCGGCTATCTGTCGGTGATCGGCACGTTCTATCCCAACAGGTCCATGTTGAACGCCAATCATCGAAACGGCATCACAGAGGAGGATGTCTATGACACCTCCGCGCGCATGGTGGAGCTCGCGGCCGTCGAGAAGGAGTCCTACGGCCCCGGGACTGCATCAACCATGGCAGAGACCTGGAGCAGGATGCCCGTGCGCGACAACAACACTGGCCTGAAGGGCGCGTTCCAGGAGTTCTACGTCAAGGCTTGTCTGAACTCGCTCATCGACCAGAAGATGGTGACGAAACAGGCCTCCGACGGCAGGTACTATCCCACGGACAGGTTGCGTGAGGTCACGATCCACAGGCTCGACGAGCGGAGCGGCCTCGCGGCAGAACTGCTTTCCGCCTACCACGACAGCAAGGAAATGGACTGATCACATGCTGCAGCTCTCGCGCGTCTTCCTCGGCAACTTCGGTCACCGAACAGCCTTCTTCCCGGGCACGATCCTCGACTTCAGGAACAAGGATGGGAAGACTTCCAAGTCCGTCGCCTTGTTCGCCGAGAACGGGAAGGGCAAGACGTCCGCCCTGAGCGCCATCCTGCACGTGTTCCAGCCCGCGAAAGGGGACTTCGTACAGACCCTGCAGAAAGACGGCAAGCACGTCCTGAGTGACTACTTCATCCCGAACAAGCCGTGCTTCATCATCCTCGAACTGACACGGAAATCGGGCGGTCTCATTGCTTCCGAGGATCCAGCCCTCGTGATCGGCATCTGCGCCAACAAGAAGACCGACAACACATACGAGGAGGAATTCTTTCTTGCGCTCGCCCACGAAGTTCCCTTCGACAGCCTTCCCATGATCAAGGCTTCACAGGAAGAGGGAACGCTCTCGTGGACGAAGCAGGACTCCGATGCGTGGATCAAGGGCCTCCGCGACCGCCATGCAACCAACCAGATCGACTTCAAGTACACCCGGACACAGCGTGAATGGCTTGCAATCCTTGAAAGCCATGGACTGAAACCCGTATTCTTCAGAAACATGGTCCAGATGGCCAAGAAGGAAGGCGGGGTGGATGTCTTCCTCAAGGGCGAGACATCCGAGGAAGTCCTCAAGAGCGTCTTCGACATGGTGTTCGCCCCGGATGCGCACGAGGATGCCATCAGCGCGATCCACACCTTCCTTCAGGAGCACAAGACCCTTCCCGACGAGATGCGACGGCGCGACGTGATGACGGATCTGCTGAAGCTCGAGACTTCGTTCACCGAAGCGTTCGATGCCTACGCCGCCACCAGGAGCGCCCTGACTTCGTCCTCCGCCCACCTGAAGGGGTTGAGGATCGCGCTCCAGGAGAAAGCCGATGCCGCTCTGGCCGATATCGGTTCCGTTGGCGCAAGACTGGGCGAGATCGAGACAGCGCACGGTGAGGCGGCGGCAAGAAAGCTTGATGCCGAGATGCGACTTGAGGCGGCTCGTCTGCTCGGCGTCCGGCGCAAGCTTTCGGAAGTGCGGCAGGACATCGAGGTCGCCGAGAAGGAGTATCATCATTACCGTCTGATCAATGCCGTAATCAGAGGTCCGGCGGGGGTTCAGCGCCGCCTGGCGGCCGCAAGCGAGACCGCGTCGGTGCTGGAAAGAACCTTCAGAAATCTAACAAGCAAGGCGGAGTCGAGGCGGGCACCCGTAGACCAGGCAGGGTCACATCTCGCAGCCGTTCTTCGACGCGAGATGGCATCGGCCGACAAGGCCATCGCGGACAGCGACGCACGCGTCGAAACTGCAACGGCCAAACTGCAGGAAGCCAGGAAACAGGCAGATACCGCCAACGACACCAGGGTTAAGGCCGAATCCGCATTCTCAAGGTTCCGGGAAGCCGAAATGGCGATCTCTGCGGTGCTGTCCAGGGCGATGAAGGATGGCCTCATCGACAAACCCGGCACGGACGCGCTCGACCTTGCTGCCGAGACTTTCCGCACAGCCGTCTCGGATCTGGAGACAGCCAGGGCGAACCTCCTTGTCGAGCAGGCAGGCAGCGACAACGCGATCCGGGCGGAGGAGGCGGAATTGCGGCTTCTGTCGAAGACGAAGGAGGACGTCCGGAAACGTTTGGACGGAATCAGCAGGAAGCTTGGGCGCATCGCCGAGATCCAGGCTGACCTGGAAAACGAATACGCCTCCGTCGTCGAAGTCTCACCTGAGACCGACCTTTCCGACCGCAGGCTCCTGTCAACACTCACGGACAAGGTCAGCAAGGCCGGCCCTCTTCTGCGCGACAGGACGGCACAGTTGGACGAGCTTAGACGCAAGCGCTCAGCTCTGGACAACGCCGGAGCCTTCGAGGATCCGGACGTAGCTCTCGTGCTGGAGAAATGTCGGGAACTGGGGATCGATGCCGAACCCTTCGCGCGATGGCTATCGGACAACCATGCCGATGCCGACGTCGCCCGTTCCATTGTGGAGCGCAACCTCGCGGTGGCGCTGGGTATCCGTGTATTCTCTGTAAGCGACATCGAGAAGATCCAATCTGCCTTCGAGAGAAAGGCGTGGGGACTTTCAAAGCCCGTGACGGTTACGCTGATCGATGCCGCGATCGAACTTCATCTCGGCGAGGCGTCCTCGGAGCGTATCCGGAAGCTCGTGCTTTCTGCCAGGACTGACTACGGCTACAACGCGGCTTCCCTAGCCAGCCACAAGGCAAGGTACGACACGCAGATCTCAGAACTCGCAGCGGAAGCAAGCTCTCTGGAAATGACTATCAGCCGCGGATCTGCGGCGCTCAAGCTTCTTGCTGAATGCGACACCATCTTCGAAGGCAATAATCGGGATTGTCTGAAGGATGCGGCGGAAGCAGCCGCCGCCGAGATCGCGGAGATTGATGCAGACATCAGTCACCGTCACAAGACAGTCCTGACACTTCGGGAAAGCAAGGCGACGATCGCGGACAGGATCTCCCAGATCGATGCCGATATTGCGGAAGGCCGTTCCAAGGTCGCCGCGGTAGATTCATACCGTCGCGAGATCTACCTTGAAGAAGGGAAGCGGGGATCGCTGTCGGAAGCGGCTCACGTCGCTGAGGTTGAGACGACTGGGCGGCTGCACGCAGAAGCCAGGAGAGCCTTCGAGGCTGCCGAATCCGAGCTGAAACGCGAAACGGATCATCGCGAGGCCCAGAGGAGCGAGCGGCGAAGGCTCGACCATGTCCTGCAAGCGACGCTGTACAGGCTCGAGGATGAAAGTGCGGTCGAAGCAGGAGATGCCCTGCTCGAGGTCGCGGAGCAGAACTATGCCCGTTTGGAGGCTCAATACAAGTCAGACATGTCGGACGATGAACGCATGAGGGAGGCCAGGCGTCAGTTCGAGGAGGCCAGCAAGAAGGTCGAAGAGATCGCGCACGAGTTGGATAGTTCGATCGTGCGCACAGCAGGACTTGAATTCGGCAGGGCTGAAGTTGAAGAGACGCTTCTGTTCTACAAGGGCAAGTCCGAATTCGACGAGACGAGCCACCTGCATATTGCCGATCAGGCGGTGCAGACGCATCGGAACACGATCGGCATGCTGAAGGCTGAAGAGGCGCGCCTCTCACAGGCAGAGACCATGCAGATCCCCAGTGGCGGGAGCCTGGCCCGGATCGAGGAAGTGATCGCTTCCATCGGCACGAGCAGAGATCGGATTGAGTTCGAAGAACTTGCTGCGGAAGACCGCAATTGCAACGTGAAAATCCTGGAAGACCTGGCCGCGGAACGAGATGAACTGCGCCAGAGAAAGGTAAGCCGGGAAACGGATCTGGCTTCCCTGCGGCCGTCGATCGACCGTATCGCCGACCGCGGCGATTTCCCGTCTATTGTCGCCAGAGCGGTCTCACTGGAAGGCGTTGCCGATCTCCTCGCGGTCATCGCCTCAGCGATCGAAGAGTACAATGGCTGCCAGAAGCGCGAATCCGAAACCAGAAAGAAGGCCGAGCGGTTGTCCCTGCAGATCTGGAACTTCGTGCAGAACGACCGAGGCAAGAGCATCCCCCAGTCGTTTGTCGCCCGCTACGAGCAGGTTCATGGAAGAGCAGATTCTCACGGATACATCACCCATGGCATGCGCGGCGAAATCGAGAAATATGTTGCGAGCATCACGATCGGAATCGACCGGACCGCACGCGCCAAGGAAGAGCGCGTCGTAGGACTGACCTACATGGTCGATCTCGCAAAGCAGAAGATCCAGCAGGCCGTCAAGGTTAGAATTCCGAAGGGCAGAAGCACATTCTCCGGACGTGAGATCATGAAGCTGCCGAAGGGCCTCGAAGCCGCGGCTCTGGATGCCGTGTCAAGTCGTGAAGTGGCGATGATCTTCCTCGACCGACTGATCGCCAACCCTCAATCGGCCACCTTCAACCGCGCCTCGCAGCTCCTCGTCTCCCTTCTGCGCCTTATCGCGGAGATCAAGGGCATCGGCACCTTCGACGTAAGGGTCCTGAAGACGGAAGACCAGACCTCTGCCGTCACATATGAGAAGATTCACAAGCTCACGGGTTCGGTGGGCCAGACGATCACCACTGCGCTTCTCATCAACCTCCTCGCCACGAAGATCGCGTCAGACGAGATGGATGGAGACGATGCCGCGCAGAGTTTCATCATCCTGGACAATCCGTCAGGGCAGTCGAACGCGAAGAACCTCGTGGACACTCAGCTTGAAGCGGCCGCCGAATTCGGCATCCAGATGATCACCACGACAGGCATCAACGACTACTTCCTGACCTCGTATGAGTGGGTTGTCGAGTTTGTTTCCACTCCCGGTCCCAATCGCCGGAACGACGTCGAAGCCACATACCCCAACGTCGAGATCATGACGAACCTCTGGGAACTCAGGGATCCCATGAGAGACGAGGCGAAAGCCATGGAGGAGGCGGCGTGAAATCGGAACGCTTCCTTCAAGCCGTCTCATCCATGGGGACGGCCAGCCTCGTCTATGCGGAATACCTCAGGATACTGAGGGAGACCTTCCCGGAAGACAGGAACGATCCCGATGGAGGAGCAGGCGCTTGGATCGGTATGCTGACCGAACTGAGAACCGCGAAGAAGATCCGGTTCGCGACCGGCAACGATGTGCATCATGGACGGTACCGCTTCCCCGGCAGCATCACCTTGATCCGTCCTCGCGACAAGTCCTTCGTAAGACCTGTGGTGGAGTGGGACAGCCGACTTGCCGGACTAGGGGCAAAGGCCAGCAAGGCTAGCCTGCCGGATCTGCTTAAGATGAACGCATACCTGCAGACGATGAAGGTGGCGCAGATCCCTCATGCGCCCATCAACGCGAGGTCACTGGAGATTTTCGGGGACGAGAAGCGGCTGCGCTCAAAAGTCAGAAACTTTGATACCGGCGAAATCTATCCGACGCTGAGTCTGGCTGACCTGAAGTGCTATGTGCCTATTGATCGCTATCTCAATTACACCTTCTTCGACGTTCCAAAAACATTGGGGCTGATCGTCGAGAACTCCGAAACCTTTCACGTGCTCAAGCGGCGCAACGAAGAGAGCGGCAGCTATCGGACGGTCGTCTTCGGACGTGGGAAGGAGATCCTATACGCGTATCGCTCACTACCGGAGATCGCCCTGGAAACCGGAGTGACCGCCTTCGAATATTTCGGAGACATCGACATTCCCGGGTTCGACATGCCACTGGAAATCATGCGGAGACTGTCAGAATGCTCAGGCCCGCCGATCCTCCCTGCTGTCGGTCTATACCGCGAATGCATGGCACGGGGGAAGGTCGCCGCCACTGACTATTCCGAACAATATGACTCAATGAAGTCTTGGCAGCAGCGGCGCTCGGAGGCGAGTGCATGGCTGAAGGACGAGGAACTTTTCCACCAAATCGATGAAGTTCTGGGGAATTCCAGGCGCATTGCCCAGGAGTGGGTTTACTAGTTGGCGGCTGCTGTCTGGATTCGTTCAGTAGTATCCACCGTATTGTTGACATTGGCCTGAGAAGTACTAGAGGTATCATGAACAGAAGAGGGCAGGTGATGCGCTACGAACAGAGACATGACTTCCTCGGCCACTATGTGCGCAGCGCAGCCCAGGGAGAATTCGGGATCGCCGCCTTCCAGCGCCCCTATGTCTGGACGAAGGAGGATGTCGAGCTCTACCTCGAATCCGTGTGTGGCCAGCTCCCCGTCGGCGACTTCCTGTTATGGAAGCTGGATTCGGAACAGGTTGGCGACGCCCGGCTCTCCAAAGGACGCATCGGCCCTATCGAACACAAGGCGACCACTCAAACCCTCATTCTCGACGGGCAGAACCGTCTCTCGACGATCATCTGGGCCGCCCGCTCGGCCGAGGCTCCCGGTGCGCCAGCGGTTCTCTATTCGGAGCAGGAGCTGGCCGTCTGGCGGGGCGACGAGACGCTTGTCGCCGACATCGAGGAGCAGCGCATCCACTTCGTGCCTTCCAGCGCCGCGCATTCTCCGACCCGCTTTCCGCTCGGCCGCATCATGGGAGGCACAATCCTCCAGCTCGAGCGCACCTTCGACGTCTTCAGCGCGATGCGCGACGCTGGCATTGCGGAGAGCAACCTCAACTGGTTCCTCGACGACATCCCGAACCACTTCCGATCCAAGAAGATCTCCGTGACGGAGCTTTCCGACGCCACCCCCGAGGAGGCGCTCCACGCCTTCCTCCGCATCTGCCGCAACGGACAGAGGATCACAGACGAGGATATCGAGGCGGCACGCCGCTGGATGCTGGACAAGTGAACGAAAATGCAACGGACACGCTCATGACAGACGATGCCGATCGCCTTCCCGACAGCAGGTTCATGGACAGGGTCGGCCTGCTCACGGGGATCGCCCTGCTGCTGTCAGAGTATGAGAGCCGCCCTGAAAACGAGGGAACTGTTTCCGTCCAACTGGGCTTCACTGACGAGGTGGGCGCTCAGCATGTCTGGACCGATGGAACGTTCCGCCTTGCCGATACCGGAAAGCGATCCCCACGCGAAAACGGCTGAAAATCGCATTCAGCTCCCGTCTTGAGATTGGAAGGATTCGTCTGGCAACAATTGTTGACAACGGCGACGTTATCGCTATTGTGTCTGCAGTGAAACATTTGTGGAGTTGTCGAAATGGCCCGCAAGATGCGCGTCAGGCGCTTTAGCATCAAGAACAAGTTCGAAAGCTGGCAGCTCCTGCAGGAGAAGCGCTGGTGGGGCTGGGCAACGCTCGACCGTGAAGACATTCCAAATCACGTCCTCATCGATCGTGCGGTATTCGGTGACTGGGGCAACTGGCGGTCGAAGTTCGGCGATCTTGGTACATTCGGACCCGACGGCGCTTTCACGCCGCATGATCCGTCCGTCTTCACCCGCAAGCCCGGCCTCTTCGGAAAATGGGTCAAGCGCCTTCTTGCATTCAGCCCCTTCACATCGATCAGGGAGGCGCGCGCATGAGGGGCTTCATGTCATTCAATCCGGAAGGCGGCTTCCACCCCTTCGTGGACACCGTAGCCTACTGCCTCGACGTCCATCCACGCGCGCTTGCCGGCGACGAGGAAACATCCATCATCCGGCAGGTCTACGACCGCAACGGCAAGCCCGGCGAGGCCGAGGCGGCGCTCCGTCCCATCCTGGAGCGCAAGGGAGTGCTTCTGTGACAACGTGCGATGCCTGACGAGATCAATGAAGCGCTGCGACGGATGACCATTCTTGACCCTTCGCTCAAGAAGCGCATTGGGGGACAAACAACTCCAGAAGCAATTTCCAATGCCGAGGCGACATTAGGTATCCAACTTCCTGACGGGTTCAGGCTGTTCCTCTCCCGATATGGTTGGGGTGGCCCCAGAGGGACAGAGATCTACGGGGTCTCTGACCACCTGCCCCAAAGCGAATATCCAAGTCTCGTTGAAGCAAACGAAGATGCCCGCGAATGGAACTGTCCTCAAGGATTGATCGTATTCGCTTCCGCCGGAGACGGAGGACTCTACGCCTTGGCAGATGCGCGCAAGAACGACGACTCTGTCTTCGTATGGTACCCAGGAAGCCGCGCAAGCTTCGATGAACTAGAGATTTCTGACGACAATTTCGGTAGCTGGCTTCTTCGCAACATCCAGGACGCAATCGATCTCCAACAACTTCAATGCTGTGACTGAAAGGAAAGTGATGACAGATTGCAAAGAAGACAGCGTTGCGGTGCCGCGCTCGGTGATCGCCAGCCTCTACCGATTCCTGCATCAGGCTTGGGAAGGGGCCGGACGGGAGACCAGCGAAGGCTCCCACGGCAAGGATCTCCTCGACTGGCGGGAGACGATGTCTGCCTACCACCGGAAGCCAGCAGTTCCCGCGATCGCGGCGGACGACGTGGCGGCGCACCTGATCCCGATGGACTGGATCCACAGTGAAAAGTTCTCGATGACTCGAAGCGGCATCTGGAGCTATCGCGTGGCGGAGATCCTGTCGGGGCCGGGCGCAGGGAAGTGGGTGGTCGAGTTCCATGGAAAGCGGATCACCCATGGCAATCCGGCTGACCGGGAAGCTGCCGTCGCGCTCGCCGAGGAGCACTACCGGAACAACGCGTTGGCCGCCTTTTCGCTGTGAAATAAAGAAGGCGGCGGCTTCTGCAGCCCGCCGCCTTCTGGTCGGCCATCCTTCGTCTGCCGGGTGGTCCGCACGAGGGCGGTAAATCGAGCAAAGCCTCGCTATTGCGAAGCCCGCCAGAAGTGGTCGCGTCCGACCGTCACGCCACGCCCTCCGATGAGGACGCATTGCTGAACCGCGCAAGCGGTGCAGCAATGGATTAGGGATGCCGTTTGAGAACGCTAGCACAGCCGACGTGCCTTGCAAGCGAATCCTCAGCGGATCTCAGAAGAAGGGACGGCGGGGACGCCTGCGAACTTCTTCCGGATCAAGACCCATTCCTGCCAGGGATGCGTCATCGAGCTTGCTCAGCGCCTCGTTGACGAACGGCCGCGCGCGGCGCTCCTGAGCTTCCATTATCCTTGCAAGAATTCCTGTCCTGCCTGCCATGACTGCCACTCCTGTGTCTGCTCTGTAGGGAGTATGCGTGACGGCGATGCACAATTGTCGTGCAGTCTCAGAACTGGAGGCATGCACGGCGCGCCTGGATCGTCATGGAGCAGGAGAGGGCGAATCCATGACTTTCCCGGCATCCTCCACAGATACGCGAACGCCAGCCGGAGCCCTGCATGCAAGTTGAAGTCGCGCCCACTAATTGTTGACAATGATCGGGATCATGCTACTGTCCTGCTGGAAACGAAACGAGGTTCAGCATGCTCGTCACCGCCTATCTCTGCGCCGCCGCCGCCGTTTGCGACGCCACTCCTACGAGGGTCTTTGTTCTCGACGGGGACACTGTCGTCATCAACCAGGAACGCATCCGTCTCGACGGGATCGACGCTCCCGAGCTGAAGGGCAAGTGCGACAACGAGAAGCGTCTCGCGAATGCCGCTCGCATGCGCCTTGGCGAGATCATCGACGGAAGCCATCTCATCGTCGCCCGCAAGCCGATCGACCGCCGGGGCGAATTCGGAGAGCAGAGGTTCAAGACCGACCGCTACGGCCGCACGCTCGCACCCCTCTTGGCCGACGGCCACGATGTCGGCGAACAGATCCTGCGCGAGGGACTGGCCCGCAAGTGGACGAAGAAGTGGGACGGCCGCCAGGAGCCGTGGTGCCAGCGCGCCAGCTCCGTGACCGGCCAGATCGACGGGCGCGAGGTCATCGGCCTCCTGCTCGATCTCGCCAGGTGAGGTCGCAGGCATGGCTGTCTCTCAGAACGTTCAGAACGCCCTCAAGGCAAAGACCCCGGAACGCGTGGCATATCCGCGGGACGAGGAGGAGCTGGAACGCATCCGGAAGGAAATGACGGACGCGGGGCTGCAGGTCAGAGTATCCACGTTCAACAACGGCACGAAGGCCATGCCGATCGAGGCCCATGTCGTCCGCGGCTACAGGCGCTGAAGGGAACGGGCATGACGAGCAAGTCGCGAGCGCCAAAGAAGATGAGCGATGAACTGCTGCGCGCCCAGAGCCGACTCGACAGCGCATGCATCCGCGGTGAAACTCAGAGCGTGATCGATGATCTGCGCGCCCAGCGCGACACGGTCGCGTCGAAGGAAAAGAAATGAAGAACTGTCTCGCCACCATTGCGGCCCTGTCGCTCCTTCTTGTCCCTTCCGTCCCGGCGGCCGAGGAGCAGGTGGACGAAAAGGCATATGCGCTTCTGGCCGCCCGCGTAGTCGCGACCGCCGATGCGTGCACGGCATTGGGTATTATCGAACCAGGCCTCGGGTTCCTCGATGAGATCGAGGTGGCCATGCTTGGCTTCGGAGCTGTTCCCGAAGAAGTCGAAGAATGGATATCCAACGTCGTCAGCCGGAATTCGTCGGCCATCCAGGCAATCCTGAAGGCGGAGCCGGACGATGCCGCATGGCTTGAATGCACGAAGGGGCTGGATGACAAGCGCGTGAAGCTCGCAGCCATCCTGAACGGCGATTCCGCAGAGGAAGTGCCTGCTGACGACGAAGCTCCGGCCGAGGAAGAATAGGACGGTCGGATGAGCGCTCAGTGGCTATCGGATTATCGTGTAGGACATGAATCCCTGAGGAATGGACAGGGTGAAATAAATGCCCCTCAGAAATTTATCTTGAAACTCAGGTATTTGCCTCAGAAATATGTGTGATATCCAGTTCTCTCCCTCAACGATGGAGAGCGAATATGATCACTTCCAGAGATAACCAGGCGATTGAAGCAAACCGCATCAATGATGGTGCACGTTCCCTGAAGCTGGGATGGGAATTGGCATTGCGCGATGCTGCGAGCACGCGCGGGATGCTTGACGACTGGCACATTGTCAGCCTGGACGCAGGCGGGTTGGGCACCGATCGTGAGGCGACAGAATTCGTCGTTGAGCAGGCTTGGGCCGAAGGCGATGATGGCATCGAAGATGGCCTGCATAAAGCCGCTCTAGGCTTCCTCCACCAATATGCACCCGAGAGCTATGTCAGGGCCATCTACATCGGGCATCATACCCCCATGCCGGCCGATATCGCTGTCTAGCCGGAGGAGCCAGGCGAAGAAACGCCGGATCAGCTCTCACACGCCGACCGCGGACGGCAGGCCGCTATCCCTCGCAACCGAGTACCGGGCGCGGAACTTGGCCGCGCTCATCGGCCCCTCCGAGGTGACGATGCGCTTGTTATCCCCCAGACCCGGAGGGAGTTCGGTGATGAGCGAGTTCTTCATGGAGATGTCGAGTCCCACGAACAGGTCGTCAGGCAGTTCCCTGAGAGGCGTTCCACCGATGAACAGGGTCTTGCCGACGGACACGCCTCCGCAGATTTTTTCAAGATCTGTGTTGATCGCATAGACACAATGGCGGACGGCAAGCCCCTCAGGCAGCTCGGTGATCCGGGTTTTGGATATGCACAGGTCTCCTTGCACCTTGAGGCGCTTCGGCAGGCGAGTGATCTCAACGCCTGTGAGATTGAGGCTGCCTGGCACGACAAGTCCGTCCGGAAGAGTGTCCAGAGCGTGCCACCTGCCATTGACGTCGACGACATAGCCCAGATCGTATGCAGGAACATCGGCCTGGAAGTCGAAGTCCTTCATGAAGGGAACAAGGATCTCGACATACTTCCGG